>Ga0306920_100017111_pt1 | contig 10004 bp, 10 predicted proteins | sample flu12Cox44000170_FD_204666 | JGI IMG/M metagenome (GOLD analysis project Ga0306920, IMG submission 204666) | Lab enrichment of tropical soil microbial communities from Luquillo Experimental Forest, Puerto Rico - flux4day.12C.oxic.44.000.170 (v2)... | ecosystem: Environmental > Terrestrial >... | reverse complement strand
ACAAGCAGCTCGAGGGCAAAGCCGTCGAAGTTGACGAGATCGAGCCTGCCCAGCATACCTATCCCATCATTGAAGACGCGCTCTCCCGCTACAGCCATCACCGCCGCAAAGGCTTCAAAGCCCCCCATTGAGGCTGCCGCTGAGCACTGCTTCACTCCGCCACCTGGCTCCCCGCCAGCTTGTCCTTGTACACCACTCCGCCTTTCATCACGAAACCGACATTTTGCAGCAGTGATACATCCTGTAGAGGATCCCCCGACACGGCGATAATATCGGCGTATTTTCCTACTTCGACCGTGCCCACATCCTTCGACCTCCCAATCAGGTCCGCCGAATTCTGGGTGGCCGTACGAATAACCTGTGCCGGCGTCATCCCGAACCGCACCATGGTCACGAACTGCTTGGCATTATCGCCGTGCGGATAGACGCCGGCATCGGTCCCAAACGCCATCTTCACTCCCGCCTTCACCGCCTTCTGAAAAGTCTCCCGTTGAGTATGCCCGACCATCTTCTCCTTCTCAATGTTCTCCTGCGGTAGTCCATACTCAATGGCCTTTCCCAGGAGGTAGTCGTCGTTATAGATGTCCATGACGAAGTAGGTGCCGTGCGACTTGGCCAACTCGATATCCTCGTCGCTCGCCAAACTGGCATGCTCAATGGAATCGATGCCCGCCAGAATCGAATTCTTGATTCCTTCCGCCCCATGGGCATGTGCCGCTATCTTGCGGCCTGCCATGTGGGCCTCGTCCGCAGCAACTTTCAGCTCTTCATAGCTGAACTGCGGAGCACCCGGACTATCGCCCTTCGACAGCACTCCACCTGTCGCCAGAATCTTGATGACGTCCACACCGTACTTCACCTGGGCACGCACCACGTGCCTTACCTGGTCCGGTCCGTCCGCGATCTGGTAATTGCGCTCCGCCGGGAACAGGGTCACGCTGGTCTCCGGCGAATAATTGTTTAGGTCGCCGTGTCCGCCGGTAATCGAAATTCCCGGCCCGCTGGCCACAACCCGCGGGCCAACGAGGTATCCCTCGTCGATGTACCGCCGTAGATCGACCGCCATAAACGGGCCGGACCCGACATCGCGCACCGAAGTGAATCCTGCCAGCAGAGTAGTGCGGGCATTCTTGGCCGCTGCAAAGGCATGCGTATAGGGCGTCTCTTTAAAAGCGTTGATTGGATCGTAGCGGTCCGCGCGCGCGCCCAAGTGGGTATGGCAGTCAATCAGTCCCGGCAGTACCGTGGCCTTCGACAAATCGATGACCTTCGCCCCCGCCGGAAACCGAGCTTGCGCCGCCGTGTCAATGGATTTAATCCGTTCACCTTCCACCACGATCAACACGTTCTCGCGATAGCTGTCGCTCGTCGAATCGAACAACCTCCCGGCGCGAATGTAGGTGATGGCAGGCGCGGGCGTCGACGCGTGTTGCGGCGCTGCGCCCGGTTTGTCGTCCTGGGCTTTGACCGGTTCTGAAATCTGTTGCGCCGCACCAAAGATTGCCCCGGTCATCAAGGTCGCTAGCAGCAATTTGATCTTCAATGACTAACTCCCCCCACTTCGAAATAGTTCTGCTGTCAATCTAACAGGCGCTGCAACCGGCATACGCCGGGGTATCGGGCGCCGGTTTTGCCCCGGGCGGGGCCGTCGACTTCGCTGCTTACGAATCGGGATGCCCCATACTTTCCCTCTTTTGCAAATGAGTCCGAACCGGGGCCGGCTGTTTGCGTTCCTGCCTGGATCGCCCGCTTTCGCCGGATGGGAACGCGCACGGATGGAATCCAGCTGCGACCCCGGTGCAGCGGACGGAAATTGAGGTAACCAGACGGAGTCGCGGGCGGATGTCGAACTGTCAGCGCGCTCGTCGATTAATATTGCCACGATGGAGACGCTCGGAGCGCAGCAACGGGCGGGCGCAAAAGGAGCGAGTTCCCACGGCCGGCCCGGTTTCCTACCTACGACCCATCGCTATCATCCGGGCAAATCCGCGGCTGCTTTTGAGGTTGTTGCTTCACGGTTTCCACTTATTCAAAAACGCCAGCACATCCTCTGGTCCCAGCCCCCGGGCCTTCTCGAACTCGCCGCCTTTCTGCGCGTACAGCAGCTTCCCATCGCTGGCGAGCACCGCGATAGCCGGAATTCCCCGTGCCATCGGCACCTGATATTGCTGCATGATGTCCTGATTCTTATCCCCCTGCCCAACATCCACGTGCACCACTTCAAAATTGGGACCCAACACGGCCGCCACATCCGGACGATGAAACGCCAAATCCAGCACGTGGCAGTCATAGCACCAGTTCGCGCCGAACACCACCAACACGCGTTTGTGCTGTTGGGAAGCCAGCTTCAGAGCATGCGCAATTTCTTCATGGGCATTCAACCCGGGAAGGTAAATCTCCTTGTCCGTGGATAGCGGCTGCTGCAGACGGCTCAGGTCGCTCCGCTTGGTGGCCGCGATGCGCCACTGCGAGACCTGCTTCTGCCAGAGCTGCCCGTTAATAACGTATACCGTGCGCGGTTTGCTCTCCGCTGCCGACAGCACCTCTGCCTCGAACGCTATTTGTTGCAGGCCTGGCTGAGGCGACGCCGACTGCGCCATATCGAGCTTGATGCGCCTCGCCTTCAAACCAAGCCAAAACTTTACGTCTGCTTCTGCATTCGTCTCGCCCGTGGGGAGAATCACACGTGCCGCCGGATTGCTGCTGTATAGGGCCCGCAACCTTGCCGCGTCTCCCGCCAGCACTGCGGCCTTCCACTGGTCCACCGGAACGAAGCTGGTTGTTGCCGGCTGTGGCGGCGCCTGGCCCGCAGCCCATTGCCCATACGCCGCCGGTATCGGTCCCAGCCAGGCGCATGCGACAATGGCGATCACCAAAATACGACGTGTCACCTTGATTCCTCGATAAGGATTGGCATCCTGAGCGAAGCAACCGTAGGCAGCAAACTCGAGAGCGGCTCGCTGACCGCCAGCCACCAGCCGCTCACTGCTGGGCTAGTGGCCGGCATGATAGGGATGCCCTTTCAGAATTGTGAATCCGCGATACAACTGCTCCAGCAGCACCACCCTTGCCAACTCATGTGGCAGCGTAATCTTCCCCAGCGACAGAACTTGCTGCGCCTTCGCACGTGTCGCATCCGACCATCCGTCCGCCGGGCCTATAGCAAACAGCAGATCCTGCGTACCGTGCGCCTGATGATACTGCAGGAAATTCGCGATCTCCTCGGAAGCCAGCTGCTTGCCACGCGAATCCAGCAAGACCAGCACGGGTTGCATCCTGCCTGCGCTTTTCTCCATCTGTTTCAGCAGTGCCGCTTCCGAGCCGAACTCCATGGCGTCGCAAGCCGCATAGCGCGATAGACGCTTCAAGTATTCGGCCGTAAGTGCCTGGATCGCCGTACTCCGCGTCTTCCCAATCCATGCAATGCGAAGCTTCATCGATTTGTGCACCTGTTGGCGCACGCTTGCCAGCATAGCGGCTGGGAACTATGTTCGCGTTGCATTTTGGAGAGGGTCTAAAACCTGCCCCCGGCAAAGGACACCAGTAATGCTTTTTGTTTATCTCTCCTTAACGTTAGCTCGCGGGAACAGTTCCTCTATCCTCATTCTTCAGCGGCTTTCGCTGTGACCTTCCGCGTGCTCTTCCTTGCTGCAGCCTTGGGACTCGCCTTCTTCGCGCTCCTGCGTTTCAAGGGTGTTTTCTTGGGCTGCGGCTTCTCCAGGTCAGCTAGTTCGAGCCGCCTCGCCGTCTTCCACAATCGTTCCAGGTCATAAAACTGCCGCGTGCTATCCGAAAAGACATGTACCACAAAGTGCACGTAGTCCAGCAGTATCCACTCCGCCTGGTTTCTGCCCTCTATATGCGATGGCTCAATTCCCTTCTTGCTGAGCTGATCATCCACGGCTTCGGCAATGGCCTCCACCTGCCGCGGGTTTGCTCCCGAGCAAATCACGAAGTAGTCGGTGAATCCGCTCGCCGCGGCATCCAGGCGCAGAATGCTGATGTTCTCCGCCTTCTTCCCCATGCATGCCCGCACGGCAATGGCAACCTGCTGGCCGACCTCGTTTCTTTTCATTCGCCTGTCCCACTCTCCACTCATCAAGCTAGCCTAATCCCGGAAGCACTGTCAGGCGGGAGCACCGATTCAGGGTGCCTTTGCCTGCCCGGCCAACATCCTGAGCCGCCCAGGAAGCTTTCCGCCCGGTGTCCAATCCGAGGTACTCTGCTTAAGTCGGTCTTTTCGAACCCACCTTGGGGCGACGGGCCGGAGCGGTCAACTCCCGCGCTATGTCATCCTGAGCTGATTTGTCCGTTCGGCAACACGCGCACTCGAAGGACGCCTTAAAATCTATCAAAACCCGCTGCTAGCTATAGCTATGGTCACCTTCTTTTGCGGCGGACCCTGCCGTGAGCTAAGTGCAAGGAGCGGGATGCGCGATACAAGCCCTCTTTCCGGATGTAATCCGCTACCGCGTGCGGCACCAGCTTATCTAGACCCCGACCGCGCCGCGCCGCTGCGCGAATCTGCGTCGCCGACACATTCTCGTGTGTTTCAGACAAAATTCCCAGGGTAACCCCGGGCAATTGCAGGAATACCTGCTTTTTCGACCAACGCATCTCCGCCAGCTCCTTGGCAGTAGGACGCAATCCTTGCGGCAGCGACGAAGTCACCTCCATCAGCGAATACCCGGGACGCGCCGCCACGATGAAAGCGCACTCCTGCAACAGCTTCTCGGCCTGGTACCACAGGGCGATGTCACGAAAGGCGTCCATCCCGATCAGAAAGAACAACCGGTCTCGCCTGCCCAGCATCGCCTTAACCCGAAGCACCGTCTCAATCGAGTAGCTCGGCCTTGGCATGGATGGCGCTTGGCAATCTTGGGCCTCCAACAAGGAGGGCACGAGACTCTTCTCGCCCGCCAGTGCCAGGGAAACCATCGCATAACGATGATGAAACGAAGTCACCTGCATGTTCTGCTTGTGGGGAGGAATATCTGCCGGCACGAACCACACTTCCTGCAGCTGAAATCGCTCAGCGGCCGCGCGGGCCACATTGACGTGTCCGCGATGAATGGGGTCGAACGTGCCGCCAAACAGTGCAATATTCATCGTGCAGTATTCAAAGTTTGCCGGGTTCCATCCCTCCATGCAAGTAGTCGGGCCGTTCTCCCTGGCGTTTCCGCCCCCAGGTCGCTGGCGAGTGGGCTTCATGTAGCGGGTCGCAGGCTTTTCCGCGCCGCCCTTGGATGGGGCCGGTTGCTGCAGAGCTGTGCCGAACAGTTCTTCTGATGGAGCCCTTGTCATCGGCGCTGCCACGGCTTCGGCTGCGGCCTGGGATGATGCCCTACTTCGACCCCGGCGTGCGGCATGTTTTGAGGACTCGAAGGCGCAACTCGAATGAGAAGGTTGGCATCGGCGAGAGTGGGCGGGGATGGGATCGGGGAGCCGCTGGCAGAAAATCCATAACCGTCCGTTAAAGCAGTCCCTCCACTCGCTTGGCCATCGCCCATTTCAGTTTCTCGATGCCTTCTCCGGTAAGCGCCGAGATCGCAAACAGCTCCAGTTTCTTCCGCTTGCAGTAGCGCTTCAACTTGGCGAGCTTGTCTGGATCGGCCACGTCCATCTTCGACGCCACCACGATCACTGGCTTGCTCTCGAGCCCTGCGCCGAAGCTCGCCAGCTCTTTCGTTATGACCTCGTAATCCGTAACCGGGTCGGGCCGCCCGCTCGCATCCGACATATCCACCAGATGCACCAGCAGGCGCGTACGTTCGATGTGGCGCAGGAACTGCGTGCCCAACCCCGCGCCCTCGCTCGCACCTTCAATCAGTCCGGGAATGTCTGCCACCACGAAGCTGAACTCCTCCGGGGCCTCACCCACCACCACCACGCCCAGGTTCGGTTGCAAGGTCGTAAAGGGATAATCTGCAATCTTCGGTTTCGCCGCCGAAATGCGCGAGATCAGCGTGCTCTTCCCCGCATTCGGGTAACCCACCAACCCCACGTCCGCCAGCAGCTTTAGCTCCAGCCGCAATACCCGCTCTTCGCCGGGAAATCCCTGCTCATGCTCTCGCGGAGCCTGGTGCGTCGAAGTGGCAAAGCGCGCATTGCCGCGCCCCCCGCGGCCGCCGTATGCAACCACCACCCGCTCCTCCGGCCCCGAGAAGTCATGCACCAGCTCGCCGGTCAGCTCGTCGCGCACGATGGTTCCCCTCGGAACTTTCAGCACGACGCTGGCGCCTTCGCGTCCGGTACAGTTCTTACCTTCGCCGTGTCGTCCGCGCTCCGCCTTGTACTCCGGATTGAAGCGGAAGTGTACCAGCGTATTGTGGCGCTCGCTGGATTCCATGACCACGTCGCCCCCACGTCCGCCGTCTCCACCCGACGGCCCTCCGCGCGGTACGAACTTCTCCCGCCGAAACGCGACACAGCCGTTCCCCCCGTCTCCGGCTTTTACCCGAATCTTGGCTTCATCAACAAACATGGCAATGAGCAATTGCCAGTTGGCAATTTAGCTGAAGACTATCGCTCAGAGGATGCCTTCCCAGGGCGACGGCAGGCCTTGTGGCCCAATCGATCGCGCCGCCAGACGTGGTATCGACCATCGAGCGCCGCCTAGTAGCTGCTGCAACAACAAAGGCCCCGCATTTGGCGAGGCCTGGAATTAACGTCGCAAATCAACCACTCGGGCTAATCACTAATTGCTTTCTTTCGGAACCACCGAGACGAACTTGCCCGCCTGGCCGCGATCTTTGAACTCAATCACGCCGGTCACCTTGGCGAACAGCGTATCGTCCTTGCCACGCCCTACGTTGAGACCTGGCTTCACCCGCGTGCCGCGCTGGCGAACGATAATTGTGCCGCCCGACACCAGCTGGCCGCCAAAAGCCTTCACGCCCAGCCGCTGCGCGTTCGAATCGCGGCCATTTCGCGAACTGCCTAATCCCTTTTTATGTGCCATATCTGAAATTCCCTGCTTCAGCTGGCGACCCAGACCAGCTCAACTTCGCTCGTCCTTCTACAGCCGGTTTCAGCGCCCGACGGTCACCCCAGGTCTGTTTCGCTGTCACCTTCAAACGACAACTCCACCGCTTCGCGCACCGACTCCCACGCCAGCAGTACTACGGCATCAAACCGCTTCACCGCTGACCACGCAATCACCATGAACTGGCAGAGCAGCATTACGCCTTGAGCGCCTTCCCATCAACGCTGATGCCAATAATCTTCACCGCCGTGTAGTCCTGACGATGCCCCTGTAGCTTCTTATACTGCTTCTTGCGCTTGTAGTGGAACACCAGTACCTTGTCGCCACGCCCCTGCTCCACCACTTCCCCGGTCACGAACGCCGCCGCCGGCTTGGCAATCTCGCCCTCAGTTGCGCTTACCGCCAACACATCGTCGAACTGCACGTTGTCGCCGGTCGACTTCGCCAGCTTCTCAATCTCAATCACGTCTCCGGGTGCGACGCGATATTGCTTTCCCCCGGCGCGGATCACCGCGTACATGGCCATCTCCCGAGCTCTACGTTCTTGCGATCTCTAACCCCCGAAAGAACAGGGCGTTACAAATTGCGAAAAAATGCTTTCAGACAGCTTCCCTCACGGCAGCGCGTGCGTCATGCCAAGGTCTCTTTTTTGGCACGTTCTGCGGACTCGAGACCGCGCGACTCGCGGCCGTTCGGCTTCGTAACTCCCGCGCCGACGCGAAATCGAACTCCCCGCCTCGCCGCCTTCAGGAGACTGCTTTATTCTGCGCTATTCGCCCTAACGACTGCGGACACACAATTCCGCGTCTCCTCGTCCCGTGTCAACTTGTTTGCGCACTTGCACTTACCAGCGGCTGGAAGGAATCCTTCGTAGGGCCAATCGCCCGCGCCGCAAGCGTGCCCCTGACGGAACACCGATCGTACAGGCAGACCATTCAAGGATATCGGATTGGCCGCACCAGGTCAACGTTCTGGGAGGGATTGTGGCACGCGCAAAAGGAACACCGCGGAGGCGCAGAACTGGCGACTTTCGCGCTCGAAGAGAGCGTATTTGCCTTGCAGCCCAAAGCCCCCGCCTGCTGTGCGGGTGCGGTCGGCGTCGCCAACCAGCAGGGGACGGGTCACGGCCGGCCCAACCGCCTGGTTGGGGTAGATCGGCCGTACAACTCCCCGCCCTCCAAAAAACTCGATCGCGAACCTGTCCGTGGCGAGGCCCCCCATTCGGCGTACCGCCATTGTGAAATCCCCAGGCGGAATCGGGCAGCAGCCCATCGAATTCAGAAAAATTATTGGACCGGAGCTGACAACTTCGCCTCTGGATCGATCCTGGACTCCCGCCCTCCGCCGGATGAAGGTTGATCGTCGCACGGAACCGCGCCATCTTCGGGAAATGGCACAAAATCTTGACTTTCTTGTGACAATCTCGCTGGCTAATGGCGACATATTGCAGGGTGGGCTGGGCGGTTACCCAGGGCCCGACCGGAGCACAAACCCGACCGAGTGGCGCGGGTGTCCTCGGCAGGACGACATGAAAAGCTATCCATCTTCTCTCCCGTCCGTAGCAGCCCGGAGAGCTTGTGTTCTCCTGTTTCCAGCGATCGCTCTTGCATTCTTGTATTTGCGGACTTTTCTGCTCCCCTGGACGCCACTGGCTCCACGTGACGATCAGGTATTGTTTTTTCAACATGCCAATCGCATCCTGCAGGGGCAGGTTCCCTTCCGCGACTTCTTTGTCATCGTTATGCCGGGGACCGATTTGTTGTACGCCGCCGCATTCAAATTACTTGGAGTTCACCTGTGGCTAGCACAGACCTTTGTCATCGTGTTGGGGTTCAGTATCGCTTGCTTGGTGCTATGGATATCATTCAAAGTGCTTAGTGGTCCAAGCATTCTACTTCCAGGCATTCTCTTTCTGGTACTGGACTTTAATCATGCTCTGGACGCGACACATCATTGGTATAGCACACTGCTTGTGATGGGTGCTGCAGCTATGCTCTTGGACCGCACAAGTGTCGGCAGGATTATGACCGCCGGCGCGCTGTGCGGCATCGCAACTATCTTTACCCAGACGGGGGGAGCACTCAGCCTGATTGCTATCGCTGTATACCTTTTCTGGATTGTTCGCGACAAGAAGGCTGAGATCAGCCTAATAACCCAGCTTGCTTCACTCGTGCTACCGTTTATTGTCATTGTGGGCAGCTTTCTCGCATACTATTCCTATCAAGCCGGTGTTAGCACACTGTTTTATGCATTGTGGTATTTCGCCTACAAATTTATCCTTACCGCCCCGTATTACAGATTTGGTGCCTACTTTTTGCAGGTTCCCCAGCATCAGACACCCGGCGATTTGGTTCGCATGATCCCGTTTGTGTTTATTTACGCGCTGGTACCTTTCGCATATCCCTTTTGCCTGCTACGACTATTTCGACAGAAGAACAACATGGATCCGGGGTTATGGAGAGGTCTCTTGCTACTCAGCTTCGTCGGCATTGCGCTCTTTGCTGCGGTGATGACCGGGCCTACTTACCATCGCCTCTCCATGGTGGCTCCACCGGCTATCATCCTGTGCGTCTGGTTCTTCAGCGGCACAACGATCGTAGATCGAGTAGCGCGGGGCTTGCTATGGGCGATAGCAATTGCTCTGGTGCTGTATTTTCCCGTCCGTCGGCAACTGCAATGGAAAGCCTATCTTGACCTGCCAACTGGGCGGGCGGCTTTTATCGACCCTAAGAGATATGAACTGGTAAAGTGGTTCGCCGGGCACACTTACGCCGGCGAGAACTTTTTTACCGAGCCCCAGATTTCTTTTGCTCTCGCCCTGAATAATCCAACTCGGCTCGACTGTGTAACTCCCGATGAGTTCACCCGGCCGGAACAAGTCGATTCTCTCATCCGGGCCTTGGATGCTCATTCCACGCCATTAATTTTCCTCTATCCAGAGCTCTACACGTTACCTCAACATGGCGATAACCTCGGGCCCTTCCGCCAATATGTTTACACGAACTATCACCTCGTAAAG
>Ga0306920_100017109_pt1 | contig 10005 bp, 9 predicted proteins | sample flu12Cox44000170_FD_204666 | JGI IMG/M metagenome (GOLD analysis project Ga0306920, IMG submission 204666) | Lab enrichment of tropical soil microbial communities from Luquillo Experimental Forest, Puerto Rico - flux4day.12C.oxic.44.000.170 (v2)... | ecosystem: Environmental > Terrestrial >... | reverse complement strand
TACAGCGGGGCGCGCTCGAATTCTATCCCAACGGCTAAACGGGCACGGAAAGCGGAAACGCCGAAACAGCCAAGCCTTTACCTAATGTTGCGCGCGCCGTACCTCTATCCCGACTCTTGGAGAGAGTGCACCAGCTGCCTCCGTCATCGGCCTCGTGCCTGGAGTTCTTGTGCCTCGAGATCTCGTGCCTCTGGATGGCGAGTACAATATCCACCGAGGTGCCGATCCCTCGGGCGACGCTGCAGAGTGTAGCGGCCAATCCAACGCCGCCTGGCGCGGGGCCAGCCAAGCTCCAAAGCGCTCGCGATCGTTCGACCCTGGCGATGTGAAAGGGAGTTGCGTCGTAGAGCCGAGAGAGATATGGCTCGATCCCTCCAGTGCGGATGCGATCAGGGAGCTAAACGTCCAATAGATAATGAGCAGCCTAGGGCACAGATTTTGCGTCGCGCCCATGATGGACTGGACCGATCGGCATTGCCGTTTCTTCCATCGGCTGCTGTCTGGGCGTGCCCGGCTCTATTCGGAGATGGTCACGGCACAGGCGGTGCTGCATGGCAACCGCGAGCGCTTGCTTGGCTTCAGCGCCGAGGAGCATCCCGTTGCCCTGCAGCTTGGCGGCGCGGAGCCTGCGCGGCTCGCGCAGGCCGCAGCCATCGGTGAAGACTTCGGCTACGACGAGATCAACCTCAACGTGGGCTGCCCATCGGACCGCGTGCAGGAAGGGCGGTTCGGTGCCTGCCTGATGGCGGAGCCCGACCGCGTGGCGGTCGCCGTGGCGGCGATAAAGGCGCGCGTGCGCGTGCCCGTCACCGTCAAATGCCGCATCGGCATCGACGACCAGGACAGCGAGGTCGACCTGGAACGGTTCACGGCCAGCATCGCCGCCGCGGGCTGCCGCATCTTCATTGTGCACGCACGCAAGGCTTGGCTGCAGGGCTTGTCGCCCAAGGAGAACCGCGAGGTGCCGCCCCTCGAATACCGCCGCGTCTATCGCCTTAAAGCGGCGCATCCGGAGCTCGAAGTCGTGCTCAACGGCGGCATCGGCTCGCTCGCAGAAGCGCAGGCGCACCTGGCCCATGTCGACGGCGTGGCGCTCGGCCGCGCGGCCTACCAGAACCCCTACCTGCTGGCGAACGTCGACCATTGCTTCTTCGGCGCGAGCGCCGCAACGCCTTCCCGCCGGGAGGTGCTAGAGGCGCTTGTGCCCTACGCGGAGCGGCACCTGCGCGGCGGCGGACGGCTCAACAATGTCACGCGGCACATCCTCGGCCTCTACCACGGCCGGCCGGGGGCGCGCGCCTTCCGTCGCTACCTCTCCGAACGCGCCCCGAGGGACGGCACGGGTATCCAGGTGCTGCGCGAGGCCATCCGCATCGCCGAAGGCGGGGACGCGCCGGCCTCTGTCGCCGCGCAATGACGAGCGATGCGGTCCCGCGCGGCGCGCACGCCATCATTGGGCCCGCGTTGCGAGCTCAAAGGCTAGGCGGCAGGCGGACGCAAATTCCGCCAGGTTGATCCACTCGTCGAGGGTGTGCGCCTCGTTCTGGCCGGCACCGAGCGTGACGGTCGGGATGCCGTGGCGCACCATCCAGTTGGCGTCGAGCCCGCCATTGGTTGTGCGCACGTTGGGAATGTTGCCTTGCGTCCTCACGGCCGCCACCGCCCGCTTTACCACCGGCGCCGTCTCCTTCAGGCGGAAGGGGTAGTAGTCGGTGCGGGCGGCGAACTTGACGCGGCCTGCCTTGCCCTCGCTATTTGTGACCGCCGCGGCGGCGGCGGCGAACGCTGCCTTGTAGGCCGCCGTGATTTCTTTGCAGAACTTGATGTCGTGGCTGCGGCTCTCGCCACGCACCAGCACGTAATCGGTGACGACGTTGGTGGCATCACCGGCGGGTCCGCCATTGGCCCCGCCGACGGGGCCGACATTGCTGGTGCCGCTGCGCTCGCCCTGCACGACCTTGCCGAACCAGCCGCCGGCTCGGATCGCCGCCAGGGCCTCGGCCAGGATCATCGTTGCGCTGATGCCGCGCTCTGGCGCGCCACCGGCGTGCGAGGCCCGGCCGAAGATCTCGACCTCCCACCGGTCGGATCCGACGGCGCCGATCACCACGTCGGCCGCCGACCGGCCATCGTAGTTGAAACCCATCCTCACGCCTCCAAGATCCTCGGGGCGCAGGTGACGGGCGCCAAACAGGCCGCTCTCCTCGCGCACCGTAAACAGCAGGGTGAGCGGCGGATGGTCGAGCTGGTGCCGGAGCAACTCGGCGGCCAGCGTCACGAGCACCGCACATCCCGTGCGGTTGTCGCCCCCTAACGCCGCCTTGGCCCCATTGACGATCCTCTTGCCCTGCCGCTTGGGCTTGGCCCCCGCGCACAGAGGTACCGTATCCATGTGCGTCATGAAGAGCAGCCGGTCCGCGCCCGCCAGGGCTCCCCTGCCTGGCAGGTCGACGATGAGGTTGCCGGTCTCGGTCGGCAGCGGGATGCGGGTGTGGGCATCGTCAAAGCGGATGGACCGAGCGGGCACACCGGCCTCCTTCAACGCGGCGACGAGCTCCTTGCCGATCCTGGCTTCTCGGCCGGTTACGCCTTCGACCGCCAGGAAGCGCATGAGGCGCCCAGTGGCTGCGTCAATATCAACAGCAAGCATGTGTTCGCCTCCGTCAGCGACCGCCCAGGAAGCGGGCGATGATGATGACGATGGCGGCGCCGATGGTGGAGATCAAGATCTGCGTGCCGTACGGGACTGCGTTCGTGACGTTCGTCACAGCAGCAGGCAACTGCAAGAGCTCGTAGCGCACGAGGGTGCCCCCGACAAACGCGCCGATGATGCCAACGATCATGTTGCGGATGAGCCCGCCGCCGCCGAACAGCAGGCCGGCGAGCCAGCCGGCGATCAGTCCATTCACAGCCATGACAATGAGCGGGGTATAGGGTTGGATCTGGTCCATCGTGGGCATGCGCGCGCTCCCTATTCGATCCCCGCCGCTGCAGCTTATGCCATATCGCCGCAATCGGAACATGCCACGTAACGGCCAGGGCCGAACTCGGATAAATGTGTGGCTTCCAGGTGCGCCGCGGCTGAAGCGGGAAGAAGGTCGGCCGGCCCGAGCCTTGCTGGAAGACCCTTGCCGACCTCTGGTTCATTAGGGCACGACGCTGCCGCCGTGCTCAAGGCCGCCGAGGCGATCAGGGCCAGACCAGATGCGCCATCTTCAGGGTGTGAGGCTTTGGATGGCGATCAGAAGTCCATCCGCATCAGCTGGATGGCGGCATCCTCTATGGTCTCGAGCAGGTGCTGGGAGGCGCGGGCGGAGAGGTCGACCAACTCCTTTGTCTGCTCGCTTGTTTGCGCCAGCAGTCGCCAGATGAAATCGCCCTGAAGCATGATGACCGCGTACAGCGAATCCGCCCTTGCGCACGCCTCGGCGGCATCGAAGGCGGCCTCGGCGTTCAAGGCCACGCTCTGGACGACCTTGTCGTTGAGCAGCTTCACGCTGCCCCAGGCGGTCTCGGCCACGTCAGCCCAGAGCCGAGTGCCGCCCTGAGAGACCGCCGCGCTTCGGCGATAGAATGCCTGCGCCCGCCCGAAGCCCTCTTGCGCCAAGGCCTGCGCACCTGCAAGCACCCAGGCGTCCATCCAATCCATTTGCCTGAGCGCTTCGCCTGCGGCTCGACCGTGCATTTGTCATTATTCCCAGCGCTGCTCGAACGTGGCAAGAGAGGTCGGCCCGGCCAGCGGTCATTCTCGATCATCGAGCCGGCTGCAACCTATCAGCCCTTGGGCTGCATGCTCTGGGCGGCCTCGCTCATAAGCCGACCGAGCTCCTGCGCCTGCAGGGCATAGGCCTGCATCTGCGTCTGGGCATAGCGGCTCTGAATCGCGAACACGTCCTGGATGTCCTTGGCGTTTGCGAGCTCGCTTGCCAGCGCGAAACAGGCCTCTCCGTTCTGCTTGGCGAAGCGCACGGCCCTTTCCTGCACCACCTTGAAGCCGGACATCATCTCGCTCGCCGGCAGCGCCCCGATCCACATGCCGGACGCCTGCACCATGGCGTCCATGAATTGGCCGTAGGCTGCGCGCGCCTGCTCCACATTTCTTTCGGCGAGCTCGCGCAATTGCTGTGGAATTTCGAAGGGGGGTGTCTGGGCCATGGTGTCCTCCGGGTCTGTTATGATGTCGCAGGTTCTGAGGCCCCGTACAAGCCTCTTTCAACCGGACGTCGTCTGAAGAGGACCCTGAGCCCGCATGCCCGAGATCGAGCGCACCGGTCCTTTCAGCCCGCGCTTGCGCTCTGACGCACTCGCCGCTCTCCCCCGACCCCGGTGATGGCACCAATTCACGCCCTCCGCTTCGCCGATCTCCCGCGATGATCGAGGTGCTGACGCCGCGCACCTAATCACTCGGCGCATTCGTGGTTGGCGGCATCGCCGGCGTATTGGCCAAGGCCCTCGCCTTACTGGCCAAGGCCCACGACTTGGACACCATCTTTCTCATGGGGCGCGCGTCGTGCCTGCAGCGGTTGCTGCCATCTTCGCCTTCCGCGCGGTGCCAAACCGCGAGGGCTACCGCTGGTTCGCCATGGACCGGCTATGGTGACGACCGTGCCGGGTACCGCCGTCGTTCTGCCACTATCTGCCATCCTCGCCGTGCGACACCGCCTGCGCTGAGGATCCCAGCCGTCACGGCACCGTCACAAAATCTCCTTCGTTGCATTCTTGTCTTGCGCTGCGGAGTCGTGCGTGCGACCGACTCGAGAGGCCCCATGCGCAATACCATAACGGTGATGAACGCCAAGGGCGGCGTCGGCAAATCCACGCTCGTCCTCGCGCTTGCCGAGACGTTGGCGAACGACCACGGCAAGAAGCTGCTCGTGATCGACTCCGATGCGCAGGCGAGCATCAGCCATATGCTGTTGCCGCAGGATCGGCTGGAGGCCATCCAGGCCGGCGGGCGAACCCTTGTCGATTACCTCATCCGTACCGTGCTCGAGCAGTCGCAGCTTTCCTGGCGCGACTTCGTCGCCGGCGGGGCCTCCGACGTCGACGACGCCCGCTCCATCGACCTGTTGCCCAGCGACACGCATCTGACCCTCTTTGAGCGTGAGGTCTCCAAGGCCGATCACGAGCGGCAGCTGCGCGTTACCGTGGGCGCGCTGCTCCGCGAGGCGCGGCACCTCTACGATCTGGTGCTGATCGACAGCGCACCGGGCCTGTCGGTGCTGACCGAATCCTGGCTGCGCGAGGCTGACTTCTACCTGTCGCCAACTCGGCCCGACTATATTTGTACGCGGGGGCTCGAGTTCTTACGCCGATTCCGCGAGCGCGACCCGCAGATGGGCTTCGCCGAACCGCTGGGCGTCGTCATCAACATGAAGGACCCCCATTCGGGTGAGGACGCCCAGTACGAGCAGTGGCTGCGACAAAACGCGGAGCACAAGTGCTTCCACCAGCCAATCTTGCGCGTGTCGCCCTTGCAGGCCGCGACTCGCTTCGCCCCTCGCCCGCGCTCCTACTGGGCCAAATACCCTGGCCAAACCGGCGCTTGCCTGCGCGAGCTCGCCGCCGAGCTCCTCGACCGGCTGACGGCGCCAGAGGCCGCGCCCAAGCGTGACGCCGCGGTCGGTCGCGCTGCGCGGGGCTAACTCGATCACTCGCGATCTCCCCGTTCTGGCCAGGCCGCGTTTTTGGCACCGACGCCTCACCCCCACCATCTGTCGGGCGCCGGAAAACGGCCCGCGGCATCTTCAATGATCTGGCTTGCCCGGAACAGCGTCGCCTCGTCGAAGGGGCGACCGATCAGCTGCAACCCGAGCGGCGTGCCTTCCGAGGATAGACCGGCCGGCACCGAGATGCCGGGCACGCCTGCCATGTTCGCCGTTACCGTGAAGATGTCGTTTAAGTACATCTGGATGGGGTCGCCGATCACCTCGCCGACGCCGAAGGCAGGGCCCGGTGTGGTAGGGGTAAGCAGCACGTCCACCTGCGCGAACGCCGCCTCAAAGTCCCTGGCGATCAGGGTGCGCACCTTCTGCGCCTTGATGTAATAGGCATCGTAATAGCCGGCGGACAGCACGTAAGTCCCGATCAGCACGCGCCGGCGCACCTCCGCGCCGAAGCCCACCGCGCGCGTCGCCTCGTAGGTGCCGATCAGGTCGCGGTCCGGCTTGCGCAAGCCATAGCGCACGCCGTCGTAGCGCGCGAGGTTGGAGGAGCACTCCGCCGGCGCAACGATGTAATAGGCCGGCAGCGCATACTTGGTGTGCGTCAGCGATACGTCGTAGAGGCTCGCGCCCGCAGCCTTGAGCCAAGCGATGCCCTGCTGCCATAAGTCCTCGATTTCCCTGGGCATGCCGGCGATGCGGTATTCCTTCGGCACGCCGACCTTGAGCCCCTTGATGCTCTGACCCACCGACGCCTCATAGTCCGGCACCGGCAGGTCGGCGCAGGTGGAATCCTTCTCGTCCGCGCTCGCCATGTGCCGCAGCATGATGGCGGCGTCGCGCACCGTCTTGGCAATGGGTCCCGCCTGGTCCAGCGACGACGCGAAGGCGACGATGCCGTAGCGCGAGCAGCGCCCGTAGGTCGGCTTGATCCCGACGGTACCCGTGATGGCGGCGGGTTGACGGATGGAGCCACCCGTATCGGTGGCCGTGGCAGCGAGGCAGAGATCGGCGGCCACGGCCGCGGACGAGCCGCCAGAGGAGCCGCCCGGAACCAGCGCCACGTTTGATCCCCTGCGCCGCCATGGGTTGGCGACCGGCCCGAAGCAGCTCGTCTCATTCGACGAGCCCATGGCGAACTCGTCGCAGTTGAGCTTGCCCAGCATGAGCGCGCCCGCGTCCCACAGGTTCTGCGTGACGGTCGCCTCGTAGGTTGGCGTGAATTCGTCGAGGATGCGCGAGGCGGCGGTCGTGCGCACGCCCTTGGTGCAGTAGAGGTCCTTGATGCCAAGCGCCAGACCTTCTAGCGGACGCGCATCGCCCTTTGCCAATCGCGCATCGCTTGCCTTGGCCTGCACCAGCGCCCGCTCCGGTGTCGCCAGCACGTACGCGTTAAGCGATTTGTTGCCCCTTTCGATCGCGGCGATGAACGCCTGCGCAAGCTCGGTGGCGGAGAACCGCTTTGCCCGCAGCCCGTCGCGCGCCTGCGCCAGCGTGAGCTTGGTAAGATCGCTCACCCGCGTTGCCCACTGCCATCATTGCCGCGAAGGCGGCTACCCAAGCTGCCCTCGACGCGCGCCCCGCTCTGGGCGGGGACGCCGCCTTCAAGGGCGACGACGTCACGGCCCGACACGCCGCGCCGATCGGCGACGAGCGCCTTCTCGTAGAAGACCGAGTATTCGGAAATCGGATAGTCCAGCACTGGCCCGCAGCGGGTGAAGCCGGCACGCTCGTAGACGCGCCAAGCCGCCGGATGGCGATGGCCGGTCTCGAGCACTAAGCGGGCGAACCCTTCTCTGCGGGCAAGTGCCTCGATCTCATCGAGGACGCGCCCGCCGATGCCGTGGCCCTGTAGCGCGGGCCGCGTGTACATGCGCTTGACCTCGGCCGTGCGCTCGGCGTGCCGCCGCATCGCGCCGCATGCCACGGCCGCACCGTCCTTGCGGGCAACGAACAGTGTCGTGTGCGGCTCGGCCATTTGTTCGGCGGTCATGTGGAAGCAGAACTCGGGCGGCGTGAGAGCCAGCAACGTCGCGTTCAGCTCAGCGATCAGCCGGCGCACATCGTTCTGGAGCGGAGTCTCGATGGCAACGGTGATCGCCATGGCCGCTCACTCCACCACCTTGGGCACGACGAAGAAGTGGCCCTCGCGCGCGGGCGCGTTGGCGACGATATCGTCCGCCATTTCGCCATCGCTCACCGCGTCTGGGCGCTTTTTCAAGGTCATGGCCACCACGCGAGTCATCGGCTCGACGTCCTTGGTATCGACCTCGTCGAGCTGCTTGACCCAGTCGAGAATGCCAGAGAGCTCCTGCTCGAGCGCCTTGGCTTCCTTGTCCGTGACCTTGATGCGCGCCAGATGCGCAATCTTGCGCACGGTCGCTTCGTCGACCTGCATGGGATTGGGTCTCTCGGCCATTCTGATGCCGGCGCACTCTTAGCGCCGCGCGGCCTCCGACGCAACGGCGCTACCCGCCGCGCGCCTTCATCTTGCTCAGAAACGGCCCCAGGATGTCGGAATAGTCGTCGGTCCACGCCCTGAGATTGCCGTCGTCGAGCTCTGCCACGCCGTCCAGTGTGCGCAAGGGGTCGAGCGCCTCGGCGTTCTTGGCAAACAGGGCCACGGTCGAGGTTGATTGCGCGTAGCTGCCGTCGGCTGTGTCGTCGGAAACGATCATGCCGTGCACTCCGGGCAAGACCTTGATGGTCGCGCCCAACACGGAATCGAGATCGAGGTATCGGTTGGAGATGTGCAGGAGCACGATGCCGTCGGGCTTCACCTTGTCGAGATAGAGGCGCAAGGCCTCGGCGGTCATCAAGTGCACGGGGATCGCGTCGGAGGAGAAGGCATCGACGATGATGAGATCGAAGCTGTCGTTTGCTTGCTTGGCCATGGTAAGCCTGGCGTCGCCCAGCACAATGTCGGGTTTGGGCTGGCAGTGCTTCAGGAAGGTGAAATTGCGCGGATTGGTTGCGATACCGATGATGGTGGGGTCGATCTCGAAGAACCGCCATGCCTCACCGTCCTTGGCATGGCAGGCGAGCGAGCCGGCGCCGAGCCCGATCACGCCGTAATGCCCCTTCTTCTCGCCCAGCCGCTCGCGCACCTTGCCGATCGTGAGCGCCATCGGGCTGTTGGGATAGTAATAGGTGGCGGGCGTCCAATCATCGACCGGGTTGCCGTCCTCGTCGCGGATGCGCTGGGCTCCGTGCAACGTGGTGCCGTGGATCAGCGTGTGGTAGGCGCCCTCGTCCGCAGTCTGCACGCGATAGACGCCAAAGTAGCTGCGCTGCGCCTCGCCGCGCTTGACCGCGGACGGTAGCCACACCAGCGCGCAGAACACGAGCAGTGCCGCCATGAACTGGCGCGTCGGCCGGCGAAACTCCGCCAGCAAAACGACGACAAGCAGGGCCACCACGATCGGCGTCGATCCCCATTCGCCGACATTGATGCGCAGTTTGGTGACGGCCCAGGGCAGCCAATAGATTACCAGGACGCCGCCGGCAGCGAGCAGCCACAGCACCAGTGCGTTGTGCTTGTCCTGCTCGGTCATTGGTCCCCTCAGCCACCGCTCAGGCATCGGCATGACGTGGGCCAAGCGGGCGGCGATGCTGGCTACGACCCGGCGCAGCGCCCCCACGTCGAACACGCCCGGACGGCAGGCCATGGAGAGGGCCAGCAGCAGCGGATACTCGAAAACCTGGCTGAAGATCTTCGGCGCAATGAGGGCGGCCGAAAGCCCTCCGAGCGCACCCCCCAACGACATCCATAAATAGAATTGCGTCAGGTGGCGCGCCGCCGGCCGGGCCTCGTAGAGCGTGCGGTGGGCCACCATGGCCGAGGTGAAGAACACGGCGACGCCCGCCAGTGCCGTGAGGAACCACGTCTCATGCTTGGTCTGCGAAAGGGTAAGCAGGGCGAATGCCACGGCGGCGAGGTGCAGGTAGAGGAGCACCGCCGGTGGGATGATCGGCTTGTCGCGGAACACGAGCACGAAGGTGAGCAGGTAGAGCGAGAGCGGCAGCACCCAAAGCAGCGGCGCGGAGGCGACATCGGTTGTCACATGGGTGGTGAAGGCCGTCAGCAGCGCGGCGGGCACCAGGGCAAGTCCTACCCAGCCGAGGCGATCGGTCCATGGCGGAGCAGCGGCCTCAGCAACGTCCGCGGTCGGGCCTGCGACGGCCCCGCCGGCCCGCTCGCTCCGGCAGGCGCGCATGACGGTGAAGACGGCGGCCAGGGCCCCCACCAGCAACAGGAACGCCAACGTCCACAGGCGGCTGAGCTCCCGCAGCCCGAACGCCGGCTCCAGCACAAAGGGATAACCCAGGAGCGCAATCAGGC
>Ga0306920_100017107_pt1 | contig 10005 bp, 15 predicted proteins | sample flu12Cox44000170_FD_204666 | JGI IMG/M metagenome (GOLD analysis project Ga0306920, IMG submission 204666) | Lab enrichment of tropical soil microbial communities from Luquillo Experimental Forest, Puerto Rico - flux4day.12C.oxic.44.000.170 (v2)... | ecosystem: Environmental > Terrestrial >... | reverse complement strand
GAAAGCCGAGTCCGATGTCATCATTGGGTCCGACGAACTGCTTCGCATTTTCGGCCTTGATCCCGCGACCCAGCGCGTACCCACCCTGCGCGATCAGCGCGGTCGCTGGTATCCGGTCGACGACTGGAAACGGTTGAAGGCGACGGTGCAGGAGACGATGCAGACGGGTGTCGGCTACGAGCTGGAGCTGCAGGCGTTCCGGAATGATATACCGATCTGGATCACCGCGCGCGGTGCGGTCGTGCGTAATTCCAAGGGCCAGGTTGTTGGCTTGCGGGGAACTGTCCAAGACATCACCGAGCGCAAGCGCGCAGAACAAGCACTATCTGAGCGCAACGCGCAGCTCGCCCTGGCGGCAAAGGCTGCTCTCGTCGGCAGCTACGCGTATGATGTCAAGACAAGGATGCTTCAATTCTCAGAAGGCTATGCGGCGGTTTACGACTTGCCCGAGGGCATGAACGAGATGACAGAAAGCCAGCGGCGGGCCTTAGTACATCCTGAGGATTTGCAGCGACTGGACAACGTTCGTAGTCAAGCCTTCGAACAGCGGCGGGGTGAGTTCGAGATAGAGTACCGCAGTATTCTCCCCAAGCGTGGCGTGCGGTGGATCGAGTCGCGCTCCCTAATATTCTATGACGGTGACGGTCGCCCGCAGCGGTTGGTTGGCGTCAACATCGATGTGACTGAGCGCAAGCGCGCAGAGGAACGCCAACGCGCATTGGTCGCCGAGCTCGACCATCGCGTCAAGAACGCCCTTGCGACCGTCAGTTCCGTCGTTTCCCACACTGGGGTAGGGAGTAGATCGGTGGCAAATTTCGTAGCGTCGCTCGAGGGACGTCTTCGCTCGTTGGCTACAACACACGATCTGTTGAGCGCCGGTCGGTGGCACGGGATATCGCTGACACAAATCATTCGGCACGAGTTCGCCCCGTATGTCACACGCCACAATACCAAAATCAGCGGCCCTGAAGTCACACTAAAGCCGGAGGCGGGTCAGGGAATGGCAATGGTGCTCCATGAGCTCGCCACCAACGCCGCGAAGTACGGCGCGTTCTCTACCGAACAAGGACGCGTGTCGATCTGGTGGGGTCGGCAGATGAACGGGCACCCACCTTGTTTGGTGCTCGAATGGCAGGAGATCGGCGGCCCCCCCGTTGTCGTTCCTGACAAATCCAGTTTTGGAACGAGCACGATTCGTGACCTAATCCCTTATGAATTCGGCGGGACGGTTGACCTTGTGTTCGCGCCGGAGGGGGTGCGATGCCGGTTGGAGCTTCCCGCTGACTGGCTCAGCAACGATAGCGAGCCTGTTTCAGAGGCCCTCGCACGTCGCGATGGTGTTCGCGCGACGGGGTGAGCGTGAGCGCGCGTTGGTTGCCTGTCCTGGATCTAGGGTCTGAGGCTCGATGCAGCTCCGGGCCCGGGACGATCCCCTCCAGCGGGCCGGACATTCGCTCGTGCTCGGTGCGGTTGTCCTGAGCTGAGGGGCATGTGGGTTCCACGACATGCGTGTTGAGCCGCCTACGTAGCGATCAGTCCATGATCATTAGGATCAATTTTTTGACTGTAAGAGGATCGTCGCAGTCGAAGTGTGAATATCCCTCCGGCCAGCAACCCTCGCTGCAACGCTCGACTAAAGTATGCCGACCCACCAGCTGGTGAGCACCGTGCCAGCCGCGATTGCGGAATGTATCTTGATGCCTGGTCATTGCATTCTCTGAAGTTTACAGGTTTGTCCCTTGCCCACTACCGACGGTTGTAATCAGCGCAAGGATCTAAACGCGGCGCGCAGCTCGGAAGCGAAGAGCTCAGGCTGCTCCCACGCTGCGAAGTGTCCGCCCCTGTCGACCTCGTGGAAGTAGATCAGGTTGCGGTAGGCGCGCCGGGCCCATGTCTCCGGGGCGCGGTAGACGTCCTCCGGAAATACCGTAATGGCCACCGGCAGCGAAATCTCGGCGGTCTTTTGCGCGGCCGCAACAATGACGCTACCCCGCGCGCCGTTCTCCCAGTACAGCCGCGCTGACGAACTCGCACTGTTGGTCAGCCAGTACAGCGTGATGTTGTCCAGCACGTCGTCTTTCGTCGGCGATTGTTCGGGATCGGCGCCGTATGTCCACTGCACCCGGATGTACCAGGATCCATGCCGCAAGGCCGGCCGGTGAATCCGTTGCGCCATAGCCGACCGTCTGCGGCCGCGCAGTCATCATCGTGAAGTATGCCATTCCCGTTCTTCCCCGACGTCATGAGCACGTCGAGTACCGCGCGTTCCTTTTCGGAGAGTTCCCCCGGCACGGGCCCGCCGGCGAGCGCCGCGGCCACCTCGGGCGGCACCGTCGCCGGCAGGTTGATATGGATGCCGAGCAAGCCTGCCGCCGCCTGGCGCGCCATTGCACTCGAGACGGGGGTGCCCCAGTCGCCCCCCTGGGCGACGTAGTGAGTGTACCCGAGGCGCTCCATCAGCTGTGCCCAGGCTCGTGCGATGTGGTCGGGATCCCAACCGGTGCCGGTTGGCTTGCCGGAGAAGCCGTAGCCCGGCAAGGACGGGATCACGGTCTCGAACGCGTCCTCGGCCCTGCCTCCGTGCGACGTTGGGTCCGTAACCGGCCCGATCACCTTGAGTTGCTCGATAACGGATCCCGGCCAACCATGCGTGATGATCACCGGAAGGGCATTCTTATGACGAGAACGGACGTGGATGAAGTGAATGTCCAGCCCGTCGATGTTCGTCGTGAATTGCGGCAAGGCATTCAGCATCGCTTCCGCCCTACGCCAGTCGTAGTCGCTGCCTCAGTACCGAACCAGCTCCTCCAGCTTGGCCAATTGCGCACCCTGCGACTGATCGGCGACGGTTTCCTTATCGGGCCAGCGAGTAGCAAAGATGCGTCGGCGGAGATCAACGAGATCTTCCTCGGGGACATTGATGCGGAACGGGCGGATTGCCTCGGCGTTGGCCATACCCTCCGACGACGAATTTGCGGACATGGCCAGTCTCCCTGGTTCAACGCGAGCTGCCACTTGGGTGAGTGGCAACCCGTCAGCCCGCTCCCGACCCTGAAGATGATCGGTGCGGTGCTTGAGGGTCAATCGTACGTGCGATCGCCTGGCTAATAAGTTTGGTATGAACGGGCGGTGTAGAGTTATCAGTTGGAACCCGGAAATGCCCACTGTGCTTTTCTGTCCGACGGCCGGTGCCCCTTCACCTCCCGTAATATTCGCCGCACCGCATTGCAGACTGCATTGATGCTTAGCCAAACCGGGATGCAGCAAAGGGTCTCATCTGTGGACCAAGCTGATGGAATACCAAGTCGCATTCGCTGGCCTCCTCCTCCTTCATCAACGGACGCGTCGACCCCCGAGGTCCGCAGAGAAGGAGTGTGCCACAATCGGACTCAAGCGGGCCGGCTGAAGCCGCGACTTTTCGGGATATGATGGGCCCTACCGCACATTGGGGTAGAAAGGTTGGCCCCATGACCTATGACACCATCACTACCGATGGATCCGGGTCGCATCAAGCGGTTTTAGAGCCTGGACTTGTCTTCCAGCATTATTGGGGCGGCTCATCGCGCACTTGGCAGCTTGTGATCGGTCGGCTCGACGGCGGGCCACGCTGCGTCGCCCTCGACCAGCGCGGCTGGGCGGCTCTATTGCAACGGATGGACGATACGATCTAGCAGCAATGGCGGATGATGCCGATGCCGTCGTACGCACCCTTGGCCTGACGCGCTACGTGCTGGTGGGTCATTCGATGGGCGGGAAGGTGGCGCAGATCATCGCAGCACGCCGACCGGAGGGCCTCGCGGGTGTTGTGCTCGTCGCACCAGCTCCGCCGACCCCGATGCCGATGCCTGAAGCACAGCGAGCGAGCATGCTCGAGTCCTACGGCTCCCGCGAGGGTGTACTGCAAGCCCTCTCCCGTGCTTGCAGGCGGGCCGTTACCACCTGAATTACGGGAACAAGTAATCGAAGACACGTTGGCTGGGGCGCCCGAGACGAAGCGAGCTTGGACCGTACGTGGGATGATCGAGGACGTGAGTGCAGGCTTCCTGCGGTGACGATTCCTGTAACCGTGGTCGTCGGCGATCGTGACCAAGTAGAACACGAAGCTGCGCTTCGGGAAGCGTTTGCTGGCTTTCTACCGCAGGCAACTTTCAAGGTTCTGAAAGGTGTCGGCCACCTTTCCCCGTTGGAAGCGCCGGGCCAGCTAGCCGACGCCTGCGCTGGGCTGCTCGATGTGCTCTGACGCGATGGAAATGCTCAAAAATCTTAGCCCGAACGTCCCGCGATTCCGGCCATGTCGAGCGTTGACCGTCGCAATGGCGCTTGCCGCTAGGAAGAAAGTCATGCACCGCAGCAAAATGAAACTGCGCGGATCGATCAGAGGCCTGGCATCGCAACGGGGGCGCGATGCTGGCGCAGAAGGAACGCGCTGGCTGCGCGGACGGCAGGAGGAGCGTAGAGGATCTTGCGGTGACCCAGGTCATCGAAAGCGATGAGCTCGGCACCGGCGGTTGCCGCCGCGATCTCCTCGGCATCGGCGAAGGCAATGTCGGGATCGTCGCGCGAATGCAAGAGCAGGGCTGGTCGGCCGGTCTTCTTGAGCAGATTGACGCCGGTGAAGTCTGCAATTTTGCGGTGAGCGATGGTCTCGAGCCGCCGCTCGTAGGCGCGCTGCGCCTCGGGCGACAAGCCCTCATCCTCCCCAAAGGTGCGCGTCACGGCGGAGAAGTGGTTCGGCATGGCCACCAGCACGAACGCCCGGAACGGGTAGCCGCGAGGCATGGGTGCTCCGCCTCCACCGGCCAGCAGCGCCGCCATGCCGCCCAGCGAATGGGCAAGGAGGTACTCGATGGGACCGAGCGCCTCGGCCACGTGGCGCACGGCATGGGCGCAGTCGATAAGGCTTGCCCGCTCGGGCGTGCTATGGCCGTGGGCGGGAAAGTCGAACAGCACGATGCGGAAGCCGCGCCTGCGGAAATGCTCGGCGAAGGCCGTCATGAACGAGGCTTCGCTGGTCCAGCCGTGCACAAGCAGCACCGAGGCGCCGTTCCAGGCCCCCTCGGGATCGAGCACGTAGGCCTGCAGGTCGGCCCCGGCCATGGGCACCCGCACCGTAGACGCATTGCCCAGGTAGATTCGCGCGCGCTCGACGAGCACGTGGTGGTCGGCGCTGCGGTAGCGCGAGGCGGCAGGGGTGCAGAAACGCTGGAAGGCGATCTCACCCCATGCATCAGGGTCCTGCGGCAGCGGCGCATCCAACATATTATCTGGCATTATCCTCACACACCTCGGAGTTGCCAAAGCACGAGCCAAGCCTCGATGGTGACATCACGTGATTATATGATTGTGTTGACCGTCTTGCTACGCCCGGTCGATTGCAGGTCCCCTTCACACTCAGGTGAACTTGGTAGATCGTGCGTGAGCGCGTGCTTAAACGTGTACTCGGGGTCAGGAAAGAGACTCCGCGGCCTGCAGGCGCGTGAACTCGGCCCTTACCTCGCGCTCCGGCGTGTCGGCAGCAGGTACCTCGTCACCTGGCCTTCAATTTCGCGACCGGCGCATCCTGCAGGCCGGTTCGGCGCCCTAGGACAAACTTCCGTTGTGATCGAGGGCCGCAAGGCCCGCAACACAGCGGGCCTTGCCGCTTTCTTCATAGGGGAGAGCTTTGCCCCACATCCTCACGAGGGTTCCAACCAGCGCTCGCGGGGCAGCAATGCCGGCGAGGACGGAGAGGGCCAACAACGTAGATATTAGGATCTTCATGACAAGATCTCCTTCATCAAAGCCGCGATGCGGACTACGTCATGTCGCCCCATCGCCGCGCGCGAGGATGCGGGTGTTCTTCAATTGAAGGTGTGCCATAGGTAACAGGAATGGGTAACAGGAATGGGCAACAGGAACAGCAAAGCCGGAGCCTCGCCACGCGCACGCAGATTTGCGAGGAGCGCTGCCCAATCAAAAACATGCGCCTATCAGTCTCGGTCAGCAAAATGGACAGTATGAGCCGGGCCGATCCGTCCGAACCTATTCCAACTTCGCCTCCCCAAGTGAATGAGGCCCCTCTATTCGGCTGCACGGTTGAAAACTCTGCGGGTCTGCCTTTCAATAGATCATCAGGCAAACCTGCTTGGAAAGCCCCTCCAACATGTGTTCAACATGAGCTGGGGACCGTCTCACATTGTGGGACCAAAGCCGAACCGTGGATACGTCGGGCCTATGACCCCGTTGCTCTACCGAATGATGCGGCCAGGATCGGATGAAGCAGGTATAGGCCCTCGTTTTGCGATCAGCGCTGGCGTGGTCCTTCTTCGAACGCGCCTGGGTCCTCCTTCACTGCGCTTGCGCATGACCTGTGCCATTCGCGTTTGGTCATGTGTGTCTGGGGATCCCAGTCGGCCAAGCATCGAGCATAGTCGACGTTGTAATTCGGCTCCTCCGTCCCTGATCGTTCACATTCCTTGAGCCATTCTTGCTTCGTGATGTGGCTGTCAACGTACCACCGCGCCATGCATTTCGGTAAATCGGTCGGCTCGCTACCCGTGTCCTCACCTGGGCTGGCCAGCGGCTGCTGATCTCTCTCTTGAGCGTGCAAGGGCGACATGAGGTGGCCTGCGCAAGCGCAGATGGTGATCGCAAAGAGCCATGATGGGCGGATTTGCATGGGTTCGGGCCTCCCAGCCGGCAAGTCACAGATAGATATCGCGGCAGGGCATTTAGCGCGCCGTCAACGACTGCCCCGCCCTGATATTCGAGCCGGCCGGGGAACAACAAAATCGGTGATTACCCCGAACAACAAGGATAAGGCGACCCACACACGATCATAGCCATCGCCGAGGGCTCCGACCCACTCAACGTTTGTGCCAATTGCACCCATTCGGTCACGTATCGAGCACCCCAATTTCTAAGCAAGGAGAACGGGGATTCCCCTGATGCACCTCGGCGGCCACTCGTCGCTAAGCCCGCGGGCAATCAGAGCAAGGGCGGACACAAACCCCATGGCTTCGTAGAAATGCCGTGTCCGCTCGTGGCTGGTCGTGAACTGCGGATCCAGTGTTGTCGTGCGAAAACCCAGACGTGCTGCGGCGCCCCCCTAGAATGGCGTTCTCAAGCGTCAGACGTTCTTTCCTTTTCGCGCGAGGCTCACCTCTCGGCGCCCACCGAATGCAGAGGCGCAGAGGCCTCGAAGACTCCGCGTCTCCTACACTTCTGGTGCGCGGCTCACGTCTGGCCTTTCACGCTACTATGTGTCGAGCCGAGGGCGAGGTCGCCGCGGAGGCGCGTGGCGATTTGTTGTAAAAGTCGCGAGAATGGCGGTTGCAGCAGCCCACGAATTTCGATGCCGCCGGCGAAAACGCGGAGCTTGCAAGGGCCAGCCTCCTCCTCAAGGTCCCGTATGCAATCAGCGCTGCGCTGCGGGCACAGCCCCTGGAGCAGACAAAGTCGAAGGGCTGTGGTTTCTCTGGTCCGGGTTCCACCACTTCAGTCGGATGACGCTTTAAAGCTCGCAAAACCAAACTTCGTTGGATCGACGCTTCCTTGTATGAAGAAACCCATGCCGGGACCCCCGTCCGTGAACGTCGGGTCGGTGCCCGTAACAATTAGCTGATCACCCTTGCCATCGTTCTTGTTCAGGTAAACGTTAATCGTGCTTTCGGAAATGGTCGCTTTGAATAGGTCGCCATTGTTGGGAGGCATGATACCGGTTTTAAATTTGCGCTGTTGTGTGATGTAGGTGAAATCGCCATACGGACCATTCCAACGCACTATCTCAGCGTATTTGCCATCCCAAGACAGGTTACATTCGTATCCGCGCGCACTGATTGCGGAATCTGACCAGCGGAGTAACAGCTCGACTTCACGGGTACCTGGGCCGTCACAGTAGTTTCTTCCAAGTCCTCGCCAGATCTTGCAAGCAATCGAGTCTCTTCCGATAGTCGGATCCTTCCACAATGTCGCTTGGGCCGTCTGGTTAGGTCCGAACCTAGACAGATAGGCATATGCATCATCGTAGCCACCCGATCCAGTCTGGCTGCCGACAGCGCGGTTGGCGAAGGTGCGGACCATGGCCCAGGACGCGCCACTGTGTTGCCAGACTCCGCTCTCCGAAATTGGATTTTCCTCTCGCGGGAAATCGGTTGCATAAGTGCGAGTATTCTGTGCTTTGATTGCCGATATCTGAAACAAGCACGAGGCCTCCATCAGGACCAACAATAAGGCCGCGATCCACACAAATGTGCGAGAAAGCGACAAACAGCCGGCGACAATGGTTGTCCGTGAAATCGCCCCGATGAACTCACGCCGCCTCACGCGACCCCTCCGATCTGTGGCGATTCGAAGAGAGTATCAGAGGCCAGACGAGTGCTGAAGCAGTTCCGCATCGCAGCAGGGCCGCCTCGACGCGGGTTGCTTCGAGTGTTGGCCGTGCGAAAACGCGAGCGTGCAAGAGCGCAGTTGAATGGTGTTCTCAGACGCCAAATGCTCTTGCCTTCTCGCGGGAGGCTCACGCCACGATGTCCACCGATGGCAACGCCAGAAAATCTCGGAAACCTCGTGGTTCCCACACATCTGGCGTGCGGCTCACGTCATGCCGTTTCTGCTACTATGTGTCCTCGCTGAACCGGCGACGCGTCGGAAAAAGATTGTAACGATTCTTGCTCCGTCCACGTTTTCACAAAGCCAGGCTTATGGGCGGACGGAGAAACAATCCTACCGACGACGCTGGCTTGCTTGCGGTCAACCCCTAGGTGCGGACCCGCCCTGGCGCTCGGGCCAACTTTGGGCTGTGTGCAGTTAACGGCTCAACTACTGTAAGATCACCCCAAATGCCTGTTTTGCGTGTAACCTTCCGCGCATGGCTTCGAACCCCTCCTGGCCCCACCTGCCCCTCTCAACGTGGAGCGACACTTGCGAGACCCTGCACCGATGGACCCAGGTTGTCGGCAAGGTCCGCATGGTTCTCACGCCGCTGGTCAACCATTGGTGGAACGTCACGCTCTACGTCACTTCGCGCGGGCTTACCACGTCGCCGATCCCCGCGGATGGGCGCACGTTCGAGCTGCTGTTTGACTTCCACAATCATCAGCTGACCTTTGAAACAAGCGACGGCGCGGCAGAGCGTCTCGCGCTGGCGCCGATGTCGGTGGCACGGTTCTACTCGGAAGTGACGGCCCGCTTGGAACGTCTTGGCATCAAGATCCACATCTGGACCATGCCGAACGAGATCGAGCAGGCAGTGCCCTTCGATCAGGACCACACCCACGCCCAGTATGATCCTGTTATGGTGCGGCGGTTCTGGGAAGCCCTTGTCCAGGCGGATCGTGTGTTTAAGATCTTCCGGTCCCGCTTCATCGGCAAGGTCAGTCCGGTGCACTTCTTCTGGGGTAGTTTCGATCTGGCGGTGACGCGCTTTTCCGGCCGTACGGCTCCTCCACCTGGCGGGGTCACGCCAAACCTGGCGGGCTGGGTGATGGCTGAAGCCTACTCACATGAGGTAAGCAGTTGCGGATTCTGGCCGGGCAATGGCGGCTACGGCAGAGCGGCGTTTTATGTGTACGCCTATCCGGAGCCGCCTGGTTATGGCGACATTCAGTTGCGCACGCCGGGGGCGTTCTATGACAAGGGTCTCGGGCAGTTCATTCTACCCTATGATGCAGTTAGGCAAGCAGCTAATCCCGACGCGCTGCTTTTGGGTTTTCTGCAGGAGACATATGAAGGCGCGGCCAAGCTCGCGCATTGGGATCGTCACGCGCTAGAGCGTTCGGCATCCCCGGCCTGATGGAGCCGAAGCGACCTGGTCGGAACCCCCGCTAAATCAATGGGAACCTCGAAGAATAGGCCGATTTGATGCTCTTGCGCTCCACTCGAGTGCGCGGTGGCAATTTCGTGTGGGAGCGGGCCGCAATCGGCCCATTTCGCTGTTGCCCTCGCTGCCGCAAGGGCATTGTACGCCACCCAACGCACACTCCACCCATAAACTTACCTCACCCGGGTGCCCCCGCCGCCCGCTCC
>Ga0306920_100017105_pt1 | contig 10005 bp, 11 predicted proteins | sample flu12Cox44000170_FD_204666 | JGI IMG/M metagenome (GOLD analysis project Ga0306920, IMG submission 204666) | Lab enrichment of tropical soil microbial communities from Luquillo Experimental Forest, Puerto Rico - flux4day.12C.oxic.44.000.170 (v2)... | ecosystem: Environmental > Terrestrial >... | reverse complement strand
GTGCCGCATGAGGAAGCTGTTGCTGGTCAGTGTTGCATGGGCCGCGGTGGTTGGGGAGGCAGCGACGGCGGCCGATCTGGCGCCGGTGCCCGTCGTGGTCGAGCCGGTCTTCACCTGGAGCGGCTTTTACGCTGGCCTCTCCGCCGGCGGCCGCCGGTCGAATGTCAACTGGGAAACGTTGGCTGTCGGGCCCGCGCCTGGGACGTCGCCCGACCCGACCACGACGCCATTGATCTTCAAGAATTCCACGGCGCGACTGGGCGGCTATCTCGGATATGACTGGCAATTCGCGCCGCAGTGGGTGTTCGGGCTCGAAGCGGATTTCGCCTGGGCCAGCACCAGCAGGGTCAACGGGGGCATCCCGGGAACATTCGGTGCTACCTTGCAGTACGCTCCGCCCTCCGCCACGAGCGTCGACAGCGCGTGGGTCAGGCAGCGATGGGATGCAAGCGTGCGCGCTCGCGCGGGCTTCCTCCTCACTCCCGTCTGGCTGGTTTACGTAACCGCCGGGATCGCTATGCAGTCCGTGGAGGTGGGCGCCAGCTGCTCGGGCAATGGGCCGAGCTGGTGCTTGGACGGCTTCCCCCGCTATGAGCCGGTCACCTATGTTCGAACCGGCGGGACGGTCGGGGCCGGCACTGAAGCCGCGCTGTCGCGCAACTGGTTTGTCCGAGTGGAATACCGCTACACCGATTATGGCGCCATCGACTATACGTTCTTTACGTCTCCGCAAACCGTGGACAACGTGACAACCAGCGTGCGGGTACGCACCCAGACCGCTCTCGGGGGCATCGCTTTCAAGTTCAATTGAGCCAAATTTCGCTCGCAATCGATCGCCTAAGATGGTCGGGTTTCGCTGCCGCTCGAGCCGGGCTACGACTCTGCCGCCGTGCAAGGAACCGGCATTCCGAGGCGCTCCTCCCATGTTCACGCTTGCCGAGCTTGAAAGCGTCATGCCGCTCGTGCGTGCGAGCGTGCCGGCAACGCCGCAATATGCGTGGCCGCTGCTCAAGGCGCGCACCGGGGTCGATGTTGTCGTCAAGCACGAGAATCACACCCCGATCGGGGCCTTCAAGGTGCGCGGCGGGCTCGTCTATCTCGAGCGGGCAAGCCGCGCGCGGCCGCAGCTTCAAGGCATGATCACCGCAACCCGCGGCAATCACGGCCAGTCGCTTGCATTCGCCGGAACGCGCATCGGCGTCTCGGTGACCATCGTCGTGCCGCACGGCAACTCGACCGAGAAGAACGCGGCGATGCGCGCGCTCGGCGCGGAGCTCGTTGAGCACGGAGACGATTTCGATGAGGCGAGGGAGCATGCGATGGCACTGGCCGCCAAACGCGGGCTCGAGTTTGCTCCCTCGTTCCACCGCGATTTCGTGGTCGGCATTGCGACCTACGCCCACGAGCTGATGTGCGCGGAGCGCGCGCTCGACACGATCTATGTGCCGATCGGCCTTGGCTCCGGCATCTGCGGCGTGATCGGCACGCGCGATCTTTTGTGCCCCTCCACCCGCATTGTGGGCGTCGTCTCCGCGCGGGCCAATACCTATGCACTCTCCGTCTCGTCCGGCCGCCCGGTGCCCACGAATTCCGCGCTGACGTTTGCCGACGGCCTTGCGGTGCGGGTGCCTGACACAACCGCGCTGGAGGTGATTGCGCGCGGGGCCGAGCGGATCGTCGAGGTCTCCGATGAGGAGATTGCCGAGGCCATGCGCATCCTGTTCAGCGACACCCACAGCTGCGCGGAAGGCGCGGGGGCCGCTGCGCTTGCGGCGCTGATGAAGGAACGCGCCCGGATGGCTGGCCGCCGCGCCGCCGTCATCCTGACCGGGCAGAACATCGATCGCGCCGTAATGGCAGGCGTGCTCTCCGGCACGACGCCGCGCGTGGGATGACTGCTATTTCACACTGGGCGTGCGCCCGTCGTCCTTCTGCAGCAGAATCAAAATGACAAGGCCGATGCAGGCGAGGATGCGGAAAGCCGGCTGCCTTCCATCCCACCTCTGCGACTGCCACATCGCAAACCATTCGGCGCCGATCACCATGAAGCCGACAAGATAGAGCGCGACCGCGACGGTGAGGCCCCACAACGCGAGATTCTTGCTCTGGTGGAAAATGTCGGCATCCGCCGCTGTTGCCGCCAGCATGCGGTAGGCGCCCGCGAGACAAAGGGCTCCGGCCAGCCCCTCGGCGGCGATGATGAGCCAATAGGCGACATGGTGAAGCGCGCCGCTCGTGATCGCGCGCCATCGCAGCGCGCCCTCCGGAAACGTCGTGTCCATGGACAGCACGTGCTCGACAAGCACGAAGTTGGAATTGTAGTCCGTGAGGTTGTTGAAGCACGCCAGCGCGGTGAGCATGCCGATGGCGGCTACCCCGAGTACCTGCAAGGCGCGCAACGCTGGCATGGATATTATTGCCGGGCTCCGGAATTGCAGCCAGCAGGTTACCGTTTCTGTGGGATTTTTGCCACAGTCTGCAAATTTTTCGCTGCCGTCGAACTAAAGAGTGATTCTTCTGCTTGAATGTCGCCAAGCTACAACAAATCAAGGGGGCATCGAATGCAGCTCACTCGTATTCCGGAGCAGGGGAGGTCGGTATGACGGTCCCGCTGGCTCATGGTTCGAAAGTCATCAATAGCGTCGCCGGCGCCCGTTCAAGAGCCGGCAAGCGCAGGTGGGTCGATGATAGATCGCCGATGGCAACCGTTGCGCTGAGCGCGCTGCTCATTCTGGTATGGATGGCGGCGTTGACCGGCTTTTATTTCCTGCTGGCGCGGCATTTCTAGCTCGAAAGCGGGGGGTGGCGCTCGAGGATGAACGCCGTCCGCCGCCGCCATTCATGGTGCGGACAGGATGGCGGTGGTAATGGACGAGCAGCCCGGAAGCGACATTCGCGAATTCTAAGCCCGCATTTGGCTGTCGCTGAATATGGGCTAGGAAACGTTGCAATGGTCAAAGGAGAGTGATCAATGAAGAGGATCGCTATTGCTTTCGCATTGGCCACAATGCTCAGCCCCTCTCTCTGCTCGATGGCGGCGGCGCAGACGGTGCGTACCGAGGCCGCCAATCATCCCCGCATTGCAACTGCCATTCGCGAGTTAGAGGAGGCTATTCGCTATATGGAAGCCGCCCCGCACGATTTCGGCGGGCACAAAGCCGCAGCCATTCGCGATTCGCGGGTTGCGGTCGAACAGTTGCGCAAGGCCCTGGCCTACAGAGCACGCATGGATCGCTGAGCTCGTTGCGATTCCGCAACGATTCAGCGCAGCCTATGGTGCAGTTTTACAACACGCAGTCATATTCGTATCGGCACCATTGTGTTGACACGGTGAATCGCTGAATTTGCACCGGTCGGCGGGGCAGCGCTCGGCAGCGCGCGCGGTCATGCGTCGGTACAGGAATTAGGCAATCCGGAGGTTGCTCCGGACTTTAGTTCAAGCGGTTCGGAGCCAGCGCATGCGCAGAGCACTCCCGTCCATGGTCGTTCTCTTGGCCCTCCTGGCGATGGCGCTTGGCGCGCAATCATCGCTGCATGCGCAGGGCGTCGAGATTGCCAACGCGGTCGAGCCAAGCGCTGCGCCGGAGCCCGAGCGCAAGCCGGAGCAGGCCACCGAGCCTTCCGAGCGTCCCGCGCCGGAGCGCCGCACCGAGCGGACACCCGAGCCACGCGAGCCGGCGGCGGAAGCCGGGCCGAAATTCGATCCATCTCCTTACGCGGCCGGCACCATTGTGGTGGAGACCTCGGAGCGCAAGCTCCACCTGGTTCTCGAGAACGGCGAGGTGATCACCTACCCGGTGGGGGTCGGCAAGGCGGGAAAGAATTGGGCCGGCACCGGCGCCATATCGGGCAAGTACCTGCGTCCGCCATGGTCGCCGCCGCGCCGCCTGAAGATGGAGAAGCCCTGGACCCCGGACTACATCCCGGGCGGCAGCCCCGCGAACCCCATGGGAGCCGCCGCCATGACGCTCAACATCGATCAATATGCCATTCATGGCACCAACAATCCTAGCTCGATCGGCGGCTTCGTCTCGTTTGGCTGCATCCGCATGCACAACAAGGACATCCTCGATCTCTTCAAGCGGGTGAAGGTCGGCACCAAGGTTGTCGTATTGAAATGACGCCTGCAGGCGCGCGCAGGCGCGACGTTTCTACCTCCGCCTGGAAGGTGGGAGGGCTATCGCCTCTGCAGCCCCAGCCGAGCGCATCATGACGCGGCCGTTTGAAGGCATCCGGGTAATCGACGTCACCCATGTGCTGGCGGGCCCGTTTGCGACCTATCAGCTCGCCGTGCTCGGTGCCGACGTGATCAAGGTCGAGCATCCCGACGAGCCCGACCAGAGCCGCGGCGGCGGTACCGACCGGGCGCTCAACCGCTGCAGCATGGGGACCTCATACCTCACGCAAGCTTCCAACAAGCGCTCCATCACACTTGACCTCAAGCAGGAGGCGGATCGCGACATCCTCAAAAAGCTGGTCGCCACAGCCGATGTATTCGTCGAGAACTACCGGCCGGGCGCCTTCGACGCCGTCGGGCTCGGCTATGAGGCGCTCGCCGCCATCAATCCGCGGCTGATCTACGCCTCGTTCTCGGCCTTCGGCCAGAAGGGCCCGCGCGGCGAGCAGACCGCCTACGATCACGTCATCCAGGCCACCTCCGGGATCATGGCGATGACGGGCACCGAGGACGTGCATCCCGTGAAGTTCGGCTCGCCCGCGATCGACTATGCGACCGGGATGAGCGGCGCTTTCGCCCTGGCCTCGGCCCTGTTTCAGCGCGAGCGCACCGGGCGCGGGCAGCGCATCGACATGGCCATGCTGGATGTGGCCATGATCCTGATGAGCTCGCATCTGACCGGGTATCTGCGCAACGGCGTTCACCCCAAGCCGCACGGCAACAAGCATGCGCATGCGACCAACAGCGCCTATGCCACGCGCGAGGGCCTGGTGATGCTGGGCGCGAGCAACCTGCGCCAGCAGCGGCGGCTGTGGACGGTGCTCGGGCGGCCCGACATGATCAAGCGCAGCAACGAGGAGCGCGAGGCCGACCACAAGCGCGAGGAAGCGGTGCTGACAGAAATCCTGGCGACGCGCAGCGCGCAGGAATGGGAAGAGTTCCTGCAGGCCCGCCACGTGCCGGCGGCGCGTGTGCGCACCATGGGGGAGGCGCTCGCCGATCCGCACCTCTCAACGCGCGGCGTCGTTCACCGCCATGACGGCGCTCCCGGAATCGAGGGGCCGTTCTGCGTACCGGTTGCGGCCTTCACTTTCGCCCACGGGGGCCCGCGTATCGATACGCCGCCTCCCGTGCTCGGGACTCACAACGCGGAGATCCGGGCCGAGCTTGACCGCAAGGCGGGCTGTACGGCGGGTTGAATCTGCGGTTTCAGTCGATTTCAGGCGACGAGCCAAGTAGCACCGCCGCGAGCCTCATCTTGCGCTCATCAGCGACAGGCCTCCAATCGGATTGGAGGTCATGGACCAGGGCGTGTGATCACGATCACTGAATTCGATTGCGTGTCCGCCGATAACGTCAGCAGATCGTGCCCTCGAAGGATACGCCAATGCAAATCACACATCTCCTGCTCGCAGTGATGGTCACGCTTGCAAGAGGCATTGCCACCTGTGCGCAGCCGCTTGTGACGAGCGACCCGAAAGCCGCCAGGGCGGGGCGAATCTCGCGCTTGGATGCGTATTATCCAGCGCAGCTCGATCGCTCGCCGCCAGACTTGGCGAATGTCCGCATCGTCGGGGAGCCGGAAGACCGGCAGGCAGAGACAAGCAGAGGCGCAGTGCTGATGCACTATTGCGAGGACAGCCCGCGCAAAATCGGTGGGGCGGGATCGAGCACGCTATGCCGCCTCCCGCATCCCCTGCAATTTGTTGAGCACCTCGGATCGTTTCACTTTGAGCGTGTGCGTGCAGGGGAACTCGGGTTCGGGCCAGATGGTGAAGCCATGTACCCGTTGGTGTGAGGCGAGCTGTTTGTTCGCATGCTGAATGACTGTCTCGGCTTGGCTCGGATCATGCATCAACAAAACCGCGCGCACCTCCGCCTTCTGACCCTTTTCCATCAGCCCGAAGACAACGGCATCCTTGACCGATGGGTTCGCACACAAGACGTTTTCGATGTCCTCCGGATACACCTTCATGCCATTGGCGAGCACGATCATGTTCTTCTTACGCCCCTTCAAGCGGAGATTGTTGCCGCCATCCAGATAACCGAGGTCACCTGTGTGATACCAGCCATCCTCAAAGGTGGCGGCAGTGGCCTCGGAATTCTTCCAGTACCCCAGCGCGACGTTTGGCCCATGTACCAGAATCTCATTGTCCTCAGCGATGCGCACCTCTACCCCGGGGAGGGGTTTGCCGACCGAGTCAAGAATATGATCCTTGTAGGGAGTGACAGAGACAATTGGTGCGCACTCGGTCGCCCCATAGCCCTGCATGACGCGGAAGCCCATGTTCTCCCAGCGTTCCGCCAGGCTCGGCAGCAAATACGCTCCCCCGCTGATGAAGAAACGGAAATGCCCGCCAAAACGCTTGTGGACCGCGCCAAACAGGTAGCGTCGCCATGCGAATGGCAGACGCGAAGCGATCCGCTGGAGCATCTCCCATTGTTGCTCGCGCTTCTGTCGCCGCACTTCGGATTCAATGCCGTTCAGGAAAAGTTGCAGAACCTGCGGCACCACCATCATGCAGGTGATCTGCTGGCTGGCCAGCAGCTTCAGCAAGTTGTCCGGCACCAGCGTGCGCGCATAGACGATGCTTGCCCCACAATGGAGCGTGCCCAGCTCGACGGTCAATTCAAACATATGGCTCAGTGGCAGGATGGAAAGCAACCGGTCACTGGTCTGGATATTGACGACACTCACCGCTGCCGTGGCATTGCTGATGATATTGCGGTGGCTCAACATCACTCCCTTCGGGTGCCCTGTTGTGCCGGAGGTGAAAACCAGCTCCGCCAGGTCATCACCGCGGATCGTCGGCAGCTTCGTCGCGTCCAGTGTTCCTTGTGGCAATGCATCGATCGCTACCAGTGGCAGCGGTGGCTGCTTGAGGCCTGCGTATTGTTTCTGCGTGGTAACGAGAAGCTTGGCCTCGGTGGTCTCCGCAATCCGTCTCAGAAAGTCCTCTGTCGTATTGACATCCAGCGGGACAACCACGGCCCCGACCAGCAGTGCTCCCAAATAAGCGACCATCCAATTGGAGCAACTCGCCGCCCAGATACAGACGCGGTCTCCTTTCCCGATCTGTTGCTGTTGCAGGTAGCCTGCGAAACAACATGCCTGCTCCTGCAGTGCTCGATAGGTCATGGATTTCTCACCGCCCGCAACGGCTTCGATGAGCGCGGGACGTTCTGCGAACCGTGCCACAGAAGCCTCGAAGAGTTGATAAATGCTACCCATTTTGTCCTCTTCTGCTTGCAGGTTCATGGACGCGGTGCGGGTTCTCGTACATCGGGCGGTGGCGGTGACAACTGTATCCCGACACACTACCACAGTCCCAGCTGCGGCCAACTCGGCGTCGCTATGCGGGCTGCTGCGGCTTGTAGCCCTGGTATGAGACACACAAACCCACAACCACGGCAAGAAGCAGAAGCATCGGCCTGGGGTGGGCTGCAGCAAACCGGGCCCAGGAATGGACTGCGTTGCCGAGCACACGCAGCACCTGCGGGAACCCGTCCCCAGCGCCATGGTCTTTGCTCTGCAGAATCGCCAAAACGCGGGCGCATGCGGCAGCATTTCGTTGCCAGGCGGCGCGATAGGCACCTCTCAGAAGCTCGAGGCCCGCCTGCATGGTTCCGGGTTCCCGCGACGACAACAGGAGCCCGAAATCGCATTTGAACTTGTCAATGAGGTCGAGCGCTTCCTGATCGATAAGCATGGGTCAGCTCTCCACTCATCAGCCCCTATCGCGGGGCGCCCTTCGGTTTCGATGATTTGCACTTAGGAGCTTCATCGATTTGCCGCCGTGACGGGCATCACAGAAATCCGCATTTCGGGGGAACACTTGCCCTTTTGTGATGTTTCGACGCCCCCCCCCATGTGATCGCTGTCACATGGCCGCCATTGGGGCACCCCTCCCGAGCGCCAATGGTCGCATGCCGGCGACCATCCCCCGCTGCACCCGACGATGGCTCCGAGACCACGAATCCGACGTCGCCAGGCTATCGACACCCGGACGCGCCGGCTGCGCTTTTGTCGTTTTGTCGGAAACGGCCGGTGCCCGCAGAGTCGAGCGAGCGTCAATCCCGGTATGGCTGCATGCCGGCCAGTGCCGCGGTGCGCTCCCATAGCACCGAAGCCGCCCGGTCATCGAGCGCAAGCGGCGACGGGGCTGTCACCTTGCAGTCCACAAAGTATCTGCCGCTGATGCCGGCGACCTCGGGCGAGGACGCCAGGTGGACAATGGTTTTCGCGCCCTGTTCAGGGGGGATCGCAAAAAGCTTTGCGAGCCGGATGCAGAGCGAGGTCAGGCCGCCGTTTTGATCGCCGAAGCGGGTCGCGACAAAGCCGGGATGCAGACAATTGGCGGTAACGCCAATTCGCTGCATGCGCTTGGCGAGTTCGCGCGTGAACAGGACGTTGCAGAGCTTCGAAAGGCTGTATGCCTTCCTGCCGCTGTAGCTTTTCCGGGACTGCAGATCGTCGAGATCAAGCACCGCGCGGTGGTGGGTACCGGAAGCCGTGTTGACGATACGCGCCGGCGCAGTCGCTGCGAGCCGCGCGCGCAAGCCCTCCGTCAGCATGAAATAGGCCATGTGGTTGAGCGCAAACGTGCATTCGAGCCCGTCCTCGGTGACCTGGCGCTGCGAAAAAAACGCGCCGGCATTGTTGATGAGGACGTCGATGCGCGGCTCGCAGGCGGCGATCTCGGCCGCCACGCGCTTCACACCCGCAAGACGCGCAAGATCCGCGTAATACGCGGCATGACGAACCGCGCCTCCCCGCTCGCGCAGTCGTGCCAAGGTCACCTCCGCGTGTGCCGCGGAACGCGCCACGAGCACGATGCGGGCACCCATCTCTGCGAGCTCCTGCGCCGCGATCTCGCCGATGCCGGAGGTGGCCCCAGTGATGACCACGGTCTTGCCCTTCATGAACGTTGCCTCCGCACTTGTGTGGCGGCTCATGCAGGACGGGAGCCAGCGATGCTCACGTGCTCTTGCGGGTCGATCAGCTGCCCGCGGAGCACATGAAACGGGGCCTTGTGATAGAGCATGATGTCATGAAACGGATCCGTCAGGATCTTCACGAACCATGCCAAGCCGGTCTGGACGTCCCTGACGAAGAACAGCTGGACGGTGCGGAACAGCAATCCGCCGCCTGCGATCAGCAGCCAGATCTGCGCGACGTGACTAGCGAACTCCGCGAAATTGGTATGCGGGGTGAAGATGCCCAAGAGCGTCGGGTCGAAGAGGAGCGGCAACGGAGAGAGCGCCCAGATCGTGAGGAGCACTGCTTTTCGGCGCAGGTTGTAGCCGACCTTGATCTCCTCCTTGTGCTCGTGGCTCGCCTTGTTGACCGCATCGTAGTCTCTCGGCTCGAAGAACGCATGGCCGATCTGCCGGCTGATCATGGCTATGGGCCATCCGACCAGAGCGGCAATGACCGGATCCTTGAACAACATGACGTAAGCAAAGAGGAAACTTACGGCACTGACCAAATGGAGCGATTGATTGATGCGGCTGCGATGATAGTAGCGATGATCATCCCAACGCAGCATTCGCAAAGTCTCCAGAAAGTTATGCATGGCTCTCTCCTTTTTTGCGCGCCGCCGACTCGCGGCGCCTTTCCGGTTGTTTCACTGTTCGATGGTGGCGTCGTGCTCGGTTAGCTCTCCTCGCGGGTTGCAACTCTATTTCTCAAGCCTCGGCCGCTGCGGTCGCGCGCGCACTGAGGCTTGGCTCGGATCGCCTGCCGAGAGCGGCCCGGGTGACATGGCTGATGAATTGACGCGCGCTGTTCTCCCAGGAATGGCTCAGCGCAAAGATGCGGCAGGCTT
>Ga0306920_100017104_pt1 | contig 10005 bp, 9 predicted proteins | sample flu12Cox44000170_FD_204666 | JGI IMG/M metagenome (GOLD analysis project Ga0306920, IMG submission 204666) | Lab enrichment of tropical soil microbial communities from Luquillo Experimental Forest, Puerto Rico - flux4day.12C.oxic.44.000.170 (v2)... | ecosystem: Environmental > Terrestrial >... | reverse complement strand
GGTCGAACCACGATGGCTCTTGCGCATCTGTGCCAGGTACGACGGCAGCGCGATCATCAGCAGGATGACGACGACTGCGGCTGCGATCAGCACCTCGAGCAGCGTGAAGCCGGCCGCGTCTCGGGAGGGATGGTGCTGCGTCATGGCATTTCGCTGTGGTTCGAGCGGCAATCGATCCGGTTTCCTGGGTTCGCGCCCGGGTTGACCGAGTTCACTAGGCTCTTCGCAAGACCCGTGCCGCGCGGGCCAATGACGCCGTCATATGCCGTTCGTCGGGCGGAGGCCTCCTTTCGGCAACGTGTTGCAGGATGCGCACTACATCTCCGGCTCATTAACGCCTTTTTGTGTCGAAAAGTGTCAGTACGGGCCCGTCCTTCGCTTTGGCCCCCGGGGTATAGAATGAGCCCGCCCGTGGAATGTCGGACACAACGCGCTCGATCTCGACCGTTGCCACTCCGCGTTCGCGGTTTCTGGGGAGCCCCTATGGCAATGTCGGTTGCGCGGACATCCTGCGTCACAATCGTGGTTCTCGCGCTAGGAGTGGCTCTTCCGGCGCGGGCGGCCGACATCGGCCAGGTGAAGGTCGCCAAGGGGCAAGTGACAATTGAGCGCGGAGGGCAAGCCATTCCGGCAGCCCCGGGCACGCGACTGCAGGCCGGCGACGTTCTCAGGACCGGCGGGGACGGCTCCGTAGGCGTCACGATGAGCGATAACTCGCTGCTGTCGGCGGGACCCAACAGCATCTTGTCGCTCGATCGCTACGAGTTCGACTCGACGACGAGCCAGGGTCAATTCGACGCGACGCTCACGAAGGGCTCGCTCGCCGTCATCTCCGGCCGCATCGCCAAGCAATCTCCCGAAGCGATGAGAGTCCGCACACCCGCGTCGATACTCGGGATTCGCGGCACCGAGTTCGTCGTGAGCTCGAATGACGACTAGTTGGGAGGTGCGCTTCCGCGCCGCGACTGCCGCTCTGGCGCTCGCCGCTTGCGTCGGCGGCTGCTACAACACCGGCACCGTGATTCTTCTCCCCGAGAAGGACGGCCACGACGCGGCCGTCGAAGTCAAACAGGGCAACGACGCTTTTGTGCTCGACAAACCGTATGCAGCGGTACGGCAGTGGCCGGCGGGCGGCCAGCCCTACACGTCCGATCAAAAGGAGGTCGAGACGCGCTTCGGCGCCGCACTCGCCGCGCAACCCATGCGCGCCGAGTCGTTCACGCTGTATTTCCTCGAAGGCCAGGACGAGTTCACTGCCGAATCGAAGCAGGTCTTCGAGACGGTGTTCGTCGAGATTTCGAAGTATCCCGTGCCAGACGTCGTCGTCGTCGGGCATACCGACACCACGGGCACGGATCAGAAGAACGACGCGCTCTCGCTCAAGCGTGCGGAGACCGTCAAAGCCTTGCTCGTCGCTCGCGGCATCGCGCCGGCGAGTATCGAGGCCGTCGGGCGCGGCAAGCGCGAGCTCAAGGTACAGACCGGCGACAACGTCCCCGAAGCGCAAAATCGCCGCGTCGAGATCGTCGTGCGCTGATTGGCGCCCGGACCCGCGAAGGGCGAGCATGCCTCGACATGCTCGCGCTGGGATCCCCTTCCGCCCCCTCAAGGATTGCGGGGTCCGTTCCAGCGCAACACGAGCACCGTGAGGTCGTCGGCGGCCTCGGCGCCCCCGGCAAACGCGTTGACATCGGCGCACAACGCCGCGACAAGCGCTCCGGCCGCCGGATTGGCCCTCACCGCATGCTCGAGGAACTGCCGGACGCGCTCGCCTCCGTAGAGCTCGCCGTCCGGGTTGACGGCCTCGGTCATTCCGTCCGAGACGAGGCAGACGAGCTCGCCAGCGCGCAGCCGACGCTCGGAGCCCCGATAAACGAACTCGTCGACCGCGCAAAGCGGCGGTCCGCCGCCGTCTTCGATGCGCACGACGGTCCCTTCCGCAGGGTTCGCGAGATACGGGTTCTCGTGTCCCGCGTTGCAATACGCGATCTCGCCGGATTCGAGATCGAGGACGCCGGCGAACGCGGTGACGAACAGCATTTCCGGGTTGTCGCGGGAGATCTCGGAGTTCACGAGCGCCATCAGCTCGCCGATGTCCGCCCCCGACGTTCGGAGGATCGTGCTTTTGCACAGCGCCTTGCTGACCGCCATGAAGATGCTCGCGGTCAGACCTTTTCCCGCTACGTCGCCGACGAGGAAAAAGAGGTGGCGATCGTCGAGCCGGAAGAAATCATAGAGGTCGCCGCCGACCTCACGCGCAGGGATCATCGTGGCCGCGAGGTCGATCCGGCGCTCGTCGCCGAGGATCTCGGCACGCGGGAGCGTCGCGATCTGCACACGCTTTGCTGCGTCGAGCTCGCCGGCCATTCGGGCCTTCTGCTCGCGCTCGTGCTGGACAAGCTGTTCAAGGGCCTTCCTCTGTCGCGTCGCTTCCGTAAGCGTAAGCACGAGCAGCGTCAGGAACAGCAGCACGAGCGCCGAGCCGGGGAGCGCAGCATCGAACAACAGACGGCGGAACCGGAACGCGAAATAGCCGAAAACGACGAGCAACGCGACGCATCCGACTGCGAGCAGCGCCGAATTGCGCGCGCTCCAGCGCGGCGTCGCATAGACGAGCAGCGCACCGAGGAGCAGGAATGCGACGGCCTCGACGCGCGGCGCCCACGCCGGCCGATGCAGCAGCGTCCCGTCGAATAGGTTCTCGAGGAGCTGCGCGTGAATCTCGACGCCGGGCATCAGTCCGAGCGGCGTGTTCTTGTCATCGACCGTGCCGACACCGGTGACGCCGACCAACACGAGCTTTTGTTCGATCTGCTTCGGATCGAACTTGCCGTCGAGAACGTCGACCGCCGAGATGAAGCGATCGCTGTTGTGGGGAGAATAGTAGACGCGCGCCGCGCCGTCCTCCTCCGTCTCGGTAATGAATTTCCCGACACCGATGCCGACAACCGTCGAGCCGCGCGTCAACATTCGGACCGTGGGGGCTCCGATGGCCACGCGAAGCATTTCGATCGCGAATGCGGGAACCAACGTCCCGTCGATACTCGCCGCGAGCGGAATGCTACGAACGAGGCCGCTGGCGAGATCGATATTGATAAGGCCGTGCCCGACGGCGGCGCGGTCGAGCTGGTCGAGGCTCGTCAGAGCGCCGGCGTAACTCGGCACGTCGGGAGCGACCGGCTCCGCGCCGGGCGCAGCGCCCGCGGCGTCGGTGATGACGAACGGCGCCACCCGCAAGAGCATGCCGGTGGGAGTATCGCTTCCGACGTCCGGGAGCACTGCCGGCACCGCGGCGAGCGTCTTCGCGAGCTCCTGATCGGATGCCGACAGTGCGGCGAGCTGGCCGGCTGCCGTCGGATCGACGCTACCGGTGCGCGCGAGCAATCGCTCGAGCGACCGCCCGTCAGATTCGGGCATAAGGATGTCGATTCCGATCGCCGCCGGTCGATGGCGGTTGATATCGCGGACAAGCTGCGCGAGCACGGGTCGCGGCCACGGCCACTGACCGAGCGCGGCGAGGCTCTTTTGATCAATCTCGACGATCGTCGCCGGCATTGACACGATCTGCCGCGGCGACATTACCTGGTACGCGTCGAACCACGCTGCCTGGTATGCGTTGAACCAGGCCAGCTGCGCCCGCTCTGACTGCACTCGGTCCGTGAAGCGCGGAGCGAGCCAGATCAATACGGTAAGCGCGACAAGCAGCGGAATCGCGATGAAGCGTATCGGGACGGACCGCCCCGCGGGGGCCGCCGACCCCGCGGGCGGACTCACAACTCGATTTCCATCCCGTCGTAGGCTGCGCTGATGTGCATCGGTGCGCGGGTCCGCGTGATTTCCTCGAGACGTCGCGTTTCCTCGAGAATCCTGCTGATCGCTTCGTCGTCGTTCGCGGGCTCGTGGTGGAACAGGCACAGATGGCCCACTTCGGCCAACTGACACAGCTCGACACCTACGACGTTGCTCGAGTGCCCCCAATCGGCCTTTACCGTCGTCGCCTCGGCAAGAGAGTACATCGCATCGAAGATCACGACGTCAGCCCTTCGGAAGAACTCGACGATTCCTTCGGTCTCCGCCGGGTCCGCAAGCTTGTGTTCCGAGTCGGTCGTATAGACGACGGACTTGCCGTTCGATTCGAAACGATAGCCGTAAGAATCGCCGGCGTGCCGTTGCAGCTTTGCGGTGACGTTCATCCCGGCGATGTCATAGCCCTTGCCGGGCATGAGCACCGTGAACTCGATGTTCGCGCGCAGATACGAGAAATCGACCGGAAACGACGGATTCTCCTGCTGGCGACGCAACGCGGCCTCGAGCCAGGGGTGGCATCCGTAGAAATGGACGCGGTTGCCGGGTATGTAGGCCGGCGTGAAAAAGGGCAGGCCCATGATATGGTCCCAGTGCACGTGGGACACGAAGATGTGATACGTCTGCGGCGAACTCGGCCCGTGCCGTGCAATCGCCGCCTGGCCGAACGGGCGCAGACCGCTGCCGAGATCGCAGAGAACGTACTCGGAACCCCCGGTTTCGAGCTCGACACAGGGTGAGTGCCCGCCGTACGTTCCAGCCACCGCCATTCCCAGGCTGTCGAGGTACGCGTCGATCTCGCCATCCGAATTGAAAACACGCCCCGAGGCGCCGCGTAGTGCAGTGACGAGCTTCCGTCGGACGCCGACCGCGGTCAGCGACACGGGCAGCGAGCCGCGCGTGCCCCAGAAGCGGATTCGCTTCATTTCGCGTCGAAGGATGCCAGCGCTGCCGGCGAGAGCTTGGCGACCGCGTCGCGCACCGAGGGGAACACCTCGAGGACACTGTCGAAGCGGCTGATCGCAAAGATCTCCGCGACGACCGGCTGCAGGGCAGCGACCGCGATGCGCGCGCCCCGCGCGCGCATCTGCTTCGCGGCGACCATGAGAATCCGCAGGCCGACGCTGCTGATGTAATCGACGGCCGCGAAATCGAGGACGAGCCCCCCTTTACCGGACGGGGTCTGTTCCAACAGCGGCGCGAGCGCGCCTTCGAGCTCTCCCGCCGAAGAATGGTTGATACGGCCGACGGGAGCGGCCACGATAACATCGACGAACTGTCGGCTCGAGAACAGCACAGTGACTCCCACTCCTCGCGGCGTTGACGCGCGCGGCAAACCGTGTCGATTATACGGAACCCGCCCGCGCGCGGGGCAAGCCACCAACGCCTCCCCCCGTCTTTTCCCGAATGTTGCCGCCCCCGTCGCGCAATGCGCCGTGCCCCTGCGGCAGCGGCAAACGCTACAAGGAATGCCACGGGGCGCTTCCTTCGCCGCCAGCCGTTGACGCGAACGACGACCCCTTGGCGTTAGCACGGGCCGCGCTCAGCGCCGGCCGCCACGGGGATGCACTTACCGCGCTCCGACGCGCACTTGCCGCGCAGCCCGAAAGTGCCGATCTGCTTCGGGAATGCGCGCGGGTCGCGTGGATGATGGGCGACGTCCCGGGCGCGACCGCCGATTGTCGTGCTGCGCTCGATCGCGCGCCGAACGACACGACCGCGTGGAACCTGCTCGGCGAGATCCTGCGCGCGGCGGACGCGACGGCCGCCGAGGCGGCATGGCGGCGAGCGCTGGAGATCGACGACGGCAACTCCGAAGCGCGCTTTCATGTCGGCAACTTCTATCGCGAGCGTGGCGACCCTCGGGCTGCGCAGCTCGAATACGAGCGCGCCCTTGCGTCGGCACCTGATCATCCCGGTGTTCTCAATAACCTGGGGCTCGCCCTCGAAGCCTCCGGCGAGCGGGATCGTGCGGAAGCATGCTACGAGCGAGTGCTGGCGGCGAATCCTGAGCACCCGGACGCGCTCGGCAACCTCGCGAGCTCGCAGTTCGAGCGCGAGGACTATCGGCAGTCGGCTCGCACTTACGAACGGCTGTTTGCGATACGGCGCAACGTCCCGGCTTCCGTTTGGGTGCGCCGCGGCATTGCGCAGCAGCGCACGGGCGACCTCGCTTCCGCGGAGACTTCGTTCAGCGAAGCCGCGCGCCTCGCACCGGACGACGCGCGGATCCAGCACAACCTGGGAAACGTGCGCTACGAGCTTCAGCGCTACGCCGAGGCGGAGCCCGCGTGGCAGCGCGTCCTGGAGCTGCGCCCCGACAGCCCGTATGCGCTGTCGATGATCGCCTACATCCATCAGCACCGGTGCGATTGGCGCGGCCTCTCCGAGCTGCACGCGCGGATCAATCGGCTGCTGGAGGCGGACGACGCGGACCGACAGGAGGGCGTGAATCCGTTCAACATTCTCGCAATGCCGACCTCCGCACTCGCCCAACTGCACGCCGCCGAACGCTGGGCGAGAGCCATCCCTACCCAGGCCTCCGTCACCCGCCCTGCGCTCGGCGCCTCGCGCGGGGAGCGCCTGCGCGTAGGCTTTGTGTCGTCGGATTTCCGGGCGCATCCGATGGTGCACCTGTCGATCGCGTATTGGGAGAGCTTCGATCGCGATCGATTCGAGACTTTTGCGTACGGGATTTCCGTAAGAGACCCGGGTCCGGTTGGAGAGCGCATAGCGCAGGCGTTCGACCACTTCGTCGACGTGAGCGAGGCCTCTGTGGCCGCGATCGCCGAGCGGATCCGCGCCGATCGAATCGAGGTGCTGATCGACCTCAACGGCTACACGAAGAATTCGCGCGAGCAGATCTTCGCGCTGCGCCCGGCGCCGGTCCAAATCAACTATCTCGGCTACCAAGGCACCTTGGGCGCCAACTGGTACGACTACGCGCTTGTCGATCGCTTCGGCGCGCCCGACGCGCTCCAGCCTTTCTTCACCGAAAGGCTACTGCCGCTGCCGCACACGTCGTTCCCAAGCAATCCGGGACGTTTCCCCGGCGGGCCACCTCCGCCGCGCGCTGAATGCGGACTTCCGGCTGACGCGTTCGTTTTCGCCTGTTTCAACAACGCATACAAGATCCTGCCCGAGGTCTTCGCTGTCTGGATGCGGCTGCTACGCGCCGTCGACCGAAGCGTGCTGTGGCTGCTCGCGGCGGGCGCCGACGCCGAAGGCAACCTCCGCGGCGAAGCCCGCGCCGCGGGCGTCGATCCGGCGCGCCTCGTGTTTGCTCCGCGTGTGCCGGTCGAACGCCATCTCGCCCGCATCGCGGTTGCCGATTTGGTCGTCGATTCCTTTCCTTATGGCGCGCATACGACCGCCAACGATGCGCTGCTCGCAGGCGTACCGCTCGTCACGCATGCAGGGGAGACGCTCGTCACGCGGATCGCGGGCAGCCAGCTTAACGCGATCGGGCTGCCGGAGCTGGTGACTTCGGACCGCTCCGATTACGAGGCACTCGCCCGCGAGCTCGCGCATAACCCGGGCGAGCTGTCCCGATACAGAGCACGCCTCGCGGCCAACCGGGCGACCTTCCCGCTGTTCGATACGGCGCGGTTCACGCGGGACTTCGAGGCCGCACTCACGCGCACGCGTGACGAAATCGCGCTATCAAAGCCGGGAACTCGCGCCCGATATTGTTGACCAAAACAATCGGGTATACTATGGTTGATTGATTTGATCAGCTACTGTCGCCATATTGGGGTAGGTATCTGATTTCATTGAGAGGTCCACGATGAGGCTCACGACGAAAGGGCGGTTTGCAGTGACGGCGATGATCGATCTCGCAATGCAACACGGCACCGGCCCGGTAACGCTGGCCGAAATCAGCCAGCGCCAGAAGATTTCGCTTTCCTACCTCGAACAGCTTTTCGCCAAGCTCCGGCGACGCGCGCTGGTCGACAGCGTCCGCGGACCGGGGGGCGGCTATCAGCTCGCGAAGGACATGGCCGAGGTATCCGTCGCCGACATCATTCTGGCCGTCGACGAGCCAATCGACGCGACGCAATGCGGCGGCAAGGAGAACTGCCGCGACGACCAGAAGTGCATAACGCACGATCTGTGGGCGAAGCTCAACGATCACATCCTCGATTACCTTCGCGCGGTGACGCTCAAGCAGCTGGTCGACGGCCAGCAGGCAAAGGCGGCAGGCGTCGCGCAGGTGCAAGACATGCGCGAGACGCTGCCCAAGCGCGACCGCACACCGGTCTCGGCCTGATTTTATGGATACAACAGCCATGGCGATCACGTTTACTGAAGACGCGGCGAAGCGCATTCGCAGCCAACTCGCGCAACGAGGCAAGGGCATCGGCCTGCGCCTCGGTATCAAGAAGGTCGGCTGCTCGGGCTTCGCCTATACATTCGACTTCGCCGACGAGGTACGCGCCGGCGATTCCGCTTTCGAAGCGCACGATGCGACGGTCGTGGTCGGCGCGGAGAGCCTGCCCTTCCTCGAGGGGGCGAAGCTCGATTTCGTCAGGGAAGGGTTGAAACAGATGTTCACGGTGGACAACCCCAACGTCGACAACACGTGCGGTTGCGGCGAAAGCTTCAGCCTCAAGGAAACGAGCCAAGCCTAGAACGCGGGATACGCGCGGAAGACTTTCGTCCCCGGCCGCGAGCCGGAGCGAGACATGAGCAGCACACTCCAGAATCTGGTCAATCAGCCGTACCGGCACGGCTTCGTCACCGACGTCGAGTCGGACGTCGCGCCGAAAGGCCTGAGCGAAGACACGATCCGGATGATCTCGGCGAAGAAGAACGAGCCGCAGTGGCTGCTCGACTTTCGCCTGCAGGCCTATCGCCACTGGCTCACGATGGACGAGCCGCGGTGGCCGAACGTCAAGTATCCGAAGATCGACTTCCAGGAGATCACGTACTATTCGGCGCCGAAGCCGAAGAAGCTCGACAGCATCGACCAGGTCGACCCGGAACTGCTGCGCACGTTCGAGAAGCTCGGCGTGCCGATGAACGAGCGGGCGCACCTCGCTGGCGTCGCGGTGGACGTCGTGTTCGACAGCGTGTCGGTCGCAACGACGTACAAGGAAAAACTCGCCGAGGTTGGCATCCTGTTCTGCTCGATCTCGGAAGCGGTCCAGAAGCATCCGGATATCGTCCGGAAATACCTCGGGACCGTGGTTCCTTCCAGCGACAATTACTACGCGGCCCTCAATTCGGCGGTGTTCACGGACGGATCGTTCTGCTTCATCCCGAAGGGCGTGAAGTGCCCGATGGACCTCTCCACGTACTTCCGGATCAACACGCAGGACTCCGGGCAGTTCGAGCGCACCTTGATCATCGCCGAGGAAGGTGCTTCGGTCTCCTACCTCGAAGGGTGCACGGCGCCGAAGTTCGACACCAACCAGCTGCATGCGGCTGTCGTCGAGCTCATCGCGCTGGAGCGCGCCGACATCAAGTACTCGACGGTGCAGAACTGGTACGCCGGCGACGAGAACGGCGTGGGCGGCATCTACAACTTCGTCACGAAGCGCGGACTGTGCAGGGGCGCCGATTCCAGGATCTCGTGGACGCAGGTCGAAACCGGCTCGGCGATCACGTGGAAATACCCGAGCTGCGTGCTGCAAGGCGACAATTCCGTCGGCGAGTTCTACTCAGTCGCACTCACCAATAACCACCAGCAAGCCGACACAGGGACCAAGATGGTCCACATCGGCAGGAACACGCGCAGCACGATCATCAGCAAGGGCATTTCCGCGGGTCGATCCAACAACAGCTACCGCGGCCTCGTGAAGATCGGCCCGAAAGCCGACGGCGCGCGCAACTATTCGCAATGCGACTCGATGCTGATCGGCGACCAGTGCGGCGCCAACACGTTTCCATACATCCAGGTCCACAGCCCGGGCGCCACCGTAGAGCACGAGGCCTCGACGTCTAAGATCGGCGAGGACCAGCTGTTCTACTTCGCGCAGCGCGGAATCGGGACCGAAGAGGCCGTGTCAATGATCATCAACGGCTTCTGCAAGACCGTGTTCCAGCAGCTGCCAATGGAGTTCGCCGTGGAGGCAACGAAGCTCCTGGGTCTCAAGCTCGAAGGAAGCGTCGGATGATTCGGCCGGACTCGAAAATGCTGCTCGAAGTCCGCGGACTGCGCGCGACGGTGAATGGGGTCGAGATCCTGAAAGGGATCGA
>Ga0306920_100017103_pt1 | contig 10006 bp, 14 predicted proteins | sample flu12Cox44000170_FD_204666 | JGI IMG/M metagenome (GOLD analysis project Ga0306920, IMG submission 204666) | Lab enrichment of tropical soil microbial communities from Luquillo Experimental Forest, Puerto Rico - flux4day.12C.oxic.44.000.170 (v2)... | ecosystem: Environmental > Terrestrial >... | reverse complement strand
CCGACCTGCCTGATTTGCATGGTGATCGGATTCAATTGGAGCAAGTCGTGCTCAATCTTGTGCATAACGCCGTCGATGCCATCGCCACGGCGGGGCAATCGCATGGCCACATTCATGTCGTGGCGCGTCGATACTCGGCGCCGCCGCGCATCGAAATCGGCGTGCTGGATAATGGACCTGGCATCGAGGGCGAACCGGTAGGCCGCCTTTTCGATCCTCTCACGACGACAAAGCAAGACGGTCTGGGACTCGGCCTTTCGATCTGCGCTTCCATTATTAAAGCCCACGGCGGGCGCGTGTGGCTGCATTCCAGCAAGCCCGGAGCAACGGAATTCCGATTCTCGGTGCCGCTCGATCAATTGCAGGAGCGCTGACCGTGGCCGCTCCGACGATCTTTCTTATTGACGATCATGCATCTGTTCGAGACGCCTTGGGCGAGATGCTCAGCGTTTTGGGATATTCGGTGAAGGCCTACGAGTCGGCCGACGCATTTTTGGCAACGGTCAACAAGAGGGAGCCAGGTTGCATTGTGGCCGATGTGAAAATGCCGGGCACAGATGGCATAGGGTTGGTGCGGGAGCTCGCCCGACGCGGCATCGCGATGCCTGTGATCCTGATCTCAGGTCACGCCGACGTGCCGATGGCGGTGGACGCAATCAAGTCGGGAGCGCAGGACTTTATCGAAAAGCCGGTTGACGACACGCAACTGGTTGCCGCGATCAATCGCGCGTTCGCTCGGAGGGATTTGCAAAAATCGCCAAGCGGGATTGATGCTCGATTTGCCCGGCTGACGCCGCGTCAAATCGAAATCTTCGATCTGGTAGTGGAAGGATTCACCAGCCATGCGATCGCGGCCAAGCTCAACATCAGCGTGCGAACGGTGGAGAGCTATCGCGCTGAGGTCATGGAGAAGATGCAGGCCGAGAGCATCGCTGGACTGGTGCGGCAGGCAATCCGTCTCGGCCGCATAGCACCATAGAACTACCACCCGATAAATACGAATACCCATATCGGACGGCACTCCTATCCTTAGCCCCACGTTGCCCTCGATGAAGCCTGCATCTCGCACCGCAGGCGGGCAATCGTGTGCGGCGGCGATGGAGCGTTCGATGGGCCTCCGGAAGATGCATTACGGATCTGAACGCAAACTCGCCGTCGACGAACCTTTTCGCTTCCTGGATCTCATCAGCCTGATCGCGATCACCGCAGTGTCGGTTTTGGTGCTTCTGCTCTTGTTTCCGCCCCCATTGGTTCCACCCATTCTGAGTATTGTTTCCTTCATGATTGCATGCGGCATCGCGCTGTATGCGCTTTTTACAAAGGCGCATCGCGACGCGCCGGGCGTGGCGATTTGGGATATCGCCGGCGCGTTCATCTTCATCTGGATCGTCACCGGAATGATGAGCAACCCCAAGCATCTGCTCGACTGGTTCGACAGTCTTTCGATGGCCCCCTGAAACTACCGGTGTGACGAGCGGCTTGGCGGAACGGTCCAACAACCGGGGGCTCCCACCGGTGGCGATTGTGATCCCAGGCAAGGTTTCTGAGGCCACCACGAGAGACAGGAAGACGCCTGATGATGGAGTTATTAGCGCCCGAAGCCATAGCTGCGCTCTTCCAGGTCGCGATGATCGACCTGGCCCTGGCAGGCGACAACGCCATCGTCGTCGGCTTGGCCGCAGCTGGATTGCCGGAGCAACAGCGCACACGAGCGATTTTGTTCGGCATGGCGGGCGCCACTGCCCTGCTCATTTTATTTGCCGGAATTACCACGCAGCTCCTGAAACTCGTCGGCCTACTCTTCGCGGGCGGCGTTCTATTGCTCTGGGTATGCTGGAAGATGTGGCGTGAGCTTCGCGCCACCGCCGACGAAGAGGAGGAGGAAGCTATCGAGGCCATATCCGGATTTGATATCAACGCTGATGGCACCGTCGCCAACCATGCCCCTCGCAAAACGCTGGCTCAGGCGACAGGACAGATCATCATCGCTGACCTCTCGATGTCGTTGGACAACGTGCTGGCCGTAGCGGGCGCCGCGCGAGATCATCCGGTTGTCCTCGTTTTTGGCCTCAGTCTGTCGATCCTCTTGATGGGCGTCGCCGCGAGATTTATTGCTAGCCTATTGCATAGATACCGCTGGATCGCGTACCTCGGTCTACTCGTGATCCTATACGTCGCGTTCGGAATGGTTTTTCGAGGGGCGGAAGAGTTAAGACCGGTCGTCAGCGCCGTTGCCGGTGTTAACTAACCCATCAGCTATTCGAGGTTCGTGATCGAGTGCGCGGCATTGTTGTGTCTTTTCGTTCGCCATCGCATAGTCGGAGACTCGTGTCTCGTCATGCAGATAGATTCCTATGATTCGTAAAAAGGGATACGCAGCGCAACGCGAACTTAAACTTAGCGGCCTATGCGGTCGCGGACGGCCACGATTGCCCACGTCACGGCCCAAGCCAAAAGCACGCCGATGACAGCGGGAAGAGGATTCTCCGTCCATTGCCAGTGGCTGTTGGACGCGACGACGCCGAAGACGGCTTGAAACCACATGTCGTCTTGGGAACCTTTCTCTGCGCCACGCTTAAGCGAACCACCCCGTATTGTTACGGTGTGGCCGTGAGACGCAGCGGCATAAGGAGACAATGACGGACATCGTGGCCCAGCGTTAGGTTCAACCGTATCGGCCCGTGTTTGAGGTAGCCGATGCCTCCAGAACTCCAGAAGCGACGGATCATGGAAGATAAAGAGCAATTGTCGGAGCGACCGCAGCTCGCACTTCGTAGGTGTTCAAGGTGTCTCCGCTTTGTTGCAATGTCCCATATTGATATCCACAAAAACCATATCGTTCGCGTCTACATATGCAAGTGCGGTGAACAATTCTTCGACGACTGACGCAGTGCGCAGATACATTGGTCATTCCTCAATGAGGCTGACGATGGCAACCATCCTATTCGCGTCACTCTTCCTCCTCCTTGTGTTTGTTTACATCGGCATGAAGGCCCGCACTGACGCGCTAGCGATTGCATTAGCAATCAGCCCGTTCCTGCTCATTCTGCCCCTCACCCTCGCTGAAATTCAGGTAGCGGATGCGCTGAAGCGTCCTGTCGCCGGGGCCGAGGTCAGCGGCAATGCCGGTTGTTCTTGGAAAGTAGGCACTGCGACGTTGGCGGCGGAACCCGTTCATTAGTGTCTCCTGTGGGGATAAATTCTAGCGGCCTAAGCGGTCACGGACGGTCACGACCAACACTAACTAGATTCTAGTGCAACAGGATCAGGCACTGAGCAGTGCCTGATCGGGACGAACGGTGATGCTTGCTGACACCACGTTGGCAGCAGGCACGGGCTAATTTGCAACGGAGGCTCGCCATATGTACAGGACCGCTCTCGACGACGTTCCCATGCCGCCACGGCTGGCTGAAGGTCGGCTTCGATGGAAGGGCAGAGTTTTGCAACCCGGCTGGCTTCATCCAGGGCGGCATCCTCTCGGCCATGCTCGACGACAGTATGGGACCGGCGGTCTTCGTGACGAGCGAAGGCAGATTCTACACGACCACCATCAGCCTGACTGTAAACTTCATCGCGCCGGCCGAACCAGGGCCGCTGATAGTGGAGGCCCAAGTCATCCAGATTGACAAGAACATCGCGTTCATGGAAGGCAAGCTGATCGCCGATGACGGCGCCGTGCTTGCAACCGCCAGCACCACCGCGTGTCTCATCGAGGCGCCGAGGGCACTCCGTCGGGACATGCCTTTGCCCGCGGCACGATCGGTGGCTTAGGCGTTGAGGCCTTCGACCTGGAATCCGGCGACGCGCTTGTAGTTGGCCGCGATCTCCTCCAGCTCCTGAGCTTAATCAATCTCGCCCCATGGTTCGACGCATGCTGGGAGGTGGACATCCTCCCACCTGCCACTGTTTTGCCGCATCCAATTTGAAAATCCGCTCACCTCCTGTGGCACCTAATGCGAATCAACGAATCCGAGTGCGCAAGGAGATCAACAATGTTTGACGGCGGCGACCAGCGCGACGAGGCAGCGCGTGCCGGTCTCACGGTCGATGAATTTCGGGAATGGAGTGAGCTTAATGGCACGCCGTTGTGCGGCCATGTGCTTCCTCATGGCGGGGTGTGCCGACAGGTCGCTGGGCCTACGCAGCTGTCGCCGCGTGCGTGGCTTCACCTGCATCGTGCCGGGCGATGCCGCTCACATCGCCCGTAACCGGAGCGCCGGGGCACAAAGAACCGCCGTCCTCGTAATGGCCACCGACTTTAAACCTAATCAGTAAGCTTAATCGGCGGGTCTTCTTGCGGGGCACCGTTGCCGCGCTACCGTCGTCTCAGTGTCCACGCGAGGCGATCTATGAGCGACAAGAAGAGCAAGGCAGAGCTTTTCCAGATGCTGGCCGAGGCGGTTCGCAACACGCAACCCCAGCCGGTCAGGACGGAACCTGAGCCGATCCAGGACGCGCAGTCGGCGCCGAGGCGACGCAACACACGGCCCGCGCCGAAGCGCCCAGTCAAAATCAAAAGAGTTCGCCGCTAGGACCGTGCAACCGCACCCTTCTAGGCCGGCAGGTGGGGGGTCGTGTTCGGCTCTAGAGCCTCCTCCGCCTCGGCCTGTTCTGGCAGAACCTCGCCGTGGATCAGAAGGGGCTCGCCGATCCAGAGCGGGTCAGCGAGATGGTCCTGGCGCGGATTGGTCGTGTTAGGGTGAATCAGTATGCTGAGGCCGCGATGATTGAGCATCAGCCAGGGTACCAGGGACGAGAAGACCTCCTTGGCAAAGGAGACCTGAAACATCGCCCGATCATGAGGGCCGACCCTCGCGTCATGCCAGCTGCCTAGCCGAACGACGAAGCGTTCGCCGATCCATTCGCGCAGCTTTTCCGCTACCGGTCGCCTGGCGGGGTCGGTAGATGTGGGCGTGATAGCTGGCGATTTCCGTGACGGACTGCCGCTTTTTTTGAAGGCCAAGGCGGCCCTCAGCCCTATTGAGCGTCGCAAGTCAACAGTTCGCAAACCATCCGCTCTCTCCGCCAAGCCCGCTAACGATTTCGAAAATCGCCCCGTGCAAAATCCGCCAAACCAAAAGGAAATGGAGGCACACTATGAGTGGGAAGGCTGTTTTAGAAAACGTGCGCCGGTACCGCACTATCGCTTCTTTGTATCGGCAGACTGCAGCTTTCCGTCCTGATCAAAAATGGTCGCTTCTGGCGCAAGCATTTGAGTATGAGCGTCTCGCGAGGACAGAGCTCGAGGGATACTTCAATGTTTGCGACACCGCATGGCGATGGGACATGGCTGTCGCTGCGTAAGGCGGTCAAAGGTTAAACGTTCGCGAGCTAACGAGCACGCGGTAGTTCAAGGGATTCTTCTGACCCCGTTCCGCTCGCGCGATTGATGTCAAGTATTCAGTGAATTGCGGAGCCGCTTCGAAGCGGCGGCATCTCCGCGATGCGCCGACGGCAAACTGCAAGGCTCGGGTTCAAGTCTTGGGCTAAGGGCACGTCGCCAGAATAGCAAGCCGCCACAGTCGGAAGAAGGAGACATGGTGGGCCAACTGAAGCGTTGGTGGGCTCAAGAATAAGCGGTTAGCTCCGCTCGCCGGGATGGTTCGGCGGCTGAGGATTGTTGGAGGGATTTGAATCGTACTTGGATATTCGCGCAATGAGTCCGTTAGTCGCGAGCGGTTGCAAGTCTGCCTCGAGCGCGTCAGCAATTTCCTTGGCATAAACCTCTCGGTCGTCCACGTAGATCGTAAACGATTTCAAATATTTTTCTCTTTTTTCCTGGTTCTCGATCGTCGCCTTCGTCCACTGATAGAGTGGGTAGCTTTCGACGCCTTGTTCTTCTGCTACGGCGACGTACTCCGCAAAGGCGTCGAACTGGCATTTCGGTACAGCGCGATGCTTGGCAAGGATAACGAACAGTTGCGCCACTGCCGGATCGACGAGTTTTCGGCGCACCGATTCCGACTTAGCAGAATCGGTCACATCGAACCTAACCTGATATTGCCACTGAGAAGTCACCGTACTCTCGCGACTGAATTAATGGCGAACGCTCGGATCGCGTTGCTTACCCAGTGCTTACCCCGCCGCCTTGCACCGAAGGTATCCTATTTGACGAACCACTTTTCGTAGATCTGCTGATAGGTGCCGTCCTCACGAAGGGTCAACAATGCATTGTTGACTTGTTTGCGTAGTGGATCGCCCTGCTGAAAGACGATACCGTAGTCTTCTCTGCGAAATATCGTTCCGACCAAATGCACGTTCCCCTTTCCCTTGCCTGCCGCATAGTTCAGAAGCACTGGCGCATCGAATACAATAGCGTCTACTTCCCTGTTCAGAAGGGCTTCATATCCATCGTCGATTCGAGAAAACTCGAAGACCTGCGCCCCTTCCTCCTTAAGAAAAGCAGCGGAAGTGCTGCCTACCGTCGTTGCAACCCTTTTTCCTGGCAGATCGTCCGGCCCGGTGATGCTGCCCTGAATTTTTTGAATGGTTAAATTGGCCGTAAGCTGCGCGGTGTAAAAGGCGACAAAAACTACCGCCGTGAACATCCAAAGAACTGCGACCAACCGGGCAAACCACTGGCGAGGCATTTGGTCCGCCTGCGTCGCCAGTGTCCCCGCCGCCCAGAATAGCGCGTAGAAAATACCCGGAATGTAGTTTTCGGATGGAACGATGCCGTTCTTATGCCGCCGCTCGAACAACCAGACTAAATGAGCCGGGATCAGAATCAACAATAGGGCAATGCCCAGCCAGACCAGAATTGCTCTTGAGAACAGTAGACCAAAGAGCTCCTCCAGGAGGTCATCCTTCGCCTTACCCCGCACCATGATCTGCAGACCGGCATTCAGCATCGGCTGCGAGAAATCGAACTCCGCTTCGCGAGCGGACGTTATTGAGATGGCTGAAATGCCGACCTGTGCCTTACGGGATCTTACCTCCTCCAGCAGATGGTCTACATCGGGCGCAACCTTATAGATCGTCTCCACGTGCAATCGCTCGGCAATCTTGTTCCACAGCTCAATGCTGAACCCCGTCAATTTGCCATGCTCGTCGGCAACAAGGGGCGGCAAGATGCGCGTTGCAACCTGGAGTTCTCGCGCCTCGCACTGCGCTTGCATCGAGACGGCCAGGATCGCCGTCATCAGGAACGCTGCGGCACGGCGTTGGATCGCGGTGAGCAATGAAAGCCCTCACTGATGGCCCAATCGGCTCCGGTGTCGCATTGGGCGGGGTGCGACAGGCACGCGAGACGGTCGTCCGCCGGTGGCAGCAGGTCGGCCAATGATAAGCCGCTCCCGGGACACAAGCGATATCCTCTCCATGCCGTATTCTCCCAAAATACGATGACGACTGCCGCGCCCGAGTCCCCGCCAAAGACCCTTTACATGCCGATTGGTGACTCAGCGGAGTCGCCTGAGAAACCCCGGCACGTCCCTCGAAATCGGCGACGGGGCTCGCCGACCGGCACACTTTTGGCCGGCCTCACATTGGGATCGGGCTCAGTGACGTCCGCTTTCGGGAGCAAAGCGGTCATAGGCCGGGCGCCTCGCCATGTCTGCTAATGACCCGAACCGGACATCGGTGCGCCCATGTCCTTCCTCCCGTAGCGGCCTCTAAAGTGGATCCGCAGTAGGGAACAACGGCAAAAATACGCAGACCGCAATCTGAGGCGGCGTTGAACCAGTTATCTCTGATCGGACTCCGTTACGCGCGTCCTTCATACCGGCGATGTTTCGGTTTGGCGCTGGTCACATCATTGGCGCCTCAACGCTTGGTCCTGCCTTGCGTACTCGGACAGATGCTTGTTCAAGTGGTCGAATAGTAATCTCACTCGGCGTGTGGATTTGATCGCTTCGTGCATTGCGAGCCAAATCTCCAGCTTAAGCTTCATGGCCTTGATCGGAAGCTGCACTAGCTCTGGATATCTCGTCGCAATCGCGATCTGGCACCCGCCAATACCGAGACCGGCGCGCAGGGCAGCGAACTGTGCGTAGTCGCTGTCGGTTCGAAAATTAAAAGTGTCGCGGGAGGCGTCGAAGCCTGCCCTCATGAGGCCCCTGTAGGGGCTGTCGTCGCGATCGAACCCAATTAGAGCATGGTTAGCCAACTGATCGAGTGTTGTTGGCGTCCCGTGAACTTTGAGATAGTCGCAATGGGCGAATAAGCCGATATGCGTTTCGCCGATACGGCGCGCGATAAGCGTTGTTTGACTCGGCCGCATCATACGGACGGCTATGTCCGCGTCATTCCGGTCAAGGTTCTGCACGCGGTTGGAGACAACAAGTTCCAAGGCAACGCCGGGGTATTCATGACGGAATGTTGCTAGAATTGGCGGCAGCACCTCGCAGCCGATCATCTCCGACGCCGTCAAACGAACCACGCCTTCCTCACCTCTGGCGCCACCCGACGCCGCTCTTAGGAAGACTTCCTGCGCCGCTGCCATGGCCTCGGCATGAGTGAGCAGTTCCATCGCCACTGCCGTTGGCGTCAGCCCGCGCCGTGATCGCTTGAATAGCACCTGCCCAAGCTTTGCCTCCAGTGCATCGATCTGGCGGCCGACCGTCGGTTGCGTGAGGGCCAAACGTCGAGCGGCGCCCGAGAGGCTGCGGTCGCGCATGACCTCTAGAAACGTTTGTTGCAGGGACCAGTCCAGGGGCCGATTACTCATACGTCAGCGTATAACAGAGGTTCGCAGTTAGACAATTGGCATCATATGGCTTTTGCTCAATTTTGAAGTGGTGTCTCAGGAGATGACGCCATGTCGATCGATCGCCGGACTTTCGTAACCTCAGCCGCAGCCGCAAGCGCCGCGATAGCAACTGAACATGGCGTACTTTCGGCAACCTTTCCTCCAGGACCGCCGAAGGCGAAAATTCATGCCGTGCAGACCGGTCGCGTTCGAGTCAAGCGGGCACAAATCGCGCCGACATGGCATGGTCTGGCGCGCCTCGTGGCTCCAATGATCGAGTCCGAGTGGGCCGACTGGTTGCCCACTTACGCTTGGGTCATCGACCATGCCGAGGGGGTGATCGTCGTCGATACCGGAGCGGCCGAGCATCTCCTGTCGCTGCCGAGCTGGCACCCATATTTTCAGCGTGCGGTCTGCTTCGACATTCAGCGCGAGCAGGAGTTGGGACCACAGTTGCGCAAACTTGGCATCGGATTGCGCGATTTGCGCAAAGTTGTTCTGACCCATCTCCATATTGACCACGACGCCGGACTTCGCGATGTCGTCGGCAGCACGATTTACGCCAGCCGCGGCGAAGTGGACAACGCATCCGGCCTCCGTGGGCGGTTAATGGGATATCTGCCGGAACGCTGGCCCAAAGGGTTTGATCCGAAAGCTCTGGATTTCGCGAAGGCGCCATTCGGACCATTCCCGCGCAGCCGCTTCTTGACTGAAGCAGGGGACGTCATAGCCGTCCCGACCCCAGGGCACACCAGCCACCACCTTTCTGTGATCGTTATGGAGGGTGAGACTGCGATCATGCTTGCTGGCGACGCTTCCTACAGCGAGACGCAAATGTTGGAGGGCCGCATCGACGGCGTAGGAACGGACGAAGACACCGAAATCGAATCGCTCGCTCGCATCGCCAAGCTCACCCGGATGATCCCTACGGTTTACTTACCCACGCACGATCCGCTCTCAGCCGACCGCCTGCTTCAACGTCGTTATGTTGCGCACGCCTGATCCTGGCGGAGCGTACAACGGCGTGTTTGGTCGATCGATTTTGGCGGACTTCTAAAAAGACCTCGAAATCTCATCCCGGCGTTTCTGAGATTATTCCTTAAGGGTGTCGTCCGCGGTAGGTCATCGGCGACCTCGCCAATGTCGGCTTTTGGCCCAAAGCAGACATTGCGGTGCGTGACTCTGATGTCCGCTTTCGGAGGGTGAGCGGACATCCGATTATGCTGGCCGAATGTCTGCAAATGATGCTGTGGACGGCGCCCACTCTGCGGCATCGAGGTGCCATAGGGTGGTTGCGTTAGAGCAAACCACATTGAG
>Ga0306920_100017102_pt1 | contig 10006 bp, 9 predicted proteins | sample flu12Cox44000170_FD_204666 | JGI IMG/M metagenome (GOLD analysis project Ga0306920, IMG submission 204666) | Lab enrichment of tropical soil microbial communities from Luquillo Experimental Forest, Puerto Rico - flux4day.12C.oxic.44.000.170 (v2)... | ecosystem: Environmental > Terrestrial >... | reverse complement strand
ATTTATACCGATCACTACGCCTTGGATGCTCAAATAAATCACTCTGGTGAAATCGAAATAGGGATGGTGTTCTATCTCGTAACGGCAGTAATCAAAGAGCAGTGTCAAGAATACGACCAGCATCGCGGCAACAATTGCTCGGAACAATCGAGTTTTCATTTACTACTCCACGTGGCCGTTTGGGAGTCGCTAACAGCCGGCCGAGGAAGGAGTCTAAGTGAGCCACACGAGCGCCGGCTGCAATGGGCATCCGGGTTCGTGATTTCGCTCACATCGGAACGATCATTTTGCGGTCGAGCCCGGGATAGCTAGCCGAGAGGCCGCGCGACAACTCGCGTTCGTCGGCTGCACGGAGCTACTTCTCAGATTCCCTGCGCAAGTCCCGAATCGGGAGCCAACGCAACCCGCTTGCTTAGGTGTCGAATCATGAGTTGCTCGTGCCGATCGAGACGCTTGGCGAGCGCCAACACGTATTTCATCGTCTCGAGGTCAGTGCAGGCATCGACTCGCTCTTTCGACCACTCACTGAGTCTTTGCTCGAGGGCGATCACGTACCACGCTTGACGCCTTGCGATCGCCTCCCAGGTGCCAAAGTTCATGTCTCGGTCCTCTCTGGCGTCGAAGGCCGCTTTGCGAAGGGCTTCCGGTCCAGCCGTGGAAACGGCAACTTCATGTTTCCACGGTCACTATTCGAGCGGCGATTTTGCGAGCCTCAATCGCTCCGGTTGGTCGGAGTGAAGGACAGGTGATCGTTTCGTTGACTACGTGGGTGGATCGAGTGGTGCCCACTCAGCTGCAGGCCGACCCGATGGTCAGAAAGCTGACGCGGAGCTTCCGTCGTGAGTCGGATGCTAACACCAGCGCGCAATGTCTTTTAGCCGATTGATGTCGGGGCTGCGCGACATCTGTTGTGTTTGGGCGGGAATTTACCCAACACCAAACCCCCATCCAGATCGCATACCAAGAGGCAGTCGCAGTGCGACCACGGGTGAAACCATGTACTCAAATCGGCAGCGGCGCGCGCAGTTGTCTGTTGTACGCGTAAAGGGCGTGTCGGCTGAGTGCTCTGTAACACGCGCCCTGGCGCGTCGTCCGCCGCCGGGATGCGCGCAACACCGTCAGTTCTCGTTGCGACGGTGCCCGGGCGCGGACGCGGTGTTTTGCCCCGCAACAGAAACGCCCCCGTCCGCTTGCGGCGCCGCTTCAGTCAAAGCTCAACCGCTCCCGCTGTCGACCCCCCCCCAACCAGAACCGCGTCTGGTGAGGCCATCGCGTCGCGGGACGCGAACAACAGCCTCGAGTCGCTCTCAGTGATTGGCGTTGTCGGTCAAAAATACTGCGACCTCGGCGACGCTCGGCCGCACGCCGTCGAAGGGAACGCCATCCCAGCTGCGCCGCTGAGCGCCCAGGGGATCCTCCAGCACCTTCGAGTCGAGACCAAGTTGCATGGTGGCGCGGCGCGTCCGCTCGTAGCGCGGCCAGTGCGGCAGGCGCGGATGATTGGGGTCTCCGGTGCGCGCGAATTGGATCCACGCCTGCTGCATCTGCTCCATCAGCAGCGCGCGACTCGGCCCACGGCCGATGAAGTCGATCGAGTCAAGCTCATCGATCAATCCGAAGACAAACGGTACCTCCATGGAGTGGGCCGACTCGTAGCGCGCCCATGGGGAAGTAGAGCGATAGGTGAACAGGTACATGTAAGTCGGTTGCAGGTCGGCGATCGCCTCCGCCATGCGGATCGAGGTCATGCGGAACAGCAGATCCGTTTCGAGGTGAATGACTGCCTCGCCGTACTCCGAGTCCGCTCGCTGGTAGGTGTCGACGAGCGCGCTCGCGCGATCGCCCACGATTGCCGCAACCTGCTTCTCGAGCAGCGCGGGGGGCTTCGACTCGAGCGGCAACTCCTCGATCGTGGACCAGTAGCGGATCTCGTCGAGATTCGTGCCGAGCAGCACCGGCACCCTGGCGCCGCGGCCTTCCTGGATGATCTTCATTGCGGGCTCATCGATGACCGTGCCGTCCCAGGTGGGTCCGAAGGATGAGTCTTCGAACACACTGTCGAACAATCGCTGCTCGGCAGCGCGCAGTTCCGACATGCTGAGTCTGCGAAGATCTTCGACGCTGTTCGCGTGCGCCACGCGCAGGAACTGCCGCGCGAGCTCGCGCGCTCTCGACAAGTCGTTGCCGACGCGCACGGCCGAATTGCTTTGGAGAATGGCCTTGTCGAACAGTCCGCGTGCCTCGGGGATCGCGAGCAGGATGCCCACGCTGGTCGCGCCGACCGACTCGCCGAATACCGTCACGTTCTTGGGATCGCCGCCGAAGTTGGCGATGTTTTGGCGCACCCAGCGCAGCGCGGCCACCTGGTCGCGGATACCGTTGTTGCCGCTGCCCGCATACTCCGACCCGCCGATCTCAGATAGTTCCAGGAAGCCGAACGGACCCAGTCGGTACTGCAGAGTCACCACCACGAGGTCGCCACGCCGCGCGAGAACGGCGCCATCGTATCCCGTGTTGCGCGCACTTCCCTCGATGAAGGCGCCGCCGTGAACGAACACCATGACCGGGCGGCTCTTCGAGTCGGCGGCCGGGGTCCACACGTTCACGGCGAGACAGTCTTCGGACTGCACGGAGTTGTTGTTCTCGGTGGGATCGATTGTCACGATTTGGGGACAGGCAGGTGCGAAATCGAGTGCCAACCGAGTGCCGCGCCACGGCTTGTGTTCCACGGGCGGGCGGAATCTCAACGCGCCGACGGGAGGTTCCGCGAAGGGAATACCGCGGAATACCTGCACTCCCCGCTCCCAATCGCCCTGTACCAGCCCCGCAGTGGTCATCACGGTGCGGCCGCCCGTTCCCGCGGAGGTCACTGCGATGCTCGCCGCAGAGCCGGCAAGCGCGGCGGCGACGAAAAGGACGAAAAGGCGCACGTTCATTCATTCTCCATCGCTATCCAGGTTGCACGGCACTCGCGCGATGCTAGAGCGTGGAAGTCGACGGCACCACGAGTGGCGGCCACTCCCTGGAAACACCCTCGAAGACATTCACCGTCTTCTCGAGCCGCAACTCACCATCGTGCACCGCAATCGTGTGCGGCCGGCCAGGCTCGTACCCCGTCCACAGCGACACACCGGCGTACGCTCCGTCTTTTCGCAAGACGTAGTACGTCATATCGATGAAAGTCAGACGCTCCCGATCACCTTTGTAGGTGCGCACGATGCGCTGCAAGACGTCCATCCCCGCTTCCAAGGGCGTCATACCGTTACGCATGTTCTCGATGATCGTATGCGTGCCTGCGATCTTGATATTCTCTTCGCCGCTCCCGGTCGCACCGGCCGAACCCACGTCCTGATCCGTGTAGCACCCGGCGCCGATGATGGGCGAATCCCCGAGCCGGCCGGGAATCTTCCAGGCCAGTCCGCTCGTCGTCGTGCAGCCGGACATGGCACCGTCGGCTGCGAGCGCGGAACAGTGCGTCGTGCCCGTGGGCGGAAAGAGCACATCGCGAATTGCAGCGCCCTGCCGGTCCGTGGCAATACCGAGATCGGCCGCGATGCTCGTCAATCGATCGAGGTAGGCTGCCCCGGCATCGGAGTGCAATCGCTCGCGCCATTGTGGTGAGGAGAGGCCAGGCCCCCACCAGTCCGAGTGCGCTTCCTTCCAAAGTAACCACACCTTGCGCGAGGCATCGGTGAGCAGGTTTTCTCGCTGAAAGCCGCGCGCTACTGCGAAGCGCTCTGCGCCCTCGCCTACCAGCATCACGTGCCCCGAATGCAGCATCACCTCGCGCGCCAGCAGCGAGACGTTTTTGATGTTGTGCACGGCCCCAACGGCGCCGGCGCGGCGCGTCGGCCCGTGCATGCAAGAGGAATCCAGCTCCACGACGCCTTCTTCGTTCGGCAAACCGCCCAAGCCTACGGAGTCGTCGTTCGGATCATCTTCAGGTCCGCGCACCACCGTGATCGCGGCATCCAAGGTGTCGCCGCCTTTCTTGAGAAGCTCGTAACCTGCGTTCAGGTACGCGTAGGCATTGCCTGCCGCGATGAGCACCGGCTTCGCGCCCGCACGCATCCGCTGCTTGGCTTCGATCCTGGCCTCTGCGCCCTGACCGACACGGTCCGCACCCAGTGCGCCGAGCGCGGCTCCCACCAATAGTTCACGTCGCGAGACTTTCACACTGCCCCCTCTGTTACGTTTTCCGAGACCACAAGAAAGCGAGCGTGCGTTACATTAGCATCGAATGAATGGGCCAAAGCGACCGTGAATACAGCAGAGAAAAATGCCCGCTTTGGCGCCGTCGCCGCTCCATGCGCTCATCAAAACCATCGCGTTGTCGGCCGCTGCCGGGCTCTGTTTCGATTTGACCCACGCGCCGGGGCGCACTAGTCTGTGGTTCGCGGGCAAAAATCGTAGACAAATCAGCCCAGCCTGTCGTTACCGCTCACCAGGCGTCCCGGCGGTTCTCGCTCCGGAACGCGTCGCCGCAGGCGTTAGCGTATGGCAGGTACGGGCCGGGCGCGGGGCGCGATTGTGGTCATCTCGCCGACTACCGACCACGAATGGCAACACGTGGACATCTTGATTGCCGAGCTCAAGGAATGGGACGCGCGGCAGTCAGAGGCGCTGGGCTTTGACGGCGACGAGGTCAGAAGCATCTTCTACCCCGACGACATGGAAGACATTCGGCGTGACAGCGTGCCGCCCGGGGGGTGTTTGCTCCTTGCGGTAGATGGAGGCTCGCCTCTAGGGTGCGCCGCGTATCGGCGACTCAATTCGCACACGTGCGAGGTCTATGACGTGTACGTGCGCCCCACGTGTCGGGGCAGGGGAATTGGATCGACACTACTGCAGCGACTGGTGCGCCAAGCCAGGATCGCGGGTTACCACGCCATGTGCCTGGAGACTGCGACGTTCATGCACGACGCGCACAGACTCTACACATCGCTCGACTTCCAGGTTCGCGAACCCTACCGCAGCATTCCCGCCAAGTTTGCGAGGGCCACGATGTGGATGCAGTGCAACCTTGGGGGGCAGGGTTCACCGATTTGAGGCGCGTTCAGCGCCAGATGCAGTAGGTTTTGCGCAGTGTCTGGTGAATCGTCCACGTGCCTCGCGTGCGGGGTGGAAAGTACGCAGCGTCCCCGGCCTGAAACTCGAAGCGGCGGCCCTCCTCCGTGACGAACGTCGCACGACCGCTGATGAAATGGCAGAACTCGGCGTCGACTATTGCCCGCGCAAAAGTGCCCGGCGTCGCCTCCCAAGTGCCAGTCTCGACGGACCCATCCGGCGCGACCCAGGCTGCCGCGCTGCCGAGCGTCGGCCGTGGCAGGTCACCGGCCGGCGGCGGAGTGAAGACCTCGAACACGCTCCGGCTTAAGTCCGCTGGCCGTTCGATGTGCACAATGGTCATTGCAGGCACCTCCGCGTGGATGTTCGGCCGTGGCTCGCCGCGGATTTTGCCTTGGCGGCGCCCGGTCGCAAAGTGAACACTTCGCTTGTCCCACGCGATGCTACGCCGGAAAATACCTTGGCAATGCCGGGCATCCGATGAAACCGATTCCGAACGGGGCGCAGGGCCAGTACGTGCTTCGGGTCGAGTCCGCACATCTGGCGAACAAGTTCAAGGACAGTATCCTGCCGCCAGTGTTCTCGACGCCGTACTTGATTCTCATCATGGAGAACGCGGCCTTGAATGCCATCAAGCAGTATCTCGAAGCGGGCGAGAGCGCCGTCGGTACACGTGTCGATGTGCGCCATCTCGTGGCGACGCCGGTCGGGCGCGAGGTCGTAGGCCATGCAGAAGTCACCGGCGCTGACGGTCGCAAGATCTTCTTCCGCGTTTGGGCCACGGACGACACGGAGGAGATTGGCGCCGGAACCCATGAGCGCACGGTCGTCAACATCGCGCGCATCGTCGAGCGCATGACGGCTAAATACGGGCCGACATCCGCAGGCAAATGATCCGGCACTCGTTGGCGCGAGTGCATCCAAGACCATTGCACCGAAGCCTGCCAGGACGCCGGGAGCGCGGCCGCTCGGGCCACATGTCGGCGAGAGACTTGGTGCGCTGCATTACTGGACGTCGGCGGCGGTCATGCGTTATTATGCGGTCGCATAATAGTGATTTTCGACTGCCCGAGCGGGAGATCCACGATGATGCCGACCTTGCGCGAGGCCACGATCCATGGTCATGACGTCGAAGTAAGCTGGAACGATGGGCGGCCGTCAGCGAGGCTGCCGTTGATGTGGCTGCGCGACAACTGCCCCGCCAGCCAACATCCCGACACCAAGCAACGCCTGGTCGATACCTTCGGCATTGCCGCCGACATCGCCGCGCGCGCGATCGCGGTCGAGGATCAGGGTCGCGTGCTGTCGGTTGAATGGGCCGAGGATGGTCACGTCAGCCGGTTCAACGCCGGATTTCTCTCGGCGGTGCGCTTCAACCCGGACGTGCTACCGGTGGCGCGCTGGACCTGGAACCGGGACGAGATCGCGGCGCACATGCCATCGGTCGCCTACGCCGCGTTCATGAGCGATGAATCGGCGGTCAAGGAGTTCCTCGAGCAGGTTGCGCGGGTCGGCTTCAGCTTCGTCGAGGGGGCGCCCGGCACGCCGGAGGCGACGCGGGACGTAGCAGCCCGAATCGCTTATACGCGCCAGACGATATTTGGCGGTTACTGGGATTTCACCGCAAACCTCGAGCACAAGGACACGGCCTACACGAGCATGGCGATCGGTCCGCATACCGACGGCACCTATAGCCTCGATGCGCCGGGCTACCAGATGTTCCATTGTCTCGCTGCGGATTGCACCGGCGGCGAGAACGTGCTGATCGATGGCTATCGGATCGCCGAGATCATGCAGCGCGATGCACCCGCAGATTTCCGGCTCCTCACTGAGGTTGCAATCCCGGGGCAGTACATCGACGAGGGACGGGGCATACACCTCATGGCGCGTCGGCCCCTCTTCCGGCTCGACGATTCGGGCAGGCTCGTGCAGGTCAGTTACAACAACTACGATCGGGCGCCGCTCGCGCTGCCACCCGCGCGGCAGCGGGCGCTTTACCGAGCACTCACGACCTTCAATGCACTCTGCAGCGAGGCCTCGCTCCAGCACCGCCGACGGCTGCTGCCGGGCAGTGTACTGCTGTTCGACAACTGGCGTGTTCTGCACGCACGCGACGCCTACACCGGCTATCGACGTCTTGCGGGCGTCTATCTGAACAAGGAAGACCTGGAGAGTCGGCTGAGATTTCTACGGGCTCAGGCCGGTGAGGCGATCTAACGCGTCGGTTGAGCCCAAGTTCCGGCGTGAACCCCCGGATGCGCGCCGCGAGGAGCTGATCGCGGCGACGCTCGCGTGCTTGAGAAAGTTCGGCCACGACGGAGTCTCGGTGCGCCGTATCAGTGCCGAGGCGGGGGTCTCGATGGGGCTCATCAACCACCATTTTCACGGCATCGACGCTCTCCTTGCCACGGCCTACGAGTCCTTGGCAAAGCGCCTGCTGTCGCGCAGTCGCGACCCGGCGCTCGCGACTGGCGGTGAGCCGCACAAATCCCTGCACGCATTCTTTGCGGCCTCGTTCGAACCCGAGGCCCTCGATCCGGCGCTGTTCCGCATTTGGCTCGTGTTCTGGAGCCTGGTGCCACACGCCCCGAAGCTGCACGCCGTGCGTGAGCGCACCAACGCCGAGACGCGTGCGACCCTCGAAACGCTCCTGACACGCCTGAAACGGGTGCCAGGTGTGCCGGCCTTCAAGATCAGTTCGGCGGCGATCGGCCTGTCGGCGCTCATGGATGGGCTGTGGGTCGAACTCAGTCTCAACCCCTCGAGTTTTGCACCCTCGGAAGCCGTGTCCCTGTGCGATGACTGGATTCACGCACTGGCTGCCGGAGCATTTCCCGCCCTGCGGGCGTCGAAGCGCTGAAAGATATCCCACCACTTCTCGCGCACGCCATGAAGCTTCCCTGGCGCTCTGGTGTCGGGCGCCGGTGACAAAGAGGCGGCGCCGGGCGCCGTCTTAGCGGCGATGAAGTCCCACACCTCGCTCTTGCGCAAGTGCTCGCGCCATCAGCAACGCCCCCTCGAGGCCCGAGTCTGCGAGTTCGGGCAGAGAACAAAAATCGGGTGCGGTCGCGGCATCTCCCACCCCGTATCCTGCAAGGCTCTGGCCCAGAGCCGATCGCAGACGCTCGAGCAGGCCGGCAGTTGCCATGACGCCCCCACCCCAGATGATGCGTTCGGGCGACCAGCAGAGGACCAGTGACGCGCCGAGCTCGCCCAGATAGTCAGCCACGAGCTCGAGCACGCCCGGATCCTCCGCGAGTGCACGGTGTACACCCAGCCGGCGCGCAATCGCCGGGCCTGCTGTGAGCCCCTCAGCACAGTTCTGATGGAACGGGCACATGCTCGGCGCGTGGTCGCCGTCTCGGCGAATGAGCCGGAGGTGGCCGACCTCCGGGTGGAGCGCTCCGTGGAGCGGACGGCCATCCACCAGGAAACCGCCACCGATGCCAGTGCCCACCGTGACATAGGCAAGACACCGTACGCCCTGTCCGGCGCCCCGACGCCACTCGGCGCGTGCGGCAGCGTTGACGTCAGTGTCGATCACGACCGGCACGCCGAAGCGGGCCGCAAGTCCGGCGCGAAGATTCGAGCCGCTCCAATTGGACTTGGGGGTACTGAGAACTCGACCATAATCTCGAGAGAGCTCATCGCACACCAGCGGGCCGAAGGCGGCAATGCCAATTCCCGCGAGTGACCGCCCCGGGGTGGCGCCTGCAATGAACGTGGTCAGAGCCTCGAGCGCCGCCTCCGGGGTAGTCGTGGGCCAGCGGCCCTCCGCCAGTACGCGGTCGCCCGTGTCGACGATCCGGGCCAGGATCTTGGTACCTCCTGTCTCGATTCCCACGAACATCGGCTCGGTCATATCAGCACCACTAGCTCCGGCCTTTCATGACCAACGCGACAACTGCACCTGATGCGAACGTGATTCCCCCGATCGCCACGATCGCCCACCGCATACCGAAGATATCCGCAATGATGCCGGCGCAGAGCGCCCCAATCGCGTAGCCGAGGTCGCGCCAGAACCGATAGACACTCAGCGAGCGCGCGCGCCAGGAGGGGTGCGAGGCATCGGACACCGCCGCAATGAGCGTCGGATACACCATCGCCGTTCCGAGTCCGAGGAGAACGCTCGCGAGCAGCCACGCCGCGAATCGATGGGTGAATGCCGTCAGCAGGAGTCCAAACGCCTGAACCCACATTCCGGCGGCAATGAGCCCCTTCCGTCCCCAGCGATCGCTGAGTGGCCCCGTGAGCGTCTGCAGGATTCCCCAGACGGCAGGGTACACGGCTTTCAGAATGCCGATGCGCTGGATACTCAGGCCGTAGCTCGTGAAGAACAGCGGCAGGAGTCCCCAGCTCATTCCATCGTTCAAATTGTTGACCAGACCGGCCTGGCAAGCCGCAAACAGATTGCGCTCACCCACCGAGGTGCGACGAAACACCTGCCAGAATCCCATCGCTTCGGGCGCGCTGGCATGTTGCGCGACCTCGAGCGCCACATGCTCGCGCGTATCCCGAATCAGCAGGATTGAGACGAGCAGGCCGACAACCGCGTAGGCGATGCCGATGAAGAATGGAGCGGGCCGTAACCCATACCGCTGCGCGATATAGCCGGTCGCGAACGCGGTCACGCCAACCGCGAGGTATCCTGCAAATTCATTGAGCCCGACCGCCAGACCGCGTGATCTCGGACCGACGAGGTCCACCTTCATGAGGACCGTCATCGACCACGCGAGGCCCTGGTTGATCCCAAGCAGCGCATTCGCCGCGATGATCCAACCCCAGCTCGGTCCCCAGGCAATCATGAAGGGCACGGGAAGCCCAAAGAGCCAGCCGAGAATCAGCAGGTGCTTGCGTCCATGGATGTCGGCGAGGTGGCCCGAAACCAGATTCGCGCAGGCCTTCACGACGCCGAAACTCACGATGAATGAGACGACGA
>Ga0306920_100017098_pt1 | contig 10007 bp, 6 predicted proteins | sample flu12Cox44000170_FD_204666 | JGI IMG/M metagenome (GOLD analysis project Ga0306920, IMG submission 204666) | Lab enrichment of tropical soil microbial communities from Luquillo Experimental Forest, Puerto Rico - flux4day.12C.oxic.44.000.170 (v2)... | ecosystem: Environmental > Terrestrial >... | reverse complement strand
TTGTCCGGGACCTCGGCCCACTGCTCGCGAAACTTGAACGGATTGGGCAGATCGGGATTCCACACCGGGCGTGGTGTAGTGACACGATGCTGTACCTTGCAATCGCGCAGTCCCGCAATGGCGCTGCCTTCGGTCCCATCAACCTGTAGGCTGAAAAGTTCATCGCGATAGACGCGCGTCACCCATGAAGAATTGATTTGTGCGAAGATGCCGCCCTCAAGCTCGAACATGCCGTAGGCCGCGTCATCAGCAGTGCATTTGTACCGGTTGCGGTCTTCGTCCACACGCTCGGGAATGTGGGTCGCACCCGTGCAGGAGACAGATCGAACAGCACCGAAAGTGTGATCGAGAACGTAACGCCAATGGCAGAACATGTCGAGGATTATTCCACCGTCATTTTCCTTGCGGTAATTCCAGGATGGGCGCTGCGCGGGTAGCCAGTCGCCTTCGAAGACCCAGTAGCCGAATTCACCGCGAACGGTAAGAACGCGTTCGAAGAAGCCGGAGTCGATCAGGCGTTTCAGCTTGCGGATGCCTGGAAGAAAAAGCTTATCCTGCACCACGCCATGCTTCACGCCGGCCTTCTCAGCGGCGCGAGCAAGCTTGAGCGCACTTGCAAGCGTTGTGGAGAGCGGCTTTTCGCAGTAAACATGTTTGCCCGCCTCGATAGCCTGCAGCAAATTCTGCTCGCGAATGCCTGTTAACCCGGAATCGAAATAGATTATGTCGTCAGGGTTTTTGAGGCAGGCTGCGAGATCAGTGCTCCATCGCGAGATCCCGTGCGTGCTGGCAATGGCTTTGAGCTTCTCTTCATTGCGGCCGACTAGGATCGGATCGGGGATGACGATACTTCCATCAGATAACGCCACGCCGCCTTGGGCGCAAATCGCAAGGATGGACCGGATCAGGTGCTGGTTGAGCCCCATGCGTCCGGTGACGCCGTTCATAATGATTCCGGCCTTGCGCTCTTGCATTCGAACTCCTGAGTAACTGGCTGACTATCCACGGAATCCTAGCACACGCACGCGTTGAATGGAGTCGCAGACTGGGAGAAGGTGTCGCTTTCGAATTGCTTCATTCATTACGACGCTTGCGACTCAAGCTTTAGTCCAAGCACGTTTAAGCACGGCATGCAAACGTTCGAACACGTGCAGCAGAAAATGGGAGTTGAACCCCGGACCTCGCGATAGTCGACCGCGCATTCTGCCAACTGAGCGATATCTCTGAATAGGTTGTTCGAAGTGGTGCCGGCTGCAGGAGTCGAACCCGCGTAGCTTGCATGTGAGGCAGGCATTCATCCGTCAGTTGAGCTCAGGGGACTCATAACCAGGGTTTGCCATTGTTTTCATTTGCTCGTTGTTAATCACGCGATTCGAAGAGCAAGCTACTCCCTGAAGCGCGTTGAAGCGAACGCAGCCGAGAATGTCTGCTGCCACCCTGGAGCACCATTCGTGGGCGCCGGAGTGCCATCCGCCCAAGCATCAACATTCTCCGCGACAGGTGCAGTCGCCGCCGGATCGACCTGCAGATAGTGGTGATGGCCGTATCCCCAGTCGTAAGGAATCATAAAAGGTGCTCGAAAGTTTTTCGGCCGAGGTCTCTGCGGACCATTGCGCCCGAGAGCGTCATGCCACCATGGATGACCGACGTCGAGGATCCCAGAAAGAAAGTTGCCGAAGGGAAAAGCCCATGCAAGCACTTGATCGCGCTTCGAGGAGAGCACTGATATCTCTCCGATATTGCCGGCTGCCGCCTTGAACTCGTCTGTCAAGCAATCATCGTCGACGGCCCCAGCCATGAGGATCACTCGTCGGACCTGTGTTTTCATATCCTTGGCGGTCCGCAAGATCACCCTGGCCCCAAGGCTGTGCGATGCGAGAGAAATGCTGGCAGAATCTGCCATTAGATCGTCGATGACGGGGGCGAGGAGTTCGCCGGCGTCATCCGCAACCTTGGGCTCGGCGGGATAGTCTAGGCCATGCGCCCAGGAGGAGTCTCCCGGCCAGAGCAGACCTAGAAAGACATCGACCTTGGGATCAAGTTGCAGGAGCAGGTGCCCCCAAGTGTCGAGACAACCTATCCCATTCGCGCGATCAACATTGAATCCATGCGTCCCGATTAGCACGTTTCTTCCTCGAATCTGACCTAGGACCCCTGAACGCGGAATTGTCTTGTACGTCGATATACTCGAGCCTTCGTAGAAGGTCACGGACTTGGCCAAAGGACCGCCGACAGAATCAATTCTTATATCCAGAAATGCGGTCATGGCTCTTCCTATTTCCTGACGGCCTGCAGGGCATTGACTGCTGAAGCGAGGCCTGAGGACAGATCCTTGGCTACGGGCGCCAGCGGAGTGGCAAGCAGGCCGGTGATCACTGCATCCCAAAATCCAACTTGTGTCTGGGGGTTGTCATGGCGGAGGATTAGCCACGCCGTCACCGCAAGTAACAACGAAAACAGAACAGCTAATGCACGGGTCGCGTTGCGGTAATCCTGATCCGCAATTTGATAGGTCTCATCAAGCATCGCCGTGATAATGAGGTCGAAGCGAGCGAGAACATCGCCTTCGTTCGGCGAAAGCGGCTCCCCCCTTGCCTGCTTATCTGCCACTGAACCGAAAACCGCCGGGTCTAGGTTTGTGGCCTTCGCCATGGCGAGCGCATTTCGCGGATTCAAATGAAGCTTGATGAGCGATTTCGCGATGGCCTTCTGATCTGGAAGATTGGCGCCATTAACCCAGTTCCCCTTCAGTGTGCCGATGATGCCCTTTTGAGGAAGTGAATTTGCGCCAGGCTCGCCGTCCGGAGTCAAGGATTCAACCCTCTTTGCGATTTTTCGAAAGCCGACGTGATTGACACCTCCGCCAAACACCTTCGTGGCATCCACGAGACCGAACGCGGCAGCGCCCAAACCGCCGACAGCCAGCACGAGTTCGGAGATGTAGTGAACCGGATCCATAAGTACCTCGCAAATATGGAAATATCGAATCGCTTGCCGCTCCCACATCGTTACTGCCCTGAGGTTCACTTCAAGTTTTCGTTCAGAAGCTTTGCAAGGCGCGCTCCAGCCAATGCAATTCGATCATGGGCATCTGAGAAGGCCTGGTTAAAGTAGGTCGTGGAGATCAGATAACCCGACGAGGAGCCGGTTGACCCGGAGGGCTGCAGATCCTTTCCGATGGGCGCATGGTACGCGTGACTCTTGGCAAGAGCCAGCGACTCTGCTGCCCAGCCTCCCGGGTCTGTGTCGTTGAGCTGAGAACTGTCGACGGCTGGAAGATCCTTCGCGAAAGTGACGGCGTCTGGCAGGACATCCGCGGGTTGACCTTCGCCAGGAAGGTCGTCCCAGAATGCGTGAAGCTCATTGGGCGCACTTTTGGAGTGCGTTCCCTCGAATTGCTTCTTCATGGCAGTGGTCATGCGAATCTTTACCTTGTTACCGCCCAGATCGCTTGCGCCTTTAACGTACCGCGCACTGCCGTGCAAAGGCTGATGAATGTCGCCGACGAGATGCTCGAGCCAAACCATATCGTAGGCTTCCAGAGTCTGGTCTTCCCCCGTCGCGATTGCGTCGCGCAGGGCAGTTATCTGCGTTGCAACATTCGGGACTGGAGTTGGGGGGACAGTGGAGTTATCCGGGGTAAATCCGGCGTCGATGAAGTGCCAATACCCATGGCTCTCGCCATCACGGAACCCGATGTGCACCTCCACACTGCGACCCGTTGGCGGAATGTCAGAGTCCTGCAACCATCTATGCTTGATGCTGTCTGCCCAAGTCGCCGCACGCATAAACAGAAACAGATTCTGCTCATCTTGGCTTAGCCCTGCGGGCAAATCACTGAGCCACTCGTTATAGCCTGGGATGATCTTCGATGGATCGTCTGGATTCGTAAGCGTGGGTACCAGCTTGATAAGTTCGATTGTTCGCGCACGAGTCGCGGGGGTCATCTGCTGCCAGGCCACATACGCGACCGCTTCATGTCCGGTGTTCCCCCAAGCTCGGGCCCGGGGCGGTCGAGCGAGGCATGTCAGAAATACCACAAAACAGAGAATTGACGCTGTTCTGGACGTCATTAGGTTGCCCTTCAAGATGAATCAGTACTTCGAAAGCGCTTGCCTTACAAGGACCCGCCATTAAGATCTGTACAAAATGGATGGACCACCCATCACCTGAGCACAGAGCCTCAGGCAGATACGTCGCGATATTTACCGGCGGAGTTCTCCGCTACGTTGATGTCGTGGGCTTCTCCCCCGAACAGATTGTTTTTCCTATTTATGGCCGCACAGGGCGTTTCATTTCAGGCATTTTTCTGTCCTTGTCTCCCCGTCAAACCATCACCCGCACTTACATGCTCGCAGGTCGGTATTTGGCTGCGTTTTGCAGCATCACGGTTGACCGATTTGATGAAAAGACACCGGGTATCGGCCTCAAACAATCGCGCAAGCGTCTAGTAGAAGAAATTTCCAGACGCGACTTCCCCGGGGTCCCTTCTTCGCAGTTTTTAAGCCGAAGCCCTCTTGGCGGGGGTCGTCCTCGGGCCTTCCGGTCCGTGTACATTGTCGGAATACTGGAATTGCACCGGTACCGTTGCGGCACCTGAGGTCAAGGGCACTTCCTTAAAGACCTTCGTGAGGTCATTTCCACTCTCAAAAACCGGAAAGTCGCCACACTCTTCACCCTGCTTCGAGGTCCATCCCAGGAACTTGACCGCATTCGGATCATTCCCAGCCCGAATCGCATCGTCTACGTCGGCATCTGTTCGCGCCTCGTTCAGTTCGTGATAAAAGGTCGCCACGACGTTCTTCCAAGGCTGATCGAAAACTGCTATCCCGTTCTCAGTGCCGTCCGCGCGTTTCTCGGAGTAAACGCCTACTGCGTAGTAGATCGTGTCGCCATTAATGTGAATCGATCCGTGATAGCCGCCCAGCCCATGCAGCGAATCGGCCTCATCGTCATCCGGAATTGGGCCTTTCCTGGCTGCCTTGACTTCCGAAGTACCTGCATTGTCATTCAATACCGTTCCCGATGGGAGCATGAAGTTGAATACCGTCGAGGTCAGCTCGCGGCGCTGGAATTTGCCCTGCGCTGCCATCGTGTTGATAAGGCTTCTCACGTCTCCCTGCGAGACCCTAGCTGGAGCTGGACCAGGCAGCTTCTCAGAGCCAAGAAATATGCTTGAAATCGAGCCTTGGAAATACTGCTGCATGACATTGTTCAGATTCACATCAGACATCGCAGCGGCAAGACTACTATCTATCTCTGCGATGTCTGCCGCGGCCCACGCATCACCCCCCACGTAGAAGTTCACGAAATGCAGGTCTGAGATGGTTTTCCCTCCATGAAAATGCAGGTCATGCGACGGGGTGGGTTTCTCGCCAGGAGCGATCGCCAGAGGCGTTGGCAAACCGGCGCGCTCGCGAAAGATTCGCTCCGCAGAGGATCCGCGGCGGAAAGACACGTTCAGTGGCCGTCGATGTGAATTTGCTGTCATATCAAACTCCTTCGATCTCCTTGTGAAGAGAATTTTGGTTTGAGGGAACCTCAGTCGTGGATGTGAGCATCACGACTCCGGTCAATCATCAGGCCAAGGTGCGGCACTATCTATTGGGTTATGACCGCATGAACGGAACCGTTTCATAGAATGATGACAATTTCCTGGACTCATCTCAAAGCCGCGCCCGTTACTGAGAGAGTGCGTATACATCCACTCCGCCGTTGTAGTTCGGAACATAGATTTGACCGCCATCTATGACTGGAGGATTGAATTTGTTGAATAGGAATTGGATTGCCCAGCGTTGTGAATCCCAGAGAACTCTCAACGAACCGTCCGTATCCAGGTGCACCGGATCGTATACCAAGAGCCGGCCATTCACGACTTCTGCGTTCGCGTCGCCGTAAGGCACCGTGCAGACCAGGATTGCGGAATTGGGATCAGCACCGTCGCTCGAACCTGAACAGAAGCCCCCCGGCATACCACCAGGCCTGTTGCCGCGGACATCGGGGGATGCGAATTCGTGGCCTTGCGCTATGTATGTCAATTTCCCACTTGAGCTCACTGACCATTTGTGAAGTTGAGAATTCTCGCCCCACGCAAAAATCGTCCACGAATTCAAGATTGGATCGTGGAACTGCACTGGCGTCATGTGAAGGTGAGCTGTATCGCCCCAGGGAAAGAAGTTGAGCGTCCTGGGATCCTGCGGACAGGGGTCAACAGGTCCCGGGCTCATCGTGAGCCAAACTGGAGCAGAAGCCAACTTGGCGCAGTTCCCCTTCGGATTGGCCAAGTCAGCCAGGGTAGTTCCACCAAGGTGGTCAGTCTTGATTGGGTAGGCGATGCCGTCCTTCCCGGCGGCGATACAAAGCCCTATGGAAAAGATGCAGGCTGGTCCTGCCGATCCCCAGTCCTCATCGGACCAGTTTCCAGCGGCCATATCAGGGAAAACGAGGAGCGTGGCAACGCCACGTTCGTTGACTTTGTGCACCTCTCGAGCATTCTTTAGTGACATGTTCATGCTTCCGCCCACAGGTTTCGCTCCCTCGGTGGGAGCACTGACGCCTGCAAGCTTGTTCGTCAGCTTAGGAGCGTGTCCCGTCCTCTGGAAATCCGTCCATGGAGTCCAATGGTCGACAACGCGCAGGGCAGCTGGCGATGATCCTGAGGGTGACGTGTATTTAAGCTTCAGGAAAGACTCTCCCCACTGCGACGTTCCGTCGAAATCTCCGTTTCCCGAAATGATATAGAGGTTCCCAGCGCTGTCAGCCGCGGGGCCCTGCCCCGCCATCCAAACTCCCGCTCCTTCACCAGCAGTAGTGGCCAGCATAGCGCTGACTTTATTGGTGGCTACATCGAACGCAAAACAATATCCAGACGCAACTCCTGGCTCCGTTTCTTTGATCGTGCCTGAGCATCCGAAGACGGTCTTCACTCCCCCTACGACTGCCTCTACGAGAGAAGAACGCTGCTTACGCATGGCGGAATTAAAATCCTGCTGGCCGCTCTTGCCTTCAATCAGAACCGGTGGAACAGCAAGAGACCCATCTTTCACATTGAGGACAAACATGAAATAGCGAGCCGTTTTTGGATTCCCGGACCCATCGGAGGACACCCAACAGACTTGATAGAGCCTGCCTGTGTCGGGATCAATGACGCCCGTTGAAAGACAGCCCCAGTGATCGTTGATCTTGTGCATATCGATGTCCTGAGAACCGTTGACAGGTGTACCGAGCGTTACCTGCCAGATTGCGGAACCATCGTGCGCGTCCACTCCGCGAACTACGTTCGCCATTGAAGGCAGGACCATCACGTCTCGGATGCCCCGGGCGGTGGCTACCCCGGGGAGGATCAGCGGTTGCGCCTCCATTCCACGCGCATCTCCAATCACCGGAATGATTGTGATCCTCCGAATTCCTTTTGCGATAAGGGCCGGCTGGGTGAGAACCGACTCATTTGAATTCCACCCGGTTCTCGCGTTATCGCCGGAGCGCGTGAGCCACGGTTGCATTGTTTGTCCAGATGCAGCTTGAAGCAGACCTATAACGGCAGAGACTGCCATTCCTCTGAAATATCTGCGGTCAAAGAAACTCCGCGCTTTCATGGATGCTCCATTTTCGTGTTCAGCGTTTTGCTTGGACGACGCGAAGAAATAACTCAGCGGCCGAGAGCGTACCCGACCAGATCTCTGAGCAAAAATGTTCCGTCGTTCGTGATAGTTGGTTTCCATTCTGGGTCGAGGTTCAAGTAGGATTGCTTGTCACCGAAGAGAATCCCGAGAAACACCTCCGCAACAATACGACCTCCAACTTCGCCGAGTTGTGGAGTACTGATCGACTTCTTCTCAGTGACGGGAACTTCAATATTTGTCCGAGTGTTGAAAGCCTCCGCAAGGATGTACGTCCAAAGCGGGCACTTACCTTTGAACGCCGCTAACCCGCGGATGTCGGCAATGGACCCCCTAACGTCAGGATCAGGTCCTGAGTTGTCGGGTGTGTCAACGGCTTTGCCCAGCATAATCTGTGCGTCGTCAAGCACGTGCACTCGCATAGCTCGTGCAACATCCTGCCCACTGGGCAGCCGGAGTTCAAGGCCGCGAATCAGATTTCTCTGAGGTAGAGAGGCTGGGGCATCCGAAACAACTGCTGGCGGAAGAACAGAAAGCGGTGTAACCAACGAGGTGTCAAGTCGATATGCAAACTGAAGTCGCTTCTTGGTCGCAATATCGCTTGGCGTGTCCGTTCCGTATGAACGAACATCGGTATCAATAAAACGAGCCCAATCGATGCCACGATTCGGTTTCATCGCCTGGAAGCCGGTGAGGCCGTCCGGAATCCCCGCTGGAATGTCGCCTATCGCACCAGGAAGTATTGGGAAGATTGGCAGAAGTGTTGTGTCATCGTCGTTCAACCGATAGCCCGGACGAATCATGGAGTGTCCGAGGCGATAGGCCGCGACCGAGAATTCGACTGGCATGAAAGGGTCATGCTTCCAGTGGAAGAACTCCAACCTGGCTCGCTCGTATTCATCGTTCTTATTCTTCAGCTTGTTCAGAACAGAGCTACTGATGATTCGCGGCAGGAAGTCGTGTATGACGATCCACTGGTAGTGAAAGCGGACAATTTGCTGATATGCCGCAAAGTCTAGACCCGAATTATCGCTGACGATCCTATTGTGAAACCGGAGCATCAAACACTGGAACTGTGACACGATGCTGTTTTCGTCGTTCCGCGGATCGCCGATCAACGCCCGGCGGACAGATGCATTATTACGAGGCAAATCCGGAGCGCCGTTTTCGAGCAAGTCGCCGAGCAGGAACTTAGGTCCATTGTCATACAAATATGGCTCATCGTTGGGACCACGACCATACACATTGTCAAGATCAAGCGCAGGTGTTCGAAAGTCGGTTAGGGCATCCGGATCGCTGCGCTTCATGAGCGTCGTCATCGGATCGAAAGTGATGTCATGATCGACGAACTGACCAAAGTACGTGTACAAAGCGGGAATACCACTCTCTTCCGAATCAGCACCATCCTTCGGTGGATCGAAGCTAGAGGTCATTGCTGAACCAAGGGTCATTAGCAGGTTGCGACTTTCTTCGTCCGTTCGCCCATATTGGGCAGCATGAAGAGAGCGAAACATTCTGCCAAAACGTCCTTGGAAGAGCGGCGAAGCCGTCGTCGCACTCAACCCTCGCATTGGTCTTCCATGGTGAGGGACTGGTTGTGAATGGGGCGTCTGATCGTCCTTTGCCATCGAAACCTCCTGAGTGTGCAGTTTGTTCGACGTGGTCGGAAAACGGTAACTCGCCATCCAGCAAATGAGACGGGGGTTAGGCAGGCGGAGTGCTTGACTAAATCGTGGACGCGGTGACCGCTTCATCGAGCGGAGTGCTTACCTACGAATGGCCGGGATCAACATTCTATTTCGGTCTTTCTTCACCGATCCTTCCGATCACCAATCCATACATTACATGGTCGCGGCTCGACGTTAGCCTGAGCATGGTAGCACGACTGGCTGCGACAGGGCCTTAATATCCCAGGGTTGCGGGCATAAAATCAGAAGCTGAAGACAAGCGACGGAAATTCAAGTAGCTCCGATCTGTCATTGAGCCGAAGCCGTGAGCGCATATCCTGCCCAAAAATATGGGTTTGCAAAACGGGAATGGTGAAGGAGATTCGATTGGGCTTCCTTCAAAGCCCTTTCAGGTTCCTGATGATCGATAGTCAAATGCCGATAGAACGACAGCATCAAATCACGAGATGCGTCGTCGTCCACATTCCAGAGTGTTGAAACGACACGCTTGACGCCTGAATGCAGGAATGCATAGGTAATCCCGCTTGCCCCATCTTCTCCAGTCACCGTGCCAATGCTTGAGCTGCACGAACTCAGCACGACAAGGTCGGCGTCGATTTTCAATTGGGCAATGTCCCGCGAGTGAAGGTATCCATACACCGGTGTTCCTCGTGGATCAACCCGTGACAACACCAGCCCGGAGAAATCTGAGGTGCCCGGA
>Ga0306920_100017097_pt1 | contig 10007 bp, 6 predicted proteins | sample flu12Cox44000170_FD_204666 | JGI IMG/M metagenome (GOLD analysis project Ga0306920, IMG submission 204666) | Lab enrichment of tropical soil microbial communities from Luquillo Experimental Forest, Puerto Rico - flux4day.12C.oxic.44.000.170 (v2)... | ecosystem: Environmental > Terrestrial >... | reverse complement strand
GATCGCCGATTCCAGATGCAGCATGTCCGAGCGGGCGTCGGGTGTCTTGTAGCGCGTCGATGCGGCCGCGGGGCCCGTTGCCGGAACGGGTCTCGCGCTGCCTTCCAGTGCCTTGCGCAATTCCTTCGACAGCCCGGGCTTCGACAGCAGTTCCTGCGCGATGCGGCTGGCCATGCGCGGATCGATCGGTTGCCCGGCACCATCGGGAACAGGAGTCTCGAGCCGCATCGATCCCACGACCTGCAACGCTTCGAGTTCGAGCATTGCGCGTCGCGGCCCCGCTTCCGGCGCCACTCCGAGCCCGGTCAACACCGACAGGATCGGGAAACCCGCGGCATCCGGCGGGAGTTTGCTGTCACGCAACTGATCCGCCTTTGCAGGCGCTTTGCCGAGCATGTCGAGGGCGGCAAGCCTGCCGCGACCGAAATGCATTTCGTCGTTCTCGGCATGCGCGCCGTCGAACAGCGCCTTGCGGACAGCCTCCACCCGCATCCAGGCCTGCGGGTATTTGTCATAAGCGGCGCGATTTTTCTGGATCCACAGCGCTGCCGCCGCTGCGACCTGGGGCGTTGCGGACGAGGTTCCGTTGCCGTCGAAGTCGACGATGCCGGGCGCGCCGAAGCGGGCCCATGGCGTATTGGGCGTGAAGGCCGCGACCGCGGTTTTCATCTTGCCGAGCGGTCCGTAGTTCCCCGCCATCAGCGTCGGCGCAAGGTCCGCATAGGGCGCCTGGTTCGCCATGACGCCGCAGGCCGCGACGACACGGGCGAAACGCGCGGGGTAGACGATCTCACGGGTCGGCAGGTTCGCGTAATTGTTGCCGGCCGCGGTGACGACAAAGACCCCGACGTCATAAAGCGCGTTGACGGCATCGATCCAGGATTGGGACGGCAAGCCGCCCATGCTCATCGTGATGACGTGAACAAAGGTCGCCGGATTGGCGCAGAGCCCGTGGACGTAGTCGAAGGCCCGCGCGATCGCGCTGTTGTAGAACAGAACGACGCTGTTGGCGACGCGGATCGGCACCACTTCGGCGTAGGGTGCGCAGCCGAACGGCTTCCCGTCATTGATCCCTTGAATGCCGGCGCCGGCGAGAATGCTCAGCGTCCCGGTTCCGTGGCCGAGATTATTGATGAGGCCGCTCGAATCATCGCTCGCGTCGTTCGGACGGTCGTCGTCGACGAAATTCTTCTGGAGCTTCAAGTCGAGGTATTTGGGACGGGTCAAGTGCCTCGGATCGTATCCGGTGTCGAAATGCGCAATGCGGGTGCGATTGCCGTCGCCCGGATCGGGACTGGCAGCGACTGCCGCGTCCCACTGGGCATGCCTCGTATCGCGATACCAATAGTTGCTGGGCAGGGTCGGGTATTTCGGGTTTTGCTGGTCCGGCCCCGTCGGCGCTGTGGCGAGCGCGACTGCAACCGCGCCTGGTCGCCCTACAAGCCACTGCTGCTGCAGGTCCGGCTCCGCGAATTCCACCTCGCCGCCCTCTGCGATGCCGAGCCCCTCCTCCAGCAGCTGGTGGCAGAGATCCCAAGGACTTGCCACATCGGCCGGGCTGGCAATGCCGGCTTCCGTCACGGGCTTGAGAAGATGCCAGGTCGCCGACGGTGCGGCAGCCAAGCGTCCTCTCCTCCCGCCAATGCTGGCAAACAACGGCTCTGCGGCAAAGCGAAGTTTCGAATTGTCTATCTGAAGCCTTGCGCCCGAAACTCCGGGTCTCGACTTCACCAGCAATCGAACTTCCGAATTGTTGACGGGCATGCACGACCTCCCCTGTGGGCACCCGAACAAGCCGATCGTCACCGCGACGACCTTGAAGGCCTGCTCCTCGGCCTAGGTCCACACCGTTTCGGTGATCTATTCGCGCGGCAACGCCTGGACCTGCTGAATTTGACGCGACCGCTCTCGAATTCAGCGACCGAGATTCAATACGCTCATACTCCGGGATGGGTGAGTGTGAAGCATTTCACTGCAAGCGCGCATTTTGTTGCGCGTGGAGTTCAGCCCCGTTGCGTATCGGGAAATCAAACCCGAAGCGATGAGCCATATCGGGTTGCCTTTTCACATGCAGTTAACGCCACGCAGCCAATGAATGTCCTTTGTCTCATAAAAATGAATGTTCTTTGTGCAATTCGGCGTGCGGCGTGCCGAAAGGTCGTGCGGGTGGGTGGGCGGCGCTGCGCGCACGGTAACTGCTACCCTGCTCTGCCGCGCGGAACCGCCGCTCTCAATCCGCCAGGCACCGCGCCGCGGCGAAGGCATAGAGCCGCCGCTGGCCGATGAGGTGGGCGGTGAAGCCCAGCGCGCCGAAAACCTTCAGGAAAGCGACGTCGCGGATGTTGAGGCCGCCGGTATAGGCGCCGAACGCCGGCATCACCAGCCGCGCGCCGTCGGTCGCGAAGCATTTTCGTGTCAGCGTGCGGCCGCGCTGGTTGATGCGGGCGGCGGGATGCAAGTGGCCGGCGATCTCGCCGTCGCTTAGGTCGCCGTTTGCGCATTGGACCCGCGCTGCCGCCGGCTCGTGGCGGAAAGTCAACGGGCCGAGCGCCAGGGACCGCGCGAAGGCGCCGCCGATGCCCTCGCGCGGGTCGGGATCATGATTGCCGGCGATCCACACCCAGTCGCGGCCGCGCTGCAATTCGAACAGGTGCGCGCGGTCGGAAGGAGCGAGCCGGGACGGGCCGCCGCCGTCATGGAAATTGTCGCCGAGCGCGACGACGATGCGGGCGGCATAGCGCGCGAGCAGGCCGGCCAGCCGTTCCAAGGTCGTCGCGGTATCATAGGGCGGCAGGAGCACGCCGCGCACGGCATAGGCCGAGCCCTTTTCGAGATGCAGGTCGGACACGACCAGCAGGCCTTCTTCCGGCCAGTAGAGCGCGCCGGCGATGTCGGCGACGAGGGGCACGCCCGCCACCGTGATTTCCCCGGCCCCTGGCGCAAACTGGGCAAAGCCCGTCCCGGCAAGCGCGGCAGGGTAGGAGTCGGCGATCGATCGCGTCACTGCATGGCCTCGTTCACCAGTTCCGCCTCCGCGAGCAGCGACTCCGATGCTTCGCCATAGACGGATTCGCGCCCGATCTCCAGCAACACCGGCACCGCCAGTGGGGACACGTGATCGAGCGCCGCGTGGACGATATGCCCCCTGATTCGCGTAAGCATTGTGGCGAGCCGCCTGATGTCGAGGAGGCCCGCCGCCGCCTCCTGCCGCGCCGCGCGCAGCAGGATGTGGTCGGCCTGGTGCCGCCGCAGCACGTCGTAGACGAGGTCGGTGGAGATCGTCATCTGGCGCTGCTTTTTTTCCTCGCCGGGCGAGCGGCGCTGGATCAGCCCGGAGATGATGGCGCATTGCCGGAAGGTGCGCTTCATCAGCGCGGATTCGGCAAGCCACGCCTCGAGGTCGTCGCCCAGCATGTCCTCGTCGAAAAGCTGCGCCAGCGACAATTGCCCGGTGCGGATGGCACGGGCGGGATCGCCGAGGCTCCACACCGCCAACGCATATTCGTTGGCGACGAAGCCGAGCGGACGCAACCGCGCCCGCTCGAGCCTGCGGGTCAGGAGCATGCCGAGGGTCTGGTGAGCGAGCCGGCCTTCGAAGGGATAGCAGACGAGGTAGCTCTTGTCGGCGCGCGGAAAGGTCTCGACCAGGAGTTCACCGGGCTGCGGCACCAGCGAACGCCATTGCTGGAAGCCGAGCCAATCGCGCACCTGGGCCGGCAGCGCCGGCCACGCCTTCGGCCGCGAGATGAGATCGCGCACCCGCGCGGCGAGATAAGTGCTCAGCGGAAACTTGCCGCCCATATAGGAGGGCACCTTGGGATCGTCGGCATGGGCGCGGGACACATAGGCCTCATCCTCCGCCATCGCCTCGAAGCGGAGCACCTCGCCTGCGAACACGAAGGTGTCGCCCGGCGCCAGCCCTTCGACGAAATATTCCTCGAGTTCGCCGAGCACGCGTCCGCCCCGCGCGATCACCCCGCTCGGGCCGCTGCCGGTGTGGCGCGAGCGCATCAGTCGAATCTTGATCATGGTCTCTTCGACGATGGTGCCGACATTGAGCCGGTATTGCTGGGCGACCCGTGGATTGGCGACGCGGAAGCGGCCGTCCTTGCCCTGGCGGATCTTGGCGAAGCGCTCATAGACCTTGAGCGCGTAGCCGCCAGTGGCGACGAAATCCACCACCGCATCGAAATCGGCGCGGGTGAGGCCGGCGAACGGCGCCGCCGTGCGAACCTCGTCGTACAAATCGTCGGGCAGGAACGGCTCGCCGCAGGCGCGCCCCAGCACGTGTTGGGCCAGCACGTCGAAAGCTCCGGTGCGTAGCGGCGGGGTATCCTGCGCCCCTTCGGCCACCGCCTCGATGGCGGCCTGGCATTCGAGCACCTCGAAGCGATTGGCCGGGATCAGCACCGCTTTCGAGGGCTCGTCGAGCCGGTGATTGGCGCGGCCGATCCGCTGGCTCAGGCGCGAGGCGCCCTTGGGCGCGCCGACATTGATGACGAGATCGACATCGCCCCAGTCGATGCCGAGGTCGAGGGAAGACGTGCACACCACCGCCTGCAGTCGTCCCGCCGCCATGGCGGCCTCGATCTTGCGGCGCTGAGCGGCATCGAGCGAGCCGTGATGGAGCGCGATGGCGAGCCCGTCGTCGTTGATGCGCCATAGCTCCTGGAACAGCATCTCGGCCTGGCTGCGGGTGTTGACGAACATCAGCGTGGTGCGGTGACGCTTGATCAGCTCGTACATTTCGCCGAGCGCATGGCGCGCCGAATGGCTTGCCCAGGGCAGCCGCTCGGCGGTGTCGAGCATGGTCACCACCGGCGCCGCGCCACCTTCGGCGATCATGAGATCGGCGGACGCGACGCCGCCGGGCGGCTGGGGCACCAGATACCGGCACAGATCGGCAGGCTCGGCGACGGTCGCGGAGAGGCCGATCGCGGTCGCCGCTGGCGCGAGGCGATAGAGTCGCGCAAGGCCGAGCGAGAGCAGGTCGCCGCGCTTGGATGTCACCAGCGCATGCAATTCGTCGAGCACGATCCGCTTGAGGGTGCCGAACAGATAGGGCGCGTCCGCCGTCGAGAGCAGGAGCGCCAGCTGCTCGGGCGTGGTGAGCAGGATGTCGGGGGGATAGCGGCGCTGCCGAACGCGCTTGGAGGCCGGGGTGTCGCCGGTTCGCGTCTCGATGCGGATCGGCAGCCCCATCTCGGCGACCGGCTGGTCAAGGTTGCGGGCAACATCGACCGCGAGCGCCTTGAGCGGAGAGAGATAGAGCGTGTGCAGCCCCGAGGATCGCAGGCTCAGCGCCCGCCCGGTCGGCGCACGGGCCCGTTCGTTCAACTCGACCAGCGTGGGCAGGAAGCCCGCCAGCGTCTTGCCGGCCCCGGTCGGCGCGATCAGGAGCGCGGAGCGCCCGGCACGGGCCTTCTCCAGCAGTGCGAGTTGATGCTCGCGCGGCGCCCATCCCCGCGCCGCGAACCAATGCGCGAACGGCTGCGGCAGCGCAGCATCGGTGGGGCGCGGAACGGACACAGGCGAGACGTAACGCATGATCCGAAAGAATTACAGCTTGCCGTAGCCCTCGCCGCTGTTCTCGACCGCAAGCCGTCCGTGACGCCCGTGCAGCGCACTTCGCGCCGTGTCCATACCACCGTTTGGGTGCGCACGGCGCGAAGAGCGCGCCTTTTGCCCATATGAGGGATTACTTCGGCGCGCGCTTCGCCAGGATGCGCTGAAGGGTGCGGCGATGCATGTTGAGTCGGCGTGCCGTTTCCGACACGTTGCGGCCGCACAGCTCGTAGATGCGCTGGATGTGCTCCCACCGCACGCGGTCCGCCGACATCGGGTTGGCGGGCGGCTCCGCCTTGGAGCCGTCGAGCGCCAGCAGCGCGGCGGCCACGTCGTCGGCATCGGCGGGCTTCGACATGTAGTCGACAGCGCCGAGCTTCACGGCGGTGACCGCGGTCGCGATGTTGCCGTAACCGGTGAGAACGATGCCGCGCGCGTCGGGCCGCCGGCGCTTGAGCGCCGAGATGACGTCGAGCCCGCTGCCGTCGCCCAGGCGCATGTCGACCACGGCGTAAGCGGGCGCTCCCTTCTCCACTAGGTCGAGCCCGTCGGCGACCGATTCGGCGGTCGTAACGTTGAACCCGCGTCCTTCCATGGCGCGCGCCAAACGCTGCAGGAACGACTTGTCGTCTTCGACAATGAGCAGGGAACGATCACCAGGGATCGCGGAGGTCATGGCTTCGGACATGATGGATCAATCCTCGTTCAATGATCGACCTCGTAGCTCGACCCGACTGAGGGGCCGAACACCGAGACACACCGTCGCTCCCATTAACTTGCTAGGTATGCAATCGGCGGTCTTCGGCAAGAGGCGGCGCTGCAACTTTCTGCGCGCGAAGGTCTTCCACGGCGACATCGATATCCTTCTGCCAAATCTTCTGCCGTTCGAACTCTTCCCGCTTCCAGCATATCCTCACGATCGCACCGCGCTGCGGGAAGGCTCGGTTTTCCAACGATATTCTGGCACCCGAGCGCTCCAACAGGGTCTTGGCGATGAAGAACCCGAGGCCCAGCCCCGGCATCTCCCGGCCCCGCATTCGCCGGCCCTGCTCGCTGGTGACATAAGGCTCCCCCATGCGGTCGATGATCTCCGGTGGGAACCCAGAGCCGTCGTCGCCGATGACGACGCAGACTTGGTCGCCGTTCCACGATGCCGCGACCCCAACCTGGTGGCGCGCGAAATCGACCGCGTTTTCCAGGATGTTGCCGAGGCCGTAAAGGACGGCGGGATTGCGCGCCCCGACCGGCTCGCCGGGATCGTCCTTGGGAATTTCGACCTCGATCTCAACCCCGATATCGCGGTGCGGCGCGATCACCTCCTCGATCAGGGCCGAGAGCTTCATCCGTTCGAACGGCTCTCCGGGCGCCGGCAATTCGGTGAGCTTGCCGAGGATGACCCGGCAGCGCTGGGCCTGCTCGCGCAACAGGCGGATGTCCTCGGCGTGGCGGGAGCCCGGCTCGACCTCGCGCTCCAATTCGCGCGCGACCACGAGGATGGTCGACAGCGGCGTGCCGAGCTCATGGGCGGCGGCGGCGGCGAGGCCGTCGAGCTGGGACAGGTAGTGCTCGCGGGTGAGCACCAGCTCGGTGGCGACGAGGGCGTCGGACAGCTGGCGGGATTCCTCGATGATCTGCCACGCATAAACGCTGATATAGCCGATCGCCAGCAGCAGCGAGAGCCACACGCCGATCATGTAGAGCGGCGGCAGCTCCAGCTGCTCTTCCTCCGGCCACGGCAGCGGGTAGTGGATGAACACGAGAACGGTGGCGCAGGCGATGGCGAGCGCAGCGAGCATCAGCGTCATGCGCGCCGGCAGCGCCGCCGCCGAGATCAGCACCGGCCCGGCGAACAAGAACGAGAACGGGTTTTGCAGGCCGCCGGTCAGGAACAGCAGAACCGCAAGCTCGATGATGTCGAGCGCGAGAAGGGACGCCGCATGCTGCGGCTCCAGGCGCTGGTTCCACCGGAACCGCAGCCGCAACAGCACGTTCACCGCGCCATAGGCGGCGATGACGGCGAGACAGGCCCAGAACGGCACCTCGAAATCGAAGCCGTCATGGACCACCAGCACCGCCGCCGACTGTCCGAGCACCGCGAGCCACCGCAGGCGCACCAGCGTGTCCAGCCGCACGCTGCGCATGGGATGGTGCTGTTGCTCGATGCTCAGATCCGACATCCCGTCATCCTATATGGACACAAACGCCGCTGCGGAGCCGGATACCGAAGCTAAATCCTTGCTTCCTGGTCCGCGCCACGTACAAAAGCGGCGGCGCCTCACCCCTATATCGTGATTCATGACCGAAATAGAACCTGCCATCGCCGTTTCGGACCTTGCCAAGATCTATCAACGCGGGATGGCCGTCGCGGGGATCAGCTTTTCGCTGCCGGCGGGTTCGATCACCGGACTGTTGGGCGGCAACGGCGCCGGCAAGACCACGACCATCGCCATGATCATGGGGCTGGTGACGCCCACCGCGGGCAAGGTACGGGTATTGGGGGCCGACATGCCGCGACAGCGCTATCGCGTGCTGCACCGCATGAATTTCGAGAGTCCCTATGTGGAGATGCCGATGCGGCTCACGGTGCGCCAGAATCTCACCGTGTTCGGCCGCCTCTACGGCGTTCCCGATCTCGCCGGCCGCATCGCCGAGGTCGCCCATGATCTCGATCTCGTCGATCTCCTCGATCGCCCGACCGGGAAGCTGTCGTCTGGCCAGAAGACCCGCGCGTCGCTCGCCAAGGCGCTGCTCAACCGGCCCGAGGTGTTGCTGCTCGACGAGCCGACCGCCTCCCTCGACCCCGATACGGCCGATTGGGTGCGCGGCACGCTGGCACGCTACCGCCGCGCCCATGACGCCACCCTGCTGCTCGCCTCCCACAACATGGTGGAGGTCGAGCGGCTGTGCGAGCGCGTCATCATCATGAAGAAGGGTCGGATCGAGGACGAAGGCACGCCGGCCGCGCTGCTCGCCCGTTACGGGCGGCAGACCCTGGAAGAGGTCTTTCTCGACGTGGCGCGCGGCCGGATCGGAGAGGCCGCCCAGTGAGGAACCCGCCCGATTTGAATTACGGCATCTCCGGCCGCCGCATCGGCGCGATGATCGCGCGCTATTGGTACCTGCTGCGCTCGTCCTGGCCGCGGCTCCTGGAACTCGTCTACTGGCCGGCGGTGCAGATGATGATGTGGGGCTTCCTGCAGCTCTACATCGGGACCAATTCGGGTTTTTTCGCCCGCGCCGGCGGCACCTTCATCGGCGCCGTGCTGCTGTGGGACATCCTGTTCCGCGGCCAGCTCGGTTTCTCGGTGTCGTTTCTCGAGGAGATGTGGTCGCGCAATCTCGCCAATCTCATGATCAGCCCGCTCAAGCCGATCGAATTCGTCATCGCGCTGATGACGATGAGCATGGTGCGGCTCGCCATCGGCATGGTCCCGGTATCGCTGCTCGCCATCGCCTTCTTCGGCTTCAACCTTTATGCCATGGGCCTGGCGCTGGCTGCCTTCTTCGCCAACCTGATACTGACGAGCTGGGCGGTCGGCATCTTCGTGTCCGGCCTCGTGCTGCGCAACGGTCTCGGCGCCGAAGGCTTTGCCTGGACCATCATGTTCCTCCTGCTGCCGCTGACCTGCGTCTACTACCCGGTCTCGGTGCTGCCGGACTGGCTGCAGGCGATCGCTTTGACGTTGCCCCCGACCTATGTATTCGAGGGTATGCGCGCCCTGTTGATTGAGCATATATTCAGGGCAGACCTGATGTGGCGGGCACTAGGACTGAATGCCCTTTGGTTCGGGGCCGGGGTGTTCGGTTTTTTGCAGCTGCTCAATGCGGCGCGGCGGCACGGAGCCCTCATGCAGGCGGGGGAATGAACCAAGCGGGGCCAATGGGGCACTGGGGAAAAGGGTACCTATATTCTGGGGCGAATATCATCCTTTTGGATGACATGAGTGACGCGCCCGTCGATTGACGGGCCCGCGTCGGCTGTTCATCTTGCTGCAGTGCAGCATCAGTTGAGGGATACTGTCATGGCTATCGGCGAATTTGGCGGCGCACCGACGCTGCCTGCGGATGGCGGAATTCTGTTCGCGGCGCCGATGTACTGGTTCTACGAGATGAACCAGGCAGCGCTCAATCCGTCGCGCGCCTGGGCCGACGCCACCAAGCTCCTGTTCAAGAATCCGCTCAATCCACTGGCGATGACCACGTTCGGAAAGTCGGTGGCTGCCGCGTGCGAACTGTTCGAGCGCTCGACGCGCCGCTACAGCCGCCCCGAATGGGACATCGCGAACACGATGGTCGGCGGCGAGCGGGTGCCGATCCATATCGAAGCGGTGTGGCAGCGCCCGTTCTGCCGGCTCATGCATTTCGAGCGGGTGTTCGAGCACCGGCCGCAACGGCCGCAGCCGCGCCTGCTCATCATTGCGCCGATGTCCGGGCATTACTCG
>Ga0306920_100017096_pt1 | contig 10008 bp, 7 predicted proteins | sample flu12Cox44000170_FD_204666 | JGI IMG/M metagenome (GOLD analysis project Ga0306920, IMG submission 204666) | Lab enrichment of tropical soil microbial communities from Luquillo Experimental Forest, Puerto Rico - flux4day.12C.oxic.44.000.170 (v2)... | ecosystem: Environmental > Terrestrial >... | reverse complement strand
GGCGTCGCGGGTACGGAACAGCACCAGCCCGGCGATGATCGCCACCGCCGCGTAACCGGCCAGCACCGCAAACCCGCCCCAGGCCGGGAACTGGTGCGCGCCCGGCGACGCCCGCGTCGCCCACACCTGACTGCCCGCGAGTGCGGGCATCCACTTGTCCACGGCGTTCTGCCAGGAGCCGGGCAGGAACTGGACCAGGACGGTCAGCACGAACAGCAGCCCGATGGCGGCGGTGATGGCACCCGCGGTGTGCCGCAGGATGGCGCCGAGCCCGTAGGCGAGCATGCCGCACGCGACCAGGAACAGGGCACCGCCGATCACGGCGCGGAGCACGTTCGGCTGGCCGAGCGTGACCGACAGGTGGTGCCCGGACATCAGCGCCTGGCCGAGGAAGAAGGACCCGAACGACGCGACCAGCCCGGTGACGAGCGAAACCAGCGCGAACACCAGGGCCTTGGCGGCGAACAGGGTGCCCCGCCGCGGCTGCACCGCCAGCGAGGTGCGGATCATGCCGGTCGAGTACTCGGAGGTGATGGTCAGGGCGCCGAGCACCGCGATGACCAGCTGGCCCACGTAGAGGCCGGCGAGGCTCTGCTGGGTGGCGTCGAAGGTGGCCCTGCTGATCTGGCTGGCATGCGATGCGGCTCCCGCGCTGGACAGCGCGCCGATGCCGGCGCAGACCACCACCAGGGCGAGCAGGGTCCAGTAGGTGGAGCGGGTGGACCGGATCTTGGTGAACTCGGATCGCAGCGCGTCGGCGAAACCGGCCCGTCCGGTCTGCGGTGGCAGCGGGCGCTGCCGGGTGGCCGTGGCTATCTGGGCCGTCGTCATCTCAGGCCACCCCCGTCGGGTGCATGCGGTCGGCGCCGGCCTCGGCGGCCTGGTGCCGGCCGGGTGCCCGGGCCTGGAATTCCACGCTGTCGGCGGTCAGTTCCATGAACGCCTCCTCCAGCGAGGCCTGGGCGGGGGCCAGCTCGTGCAGCCGGATCCCGTTCTCGAAGGCCAGGTCGCCGATCCGGTCCACCGGCAGTCCCTGCGCCACCAGCACGTCGCCGGTGCCGGGCACGGTAGTCCCGCCTGCCGCGGCGATGAGGTTGGCCAGCACCCCGGTCTTGGGAGTGCGCACCCGGATCGACTGGACCGAGTAACGCTTGATGAACTCGGCCACGCTGCAGTCGGCGATGAGCCGGCCCCGGCCGATCACCAGCAGGTGGTCGGCCGTGTTCTCCATCTCCGACATCAGGTGGCTGGACACGAAGATCGTGCGCCCCTCGGCGGCGAGCGCCTTCATGAGGTTGCGGATCCACAGGATCCCCTCCGGGTCCAGGCCGTTGACGGGCTCGTCGAACATGAGGATGGCCGGGTCGCCGAGCAGCGCCGCGGCGATGCCGAGCCGCTGGCCCATGCCGAGCGAGAAGCCCTTGGAACGCTTGCGGGCCACGCTGGTCAGGCCGACGAGTTCCAGCACCTCGCCGACGCGGCCGCGGGCAATGCCGTTGGTCTGCGCCAGGCACAGCAGGTGGTTGTAGGCGCTGCGGCCGCCGTGGACGGCCTTGGCGTCCAGCAGCGCGCCGATCTCGTGCATCGGGTAGGCGAGCTTGCCGAAATCCCTGCCGTGCACGGTGACCGAGCCGCGGCTGGGCCGGTCCAGGCCGAGGATCAGCCGCATGGTGGTTGTCTTGCCCGCCCCGTTCGGGCCGAGGAAACCGGTGATCCGCCCGGGCTCGACGGTAAAGGTCAGTTGATCCACGGCCAGCTTGTCGCCGAATCGTTTGGTGAGGCCCCGTGCCTCGATCATCGCTGGGTCCTTCCTGACGGCGCCGGGCACCGTGCCCGTCTGCCCTCAGGCCAGTCTCGCGGGACGGCCGGGCCTGGCGCGTCGCCCGGCGCGCTGATTTGCGTCCACCCCAGGGCGTACGCCGGCGGTCCACCCTGGGCCGGCCCGGCCGCCGCGGATCAGCCCAGCGGATGGGGCAGGCCCAGCTCAGCGAGGGCGGCCGCGGCGGCTTGCTCGCTGACCTCGCCCGCGGACCAGGCGGCCGCGCAGAGCGCGCGCAGGCCGTCCATCGGGGCACCGGATCCTGTCACGGCGACCCCGCCGGAGCCGTCCACGGTGGCCCGCCAGCCGCCGCAGCAGAAGGTGCCGTCCCCGGCGGCCACCCCCGGATGCGGGCGGAGCAGGCCGGCCAGGCCCTCCGCCAGGTAGGCCGGGCGGTGCTGCGGGGCGGCCAGGACGGCCTCCAGCGGCCGGGTCACCCCGGTCAGCACCAGCAGGCTGTCGGCACCGGAGCGCACCGCGCCCTCAATGTCGGTGTCGAGCCGGTCCCCCACCACGAGCGGGTGCCGTGCCCCGCTGCGGGCCACCGCCTCCGCGTGCAGCGGTGGCTCCGGTTTCCCGGCGACCAGCGGGTCCTGCCCGGTGGCGGTGGCAATCACCTTGATCAGTGAGCCGTTGCCCGGCTGCCGCCCGCGGGGGGTGGGCAGCGTGGAGTCCGCGTTCGTGGCGATGAACAGCGCACCGGCGGCGACCGCGAGGCCCCCCTCGGCCAGCATCGAGTAGCTCAGGTCGGGCACGTAGCCCTGGATCACGGCGGCTGGGCGGTCGGCCGCGGTAGTCACCGGGCGGAACCCCCGTTCCCGTACCGCGAGGCGCAGGCCCATGCCGCCGACCACGAGCACCGGTGCGCCCGCGGGCAGCTGCTCAGCCGCCAGCCGCGCCGCGGCCTGCGCCGAGGTGACGATCTCGCCCGGCTTGGCCGGCACGCCCAGCCCGGTGAGCTGGGCGGCGATCGCCGAGGGGGTGCGGGAGGCGTTGTTGGTCACGAACGCGAGCCGCATCCCGGACGCGGCCGCCTTGGCCAGCGCGCCGGCCGCTCCCGGGATGGGGGATCCGCCGAGGTAGACGACCCCGTCGAGGTCGAGCAGCGCGACGTCATACAGCGCGGCGAGCGGCTCCCTGGCACCGCGCAGCGGCATGGCGGTGCGCGGCGGCGCAGCAGTGCGGGGCGGCGCAGCAGTGCGGGGCGGCACGGCGCCGGCCGGCGGCAGGTCATCGCGCCGCGGCTGGTCATCCGCCATGGCGGGCCCGGTCAACGAGGCGCGTCGCCGTCCGGGGCGGGCGGGGACGGTGCCCGGGCCCCGGCCTGCGTCCGGGCCGCCAGCGTCGCCCGGACGCCGCGCAGCGCCTCGGTGTAGTGCGAGAGTTCGGGGCGCATGGCGGCGGCCAGCGCGAGGTGTTCCGCGGCGGCGGCCGGATCTCCGCCCCGGGCGAGGGCAAGGCCGAGGCCGAAGTGAGCGTAGTCGTCACTCGGGATTGCCTCCACGTTCTGCCGGAAGTTGTCCGCCGCCTGCGCGTACCGGCCGGCGTCGAACTGCGCCCTGGCCAGGGCCTCACGGATGCTGCGCGCGCCGGGCTCGGCCTCGGCGGCCCGTTCCAGCAGTTCGGCGGCCGCGGCAGGGCTTCCCCGGCTGAGCAGGTCGAGCCCCCGACGGTACCACGCGTAACTGTCCCCCCGGGGGGCCTGCTGGCCGCTAGCCGCCCGCGGGGCATCCTGGCCGGGGTCCCTTCCCCCCGCTAGCCGGCCGGCGTCGCTCCCCGCGCCCCGCGAACCGGTGTCATCTCCCCCCGCGTCCGGGCCAGCGCCCGCCCCTCCGGCCGCACGGCCGCGGGCCTCCCCGGCGGCCCGCCGGCCAATGCTGGCCTCGGGATCTTCGCCGGGACGGGAATCCTGGCCGTCGCCCGGTGCTTCTGACATATGTGCAGATCCTTCCGTCCGGCCCGCCGCCCGCAGCCGGCCTCGCGCTGGCACCGTTCCGCGGGCTGCGTTATGCGCAGGACCGGGTCACTGGCCTCGCGGAGGTCACCTCTCCACCGTATGACGTGATTGCCCACGACACCGAAGACCACTTGCTGGCCGCCGATCCGCACAACATTGTCCGTTTGATCCTGCCCCACCGGGATGCGCATAACCCCCAGGCGGCCAGGAACGGCACGCGTGCCCGTCCCGCCTACGCCGATGCGGCCCGGATGCTGCGGGACTGGCAGGACGACGGCATCCTGGTACCCGATCCCGTGCCCGCACTGTATGCGTACGAGCAGGCCCTGCCGGGCGGCCGTGTCCTCCAGCGCGGGCTGATCGGGGCGCTGCGGCTGGCGCCGCTGGGCGGCGGGCCGGTGCTCCCGCACGAAGACGTGATCCCGGGGCCGGTCAGTGGCCGACGCCGGCTCATGGAGGCGACCGGGGCCAACCTGGAGCCGATCTTCCTGCTCTACGACGGAAACGGCGGGAGCACCGCCACGGCGCAGATCACCGGACAGGCGATGGCCGGCGAGCCGCTGCTGGCGATCGACACCGACGACGGGATCTGCCACCGGCTCTGGGCCGTGACCGATCCCGACGAGCAGGCCGTGATCGCCGCCGACCTGGGGTCGCACCAGGCCCTCATCGCGGACGGCCACCACCGGTACGCCGCCTACCTGCAACTCCAGGCACGCAAGCGGGCGGCCGGCGCCGGACCCGGGCCGTGGGATGCCGGGCTGGCGCTGCTGGTTGACTCGACCGCCTTCCCTCCCCGGATCGGCGCGATCCACCGGCTGGTCCCCGGGCTGCGCCCCGCGGCGGCCGCGCAGCTGGCGGGACCGGCGTTCACGGTGCGGGCGCTGCCAGATCTGACCCGCCCGGAGGCACTGGCCGCGCTGGCGGAGGCCGGCCGGCGGCACATGGCGTTCCTGGTCGCGGGCGGGGCGTCGTATTACCTGCTCACCGACCCCGATCCGGCGGCGGTGCAGGACGCGATGCCGGACCGCAGCGCCAGGTGGCGGGCGCTGTCCGCCGCCGTCATGCAGGAACTGCTGCTCGGCCGGTTGTGGGGCGTCCCGGACGACGACGAGCACGTCGAAATCCACCATTCCGCGGACGAGGCGCTGCACGCGGCCGCCCAGTCCGCCGAGCGCACCGCGGTCATCTGCCCGCCGCTGGCGGCCGACGTGGTCCTGGACGTCGCGGCGCACGGCGAGCGGGTGCCGCGCAAGTCCACCTCGTTCGCGCCCAAGCCGCGCAGCGGCCTGGTGCTGCGCTCGTTCGCTCTGGGCTGAACCGCCCGCGGCAGGCAAGCCCGCCTGGCGGGCGCGGTCAGCCGGCCGACGATCCGTTGCTGGGATGCGCGGTCCGTGCGTAAAGCCCGTCGGTCAGCGGCGTGAAGTGGCTCCGGAAGTAGGCCCGCAGCCGCGGTGTCCACGGAATCCTGCGGTACTCCTGGGAGGTCAGCCAGGCGTACTTGGCGGTGCGGAACTGCGCCATCCAGGCCGCCTCCACGGCCGGCGCGCTCCCGGCCCCGGTTTCCCCGTTCCGGCCGTTGGACAGCGCATAGTCGGTGCCCACGCCGTCGATCATGAGTGAGCAGCCCGGCACCGCGGACACGAAACGGTTGACGGCGATCGTGTAGGAGGCCTGGTCGGTGGCAACACAGGCGCCCGGCGGGATGATCCGCTGGACCTGGGCGATCTCGCTGGCGGGCACCCCCGAGTACTCGTGCGACTCGGCGATGACCTGGAACACGGTCAGCGTCACGAGGGCGACCGCCGCGATCCCGGTGGCCCACGGCCGGGTCGGCCGGATCCAGCGCCGGGTGCCGTCCGGCGGCAGCGCAGACAGCAGCCGGGACACCGGGAGCGCGATCACCAGTCCCACGAACGGTGCCAGGAAGCCGGCGTAGTGGTAGTAGAAGTCGGCCGGCCACAGGAACGCGGCCACCACCAGGGCACACGTCCCGGTGACGAACCAGTCGAGCGCAGGGGGGGCACTGTGTGCCAGCCGGGATCCGATCAGTGAGATGGCGGCGAGCGCGAGGACGACCACAATGCTGATGATCACCAGGGGCGGCGTGGCCAGCTGGCTGGTGTGGACCAGCCCGAGCATCTGCTGGAGCCGGTACCCCTGCGGGATCCGCACCAGGTCGGTGCGCACCAGCTGGGCGATGATCACACTGCGGTAGAAGGTGGCCGGCGCGGTGAGCGCGAACGGCAGCACGGGCACGCAGAAGCCCAGCACGACCCCGGCAGCGTAGACGGCGGCCCGCCGCGGCCGCCGCGCGGTCAGCGCCAGGATCACCACCACCGGCAGGATGGCCCAGACCTTGACGGCCCCGGCGAAGCCGAACAGGATGCCGCCGAGCAGCAGCCGGCGCCAGCTGCCGGTGATCTCGTCACGGTCGAAGACCGCCAGCGCCCCGGTAAGGCAGAACAGCACCAGCCACGGTTCCAGAAGCACGGTCCTGGCGGCAAGGACGCTGTCCGGGTAGATGGCGAGTACCCCGCATGCCACCAGCGTCGCGAAAAGCCCGCGGTGCCGGGTGAGCAGCCCGGCCACCGGGACGGCCGCCGCACTGGCGAGCGCGGTGAACACCCGCGCGACGGCCATGCCGGTGATGGTGCCCATCCCCTTGGTGATCAGCGCGATGGGGAACATGATCAGCGTGATCCCGGGCGGCTGCACCATGATGAAGTCGCGGTAGGGCACGGCGCCGTGCACGAGCCGGATCGCGCTGCCGAAGTCCGTCCCGTCGTCGTACTCGCTGATGCCGAACAGGTAACCGGGCCGGCTGAGGTCATACAGGCGCAGGCCGACGGCGAGCAGCGTGGCCGCGATGATCACGGCGGGCACCGCCCACGCCCGGGATCCGGCGCCGGGGCCGGGCGGAGCGCCGGGCACGGCCGCAGGCACGGCGCCGGATGCCGTCACGCGCGTTCGGCTCACAGCTGCCCTTCCGTGCCTCTCCGGCGCACACCGGGTGCGCCGCCATGGCCCGGCGCCCGAACCCTGCGGCACCGGGCCCGTCGCGCACAGATCGTACTCAAAATGTAACTATCCGCATGGGATTGCCGCAGGTGCTTCACCCATCCGCCGGCGAAAGCAGCGGGCACCTCTGGCACGATACCCACATGAACCAGGCCGGTTGCAGCCGCAGCAGCGACGCCGGGGTCACCCCGCTCGGGCACGACGTGTTCCAGATCGACACCCAGATGGCGGGATACAGCCAGATTACCGCCGGATACCTGGTCCGCGCCGACCGTCCGTGCCTGGTGGAGACCGGGACGGCACCGTCGGCGCCGGTGGTCCGGGACGCGCTCGCCGGGCTGGGCGTAGGACCCGGTGACCTGGCCACGGTGGTGGTCACCCACATCCACCTGGACCACGCGGGCGGCGTGGGAGATATCGCCGGCATGTTCCCCGCGGCCGAGATCGTGGTCCACGAACTGGGCGCGCGTCACCTCGCCGACCCCAGCCGCCTGATGAGCAGCGCCCGGCGGGTCTACGGCGACGACCTGGACTGGCTGTTCGGTGAGCTGGCGCCAACGCCCGCGGGGCGGATCCGGACCGTAGAAGAGCGGGGCTCTGTCGACCTCGGCGGCGGCCGGACCCTGGACAGCCACTACTCGCCGGGTCATGCCAAGCACCACGTGGGGCTGATCGACTCGGCCAGCGGCGACCTGTACGTGGGCGATGCCGCGGGGGTGTTCGTCCCGGAGACCGGCGACCAGCGCCCGGCGAGCCCGCCGCCGGACTTCGACCTGCCGCTGGCGCTGGAGTCGCTGCGGCTGTTCGGCACACTGGCCCCCCAGCGGCTGCTGTTCAGCCATTTCGGGCCGGTGGACGAGGTGGCCGCGACCCTGGAGCGGTCCGCCGAGGAACTGAACGTGTGGGTCGCGGAGACCCGCCGGGCGCGCGGCGCGGGGCTGGACCTGGACCACGCGGTCGCCATGGTCCGGGACCGGACCCGGCAGCGTTATGTGGCGCTGCGGCCCGGTGCCGACCCGGGAATCACCGAGAAGACCGAGCGGGTCGGCAGCACCCAGGCCAACGTCGAGGGCATCTGGCGGTGGCTGGACAAGACCGAGCCGGTGGCGGGCTGAGCCGCGCGGCGGCCCGCTGCTACGGCTCATCGGCCGCCTGCCCGGCCGCTTCCGCGGCCTCGGGCTCGCCGGCGGGCTCGGTGAGGTCCTCGATGACGACGCTGTCCAGGATCTCGTAGCGCTCGGCGGCGTCGGTCTCCTCGTCCGGGTCGAGCGCCGCCGCGCGCCCGAACCATTCCCGCGCCTCGTCCGGGCGGCCCGCGTCGAGAAGCGCGTCGGCGTATGCGTAGTACAGCCGCGCCGACCCGGGGCGGCGCACTCCGTCGGTGAGCTCAGGCACCTGCAAAACGACGGCGCCCGCCGCCGCTTGTCCCTGATCCCGGCGAATCCCCGACTCGACGATCAGCAGCTCGATCTGCGTGGCGCGGTCGAGTCGCCGGATGCCCGGGTCATGGATCAACGCCAGGGCCCGGTCGGCCCGGCCCAGTGCCCGTTCCGCGTCGGCCATCAGGGGCAGGTAGCTGACCCGCCCGGTGAGCCTCCGGGCGGTCCGCAACTCTGCCAGGGCGTCGGCCCAGCGGCCAGCCCGGTAGGCGGCCACCCCGGCGGTTTCGCGCACCACTCCGACCCGCGCCGCGAGCTTACGGGCCTGGACCGCGAACTCGAAGGCGCGGTCGGGGTCAGCCTCGGCGGCGGCAGCGGCCAGCAAGGCTGCGACAGCCTCCGCCAACTGCCCCGGCAACGTGCGCAACTCGGCCCGTGCCTGCGGGTCCAGCAGGTCGGCGGTGATCCCCTCGGGCACCTCCAACCACGCCCCGCGAAGCTCCCGCGCGGTCGCTCTCCGCTCTTCTCCCCCGCGCCGCTCATACCGCGCCGCCCCGTCGCGGCCGCCCCGCGGTCCCGGGCGCCGGTAGCCCTGACCATCCCGCTCGCGCCGCGGTCCCGGCCGCCCAGAGCCCTCACCGCTCCGGCCGCCCCGCGGACCCGGCCGCCGGTAGCCGTCACCGCCCCATTCACGCCGCGGACCTGGCCGCCCGGAGTCCCCGCCGTCCCGCCCACGCCGCGGACCTGGCCGCCCGGAGTCCCCGCCGTCCCGCCCACGCCGCGGACCTGGCCGCCCGGAGTCCCCTCCGTCCCGCCCACGCCGTGCCGGGCTGGTACGGTCCCCGGTCCTCCCCCGGCCTGCCCAGCCTGTGTCTTCCTCGGGCCGCCGTCGCGGGCCCGCGCGGCGGTGCTCCGCCACCCTGGTGCCCTCGTCCTCCCCGGCACGCCGTGGCGTCCCAGGACCCCCACGGGCCGTGCTGCCGGTTCTCCCGGCCGTCCGCGCCCCCCCGTCCCGGCGGAATCTGGCCGGCCGGTCGCCGGGTGCCGCGCCGTCCCTGTCGCGGCGAGGACCGCGCGGCCGCGCCCCCGCCGTCGCGCGCTCCTCGCGGTCCTTGTCACTCCTGCGGCCCCGGCCCGGCCCCGGCGGGCGCTCCCCCGATCCCGCGCCGTCCGAAGCCCGCCGAGGCCGGTATGCACCCGCACCGGCCGGCCTCCGGCCTTCCCGGCGTACCTCACCGTCCCGGCCCCGCCCGCTAGCCGAACCCGTGCGCCCGGCCCGCGGGCGCCCGCCACCCGAGCCGCCAGCACCAGCGCGCCCGGCTCCGCTATCCCGCCGATCACGCGACGGCGTCCGCCCCTGGGCCGCGCCCCGCCCCTGACTCCCAGAGCCCTTCCCGGAACGCCGTCCCGCCGCATCCCTGTCACGCCGACCGGACGTCTCTCCCGCCACGTCTTCCTCCGCCACTACCGCCCGGCCCTTCCACGCACGCTGCCCAGCACAGACTCCGAAGGAGCACAACGCACACAGCAGTGAGGGCCGCCTCCGTATGGACGGAAGCGACCCTCACTCACGATGTCCGGCGGCGTCCTACTCTCCCACGCGGTCCCCCGCGCAGTACCATCGGCGCTGAAGGGCTTAACTTCCGGGTTCGGAATGGGACCGGGTGTTTCCCCTTCGCCATGACCGCCGAAACACTATGGAGATTTAGGTCTTCCGCGTTCCCGGGAGGCCTCCCAGCAACGCGGCCGACCGCACCTCGGGAACCGCACAGTGGACGCGAACGCACGGCCCGGGAGTTGCCTCCCAGGCGAGATGTATGAGCCAAGCCACT
>Ga0306920_100017095_pt1 | contig 10008 bp, 10 predicted proteins | sample flu12Cox44000170_FD_204666 | JGI IMG/M metagenome (GOLD analysis project Ga0306920, IMG submission 204666) | Lab enrichment of tropical soil microbial communities from Luquillo Experimental Forest, Puerto Rico - flux4day.12C.oxic.44.000.170 (v2)... | ecosystem: Environmental > Terrestrial >... | reverse complement strand
CGCAGGCCAGCGAGGAGACCGCGAACAGCGCGGTCCCGGCGATCAGCAGCCGCCGCCGTCCCAGCAGGTCCCCGGCCCGACCGCCCAGCAGCAGGAACCCGCCATAGGTGATCAGATAGCCGCTGACCACCCACTGCAGGTTCTGCACCGAGAACCCCAGATGCGTACGGATGGTCGGCAGCGCGACGTTCACGATCAAGCCGTCCACGACGTCCAGGAACGTCACCGCGCACAGCAGCGCCAGCGTGACCTTGCCGCGCCCGGTCGCCAGGAACGACCCCTTCGGCGGCGCCGTCGATGCGGTCATGGCGTCGCTCATGACCCGGCGGCTTCCATCACGGGGCCGACCTCGACCCCGCCGCCGACCCGCAGCGCCGGGCAGTCCTTGGCCAGCGCCAGCGCGGAGTCCATGTCCTCGGCGGACACCACCGAGTAGCCGACCATCCGGGAGCCGCTGCCGCCGACCTCACCGAGCGAGGCGTACTCGGTCACCGCGTGGCCGAGATCCACCAGGGCCGCGCCCATCCCGCCGAACCAGGCCTGCCACTCGGCCGCCGTCTCGGCGCCGGGCACGTAGTCGGAGGGCACACGGTAGGAGAAAACGTACTTGGCCATGATCTGTGGTCCTGTTCTGTATCCGGGGCGCGCCCCGGACTGGGACCGCCTCCATTCGGGTAGACGCCAGGACGTCCGCGGAATTGGGTGCGCGGACACCGCCCAATTCGCGGGGCCGGCGGCGTCGGTACCTTCAGGCGAGCCGGACGCGCCAGCGGGGCGGAGCTTGATGAGCTGGACGCGGCGGCCCGAGCGCACCTCGATGACCCGCACGTCGTGGTGATGTCCCATCCGTTCTTCCTGACCTGGGGACGCAAGCCGGCCTGAGCGGTGATCATCAGCGATCCGCAGCTACGCGACATAGCCATCGCAAGCGACGACGAGCCGGTACCCGTCGCTCAGCGCTACGACGCCACGCTGGGGCCGGCGGTTCGTTCGGCCGGCAGTTGCTGGTGGCCGTGACGCTGTCGGTCTCGCTGCGCGCGTTCGGCGACCATCTCTGGCTTCCGGTCCTGATCGTGATCATCACCCTGGCCGGGATCATCGGCGGCGTCTCGCCATCACCCGGCGGGATGGGCGTAGTGGAAGCCGGCAGGGCCGTCCTGGTCTGGATGCGGAAGAAGGAGTACCTGTGACACCGGCAGCCGGGATGCCTTGGTCCAGGCGGTGACATCCGGATCGGGCGGAAGAGACACTTTATCTGCTGACTACCAGGCGGCCCTGGCCGGGTGAACGGCATCCGGCACGGCCCCCCGGGCCAGAAGGGACAGGCATGGCTGACATCGCGGCGGGCGGCAGGCTGCCCGTGCCATCGGTGAAGGTGCCGGGGCGGCGCCGCGCTGCTGGTATCTACGGGGCGATCGTCACGGCGGCGATCCTGGACGTGGCCGGAGGCAAATTGCCGACGGACGCGCTGGTGGTCGCCGTGGTGGCCACGCTGGTGGTGTACTGGCTCGCCGAAGAGTACGCCGACCTGCTGGGCGAGCAAGTCGAAAGCGGGGCCATCCCGACCTGGGACTTCATCCGCGGCCGGCTCTATGCCACCTGGCCGATGGTCAGCGCGTCTTACCTGCCGCTGCTGGCGCTCGTGCTGGCCCGGGTCGCCGGGCTCTCCGCGTTCGCCGCGGCCAACGTCGGGCTGGTCACAGCGGTCCTGGTGCTGATGGTGCACGCGTGGGCGGCCGGGCGATCGGCCCGGCTGCGCGGACGGCAGCTGCTGGTCACCACCTCGATCGCGGCAGGCCTGGGCCTGGCCATGATCCTGCTCAAGGACGTGGTGCTCACCCACGTGCACTGAGGTTCATCCCGGGACCGGAGTTTCGGCCCAACATTGACCAGCGCCGTACGGATGCGTCGATAGCCCCGAGCCGCCGGAAGGGGAGGAACGCCCTGTCTCGCCGGGAGACGCATTGACAAAATATTCTTTTACGTAAAGACTGATTTTCGTCATGAGGGACGTCGTCTACCTCGACCAGATCGAGCAGGCTGAGGCCCTGCTCAAGCCGCAGCGGATCGAAGTGCTGCGGCAGCTCGCCGAGCCCCGGTCGTGCACCGAGGTGGCGGTCGAGCTCGACCAGACCCCGCAGCGGGTCTACTACCACGTGAAGCGCCTGCTGGAGGCCGACCTGGTGCGCCAGGTGGCCGAGCGCCGGGTGCGCGGGATCCACGAGGGGATCTACCAGGCAGCCGGCCGGTCTTACTGGCTGTCCCCGGGCTTGGTGGGCCGGGTCGGGCTGCGCCAGACCCGCGACCGGCTCAGCCTGGGCTACCTGGTCGACCTGATGGAGGGCGTCCAGGCGGATGTCGCCGCGCTCGACCTCACCCGGCCGGACCTGCCTTCGATCGGCGTGTCCGGAGACATCCGGGTGCGCCCTGAGCAGCGCACGGCGTTCCTCGACGAGCTGCAGCAGACGCTGCAGGACCTGTTCACCCGCTACGGCGGTGCCGAGGGCGACGCGTTCCGCCTGGCTGTCGCCTGCTATCCGAAGGGAGATCCCGATGACCGAGCCTGACCTGCGCTTGCGCGCGGTCGTTCCGGCCCTGCCGAAGGTCGTGTACGAGGCGCTGACCGACCCGGCCGCGCTGCGCGTGTGGCTGGCCGAGCACGCCGACGTCGACCTGCCCGGCAAGTACGAGTTCTGGGGCCGCTTCACGCCGGACGGCGCTAAGCCGCACCAGCGCGTGCTGCATGTGGACGAGCGCACTATCCGGTTCGCCTGGGCCGTCGACGGTGTCGAGTCCACGGTGCAGTTCGAGCTGGCCGAGGACGAAGGCGGCACGCTGGTGACGCTGAGCCAGAGCGACCTGCCGAGTTTCGCGGAGGTGCTGGCCGACACGGCCGGTGCCCGTGGCGCGTTGTCGACGTTCTGGTCGCTGGCGATCGCCAACCTGGCGGACTATCTGGCCGGCCGTGAGCTGACGCCCAAGTGCGACTTCACGTCGAACGAGTTGCGTGCTTCCGTGGTGATCGACGCGGCGCCGGAGGCGGTGTTCGACTCGATGACCCAGCCGGAGCAGTTCCACCGGTGGTTCGGCGCCAACGTGGACATCGAGCCCTATGTGGGCGGCCGCTTCGCGATGGGCGGGTTCGAGCTGGACCCCGGGGGGGCCAAGTTCGTCGAGTTCGAGCCGGGCCGCAAGGCGACGCTGCGGTTCGCCGACGGCATGACCGACAGCTGGGAGCTGGAAGGCTCGGACGGCAAGACCCGGCTCACCGTGGTGCAGAGCGGGTTCGACCCTGCCAACCCGCCGTACCCGGGCTGGACCGGCTGGCTGGGTGGCCTTGCCGCGCTGCGGCGCTACCACGAACTCCCGCAGCAGCGCCCGATCTGGCGCCAGATCGAGATCGCCGGGGTACCCGAGGGCATGTTCAGCACCGGCCAATGAGATGAGCGCCCCGGAGGACACGCGGACAAACAAAAGTTGTCACCGGCCACTGGGACCTTCGGCACCGCGGCTCCTGAAAGGCCTCTCATCGGCGGCTCATCGCTGGCTCACGCGGGCGCGTGAGAGTGGGACTTGAAGCAGATGGCTTCACGACAACTGAGGAGATGAAAATCATGGCAGGTGTGGAGCACAGCAGCCCGGGCTTCAGGCGGGAGCGGGAGAACGAGAAAGAGAGCCGGCGGCACGAGCACAGCAAGAGGGACGTCCGCGAGGACCGCGCGGAGGACAGCGGCGACGAGTGATCGCGGCCGCAGGCCCGGGGGTCGCCGGGATTCGAATCCTGGCGACCCCGGGCCCGCGGTGATCAGCCCGCCGGAAGCGATTCGCTCGCAGGCCGCTCGCCGGACGCCGCGGCGGCCGCGGATGGCTCTCTGAGCAGGCGGTACCCGGCTCCTCGGATGGTCGCGATCCGTGCTGGCCCGATCTTGTTACGCAGGTAACGTACGTAGACCTCGACGACGTTGGAGCCAGGGTCGTAGTCGTAGCCCCATACATGACTGAGCAACTGCTCGCGGCTGAGCACCTGGCCTGGATGGCGGAGGAAGACCTCGGCGAGCGCGAACTCGCGCGCCGACAGGTCGACCGTGCGGTTTCCCGCACGTGCCTGCCTGGTCCGCAGGTCCAGAGAGAGATCACCGTTGCGGAGCACGAGCTCTTCGGGAGCAGCGGCGGGCCGCAGCCGGGCCCGTACCCGGGCGAGGAGCTCGGCGAGCCGGAACGGCTTGCTGAGGTAGTCGTCGGCCCCGCCGTCGAGGCCGGCCACGATGTCGGCTGACGAGCCGCGGGCGGTCACCACGATGACCGGCAGCCGCACCTGTGCCCGCCGCATCTCGGCGAGCACGCTGAGGCCGTCCCGCCTGGGCAGGCCCAGGTCGAGCAGCATCAGGTCGAACGCGCCGGTCTGGGCGAGACTGAGCGCCTGGTCACCGTCTTCGGCGGCGGTTGTCGCGTAACCCTGCGCCTGCAGGCCCCTGACCAGGAAGCGCACGATGTGCGGTTCGTCCTCGGCGATGAGTATCCGGGTCATGATGCTCCTCGGGTAATAGTCGCAAGCCGGGTAGGAGGCGGTGTCGCGCCGGCGGGCGGGGGACGGCGCAGCGGAATGGCCAGGCGGAACGCCGCTCCGCCGCCGGGCCGTTCCGTGAGCCGGACATCGCCGCCGTGGGCGGCGCAGATGGCCGCCACGATGGACAGTCCCAGTCCGGTGCCGTCGGTGCGGCGCGTGTCGAGGCGGGCGAACCGCTCGAAGACGCGTCCTCTCAGCTGCGCTGGAATGCCGGGCCCGTGGTCGGCGACCACGAACTCGACGCGGTTTCCCTCGATCGCGGATCCGATCTCGGCCACGGTGCCGGGCGGTGTGTGCGCCACGGCGTTCGCGGCAAGCTGTATGACCGCCTGCGTAACGCGCTGCGGGTCGAGGATGGCCTCGCCAGTGGCCGTCCCGGTCAGCACGAACCGCCGTTCGTCGAGCGAGCGCGCCTTGGCGGCCAGCGACATGGTCAGCGCCTCGAGGTCGGTCGGCTCGGCGCGCAGGAAGTCCTGACGCTCGCTGCTGGCGAGAAGCGTGAGGTCATCAACCAGCCGGGACATCCGGGTGAGCTCGTCGGAGACGATCGCCAGAGTCTTGACGTCATCGTCTTCGGTGACCGTGAGGGTGTCGAGGTTTCCCTGGATGATGGTGATCGGGGTCCGCAGCTCATGGCCGGCGTCGGCAAGGAACCTGCGCTGAGTGGTGAGCGCCGTCTCGAGCCGGTCCAGCATCCGGTTGAGGGTAAGAGCAAGCTCGCTTATCTCGTTGCGGCCCCGGCTGGGGATCCGGCCGGAAAGGTCGGTGTCGCTTATTCGCCGGGCGAGGTCGGTGGTGTCGCGGACCGGGCGGAGCACCCGACCCGCGGCGAACCATGCCAGTGCGGACCCGAGCAGCAACGCGATGGCGCCGACCTCGGCTTGGAGTTCAGTCACGCGGGTGATTCCAGCCTGGCTCTGGCCGGTGAGCACCGCGGCGACGAACACACCCCGGGTCGGCGTCCCCGTGGCACGCGCGGGGACAGCCAGGTAGCGGGCCGGTCCGGCGGCCAGCTGCACGGTCCCGCTGGCGGCCGTGGTGATCGCCGACCAGTTCGCCAGCAGGGCGCGGTTGCGGCCGATCGCAGCGGGCGAGGAGTTGCCGCTTATCGCGACGATCTTGCCGTCGATCAGCCCGATTAGCACAGTGTCGCGTTCCAGCACCGCCTGGCTGGTTCGCGCGCGGAGCAGCGCGAGGACCGGGTCCGCCCAGTCGGCCTTCACGGCGCCGTGCTCGGCGGCGAGCGCGCGGAACTCACCGATCTCATGCGCGAGTTCCCCGTTCACCCGGGCGTCCAGCTGCGTGGTCAGGAAGATATGCGTCGCCACCGTGGACGCCGCCAGGGCAGCGGCCAGCAGCAGGACCGACCAGCCCAGTATCCGGCTGCGCACGGACGTGAAGGGCCGCCACGGAGCCTGCAGAATAAGGCGGCTGGATGCCACGAGACCACAGTGCGCAGGAGACTTCTGCGTTCATCGTCTACGCGCTCTGTTTTCCCTCTGAGGTCACCGTGGATGAGGCCCGTCTCATCTACGCCTCACCTTCATTCCATCGGGCGGCCGCATTGTCGATGGCGAACCGGTGCAGCGAGCGCCGTTACGGGAGGACCCCGATGCTGATGGCAACCATGATCGCGGCGAGCATCTGCGCGCTGTCAATGGCGATCGGCTTCATCGTGCGCCGCCAGGTCACCTGGTCACCGGCATGCGCGGGAGCGCCCGCCAGCGTCGGCGCGCCCGGCCGCTGGACTTCGGTGGCCAGCGGGCTTCTCAAGCCAGACCGGGCGATTGCGGGCCTGGTGATCTGGCTGACACTTCTCGACGCGGCGCTGGCCCTGGCCGCGCCGTGGCCGCTCAAGGTCGTGGTGGACTACGGGGTGGGGCATCGTCCGCTCCCGCCGTCGCTCGTGTGGGCCGGGCGCCTGACCCCGGTCGGGGTGGCCGTCGCCGCGGCGGCGGCGGGCCTGCTGCTCCTGCTGGCGGGGGCCGTCGCCGGTTACCTGGTCACCGTCCTCGTCGCGACGGTGGGAGAACGCATGACCGTGCGACTGCGAGGCGCGCTTGTCGAGCACGTCCTGCGAGCGCAGCCACGTGCCGTGGCCGCGTACCCACTCGGGGAGCTGACCAGCCGACTCGGCGGGGACGCCGCCCGCGTATCGGACACCGTGGCCGCCATCGTCGACACGCTCGTCCCGGATGCCGCACTCCTCGCGGGGATGACCACGATCACCGCGATCCTCGACTGGCGGCTGACCCTGGTCGTGCTGGGCATCATCCCGCTGTACGCGCTCACCGCCCGGCTGCGCAACAGGGCACTGCGCGGAGCGCAGCGGCAGTCGCGCGCCCGCTCCGGAGAACTGGCGGCCTTCGCCGCCGATCTGCTGGCCAGGCTCCCGGCGGTGCACGTCTTCGGCCGAGCCGCTGACGAAACCGGGCGGTACAACGAGGCCAGCAGCCAGGCGGCGCGGGCGGCCGTGGCCGCCGTCGACGCGGGCGCTCGTTTCATTCCGGTCAACGACACGCTGCCCGGCCTCGGCCTCGCGGCAGCGCTGGTCGCCGGCACCGTCGAGGTGGCGTCGGGCCGGCTGACTATAGGTGGCTTGCTGGTCTTCCTGGCCTACCTGTCCAGCCTGACCGGGCCGGTCAGGTCGCTGGCCAGAGTGAGCGGCGTCATCGCCCGGGGAACCGCCAGCAGGGACAGGATCGCCGAGCTGCTGTGCCTGCCGCCGCTGCGGCCGGTGCTCGTCACCCGGCCACCCGCCGGCACCCGAGGGCGCGGGCGGGGCCTGGCGATCAGCCTGGAGCGGGTCAGCTATGCGCACCAGCCAGGCCGCCCGGTGCTCACTTCGGCCTCCCTGAACGTGCCCGGGGGCTCGCTGGTTTGCGTGACAGGGCCATCGGGCAGCGGCAAGTCGACGCTTCTGTCGCTGCTGGTCCGGCTCGCCGACCCGCAGTCCGGGAGGATCACCGTCGGCGGCCGCGACATCTCCGGCCTGTCTCCCGGCGAGCTGCGCGCGCTGGTTAGCTTTGTCCCGCAGGATCCGTGGCTGCACACCGGCACCATCGCGGACAACATCGGCTACGGGCGCCGCGGGGCGACCAGAGCGCAGATCCTCGCCGCGGCCGAATGCGCGGGCGTGGCGGCCTTCGCCAGCGGCCTGCCGGACGGATACGACACCCCGGTCGGTGAACACGGGCACCAGCTGTCCGGCGGCCAGCAACGCCGCGTCGCCCTCGGCCGGGCGCTGCTGCGCGACAGCCCCGTGCTCCTCCTCGACGAGCCGACGACCGGCCTGGATCCCGCGACGGAATCCCGCGTCATCGACGACCTGCTCGCCGCTACCCGCGGCAGGACACTCATCCTCGTCAGCCACCAGCCGGGACTCATCGCCCGGGCGGAACGGGTCGTCCGGGTCCATGCGGGCACCATCACCGAGGCTGGCCGCATGGACCTAAGCGGCTCCCCGGAGGGGACGAAGTCCCCGGCAGCCGTCTTCCCTGCGACTGCCGGATCCGTGTGATCGGGGGATACCTGGGCGAAAAGTGGCCCTGGTGCAGGACCATAGGCCGATGGACCATGAGCCGACCGACGCTGATTTCCGCACGCACACCGATACGGTGGAGGTGAGCGTCGCCCGGCCAGACCTGGGAGGAGCCGAGCAAGTTGCGGCCGGCAGCGCAGGCGGGCTGTCAGCCCGCCGGGCCGCTCGCTCAGCATACCGGCTGGTCAGATCGTCCGGCCTGTGGCTGTCGGTCTTCGCCGTTTCGCTAGGGTTGTTCATCGTCCGGTTCCTGGTACCCACACCAGTCGGCCAAGCGGACAACCATGACGGACCCCGGGTGATGTGCGATCTGGGCGTCTGGGCGGTCACCCATGGTTCCCCCCAATGGTTCCGCTACGCCTACTTCGAATTCGGTCCGTGGGCGAGCGGCTGCGCCCAGGCCGGCCGGTACCCAACATCGCAGCTCGTACCGCTGGAACTGGCCCGAATCCTGACCGGGGCAATAGGCCTGCCCGGCACCGTGAACCTGATCGCGCTGGGCCTGCTGACCTGCGTCATCGCCTCGTCCGGGATCGCAAGCCTGGCGACCGGCCTGCGACTGAGACTGTGGGCGCAGCTGGCCGTAGCGGCAGTTGCGTGGCTGATCATGGCGGATGCGGCATTCTTCGATGTCTACGCCAGTCCATTCAGCGAGCCTGCCGCCTTGATAGGCCTATTGCTGGTCGCTGCCGGTGTCGTGTACCTGGGCAGGGGACGGCGCGAGACCGTGTTCGGGCTGGCCTTGGCCGGATCGGGTGGCTTCCTCGCGATCTTGGCGAAGCAGCAGTACCTGATCCTGGCCGTGCCGGTCTGCCTGACCCTGGTGCTGGCCAGCGCGGGCAGGACCGGCGGGCGCGGGCCGCGCCGGTTCTGGACGGCCCAGACGGGGGCGGCAACCATGGTCGCCGTGCTCCTGGCGACGATGACCGCCGCCTATGCGCTGTGGGACAGGACCAGCAAGTATGCCACCGGGCTGCACCGCGAGCAGGTCGTGGATGTGGTCTTCAGTGAAATCGTAACCGCGCATGATGACCACGCGCGCGCCGACCTGCGCGCGCTCGGGCTGCCTGCCGGCTGGGCCAAGTACGCCGGCACCAACTCCTTTGGCCGCTTCTCTGTCCGGCATGATCCGCTCTTTCCACGGTATGAGGCAAAGCTGTCCGACGGCACCATCACGCATTTCCTGTTCACTCATCCGCGCAGCATCATCAGCGTCGGGCAGCAGGCGGCTATCAACGCGCAGCAGTTGCGGGTTACTTACTTGGGCAACTATCCGCCGTATACGGGCCATCCGCCTTGGGCCAGGGAATCCCGTGTGGTCGTGCTCACCTGGCTGATGCACCGGCTCCCACGGCACCTCGGACTGCTGTGGTACGTCCCGCTGTGGACAGCGATGGCGGCGGTCGCGATCGCCACGCTGTGCATGCGGCGTGGCCGAGCCTGGCGCCGCGACGGCGCGGTCCTTGTGCTGTGCATGACGGGCTGCGCCATCGCTGCCTTTATTCCGGTCGCCTATTTTTCCGGGATATCAACGACCAGGCACATGGCTGGTATGAACATGGCCACCGCACTCGCGGTCCCGATCAGCATCGCGCTGGTTATCTCGATGATGCACCAAGCCCTGACCCGCGCCCGGCGGCGTTCTGACCCGATTCCGCGAGAGAGCCGGTGACACGATCCTGTAGATGCCAATAGGTGCCGCTCTACCTCGGGATGATGATCGCTGCCAAGCATATGATCATCTCGGAGAGGGCACCTATCTGGGTGAGCAGGATACGTGTCGGAGGCGGAAGCGACACGCCCAGGCTGGTATCTCAGGCCGGTTTCCGCGCGCTGCGCCCGACATGCTCGGTGAAGAACGCCAAGACCCGCTGCCAGGAGTCCGCCGCTGCTGTGGCGT
>Ga0306920_100017093_pt1 | contig 10008 bp, 9 predicted proteins | sample flu12Cox44000170_FD_204666 | JGI IMG/M metagenome (GOLD analysis project Ga0306920, IMG submission 204666) | Lab enrichment of tropical soil microbial communities from Luquillo Experimental Forest, Puerto Rico - flux4day.12C.oxic.44.000.170 (v2)... | ecosystem: Environmental > Terrestrial >... | reverse complement strand
AGGAACAGGGCCGAGTACACCGGGTTGCGCGAGGTGATCACCCCGAGGGCCGCCGCCACCAGGATGGCCGCGAACAGGTAGAACAGGACCTGGATCAGCATGGTACGTGCGCGCTCATCGGAACGGGGCGTCCGCGGCCTTGTCGGCCGCGATCATCGCTTCGTAGCGCTCGCCGACCGCGAGCAGCTTGTCCTTGCTCATGATGTTCTCGCCGCGCTTTTCCATGTGGTACTCGTGAATGCGGGTGAGCACGATCGCATCCACCGGGCAGGCTTCCTCGCAGAAGCCGCAGTAGATGCACTTGAACAGATCGATGTCGTAGCGCGTGGTGCGCCGGGTGCCATCGGGTGAGACATCCGAGTCGATGGTGATGCACACCGCGGGGCACACCGCCTCGCACAGCTTGCAGGCGATGCAGCGCTCCTGGCCGTTCGGGTAGCGGCGCAGCGCGTGCAGGCCGCGGAAGCGCGGTGACTGCGGCGTCTTCTCCTCGGGGTAGTTGAGGGTGTACTTGTTGCTGAAGAAGGTGCGCGCGGTCACTGCCAGCCCCTTGACGAGCTCCGGCATCAGGAAAGTCTTGAGAGGGTTGAGCGCCATCGGTTCGTCCTCAGTGGTACCAGGGGCGCGCCCACGGCCCGATGCGATAGACGACCATGATCATCTCCACACCGATCCACACGAGCGTCACCGGAATCAGTGCCTTCCAGCCGAGGCGCATGATCTGATCGTAGCGGTAGCGCGGGAAGGTGGCGCGGAACCACAGGAACAGGAACACCAGCACGAAGCCCTTGAGGAACAGCCAGCCGAAGCCCGGGGCGCCGAGCCAGGCGAGCCACCAGGGTGCCGAGGCCATGCCGGGGTAGCCCTCGAGCGGTGCCCGCCAGCCGCCGAGGAAGAACACGGCGGTGAGGGTCGAGATCAGGATCATGTTGGCGTACTCGGCGAGGAAGAAGAGCGCGAACGCCATGCCGGAGTACTCGACGTGAAAGCCGGCGACGATCTCGGACTCGCCCTCGGCGAGATCGAAGGGCGCGCGGTTGGTCTCGGCGACACCTGAGATGAAGTACACCATGAACAGCGGAAACAGCCAGAACCAGTTCCACGCCAGGATGCCGCCGGCCTGGCTGTCGATGATCTTGCCGAAATTCATGCTGCCGGTGGCCATCAGCACCCCCACCAGCGCGAACCCCATGGCAATCTCGTACGCCACCATCTGCGCGGCCGAGCGCATGGCGCCGAGGAAGGCGTATTTCGAGTTCGCCGCCCAGCCGGCGATGATGATGCCGTACACCCCCACGGAGGTGAGCGACAGGTAGTAGAGCATCCCGGCGTCGGCGTTCGACACCACCACCGTCGGTGACAGCGGAATCACCGCCCAGACGGCGAACGCCGGGACGAGCGTGATGATGGGTGCCAGGCGAAACAGCAGCTTGTTGGACTTCGCCGGAATGACGACTTCCTTCATGAGCAGCTTGAAGACGTCGGCAAAAGGCTGGCCGAGGCCCGGGAAAAGCCCGAGCAGCCGCACCCGATTCGGCCCGCGGCGCAGCTGCATCCAGCCGATCACCTTGCGCTCCCACAGAGTGAGGAGTGCGACCAGGATGATCAGCACGACCGTGATGACGAGGATCCACGCCGTCGACTGCGCATAGTCCGGCAGCGACATCCAGCGTGTTGTCAGCGTGTGCAGCACCCTGCCCTCTCCCTCAGTAACTCGTGAGCTGCGCCCGGCCGTCGCGCGTTCTCTGCAGCGAGGGCGCGCGGCGCACCACTGCGTCGACCTGGTACATCGGGACATCGGTGACCGTCACCGGCGGCGCAAGTCGCGCACCGTTGCCGGGCGGCTGCACCCCGTGCTGTCCGCCGTAGGCGGCGGGCGCAACGCCTTCGCACACCCGGCGCAGTTCCGCGAGCACGTCCTCCGAAGACTGGTACTCGAAGCGCGGCAGGTTCAGCAGGTTCCCGAGGACCCGCAGCACTTTCCATCCCGGGCGCGCGGCGCCGACCGGCGTCGCCGCGCCCGCCTGGCTCTGCCAGAGGCCTTCGCAATTCACGTAGGTGCCGGAGGTCTCGGCGAAGGTGCCGATCGGAAGCAGGAGGTGCGCGATGCGCTTCACTTCCTCGCTCGCAAACGGGGTGATCGCAACAACGAGCTCCGCCTGCGCGAGCGTGCGCTGCGCCTCGGCATCGAGCGTGTCGATCCCGGGCTCGACGCCGCCGAAGAGCAGGTAGGCGCGCAGCGGCTTGCCAAGCATCTCGCGCGCTGCGAGTCCCGGCTGGGCGAGCGCCTTCGCACCCGCCTCACGATGCGGGATGGCGCCGGCAAGATACGCGCCCGCGGCATTGGCGCCCTCGGCGATCCGGCCATAGCTCGCGCCGCACACCTGCGCGAGCGCCGCGGAGAGCGCCCGCAGATCGGCAAACGCCGGATGTCGCGCGGCGAGTGCGCCGAGCCACACCGCGCGGCGCGGCCCGGAAATGAGCGCCTGCACCGTGCCACGGTGAGCATCCGTGACGGCGGCAGCACCGACGACCGCCGCCAGATGCTCGGGTACCGGCGCACCCGTCGCGGCGGCGGCCGCGCTGAGCAGCGCCGCAAGCTCCGCCACCATCGCTCCCGGGGTACAGCTGAGGTAGCCGGCAAGCGGGAACAGGTAGGAAAAGCGCGCGGGATTCAGCATCGTCACCTTCGTGCCGCGCAGCGCCGCCTTGCGTACGCGGTGCGCGAGGATCGGCGCCTCGCGGCGCAGATTGGAGCCGATGACGAGCAGGGCGTTCAGGCCGTCGACCTCGGCGATGCGCAGGCCCAGCGCCGGGAAGACCGGGTCAGCCGCCTGGTCACGAAAATCACGCTGCCGCAGGCGATGATCGATGTTGTTCGAGCCGAGTCCACGCGCGAGGCGCGCGGCGAGATACAGCTCCTCGGTCGTGCCCGAGGGACTTGCGAGAACCCCGAGGCTGCCGGCGCGCTCCTTCAGGCCCTCGGCGGCCAGCATGAGCGCCGGCTCCCACTCGCTCTCCAGCCACTCGGTCCCGCGCCGTACGAGCGGCGTGCGCAACCGGTCGGCGCTGTAGACGCCCTCGTAGCTGAAGCGGTCGCGGTCGGCGATCCAGACCTCGTTGATCGCCTCGTTCTCGCGCGGCACCACGCGCATCAGCCGGCCGCGCAGCACGTGGCCGAAGAGATTGGAGCCGACCGCATCATGGGGCGAGATGAGCGGCACCGCGTTCATCTCCCAGGCGCGGGCGCTGAAACGGTAGGGCTTGGAGACCAGCGCTCCCACCGGGCACAGATCGATGACGTTACCGGAGAGCTCGTGGTTGACGGTGCTCTCGATGTAGGTGCGCACCGCCACGTGCTCGCCGCGGCCGATCATGCCGAGCTCCTGGATGCCGGCGATCTCGTCGGTGAAACGCACGCAGCGGGTGCACTGGATGCAGCGGGTCATGTCGGTAGCGATGAGGGGACCCAGGTTCTCGTCCGCCACCGAGCGCTTGCCCTCGTTATAGCGCGAGATGTCGCGACCGAAGCCGACCGCGAGATCCTGCAGCTCGCACTCCCCGCCCTGATCGCAGATCGGGCAGTCGAGCGGGTGATTGATGAGCAGGAACTCCATCGTGGCGCGCTGTGCGTCGATGGCGCGGCGCGATTTGGTGAAGACCTTCATGCCTTCGGTCACCGGGGTGGCGCACGCCGGCAGGGGCTTGGGGGCCTTCTCGACTTCCACCAGGCACATGCGGCAGTTGGCCGGGATCGAAAGCTTGTCGTGGTAGCAGAAGCGCGGAATGTAGATGCCGCTCCTGTCGGTGGCGCGAATGACGGTCTCGCCCTTGTGCGCCTGCACCGGCACGCCGTCGACTACGATATTGACCAGGTCATCCGCCATGGGTGTGTCCGTTGGCGCGCGCTCAGGCGGCCTGCGCTCCTGCGGCCTCGGTCACGAGGCTGCGTCCGCCGTGGTCGATCATGTACTCGAACTCGTGACGGTAGTGCTTGAGGAAGCTCTGCACCGGCCAGGCGGAGGCATCGCCGAACGCGCAGATCGTGTGCCCCTCGATGTGGTTCGCCACATCGAGCAGGAGTCCGAGCTCCTCGCGCCGCGACTGCCCGGCGAGCACGCGCCTGAGCATGCGGTTCATCCAGCCGGTGCCCTCGCGGCAGGGGGTGCACTGACCGCACGACTCCGCCATGTAGAAGCGCGAGACGCGCTCGAGCACCCGCACCATGCAGGTGGTCTCGTCCATGACGATGGCGGCGCCGGTGCCGAGGGCGGAGCCCGCGGCCTTCACCGAGTCGTAGTCCATGTTGGTCTTCAGCATGATCTCGCCCGGCACGACCGGCACCGAAACGCCGCCGGGGATCACCGCCTTGAGCTTGCGTCCGTCGCGCACCCCGCCGCACAGGCCGAGGAGATCAGCGAACGGAATGCCGAGCGGCAGCTCGATGTTGCGTGGTTTGGCCACGTGCCCGGATACCGAGTAGATCATGGTGCCGGCGGAATTCGCCGGCCCGAGCCCGGTAAACCACGCCGGACCCTTGCGCAGAATGGTCGGCACCGAGGCAAAGCTCAGGGTGTTGTTGACGGTCGTGGGCGCCCCGTACACGCCGAAATTCGCCGGGAACGGCGGCTTGTTGCGCGGCTTGCCGGGTTTGCCCTCGAGGGACTCGAGCAGCCCGGTCTCCTCGCCACAGATGTAGGCGCCCGCGCCCACGAAGGTGTGCAGGTCGAAATCGATCCCCGAGCCCTGCACGTTCTTGCCGAGCAGCCCCGCCGCATACGCTTCCGCAAGCGCCGCCTCGAAACGCGGCACTGGCTCGCCGAGGAACTCGCCGCGGATATAGTTGTAGGCGACGGTGGAGTTGGTGGCGTAACCGGCGATGGCGAGCCCCTCGATGACGGCGTGGGGGTTGTAGCGCAGGATGTCGCGGTCGTGGCAGGTGCCCGGCTCGCTCTCGTCCGAATTGCACACCAGGTACTTCTGCACCGGCGAGTTGCGCGGCATGAAGCTCCACTTGGTGCCGGTGGGGAAGCCCGCGCCGCCGCGGCCGCGCAGGCCCGAGGCCTTGACCTGATCGATGATCGTGCCGCGCTCGGGTTTCTCCCGCAGCAGCCGCTCCCACACGTCGTAGCCGCCGATGCTGCGGTAGGTGGCGAGCGTCCACGAGCGCTCGAGCTTCAACGGCTCGAACACCAGCAGATTCATCCTGTCGGCGTACTTGCTTTCCAGGTCGCTCACTTCAGCTCATCCAGGATCGCATCGAGCTTCTCGGGTGTGAGGTGCTCGTGGAAGACGTGATCCACCATCATCATCGGGGCGCCGGTGCAGGCGGCGAGACACTCGTGCTCCTCCTTGAGGAAGATGCGCCCGTCCGCGGTACTCTCATTGGCGCGGATGCCGAGCTTTCGCTGCGCATGCGTGAGGAGCTCCTCGCCGCCGTTCAGCATGCAGGAGATGTTGGTGCAGATGCTGACATGGTGGCGGCCGCAAGGGTGGGTCTCGAACATCGAGTAGAAGCGCGCCACCTCGTACACCTGAACGGGCGGCAGCTTCAGGTACTCGGCCACGGCATCCATGAGATCCGCGGTGAGGAAGCCCTCGTTCTGCTCCTGCGCGGCGCGCAGCGCCGCGAGCGATGCCGAGCGCTGCCGCCCCGGCGGAAACTTCGCCACCCAGTGATCGATCTCCCGGCGGGTCTTCTCCGAGAGCAAAGACAGCTTGCTGGCGAGCTGCGTGCCGCCGACCCCGATGCTGCTGCGCTCGCTCATCGGTCGATCTCCCCGAAGACGATGTCCTGCGTGCCGATCACCGCCACCACGTCCGCGATCATGTGGCCGCGCACCATTTCCTCGAGCGAAGCGAGGTGCGCAAAGCCCGGCGCGCGGCACTTGAGACGGTAAGGCTTGTTGGCGCCGTCGGAGACGAGGTAGATGCCGAACTCGCCCTTGGGGGCCTCGACCGCGGCGTAGGTATCGCCCTCGGGCACTTCGAATCCTTCGGTGAAGAACTTGAAGTGGTGGATCAGCGCTTCCATGTCCTCCTTCATGCGCTCGCGACTCGGAGGCCGCACCTTGCGGTCATCGACCATGGTGGTACCCGGGTTGGCGCGCAACCAGTCGATGCACTGGCGGACGATGCGGTTCGCCTGGCGCATCTCTGCGACCCGTACCAGGTAGCGGTCGTAGCAGTCGCCGTTCACCCCCACCGGGATGTCGAAGTCCATGCGCTCGTAGACCTCGTAGGGCTGCTTCTTGCGCAGGTCCCACGCAACGCCCGAGCCGCGCAGCATGGGACCCGAGAACCCAAGCTGCATGGCGCGCTCCGGACTCACCACCCCGATGTTGACGGTGCGCTGCTTCCAGATGCGGTTGTCGGTGAGGAGCGTCTCGAAGTCATCGACCGCGGGCGGGAAGGCCGCGGTGAACGCCTGGATGTAATCGAGCATCGTGCCGCTGCGGGCCTCGTTGAGGCGCGCGGCGTCCTTCTCCGAGCGCCAGCGGGACGCCTGGTACTTCGGCATGGACTCCGGCAGGTCGCGGTACACACCGCCCGGCCGGTAGTAGGTGGCGTGCATGCGCGTGCCCGAGACCGCTTCGTACACGTCCATCAGTTCCTCGCGCTGCTTGAAACACAGCAGGAACACGGTCATCGCGCCGATGTCGAGGGCGTGCGAGCCGAGGAACATGAGATGGTTGAGGATGCGCGTGATCTCATCGAACATCACGCGGATGTACTGCGCCCGCTCCGGCGGCTCGATGCCGAGCAGCCGCTCGATGGCGAGCACATAGGCGTGCTCGTTGCACATCATCGAGACGTAGTCGAGCCGATCCATGTAGCCGATCGACTGGTTGAAGGGCTTGGACTCCGCCAGCTTTTCGGTGGCGCGGTGCAGCAGCCCGATGTGCGGGTCGGCCTTCTGAATGACCTCACCATCGAGCTCGAGCACCAGGCGCAGCACGCCATGAGCCGCCGGGTGCTGTGGCCCGAAGTTCATGGTGTAGTTGCGGATCTCGGTGGCAGAAGTCGCGGCCATCAGCGTGGCACCTGCGGATCTTTCAGCGCCGGCTCGTAACGGTGATCGTGGCGGATCACCTTCGGCACGAGCACCCTTGGGGTGATGCTCACCGGCTGGTACACCACGCGTTGCCTCTCCGGGTCGTATTGCACCTCGACGTTCCCGATCAGCGGGAAGTCCTTGCGGAAGGGGTGCCCGATGAATCCGTAATCGGTGAGGATGCGGCGCAGGTCGGGGTGGCCGCGGAAGAGGATGCCGTAGAGGTCAAAGGCCTCGCGCTCGAACCAGTTAGCACTCGCCCAGATGTCGACCACCGAGTCGAGGACCGGCTCGGCGGTGTCGGGACAGATCGCCTTGAGGCGCAGCCGCTGGTTGTGGGTGATCGAGAGGAGGTTGTAGACGACGGCGAACCGCCCCGGGGCGCCGGGATCGGGCGCTGCTTCCTGTGGCGAGCGGGCGCGGCTGAAACCCGAGCGCGTGGCGCTCTGGCTCTGCCAGTCATCGCGACCGTAATTCAGGTAGTCGATGCCGGCGAGGTCCATGAGCATCTCGAACCTCAGGTCTTCCGTGTCGCGCACCGTGCGGCAGACGCGCAGCAGCGCCGCCGGCTCGACCTCGTAGGCGAGCTCCTCGGCGCGCGATGGCAGGCGCCGCGCGCTGCCCTTGAGCTGCGCGTCAACCTTGCCTGCGAGTGCTTCGATGCGCTCGCTCACCTGCTCAATCTCTCATATGCACTTATCTGGCGATGGCGCCGGTACGGGCGATCTTCTTCTGCAACTGCACGATGCCGTAGATCAGCGCCTCCGCCGTCGGCGGGCAACCCGGGACGTAGACATCCACCGGCACGATGCGGTCGCAGCCGCGCACCACCGAGTAGGAATAGTGGTAGTAACCGCCGCCGTTGGCGCACGAGCCCATGGAGATGACCCAGCGCGGTTCGGCCATCTGGTCGTACACCTTGCGCAGCGCCGGTGCCATCTTGTTGACCAGCGTCCCCGCCACGATCATGACGTCCGACTGCCGCGGGCTCGGGCGGAAGACCACGCCGAAGCGATCCAGGTCGTAGCGCGAGGCGCCGGCGTGCATCATCTCCACTGCGCAGCAGGCGAGGCCGAATGTCATCGGCCACAGGCTCCCGGTGCGCGCCCAGCTGATGAGATCGTCGACGCGTGCGGTGAGGAAGCCGCGCTGCGCAAAGCCCTCGACGCTTTCCGCCGCTAGTCCCAATCGAGCGCTCCCTTCTTCCACTCGTAGATGAAGCCGACCACGAGGATGACGAGGAAAATCGCCATCGCCGCAAGTCCAACCGCGCCGATCTTGTCGAGCGCGACCGCCCAGGGAAACAGGAACGCGATCTCGAGATCGAAAACGATGAAGACGATCGCCACCAGGTAGTAACGCACGTCGAACTTGCTGCGCGCATCCGCGAAGGCGTCGAAGCCGCACTCGTAGGGGGAGAGCTTCGCCGGGTCACGATGGAAGCGCGAGAAATAGCGCCCGATCCCCGTGCCGAGCACGAGCAGCACTGCTGCCAAGGCCGCGGCGACGATCAGAAAGATCAGTATCGGCAGGTAATTCGACAGCATGCGCCCAGCGTGCGTAAAAAAGGCAGATCGGATGCGACCTGCCCCCTCGTTCAAGGGGCCGCATTGTAGCAGCGCAGTTGGTTTTTTTCGGGTTGATGAAGCATCAACCGACTCCCGCCAGACTTGACCTCGGCGGTATTCCGTGCCTGCGCTCTGTTGGTGCCGACGGTCGGATTCGAACCGACACGCCTTGCGGCGCTAGCCCCTCAAGCTAGTGTGTCTACCAATTCCACCACGTCGGCAATATCGCATCCGCATCGCCCCCCGGGGCGTGCTCACTTCGGTACCGGTACCGGTACCGGTGCAGGTGCCGGTGTGGGCGCCGGCGCCGGACTCTGTGCCGGTGCCGCGGGCGGCGGTGTCGCGGGCACCGATGACGGCGCGGAGCTGCCGGTAGCGGGCGCAGGTTTCGGCTGAGGCGTGGCGGCCTCATCGAGAATCGTCTTCTGTGCCTCCTGCTGTTTGCTCGCGGAGGTCCCGAGGTACGCGAGCGCCAGGCTGTTGATCATGAAGATCGCCGCGAACACGGCGGTCGCACGCGACAGCGCCGTCGTCGCGCCCCGGGCGCCGAACACGGTCCCGGATGCGCCGGCACCAAAGCCCGCGCCCGCTTCGGCGCCCTTGCCGCGCTGAAGCAGCACGAGGCCCACGATCACGAACGACGCAAACACCTGCACGCAAGTCAGAATCAAACGCAACATGGCAAAAACTCACTCATACCTTGGCGCGGGCAGCGCCCAGGATCGCCAGAAACTCATCCGCCTTGAGCGAGGCGCCACCGATCAGCCCGCCGTCCACATCCGGCATCGCGAACAGTTCCGCCGCATTGCCCGCCTTGACGCTGCCGCCGTAGAGAATGCGCGTCGCGGCCGCAATTTTAGCATCCCGCTCGCCGATCCGGGCCCGAATGAAGGCGTGCACCTCCTGCGCCTGGTCGGGGGTCGCATTACGCCCGGTGCCGATCGCCCAGACCGGCTCATAGGCGATCACGCCCTCGGCGAGTGCGCCGGCCCCCGACAGCTCGAGCACCGCATCGAGCTGACGCGCTATCACCTCGCGCGTACGGGCAGCCTCACGATCGGCGAGCTGCTCGCCGACACACAGGATCGGCACCAGGCCCCGGGCATGCGCGGTGGCGAATTTGCGCGCCACCAGCTGGTCGTTCTCGCGATACAGCAGCCGTCGCTCGGAGTGCCCGACGATCACGTACCCGCAGCCGACATCCTTCAGCATCGCGGCCGAGATCTCGCCGGTGAATGCGCCGTGCGTGTCGGCACACACATCCTGCGCGCCGAGGCTGAAGGCCGAGTCCCGCAGCAGCCGCCAGGCCTCGTGCAGGTAAACGAACGGCGGACAGATGACGCAGGCCGCCTCCGGCGACTCCGGACAGCCGGCCAGCAGGTCCTC
>Ga0306920_100017092_pt1 | contig 10008 bp, 7 predicted proteins | sample flu12Cox44000170_FD_204666 | JGI IMG/M metagenome (GOLD analysis project Ga0306920, IMG submission 204666) | Lab enrichment of tropical soil microbial communities from Luquillo Experimental Forest, Puerto Rico - flux4day.12C.oxic.44.000.170 (v2)... | ecosystem: Environmental > Terrestrial >... | reverse complement strand
GCGGCGCGATCCAGGCGGCGTCGTGCTTGAACGCCACTTTTTCGTTCTCCGGCCAGGCCGGCGTCTGACGCAGCCGCGCCTGCGTCATCAGCGCGCGCGCGCCGGGATTGGCCGGCCCATAGGGCAACAGCATCGCGAAATCCGCCTGGGGCTTCGCCTGCGCGACGAAATTGCAGAATTGCCACGCCGCCTTCGCGTTGGGATCGCCTTTCGGCACCAGCAGGTTGGCATAGTAGATTTCGGCCCCGTTCCAGACGAGTTCGAGCGGCACGTTGTCCTCGATCAGATCGATGGCGCGCGCGCTCCACATGGCGATCATGTCGACCTCGCCGTCGCGGATGAGCTGCTGCGACTGCGATCCCTCGCGCCACCATGCTTTGATATGCGGCTTGAGCTCGCTCATCTTGCGGAAGGCGCGGTCGACATCCATGGGATAGAGCTTGTCGGCCGGCACGCCATCGGCCAACAGCGCGAACGCGAGGCAGCTGAACGAGCGGTCGTAGAGGCAACGGCTGCCGGGGAATTTCTTGACGTCCCAGAAGTCGGCCCAGCTTTGCGGTCCCCCGTTCGGGAACTTGTCCTTGCGGTACACCAGATTGGTGCCGAGCGAATAGCTGGTGATGCCGTAGTCGCGCACCATGTGAGGGGGCAATTGATCGGCCTTGGCGGCGTCCCGGTCGATCCTCTCGAGCAATCCCTCGAGCACGGCCTGGGCGTACTCGACGTCGCCGAGATTGACCACGTCCCACTCGAAGTTCCTGGTTTGAACCTGCGCCTTGAGCTTGGCAAACGAGACGCCGGGCACCGTCTTGATTTGGATCCCGGTCTGCGCCGTGAACGGCTCGAAGAAGGCCTTCCGCCACGAGGATTCCCATACGCCGCCGTAGGAATTCACGTAGACCGTTCGGCCTTGCGCGCGCGCCGCGCGGATGATCGCGGGCGCGCCGAGGAGCGCGCCGGCGCCCAGCGCCAACACCCCGCGGCGGGATATCCGAGCGGCCATTCCCCACCCCGTTTTTTGCAACGCCACCACCGCGGCGACGCCCTGCCGGTCGATAGCCTCGCACCGGCCGCTCATGTTACATCATCCGCGCGATGAGCAAAGCTGCGTCGATGCAGGCGGTCCGCCGCCGCGGCCCGATGTCCCGCGATGGCTTGACCGCCTGGCTGCTGGTGGCCCCGGCGGTGCTCTGCATCATCGTGCTGTTCATCGTTCCGATCGGCTACGTGCTCCTTCTCAGCGTCACCGATCCGACGGTGTCGCTCGATCATTACCGCCGTTTCTTCACCGTTCCGCTCTATGCCAACGTGATGGTCAACACGTTCAGGACGTCGTTGATCGTCACGCTGGCGTGCCTCGCGCTCGGCTACCCGCTGGCCTATGTGATGGCGCGACGCAACGACGCCGTGGCGGTGATTTTTCTCGTCGCGGTGGGGTTGAGCTTCTGGACCGGCTTCGTGGTCCGCACCTATGCCTGGCTGGTGATTCTCGGCAACAAGGGTCCGGTCGCGGCAACCTACGCGTTGGCCGGATGGGGCAAGCCGCCGCAACTCCTCTTCACCTCGTTCAGCTCCACGCTCGGCATGACCCACGTCCTGCTGCCCTACATGGTGCTGGCGCTCTACGGCGTCATGCGCAAGATCGATCCCTCCTATATGCGGGCCGCCGAAGGCCTCGGCGCCCGCCCCTTCGGCGCGTTCCGTCTCATTTTCCTCCCGCTCAGCCTGCCGGGGGTCGTCAACGGCTGCGTTCTCGTGTTCACCATGTGCCTCGGCTTCTACATTACGCCGATCCTGCTCGGCACGCCCAAAGACATGATGATCTCTCAGCTCATCAGCCAGCAGATCGAGGACCTGCTGGCCTGGGGCTTCGCCTCGGCGATCGCGGTCGTCCTGCTGGCGTCCACGCTCGTGCTGCTCGGCGTCTACAATCGCTTTGCCGGCTTAGATCGGCTGTGGGGATAGGGGCGATGGCGCGTCACGTTCCGCTCGTGTTGGCGTCGCTCGCCGCGATCTTTCTAGTCGCGCCCATGGCGATCATCGTGCCGATGTCGTTCTCCAAGGCGATCTCGTTCGAGTTTCCGCCGCCGGGCTACTGGACCGGCTATTACGCGCAATACTTCTCGAGCCATTCCTGGCTCGAGGCCACCGCCAACTCCTTCATCATCGCGTTCGGATCGATGGCGGTCACGCTGGTCGCGGCACTGCCCGCCGCCTTCGGCTTCGTGCGCTACCGCTTCCACGGCAAGAACATGCTCAACCTCGTCATGATGTTGCCGATCATCGTGCCCGCGGTCGTGAGCGCGCTCGGCTATTACAGCTTCTTGAGCCCCTTGCGTCTGGTGGGCACCCACGCCGGCATGATCATCGCACACAGCGTCTTATCCATACCCGTCGCCTTCCTGGTCATCGCCGCGGCGCTCAAGGGCTTCGACCGCAACCTCGAACGCGCCGCCATGAGCGCCGGCGCCGGACCGCTGCGCACCTTCCTCTGGGTGACGCTGCCGGTGCTGCGACCCGGAATCCTGGTCGGGGCGCTGTTCGCCTTCCTGCATTCCTTCAACGAGGCGGTGGTCGCGATCTTCATCGCCGGTCGCGACGCATCGACCTTGCCGAAAAAGATGTTCGAATCGATCCGCCTCGAATCCGATCCCGTCATCGCCGTGGTGTCGACGCTGCTCACGGGCGCGGTGCTGCTCGGCGTTCTGATCTCGTTGTTCTTTCGACCAAGGCCCGCCCAAGGGTGAGGAACATGCCGCTTGATCCGCTGGTCAAACCTCGTTCGATCGCAATTGTGGGAGCCACGGATCGCGTCGGGCCGGCGCGCTCCGTCATCGAGTCGCTCGGCGCCATCGGCTTTCCCGGAGCGATCTATCCGGTCAATCCCAAATATCAAACCGTCCGCAATCTCGTCTGCTACCCGAGCCTGACCGATCTGCCGGAGGCGCCCGACGTCGTCGTCTTCAGCATCCGCAAACCGCTCCTGCCGGAGCAGGTGCGGCTGGCGGTGAAACGCGGCGCGCGCGCCGCCGTCATCTACGACGCCGGCTTCGCCGAGCTCGGCGAGGAAGGCGCGCGCCAGCAAGCGGAAATCGCAGGCCTGTGCCGCGAGGCTGGCATGCCCGTGTGCGGGCCGAACTGCATGGGCATCCTCAATCCGACGGCGCGCTCGACCACCTACAAGCAGACCGTGATGGATCCGACGGGCATTGCCGGCAATGTCGGGATCGTGTCCCAGAGCGGCTCGGTGTGCATCGCGCTCCTGTCCGATCTGCGCCGCTACGGAGTGAGCCTCTCGGTCTCGGCGGGCAACGAGGCCGTCACCCGAACGGTCGACTATCTCGAATATCTCATCGATGATCCCGCCACCAAGGTGATCGCGACGTTCACCGAAACCGTGCGCGAGGCCGAGCGCTACGTCGCCGCGCTCGACCGCGCGGCCGCCGCCGGAAAGCCAGTGGTCGTGCTCAAGGTCGGCCGCGCGGAGCGCACGCAGCGCGCGATCACGAGCCATACCGGCGGCTTGGCCGGGGAATCGCGCGTGTTCTCGGAAGTGCTGAAGGCGCACCGCGCGATCGAGGTGAGCGACCTCGATGAGATGAGCGAGGTGCTGGCGGTCTGCCAAGGCGAGCGCTGGCCGCGCGGCAGAGGAATTTCGGTGGTCACCGGCTCCGGCGGGCTTGCCGAGATGATCCTCGACAACGCCACCGCCGCGGGCCTGGACCTGCCCGCGCTCTCGCCCGCGGAGCGCGCCGAGGCCGAACGCGTGATCGGCCGCATCACCGGCGACGGCAACCCGTTCGACGCCTGGGGCAACGGCAACTACGCCGTCAACGTGCCGCACGCGATGTCGGTCGTGAACGACAGCGAGCGCATCGCGGCGATCGTCTATTGCGCGGACACCGGCAACGAGGGCCAGCTCGGCCATCCCGGGCGCGTGCTGGAAAACGTGAAAATGCTGCTCGAGGCCGCGCAGCGCTCGCACAAGCCGCATTACCTCATGAGTTCGCGGCCGGGGGTGATGAACCTGCGGCAGGCCAAAGCGCTGCGCGAAGTCGGCCTCGTGCAGATCGGCGGCACGCGCCAGGGCCTCGGCGCGATCGACCGCGTCGCGCGGTACATGACGGAGCAAAGGCCGGTGCGCACATCTACGCACCACTCGCGTCCGCAACTCGCCGACCTGCTCGCCGCGCGACCGGGACGGCGGACCATCAACGAACACGATTCGAAGCGGTTGTTGTCGAGCTTTGGCGTGCCGGTCACGCGCGAATCTCGGGTCGCGACGATCGCCGAGGCTGCGAGCGCCGCGCGCGAGCTCGGCTACCCGGTCGTGCTCAAGGCCGTCTCGGACGACATCGCCCACAAGACCGAGCTTGGCCTCGTCGCCGTCGGCCTCGAGAGCGACGAGGAGCTTGCGCACGCCTTCGCGCAGTTGAGCGCGCGTCTCGACCGCCTCGATCCGCCGCCGTCGGACCGCGCGTTCCTGGTGCAGGAGTTCGTCGCCGACGGCGTTGAGCTCTTCGCCGGCATCTCGCGCGATCCCGATTTCGGCCTGTCGCTTGCTTTCGGCATGGGTGGCACCGCCATCGAAGTCACACGCGACTTTGCGCTGCGCATGCTGCCGCTGCGCGAGGGCGACGCCGAGGCGATGATCGCCGAGACCCGCGCCGCCGCGATGCTGGCATCGGTCCGCGGCCGCCCAGCGGCCAACGTAGGCAGTGTGATCGCCTGTCTCGAGGCGCTCGCGGACTTCGCCCAGCAGAACGCCGACGGTCTCGACGAGGTCGATCTCAACCCCATCAAGGCGCTGCCGCAGGGGCGCGGCTGCGTCGTCGTCGACGCGCTGATCGTCGCGAGATCCCCGGCGCGAGGGTGATCCGTGGCCTATCTGCGCCTGCGCGACGTCGTGAAATCCTATGACGGCAAGACCAACGCCGTCGATGATGTCTCGATCGACGTCGAGCGCGGCGAATTCCTCACGTTGTTGGGCCCGAGCGGCTCTGGCAAGACGACGACGCTGCTGATGATCGCTGGGTTCGAGACCCCGACCAGCGGCATCATCGAGCTCGACGGACATGATCTTGTTCTGAGCAAGCCCTACGAGCGCAATATCGGCATGGTGTTCCAGAACTATGCCCTGTTCCCGCACATGACGGCGGCGAAGAATGTGGTGTTTCCGCTCAAGATGCGGCGTTTTCCCAAGCGCGACATTGAAGCGCGCGCGCAGCGCATGCTCGAGCTCGTGGGCTTGCGCAGGTTCGCCGACAGGTATCCACGCGAATTATCCGGCGGCCAGCAGCAGCGGGTCGCGCTCGCGCGCGGCCTCGTGTTCAATCCGGATGTGCTTTTGCTCGACGAGCCGCTGGGCGCGCTCGACAAGAACTTGCGCGAGCAGATGCAAGTCGAGATCAAGCGCATCCATCGCGAGGTCGGCATCACGATGATCTACGTCACGCACGACCAGACCGAGGCCATGACGATGTCCGATCGCGTCGCCGTGTTCTGCAACGGCAAGGTCGAACAGGTCGGATCCCCGCTCGACGTCTACAACCGGCCGGCCAACCGCTTCGTCGGAGAATTCATCGGCGACAGCAACTTCTTGCCCGGGCGCGTCGACCCCTCGCGTCCGGGATGGGTGGAGCTTAAGGGGATCGGTCCGGTGCGGGTCGCCAGCCAAGCGACGCTCTCGGCCGGCGACGTCGACCTCATGATCCGGCCGGAACGCCTGCGGCTACGCACGCCCGGCGAGAGCAACGGCGGCGACAATGCGATCGACCTCGTCGTCGACGACATCATCAACTACGGGGATTCGATCCTGGTGATCGGCAAAGCGCGCGGGCTGCCGCTGCGGGCGCGCATCGTCGGCGGCGATCCCGAGGTTCTGCGCCCGGGCGTAACATTGCGGCTGGCCTGGGCGCCGGTCGATGCGCACGTGCTCGCTCGGCGCTAGAATGCGGTCATTTCGGCACGAGCGGATGGAGGGGCGGACGATGAGGACGACTTGGCGTTTCGACCGCGGGCGTCGGCGCTTTCTGCGCAAAGCGGGCGCCGCGGCAGCCGCGGCGGCGCTTGGTCCGCTCCTCATCACGGAGCGCACGATCGCGCAGACGCGCACCTTATACGTGAACTCCTGGGGCGGGAGCTTCACCGCCGCGCAGGACGCCGCCTATTTCAAGCCGTTCACCGCCTCGACCGGCATCCACATCCGCACCGTCACGCCGGTGTCCTATGCGAAGATCAAGGCGCAGGTGCAAGCCGGCCGCTACGAATTCGACATGACCTCGATCAACTCCATGCAGTGGCTGCGCGCGAGCCGCGAAGGACTGGCCGAGCCGATCGATTGGACGATCTTCAAGAAGGGCACGCTGCCCGCGGAGGCGATCGTCGCCAACGGTTATGGCGTCGCCTCCAACATTCAGGGCACGAATCTGTGCTATCGCCGCGACAAATTCCCCAACGGCGGTCCCAGGAGCTGGGCCGACTTCTGGGAAGTCAAGCAATTCCCGGGCGCGCGCGGCTTGTGCATCAACGATTCCCCGCGCACGCTGATTTTTGCCTTGCTCGCCGACGGCGTGCCGGCCGATCGACTCTATCCGCTGGACATCGACCGCGCGTTCAAGAAGCTCGACCAGATCAAGCCGCACATCAAGGTCTGGTGGCGGGAGGGCAATCAATCGCAGCAGCTCATCCGCGATGGCGAGCTCGATATGATGTCGATCTGGAATGGACGCGCGACCGAGCTGAAGGAGGCGGGGGTGCCGGTCGAGCTCATCTGGAACGGCGCAGTCCGCAGCACGAGCACGTGGTGCGTGCTCAAGGGCGCGCCCAACCGTAAGCTCGCGTGGGAATTCATCCAGTTCGCCGCGCAACCCAAGCCGCAGGCCGAGTTCAATCGGCGGCTCTATTACGGCCCGACCAATCCGGCGGCGTTCGAATTCATCCCGCACGACATCGCCGTCGTGCTTCCGACCTACAGCGAGAATCTCGCCGTTTCGATCCGGGAGGACGACGAATGGGAGGCGGACCGGATCGTCGCGCTCGAAGAGCGCTTCACGCAGTGGCTCGCCTCCTAGCGGCGGCGGGGAAGTAAGAATGACCCAGGACCTGGTGCTCTACGAGACCGACGCGAAGGTTGGCTTCGTCACGTTGAATCGTCCGGAAAAGCTCAATGCGCTGAGCACGGATCTGCGCCGCGAGCTGGCCGCGACGCTGACCCGGGCCGACGAGGATCCGGCGACCAGCGTAGTGGTGCTGCGCGGCGCCGGCCGCAGCTTCTGCGTGGGCTACGACCTCGCCGGCGGCTCCGGCAGCGAGGCCTGGCGCCACGATGCGCTCAAATATCACGAGCGGCTCGGCGCCAGCCTGGCGCTGGAGTTGATGCCCTGGTACATGCGCAAGCCCGTGCTTGCCTCGGTGCAGGGCCACGCGCTCGGCGCCGGCTGCGAGCTTGCGATGTTCTGCGATCTTACGATCGCGGGCGACGATGCGATGTTCGGCGAGCCGGAAGTAAGATACTCGCAGGCCGGGCCCGGCTTGGTGATGCCTTGGATCATCGGCTTCAAGAAGGCGCGCGAGCTCCTCTATCTCGGCGACATGATCGACGCGCCGACGGCGCTCGAGCTCGGCATGGTCAACCGCGTGGTGCCGCGCGGCGATCTATCCAAGGACACGCTGAAATTTGCCCGGCGCATGGCGCTGATCGCCCCCGAGGCGCTGGCGACCACCAAGCTCGCCATCAATCGTGGTGCGGACGCCGCCGGCTTCCGTAACGCGATGCAGGCCGGCATCGACGTGGTCGCGCCGCTCTATGCCGCGCAGACCGAGGTCGCAACCCAGTTCCGCGAGCTTGCCCGCAAGGAAGGATTGGGCGCCGCGTTGAAATGGCGCAAGGCTCAGTTCGAAACCTGATCGCAAAGGGTCGGTGCCCGGCTGCTGCAATCCACTCTGGCAAATAAAATTAAGATCCCAGGAAGCCTCTATTTACTGGCTGTCCATTGCCGCCGATGAGCCGACGCTTCCCGCGCTATTATGATATCATCTGCAGCCTTGCCTGTGGCACGCTGAACGTAGGCTTGGAGCAGACAATGTTGTCCGGAACGCTGTCGCACCCGAACGTCGCCCATACTCTTTCGTACCGGCTGATGGCCGACGCCTCCAGGATGCTTGCGGTGATCAGTTGCGTCGCAGCCTTCACGGTCTCGGGCTGTGCCGCGGAGCCGACCCAAATCACGATCCTTGCAACGAACGATATCCACGGTGGCATCGAACCCAACACGTTGAAAGACGGCACGGTGGAGGGCGGCCTAGCGGCCTTCTCGGGCACCGTTCAAGCCATCAAAGCGGGCTTGAGGCGCAAGCTTGGCGATCGGGCAGGTGTTCTGGTTCTCGATGCCGGCGACCAGTTTCAGGGCACACTCATCAGTAACCACAATGAAGGCCGGCTTGTCTTTCAGGCGATGAGCCAAGCCGGTTATGACGTGGCCATCACCGGCAACCACGACTATGATTTTGGACCAGTGGGCTGGCTGGAGGACGAAGTTACCCCCACAACTGCCGACCAGGACCCTCGTGGCGCGCTCAAGGCGGCGCTCCCCTATGCGCAGTTTCCGCTGATCTCCTCCAATACTTTTTTGCGCTCCTCGCTTCGCGACGCGCTTGGCAACCAGGTGCAGGTCGAGCAGCAAGGCTGCGATCCGATCGTTGGGACTGGCCAGACGCCGCCCGCGATCGATTGGACTAAGGCCGCGAGCCCCGATTTTCTCAAACCCTACCTGATCAAGGAGGTGGGAGGGGTGCGAGTTGCCGTGATCGGGATCGACAATATGTTCACGCCGACGACCACCACTCCCGCCAACGTGAGCGACATTTGCTTCGAACGTGAGGCTGATGCCTATCTCCGGGTCCGCGCCCAGCTCGACGGCCAGGCTGACGTGTTCGTCCTGCTTATCCACGACGGCAACACCGACCGAACCAAAGATCTCTCGACGCTGGTCGAGACGCTGATGTCCTCTTCACAGCCGACGCACGGAGCGGTAGTCGATGCCGTGATCTCAGGGCACACACACTTCACCTATAATCTTACCATTGCCGGAGTACCGGTCATTCAATCGGGCGCAAATGGCAAAGCCTATGGGCGAGTTGATCTGGTTTACGATCCAGAGCTCGGCGGGATTGATCGCTCCAAGACGAAGTCGTACGCGGGGGTCGAGACGTTTCTCGACAAGTGCGCAGACGCGGCCAGGGACTACTGCACGGTCGATTCGACGACCCAGGCCGTGATGTATGAGGGCGCGCCCTTCCATAACGACGATGCCATTGTTGAGCTCATCGCCAAGGAGAGGCAGGCGATCGCACCGCTTGCTGGGCAGATGCTCGGCAAGGCAACGGCCGAGATTAAGGTCGATCGCATCGCCGAAAGCCCGCTTGCCGATGCGCTGACCGACCTTCTGCGCCAGATCTCGACGGCCGATGTCGCTTTGATGAACACGGGCGGCATTCGCGCGCCTCTTGAGATGGGCGACGTCACCTATGAGGAATTATTCCGTGTCATTCCGTTCAATAACCATGGCGTGGTGATTGGTCCAATATCAGCCTCCACTCTGCTGATGGCGCTAGCCCGGTCGGCCCAAGCATGCGGCGATTTCGGCGCCTTGATGCAGAGCGGATTGAAGGTTCAGATTGAGAAGGATTGCGATCCACCATCAGGCCATATCGGTACCGACACGAACGCCAGGTTGACGCGCGTCGAGACGCTTGGGGGCAAGGTGCTGCTCGATACTGCCGCTGGCGTGGTGCCCACGGCGGGTGACGATCCCATGCTGACGGTGGCCACACTGGACTTCCTTGCAGCCGGCGGCTCAGGCTACGGCATGCTCAAGGGTGCTCCACAGATCAAAGATCTTGGCATTGTCCGGGAAGCGATGAAGGACCTGCTGGCAAACGCGCCCGCGACATTCGCGCCTGTCATGGACGGACGCTGGGCAGTGCACAAGCCTCCGGGGCATTAGC
>Ga0306920_100017090_pt1 | contig 10009 bp, 6 predicted proteins | sample flu12Cox44000170_FD_204666 | JGI IMG/M metagenome (GOLD analysis project Ga0306920, IMG submission 204666) | Lab enrichment of tropical soil microbial communities from Luquillo Experimental Forest, Puerto Rico - flux4day.12C.oxic.44.000.170 (v2)... | ecosystem: Environmental > Terrestrial >... | reverse complement strand
CATCGAAAAGACCGGGTATATCCAGTGGGGTACAGCGGATGCCGGCGTACTTGGTCCACGCAGCCGCGCAATCATCGCCCGGCTCGCGCTTGAAGGGATGCTTAGCGCTCCCTACGACGCCCCCCTGACTCCACAAACCACTTTTATAGCGAATCTTCCATAAGGATCGCCGAATGGGTACATCCCGCTTACGCGCAGGAGTACATGTCAGGATTGACGGTATCGAGGGAACTCTATTTCGAAAGCTAGATGACGAAACGTGGCAAATTGAGGACAAACACACAAGGCGAATCCGTGAATACAGGCAAGGCGACCTTCTTGCGCTGTATCAATCTGGAAAGCTTGTGTTCTCCGTCCGACCGGAAGGAAATTTTCGCCGCCCTTACATCCCTGAGGCTCACGCTGACAAGGCGGCATGGGATATCGCAAAAATCCGGCGCCAATATGTTCTGGCCGTAATGGATATGCCAAGCCTTGGGCAACAGACCAGGGATGTGATACATCGGACGTGGGAAAAGCTGATAAGCAAGCCGACAAAATGTCCATCGGAGATAACCGTTTGGCGCTGGAAGGTCCGGTACCTTAAAGCTGGTCGGGATATCCGTGCGCTGCTTCCGGCCAAGACACTCAGAGGGAACAGGAAAGAACGTTACCCGGACGAAGTTCTCACCTCCGTCGTAGAATCTATTGAAGACATCTATCTGACCCAGGAGAGAAATACAATCCAGGACACGCTTGACGAAGCAGAGCATCGGGTCAGAAAAGAGAACAAGCTTCGACCGAGTTCTCAACAACTGCCCTTGCCCACATTCAGTCTCGTTGAACGTACGATCGCCAGGATTCCCGAGTTCGACCGTTATGTGGCCCGTTATGGTCGTACTGCCGCGGAAAAACGCTTCCGGGCAGTCCTGCATCATCACGTGGCCGGCGCTCCCCTGGATCGCGCACAGATTGACCATACGCCGCTTGATCTGATTGTGGTTGACGACGAGTCGCTGCTCCCGCTGGGACGACCGTATGTCACGGCATGTCTGGACTGTGCTACACGTTGCGTACTCGGCTTGCATATCAGCTTCGATCCCCCGAGCCACCTAACTGTGGCCCGCTGTCTCCAGCATGCATTCATGCCGAAAACATCGCTTCATGAACTATATCCCGAAGTGAAGAATGCGTGGACGGCGTACGGTGTCATGAGTCAGCTAGATGTAGACAACGGTCTCGAGTTCCATAGCGAAAGCTTTGAAAATGGATGCTACTCGTCGGGTATCGAGATTCAATATTCGCCCCGAAAAAAAGCCTGGTTCAAGGGAATGATCGAGCGATTCCTCAAGACGTTCAACGAGAACGTCTCTCATGGAATTCCCGGGACAACATTCAGAAATATTCTCGAAAAGGACGACTACGATCCATCAAAATTCGCGGTTGTGAGGTGGAGCATCCTCAAGAAAATTGCACACATCTGGGTGGTCGACGTGTATCACCAGAAAATACACCGTTCGCTGGGTGTACCACCCGCGCTCAAGTGGGCTTCCGGCATCCGCCAGGAAGACATTCCGCTTCCCGACGACCCAAAGTCACTCAACTTCATCTTCGGAAAGTGCGAGGAGCGGACGTTAACTCACAAAGGAATCGAACTTCACGGCGGTCTCTTCTACAATTCGGTGGAGCTGACTTACCTGCGACGAAGGCTCGGCGACAGTCTCCGTGTAGAGGTGCGCGTCGACACCTCAGATCTCGGACATATTGTCGTCCTCGCACCCGACAAGGCTGAAATGTATGACGTACCTTGTCTCCGCCTCGACTACGCGGCCTCGCTGTCGCTCTATCAACACAAGATTTGCAAGCAATTCGCGAACAGGCACCTCGGCAACTACTCTCCAGAAGGATGGCTGGAAGCGAAATCTCAAATCCGTAAGATCGTAGAGGAAGAAATCTTCCTTAAAAAACGGCGAACGCGCTCGAAGGCGGCACGTTTCAGAAATATGGATGCTACCGAGCCGTCCACTGCTGAAAACGTTCCGCAGACACCAGCCCTTCCAGTTTCCTCAAGCAGTGCCGCTGACGACTTTAATAGATCTATTCAGGATGACGTTGCCCCCACTCCAGATAGCCATCCGACATCAGACTCCAACGCGTCGCCACGGCGGATTACCCCAAGATATCGTGACGGCGGACCATCAGAATGAACCTACGACTACCGAGGAGAAATAGATGAACAGACGGAAGCCACCCATAACCCTGATTGAAGACACGCTGGTACCACATCGACCGTTTGAAAAGGCGACGAGTCGTCTGGAACAATGCTTCGCATTTTCACACAGTAAAAGGGAGCCGATATGTATTGCGGTCGTAGGTGAATCGCGCACCGGAAAAAGCCGTGTCCTTGCAGAGTTTGCCGATACGCATCCGATCACACGTAACGACGAGGGACTCCATATTCCGATCCTCCGTGTCACTGCACCGTCCAAACCAACAGTGAAAGGCCTGGCCGAAACGATGCTCGAAGGTATGCAGGATCAAACATTGAGTGGGACTGAAAATGAGAAAACGCGAAGACTGGTTCGCTTGATGAAAGAATGTGGCACATTGATGATCGCAATTGACGAGTTCCAACACTTCGTTGACAAAGCTTCGGACCGGGTAATCTACGATTCCGCAGACTGGCTAAAAACGCTGGTTGACAAATTGCGTTGTGCGTTGGTCGTCGCAGGCTTACCCTCGTCCGTTGGAATCCTAACCCAGAACGAGCAGTTTCAAGGGCGTTTCTATGCCCCGGTTAATATGCCGAGATTTGATTGGAAGATTGCTTCTCACCGGGATGAATTCATCGCTATTCTCGGGGCGTTCCATGAATCAATGAGTAGGTTTTTCGACTTACCTAAGCTGGATGATAGAGACATGGCTTTCCGATGCTACTGCGGTTCAGGTGGCCTCATTGGGTATGTGACGAAGTTTCTGAGGCAGGCTGTCTGGAATTCGATCGATGGAGGCAAGAAGAAGATCACGCTGGCCGACCTCGCCACTGCGCAAGATCAGGCAGTTTGGGCAGAAGAGGGTCGCACCGATCTCTTGAATCCATTTTCACGATCGTTCAGTCCAACTCCGAACGAGCAGCTTCTGTTAGCTGCCCATACTATTGGGAAATCCGTTGAACCGCCTCCAAAGAGCAGAAGAGGACGAACTGGACGCTCCCGCTCCAGGCGCGCGACGAGCCGCGCAGTACTGAACGCCACATGATGCTCGTACGTACGCCTTTTCACGCACCAACCGAAAGTCTACTCGGCTATGCGCTGCGCGTGTCCGAGACAAACGGATATGAGACGCCTTGGCATATCCTCAAGCTCGCCGGAATTGGGCCATCGGCAATGACGAATGCCGGTTTCCCTGTGGCGAAACTTGCCGCCATTCTAGGCCGGCGTCCGGAAGCTCTTCGCAACATCGCGCATACGATGCCTTCCGGTCGCCAGACGAACTTCGTAATCCTTGAGCATCAGCTTGGTGGCAGCCTCAATACCAGCCCTTTCAGACTACAACGTCCTGCGCTGTGTTCGGAATGCGTATCTGATCGAGGATACATAGAAGCCTTCTTTGATCTGAATCTCGCTGTTGCCTGCCCCGTGCATGGGCGGGAGTTGCTCTCTCAATGCGAGCATTGCGGGAATCGACTGACACATTTTCGTCCCGGATTGCTCATCTGCAGATGTGGCGCATCTTTGGCGGAACAGATCCGACCTACCGTAGGTGAGCGGATCATTGCACTGATGGCCGTTCTGAAGGCCACTCTCGAGCGCGTCGAACTCTCATCAACCGCGCCATTGGCAGGCTTCCCGACAGACCACCTGCTAGGCATGCCGCTGCGCACATTGCTGACACACCTTCCAAAATTCGGCCGCTTCAATCGCGCGACCTATGCGCCGGATTCACTGGACTTTATTGATGGCGTCGCAGAGGCCCTTGAGGATTGGCCTCATGGCTTCCATCGGTTTCTCGATCTACACGGTCAAAGCAAGGAGGCCCCCTCATTTCATAAGCGCTTCGAGCAGTTCTCTGAACTGTTCTTCGGCACACCAGAAACACGCATGAAATTTAACTGGCTGCACTCCGAGTTTCTCCAGTACGGGCTGACACACGAAAAGCGATCGTACGTAGATCCGAGGGCCATACCGGATCGTTCCCACGAGCGCAGGCGCATCCCGTTGAGAGAGTTTTCACGACGCACCGGCCATGACATACGCTCGCTTGAAGCATGGCATCAGAGAGGATCTCTGAATATCATCAGTGTAGGAGCCGGGACGAACCGGCGGTACATCGTCGATACTGAATCGATTACTTTGCCGCCTCGACCCCAAAGAAATGAGATTCTCGGAGAGCGCCAGGCAGCCGCCTGGCTAGGAATGCCAGTGAGTGTCCTCGAGCGCTTACGAGACCTGGGCCAGTTCCCTATGCGTCATCATCTTTCATTCCGATATGGTTATCATCGGGCAGATCTGATGGCGTTCAGGAGCCGCCTGATCGATCGCAGCCCGCCAATCGCTCGGGCGGCTTTACCCGATCAGGCGATCAGCCTGAATCAGATGCTGCGCACGTTACGGCTCCATAGCGTGGAACATAAGGCGCAACTCGTCATCGGCTACCTGAACGGAGAGCTGTCGTCTTTGGGCAGAACCGGTGACACCCTAGGTGAAATCTTCTTTGACAGGGAGCGAGTGACGACGCTCGCAGAAGCAAGCCGCGCTGTCATTGCCAAAGGCGCCCTTACGCAGCGGCAGGCCGCTCAGGCGATTGGATGCGACGTTCAGGTGATAAGCGGATTGCTCCATGAAAAGTACCTCAAAAACGTGGCCAGAGGTAAGTCCGTCCGCATTGACGCAGACTCGGTCGAGCAGTTCGCCCACCGCTACGTACCGCTAGCCAGGTGCGCTGCCGACTGGGCGACGAGTTCGCCGCGTCTGAAACAGATCTGCAGTCAATCACGAATCAAAGTACTCGAAATTGCACATCACGAAAACGGCAAATCCCCCTTTATCAAACGCCGCGACACTCAGCTTCTGCATGAAGCATTCAACGACGACAACCGCGCCAGTTCTGCTGAGGCACCAAAAGCGACGAAACCGGACCCCGTCGACCAACTCCGCGCATATCTTCAGAATCTCATAGACACCGATCAGCCTCTGCCGTGGCGAGGCGGACTTCCTAACAAAATGGCAGTCGCGAGAGCGTGCGGCTTTGATCGCGACGTGTTCTACACCAATCCGGAAGCAATCGAACTCCTTTCCGATTTTGTGCGCGAGGAAAGTCATCGACGAATAGCCGCAGGCGACTTCGCCGATCGCCCCATAGCCCGATTGCGGGGCTACCTGGAACGGTTGAAACAAAGCGGCGAGTCGCTTCCCACATCTTGCGGAAGGCCAAACAAGAGCGTCATCGCCGGGAACGCCGGCGTCGACCGCGACCTCTTTTACCGCAGCAGTGAAGCAGCGAGGATGCTCGACGATTTCGTGAACCCGGCCCAGCGTTAAACAGTCTCGATTCGCCGGCAGTATTACGGTGCGGAAAGGCTTGCACCGTGTGCAAGATTCCGAGAAGGGCTCGCTGACCGCGAATCACCGAGCCTTGCTGGGCAAGGCTTTGCGCTCGTTTTGGAGGAAATTTCACTTTATGGGGTGGATCTATGGTGGATATTTCATCTTATGCGGCGGGTTGATTACAATTTATGGTGGATGAGACCAAGGTAAGTCATTGAATTTATTGAGATCGTCATTTCATTTTATGGGGCACCCCACAGCGGCGTCGCATCCGCCCTGCTGTCCTTGCGCCCCGCGAGATACGACGCAAACCCCTGCGCCAGTGCATTTGGCTCGCCGCCGCGCACGAGTTTGAGCACCTGAGATTCGTAAGGATTGCTGGACAACGGCCGTAGCACCACGCGCCCGCCACCGGTAGCCCCAAGCGCGGCGGGGATGAGCGCCACGCCCATGCCGAACTCCACCATCGTCACGACGGTCTGCCAGAGCCGCGCCTCGTGACGGATGTACGGGCTGAAACCGGCCTCCACGCAGGTCGCGATGATCTGGTCGTGATAGTGCGGCGACACCGAGCGCGGGAACAGGATGAACGGCTCGCGTGCGAGCGCCGCGAGATCGATGCGCCGCTTGCGCGCAAACCGATGCCCTTCCGGCAGACAGCAGAGGAATGGCTCGGAAAACAGCACCTCCGACTGCACCTCGGCCGGAAAGCGCCCCCAATGCGCAAAACCGAGATCGATCTGCAGACGCTGCAGTGCCTGCACCTGTTCCGCCGTGTTCATCTCGCGCAGCACCACCTCCACGGCCGGATGATCGGCCTCGAAACGGCGCACCGCCTCGGGCAGCCCGCGATAAAGCATCGAATTCACGAAGCCGATGCGCAGCCGCCCCGCGAACCCATGCGCGGAACGCGCCGCGATGCGCCGCACCTCGTCGGCCTGTTCGAGCAGCCGCCGCGCCTCTTCAAGCAGCACATTGCCCGCATTGGTCAGCGCGACGGCCTTGTTCGTGCGTTCGAGCAGTTGCACGCCTAGCTGCTCCTCGAACTTGCGGATGTCGAAGCTCAGCGCCGGCTGCGAGATGAAAAGCCGGCGCGCCGCACGGCCGAAGTGGAGTTCTTCGGCTACGGCCACGAAATAGCGCAGTTGCTTGAGTTCCATGGCGGGTCTCGCGAGACTGTCGATAGATGGTGCTTATCGTACATGACAGTAGTTGTATTGGACCATTATCGAAGCCATGCCTAATCTACGGCGAATCGCGCCGCTGCCTGCTCCGACAGGCACAGGCATCCGGAAAAGCTATCGAGACTGGAGACACCACAGATGAGCGATCGCCCCGCCTTCGCCGACCAGGTTAGCGGCTCGGCCAACATTCCCGACAGCCGCGGCATCAACTTCTACACAAGCGACCCCGGCTTCGCCCCCCTATTGCGTAGTTATCTCGGTGAAGCGGCATTCCACACGATCGAGGCGCAGCTCGTCTCGCTCGGCCAGCGCGCCTCCGACGAACTCGATGCGCTCGCACTCGTCGCCGACAAGCATCCGCCCACGCTCGAGCAGCGCTCGCGCCGTGGCGAAGCGATCCAGCGCGTCGACAAGCATCCCGACTACGTGGCGCTCGAACGCGTCGCCTATGCGGAGCTCGGGCTCGCGGCCATGAGCCATCGCGAGAACGCACCCGCGCCGCTCGTCAAGTACGCGCTCACTTACCTGTTCGTGCAGGCCGAGTTCGGCCTGTGCTGCCCCGTGAGCATGACCGACTCGCTCACGCGCACGCTGCGCCGTTTCGGCTCGCCCGAACTCATCGCGCGCTATTTGCCCATGCTCGCCTCACAGGACTTCGACACGCTCTACCAGGGTGCGATGTTCATGACGGAGCAGGCGGCCGGCTCGGACGTGGCGCGCATCGCCACGCGGGCCGCGCGCGAGCGCACTGCAACTGGTGAAGACGTGTGGCGCCTGTACGGCGACAAGTGGTTCTGCTCGAACGCCGACGCCGATCTAGCCATGGTGCTCGCCCGCGCCGACGACGCGCCTCCCGGCATCAAGGGCCTCGCCCTCTTCCTCCTGCCGAAGACCCTCCCCGACGGCACGCGCAACGCGTATCACATCGTGCGTCTCAAGGACAAGCTCGGCAGCCGCTCGATGGCAAGCGGCGAGATCGTGCTGGAAGGCGCACAGGCCCACCTGATCGGCGAGGTGGGCCGGGGCTTTCATCAGATGGCCGACATGATCAACATGTCGCGCCTCTCGAACGGCGTGCGTGCGGCAGGCCTCATGCGCCGCGCCGTGACCGAGGCACTGCACGTGGCGCGCAACCGCGAGGCGTTCGGCCGCAAGCTCATCGAAATGCCGCTCATGCAGCGCCAGTTGCTCAAGATGATGCTGCCCGCCGAGCAGGCGCGCTCCATGTTCATGCGCATCGCCACGCTGCTCTCGCGCGCCGACCACGGCGACGAACTCGCGGCGAAATGCGTGCGCATCCTCACGCCGCTCATCAAGTTTCGCGCCTGCCGCGACGCGCGCCGCGTGACCGGCGACGCCATGGAAGTGCGCGGCGGCGTGGGCTATATCGAGGAATGGAGCGACCCGCGCCTCGTGCGCGATGCGCATCTCGGCTCGATCTGGGAAGGCACCAGCAACATCGTCGCGCTCGACGTGGCGCGCGCGGCGAAGCGCAAAGGCGCGCTCGATGCGCTCACTCAGTACGTGCATGCGGAGCTTGCCGGAAGCGGCCTGCCGGAAGCGAGTGCAACGCTCCTGCGCGACGTGTTCGCTCGCGCAGGCAGCGCGCTCATGAGCGTGGCCGAATGCGGCCGCGACGAATCGGTGCGCCAGGCGGCGAGCGCGCTCTACCACGCCACCACGGCCGCCTTCATGGCCTGCGAAGCCGCCCAGGTTTCGCACCACGCCGCCGATTACCGCCGCCTCGCGCTCGCGCATCTGCTCGTGCGCCACAAGTTGCTGCCGCACGATCCGCTCGCGCTCGACGAGCGCGACGAAAACGCGGCAACGTTGCGGGCGCTTGCCAACGAGCAGCCGCTTGCGCTCGCCGACGCCATGCAACTGATGCCCGCACAGTGAGGCCACGCACGATGAACACCATGAAGGATGCCGAATCGATCGCGGTGAGCGGCGCGCTGCACGGACTGCGCGTGATCGACCTGAGCCGCGTGCTCGGCGGCCCGTACTGCACTCAGGCGCTGGCCGACCACGGCGCCGAAGTCATCAAGCTCGAACCACCCGATGGCGACGAAACGCGCGGCTGGGGGCCGCCGTTCGTCGGCGATACCGCCTCGTATTACGTGGGCGTGAACCGCAACAAGCACGGCATTGCTGTCGATCTCTCGCGCGAGGAAGGCCGCGCGATCCTCTGGCAGCTGCTCGAAGGCGCTGACGTGCTGGTCGAGAACTTCAAGCCCGGCACGCTCGCACGCTGGGGCATGGATTACGAGCGTGACCTGCGCCCGCGCTTCCCGCGTCTCGTTCATTGCGCGATTTCGGGCTTCGGCCCAGACGGCCCGCTCGGCGGCCTGCCCGGCTACGACGCCGTGATTCAGGCCATGGCTGGCCTCATGAGCGTGAATGGCGAGCATGACGGCCCGGCGCTGCGCATCGGACTGCCCATCGTCGACATGGTCACGGGCCTCAACGCGCTCGCCGGCATTCTGCTCGCGCTGATTGAGCGCGAACGGAGCGGCCTCGGGCAGTCGGTGGACATCGCGCTCTACGATTGCGGCGTGTCGCTGCTGCATCCGCACCTGCCGAACTACTTCGGCAATGGCCGCACGCCGCAGCGCAGCGGCAACGCGCACCCGAACATCGCGCCCTACGACAGCTACGCCACGGGCAGCGCGCCGATTTTTCTCGCGGTTGGAAACGATCGCCAGTTTGCGAAGCTCTGTGCGCATCTGGGTGTGCCCGAACTCGCCGACGACCCGCGTTTCGCCGACAATCGCAGCCGCTGCGCGCACCGCCCCGAACTCAAGGCGGCCCTCGAAGCGCGGCTCGTGGCGCACGACTGCGAACCGCTCGCACGCGACCTGATCGAGGCCGGCGTGCCGTGCGGCCCGGTGCAGACCGTCGATGACGTGGCCGCTCACCCGCATACGCAGCATCGCCGCATGATCGTGGAAATGGAAGGCTATCGCGGCACGGGCGCGCCCGTGAAGCTCTCGCGCACGCCGCCGACCTATCGCACGCGCCCGCCCGCGCACGGCGCCGATACGCGTGCGGTCATGAACTCGCTCGGCATCGATGCGCAAACCCAGCAACGGCTTTTCGAAGCCGGCATCGTCAAGGAACCCGCACGAGGATAAGCGCGTAACGTTTCGCGCTCGCCCCCACTCTCGCGCCTATGCAGTCGCGGCAATCGCCTCGATCAGCGCGTGCAGGGCGATGCGCCACGCTTCGCTGTTCGGGCCATCAGCAAGCAGCGCACCGACAACTTCCCGATGCAACGCGTCGCGTTGCGGCCCCGCGGGC
>Ga0306920_100017089_pt1 | contig 10009 bp, 7 predicted proteins | sample flu12Cox44000170_FD_204666 | JGI IMG/M metagenome (GOLD analysis project Ga0306920, IMG submission 204666) | Lab enrichment of tropical soil microbial communities from Luquillo Experimental Forest, Puerto Rico - flux4day.12C.oxic.44.000.170 (v2)... | ecosystem: Environmental > Terrestrial >... | reverse complement strand
CCTCGTCGCGGAGAACGGCGGCAATCTCGGCAGCATCGCCAGCGGCCTGCGCGTTCCGGCACGCACCTATTCGCAGGTGCGTCTCATCCCCGTCGATGCGACGGCTCCCCTCGCCTCCTCCGCGCAAAACGCCGGAGCGATCTACAATTTCGAGGCCGATTACGTCGACAGCACGGGCACGACGCAGCAGCTGCCACTCGAGCTGATGAACCCCGATAAGGGGATCGGTATCCCGACCTCGATCAAGGTTCCGATCGGGAACGTCGGCGCGGGGCTCAAGGGCACCGGCACGAGCACCACTACCGGTGCCCTCCCGTTTGGCTCGACCTCGGGTACGACGCCCAACCCGTTCGGCACGACGACGGGCACGACCAGTCCGCTCACTTCCACCACGACCGGCTCGACCAGGAGCACGACACCGAACAATTCCCTCGCCGCTGCCCTCGATGGCACCGTCAATCTGGTGCCCTTTACCTTCGCGACCAACAGCAGTGGAATCCTCTGGAGCGCGCACGCGACCGCCGCCTATGACCTCTCAATCGCCGGTGGCATCTCCGGGCAGCTGACGCTCACCAACATCCCCAACTACGCCAGCGGGCTGCGCGTAAGCGCGCAGACTCTGAGTGCGGACGGCACGCGCCACATCATCGTCAGCGCCACCACGGTGCAATCGGACGGCGCCTTCCTCCTCTACCCGCTCGCGACCAACTCCTCCACCACCTCGCCGTTGACCTATGACGTGGTGATTCACGGTCCGGGCATTGCCACCATCATCGTGAAGGACGTGCAAGTCCCGCGGCCCTCCAGCTCGACTGCCACCGGGCGCACGACCGGCACGACCTCGACGCCGGGCGCGGGTTCGACGCCATACTCGACGGGGATCACCGGCACCAGCAGCACCTCGCGCACGACGGCCAACGTCTCGAGCACGACGACCAGCGCGAACGTGAACGCGGTGTCGATCGGCACACTCACTCCCCGAGCGGTTAAGTCCTACACGGCGAACATCGCCACTGCGCCCGGCGCACCACTGCCCGCCGGTGCGGTGGTGGACTTCTATCAGACGCTCGGCACCAAGGGCGAAGTCCCCTACGTCATCGAGTCGAGCCCGATCGATCCCTTCAATCAGGTGCTCTTCAACGACCAAACGCTGTCGCCAGACACGATCGACTCGGGCACCTGGGCAACCAACGGCACGGTCACGATCGTAAGTGCTACGCCTGCCGATGGCGCCGGGACATACCTGGTCGCTGCATCATCGCCCGGGTTCGCCGACGGCACGCTCAGTCTCAAGGCTTCTGTCTCACCCCCGAAATCAGGCGCGGCGATGGTCGTCGTGCCGGCGCTGACACTCGAGTCCGGCGCGAGCGCCGGATCGCTCGCCGCCACGGTCGTCGCCACCACCCCCGGCAAGTACGACCAGGGGCAGCTGCTCCTGAGCCACGACGGTGCGCTCGTTGCCGCGGCATCCCTCGATGCCGTTCTGACGCAGGGGACGGGGGGTATCGTCACGGTGCCAGGCCTCCCGGCCGGGACGCCGGATGCCGTCTACTACGCGACGGTTCGCGTCTGGAAGTCCACCGACCCGGGCAGCGTGCAACGCCAGTGGTACGCGCAGGTCATCGACCTGCGCACCAGCACGAGCGGTGCGATCGCGCTCACGGTCAACTGAAGCCGGCCGAAACCGTTACACTAATCCGTTTTGCACGGGCCGACCCGGGCTCAGTCCCTTGATTCATCGGGGAACGTATTGGCGGCGGCCCCCTCTAACCGACGGCGCCACACGCCGCGCCCCAAAAAAGTGAGCATCGAAGGGGATGTCCCGAATGACAGTCGTTCCTCCGCCGCGGACCCGCCTGGCGCGCGTGCTGCCTGCCACGGTGTGCGCGGCCGCGGCACTGCTTGGCGCCTGCCACACTAAGACCAACCCGCCGCCCGGAACGCCCGTCGTCACCATGGGCGATCTCACCAACAGCGGCGATTTCATGAGCTATATCATCAACATCGACGCCATCGAACTCAGGCGCAACGACGGCACCGTCATCACCCCGTTGGCGACGACGCAGACCGTCGATCTCGCCCGACTCAACACCATGACGGAACTGGTGGAGGCGCCGGCGGTGCCCGAGGGAACGTATACCTCGGGGTTGATCGTACTCGACTACAGCTACACGCCGCGCCTGTGGCTCAACGTCAACGGGCAGACGCTCTCCGCCTCACCCGCCAACGTGACCGGTGCGGGGCTGACGACGGCTTCGGTCGCCGTGACCTTCGATCCGAGCCATCCGCTCGTCATCCAGCAGAACCAGTCCGTACGGCTGCAGATCGCCGTCGACCTGACAGCGTCCAACGAGCTCACCGCCACCTCTCCGACGCCGATCGTGACCGTACAGCCATTCGTGACGATGTCGGTGGCGCCGGTCGATAGCACGGTGATACGACTGCGCGGGTTGTTCGTCACGACCCAGGACGTGACGAGCGGCTTCTACATGAACACGCGTCCCTTCTACGACCTGAGTTCGTCGCTGGGTGCCGTAGTCGTCAACACCAACGCGCAGACTTACTTCCATATCAACAGCAACGTTTACACCGGAGCCGCCGGCCTCGCCGCGCTTGCCCCTCAGCAGCAGAACATGCCGCTCGTGGTGCATGGCACTCTCGATACTCTCTCCGGCGTTACCCCGGCGCTCAACGCTAGCGAGGTCTACTTCGGCTACGCCCAGGAGAGCCAGCTCGCCTATTATCTCACCGGCACCGTCACCGCACGCAGCGACAATAAGATCACGCTGCGCGCAGTAGACTACGTGACACCGGTCCCAACGACGGATGCGCCCTTTCTCACCGCCTACGTCGATAGCGTGCCGGTGACGCTCGGCACGGGCACGCCCGTATTCGAGGACGGCATCGCTGCGCCGGGCCTCACGATCGCGAACCTCTCGGTGGGTCAACAGATCACGGTCGCCGGGCAACCGAGCTTCGACTCCACGGGCACCGTGCTGGAAGGCCTCGACGCCACCTCCGGACTTGTGCGGCTCCATCCCACGACGCTCTGGGGCACGCTGAACACCGATGGCACGCAAGATGTGCTCTCGCTCGGGCGCTTCGCACCCGCTCAAATCAGCTTCGCGGGCACCGGCACTGCGGGACACGACGCAACGCCGAATGCCTATGTCGTCGACACGAGCGCGGTGCCACCGGGGCCGGCGACCACGACCGGTGAGCTGCTGCAAGTGCAGGGAGGCGTCGCGCCCTTTGGCAGCGCGCCACCGGACTTCACCGCGCGCGCGGTGACAGCGGGGCCGAGCACGCTGCAAACACTCGTAGTCAACTGGACCAACGGGGGTTCCACCAGTCCCTTCACCAGCAACTCGGCCGCGGGGCTGGTGGTGAACCTCGCCGACGCCAACCTCGGCACGACGCACGAGATCCGTACCGGCCCCGCGAGTCTCGATCTCAAGAGCCTGCCGGCGAGCCCGCTCATCACCACCACGGGCGCCGACCAGAGCAACCTGCAGCTCGCTATCGGCAGCACCACGCTCACCTCGGGCATCTCGGTCTTCAACAGTGCCCAGGCATTCGCGAGCGCAGTCGACGCGGACTTCAAGGCCGGCACCAACAAGATCTTCCGTCTCGTAGCCTACGGACAGTACGACAGCGTCAACAATACCTTCGTCGCCGCGCGCATCTGCGTGGCGCTGCACGAGTAGCGCCGCGCGCGGCCCGCTCGCCTCGCCGCCATGCCCTGGAAACGCCGTCCGTTCTCGGGTGACGACATCGGCCGTGCGCTCAACATCGCGGACCTGCGCGACATCGCCCGCCGCCGCATACCGGGCTTCGCGTTCGAATACGTCGAAAGTGGCGCCGAAGACGAAGTCACGCTGCGCGGCAACCGCGAAGCGCTCGAGCGGCTGCGACTGATCCCGCGGACGCTCGTAGACACCTCGCACCGTCACCTGCGCACCACGATTCTCGGCACCGCCGCCAACGCTCCGCTCGTCATCGCGCCGACCGGCCTCAACGGGCTGCTGCACCCGGATGGCGATGTCGCACTGGCGCGCGCTGCGGCCAGGCTCGGCGTACCCTACACCCTCAGCACCGTCTCCACCACGCGCCTCGAGGAGGTCGCAACGCGCGCCGGTGGGCGGTTGTGGATGCAGCTGTACGTGGTGAAGGAACGCGCGCTCGGGCGCGACATCATGCAGCGCGCGGCGCGGGCCGGGTACGAGGCGCTCGTGTTCACCACCGATGCGAACGTGTTCGGCCACCGTGAATGGGACCAGCGCAGCTATCGCCTCCCCGGCAAGCCGACGCTGCGCACCTTGCTCGATGCGCTGCGCCACCCGCGCTGGCTGTGGCAGGTGTTGCTGCGGCATGGCATGCCGCGCTTCCGGAATCTGGAACCGTTCCTGCCGCCGAACCTCACGCCGATGGGCGCGAGCACGGTCATTCCGCGCCTGTTCGATGCCACGATCTCATGGGACGACATCGCCTGGATCCGCGAACACTGGGGCGGAAAATTGCTGCTCAAGGGAGTGCTGAACGTCGCGGACGCCGAGCGCGCCGCGGCGCTCGGCGTCGATGGGATCGTCGTGAGCAACCACGGCGGCCGGCAGCTCGATTACTGCGTGGCACCGATCGACGTACTGGCCGAGATCAGGGCGGCGGTCGGCACGCGCCTCGCGGTGCTCGTCGATGGCGGCTTTCGCCGCGGAACGGACGTGGTGAAAGCGCTCGCGCTCGGCGCCGAGGCGGTGCTGCTCGGCCGCGCGACGCTCTATGGGCTGATCGCGGGCGGCGCCGCTGGTGTCGACCGTGCGCTCACCATCCTCACTACCGAAATCGATCGGGTACTCGGGCAGCTCGGCTGCAACAGCGTCGCGGAGCTCGCGCCGCACTTCGTGCGGCGCCCGTAAATGGCGGCGCCCTAGCGCTCGGGGGACTTCAGCAGCTCCTCCAGATACGGCTTCCACAACACCGCGTAGGTGTGCGAGCCATGGCCGTGCGTTTTCTCGCTGTAGGGGATCACGATCGCGCGCCCGTGCGGCACGCGCTTGATATTGCTCTCGAGGATGCCGAGCTCCGGAGGATTGATGAGATCATCGGCCGAGTTCACCGCCAGGAGCGGCGCCGCGATCTTCTCGAGTCCCGGCCCGGGGTCATAGTCGCGCGAGGCGGCGAGCGCGAACAGGAGATCGTTGGCGTCCTCGCTCTTCATGCCGCGCGCCACGGCGGCGTCGATCACCTCATCGGCCTTGGCGAGTGTCGGCGCCTCCTGATAGCGCAGCACCGGATTACTCCCGACGAGCCAGATCATCTGCAGCGCGGTACGCAGGGATGGCGGCTCGGTCTGGTAGTCGCCGCCCTTCCAGTCGGGGTCGTGGGTGATCGCGTCGATGATGGTCTTGCGCCAGACGCGGTTGCGGCCGGAGATCTGGGTCGGGAGGCTCGCGAGCGGCATGAGCGCGTCCATGAACTGCGGATGCTGCTCGCCCCACAGCCAGGTGTGCATGCCGCCCATGGAGGTGCCGATGACGAGCCGCGCATGGTTGACCTTCAGTCCCTCTGTCAGCAGCAGGTACTGCGCCTGCACCATGTCGTTATAGGCGTAGTGCGGGAAGTGCCCGTGCAGGCCATCGCTCGGCTTGCTCGACTTGCCGTGCCCGATGCCATCGGGCAACACGATGAAATAGCGTGCCGCATCGAGCGGCTGACCCGCACCGAACAGCTCCCCGGCGAACTCATCACGCACCAGGCTCCCGCCGTTCCCCCCCGGTACCGTGAAGGATCAGGACCGCGTTACGCACGACCCCATGGGCGTCCGTGCGAGGCTGGCCGAAGGTGCGGTAGTGGATTCGCGGCTGCGGCAGCGACTCCCCGGACGCGAACTGGAAGTCGCGGAGGACGAAGTCACCTTCGGCGGGCGCGGGATAGTTCGCCGCCAGGGCGGCGGCACACGCCGGCAGCAGCGCGAGGAGCATGACGAAGCCCTTGGTTCCACGGGTACAGGGCCGGCTCGGCGATCGCGCGCGGCCGCGCTCCAATCTATTCACACGCCACGACCTTTCAGCCACTCATCGTAGACCTGCTCGAGCACCGCAAGCGGCATGGGCGCCGCCGTCAGCCCGACATCGTGGAAATCGCGGATGTCGAACTTCGTTCCGAGCCGCCGCTGGGCGTCGGCACGCAGCTTGAGCCAGCGCGTGTGTCCCACCTTGTAGCTCGTCGCCTGCCCGGGCCAGGTGCAGTAGCGCTCGACCTCGGTGGTCGTGGCACTGCGTTTCTCGCCCGTGGTCTCGACCATGTAGTCGATCGCACGCTCGCGGCTCCAGCCCTTGTCATGGAGTCCGGTGTCCACTACGCAGCGCGCGGCGCGGAACAGCAGCGACTGCAGCAGGCCGAGGCGCCCGAGCGGGTCATGGGCATAGAGTCCCATCTCATCACACAGCTGCTCGGCGTACAGCGCCCAGCCTTCGGTGTTTGCGGAGAACATGGCACCCGCCTTGCGGATGAGCGGGAGCGAGGGCAACTCCAGCACCAGCGCCAGCTGGAAGTGATGCCCCGGCTCGGACTCGTGATACACGAGCGTCGGCAGCTTCCAGCGCGGCCACTCGCTCGTGTCACGCAGATTGATGTAGAAGGCCCCGGGACGCGAGCCATCGAGCGCCGGGATCTGGTAGTAGCCGCCGGGGGCGCCGGCTTCCGTATAGGCGGGGACGCGGCGGATCTCCAGCGACGCCTTCGGCAGGACGCGGAAGTACTGCGGCAGGTGTGGCTGCAGAGCCTTGATGAGCCCGTTGCAGTAATCGAGTATCTGTTGCCGCCCGGCTTCGGTGTTCGGAAACAGGGACTGCGGATCCTTCGCCAGCTCCTGCGCACGCTCGCCCACGGTGCCGCTGGTCTTGCCTTGTGAGCGCAGCAGCGCCTCCATTTCAGCCGAGAGCGCCTTCACCTGGTCGAGGCCGAGCTCGTGCACCTCCTCCGCACTCATCTCGGTGGTGGTCGAGTTGCGGAGCGCAACCCGGTAGAACGCCGCGCCCTGAGGAAGGCGGCTCACCCCCGCCTCGTGAACCGCGTCCGCACGCAGTTTGCTCAGGGCCGCCGACTGCCGATCGAGCGCCGGATACACCTCGCCGGCGACGATGCGGGCGGCATCCTCGCCGTAGCTGCCGGCGATGCCGAGCTGCTGTGTGCGCCGCGCGAGCGAAGTGCTCAGGATCGAGTCCGCCGGCGGCACGCTGCGCAGCGAGTGCATCTGCTCGAGGGTGCGATCGATCAGGAAGTCCGGCGGCACGACCTTGAGACCCGCGTCGTGTCGCAACCGCTCGGTCTCCTGATCGAGCACTACCGCAAAGCCACGCAGCCGTGACAGGTAGGCGTCGGCGTCGTCCTTGTCGCCGATATGGTGCTGCCGGTCGAGGAAGGTCGGCACGCTCTGATAGGCACCGGTGAGCTGGCTCACGACGTATGGCCGCCCGAGATCGCCGAAGTCGAAAGGCTCGGTACGCGCGATGGTGTCCATCTGGAACTCGACCGTGTCGTAGTTCGCAAGGTCCGCGCCGCTCAACTGTCCGCGCCCGAAAGCCCTCAGCCGCTTGAGCCGGGACGCGTTCTCCAGCTTGAACTCGCGCGCCCGCTCGAGCGAGTTCTGGGTGAGGCGCGACTTCGCCCAGGCATACTTGCCCTTATCGAGGCCGAGTATCGTCACCAGCTCCGGATTCTCGGCGAAGCGCTCGTCCATGAAGACATCGAACAGCGCATCGAGGCGCTTCGTGGTGTCATTCGCGGCGGATGCGGCGAGCGCTGCCTGACGGAGTGAGGTGGCCACGAAGGCACTCAGCAGCGTGCCGGTGGCGGCGGCGAGGAACTGGCGGCGATCGATCACGGAGGCTCCTTTTCAGAGTCGAACAGTCCGCGACTCCGCCCGACCCGCAGGCGCGGAGCAAGAGCGCCGGGTGAACCCGAGACGCCGGGAAGGCCGCGCGCCGAAAGCGCGCGGCCGGCAGCCTCATGCGGCGAGCGTGCCTTTCTTCTTGGCGGTGTGCGTCGCGATGAGGTCCATCAACCCGGGCGAGAGGCAGTCGTAGGGCTCGAGCTTCAGCTCCTTGAGCCGTGCACGCACCTCACCCATGCGCGCCGGCGGAAAGCCCGACTCGATGATCGAGGAGGCGAAGGCGGCGAACTCCGGCGCCGACCAGCCGCTGTCCTTGGACAGCTCGGTGTGCACGAAGTCGAAGCCGTAGAACGGATGGTCTTTGTTCTCGATGCGCCCGTACATATGCACGCCGCAATCCGTGCAGGCGTAGCGCTGAATGGGCGCCTTCTCATCGACGACCTTCAGCTTGTGGCCGTTGGCCGTCACCCCGAGCTTGTCGCGTCCGATCACGGCCACCATCGAGAACAAAGCGCCCTTGGGCTTCCAGCACTTCGTGTAACCGCACACGTGGTTGAAGGCCGTGTTGCCCTTCAGCGTCACCGTTACCGGCGAGGAGCCGCACTTGCAGGTGAGCGTGCCGCCGGCGAAGTCGGTCTTGCCGGGCTTCACGCCGCCATCAACGGCCGGATGAATCGAGGTAGCCATGGTGTTCTCCTGGTTCGCTTGTGACTTGCAACAGCGGTGTGCGCCACAGTGGCGCAGTGACCGTCAGAAGGTGACCACCGAGCGAATCGATTCGCCGCGGTGCATGAGGTCGAAAGCGTCGTTGATCTTCTCGAGCGGCATGACGTGCGTGATCAGATCGTCGATGTTGATCTTCTTGTCCATGTACCAGTCGACGATCTTCGGCACATCCGTGCGCCCGCGCGCACCGCCGAAAGCCGTGCCTTTCCACACCCGCCCGGTGACGAGCTGGAAAGGCCGGGTCTTGATCTCCTGACCCGCACCGGCGACGCCGATGATGACCGACACACCCCAGCCGCGATGGCAGCACTCGAGCGCCTGACGCATGAGATCGACGTTGCCGACGCACTCGAAGCTGTAGTCAGCGCCACCCTCGGTGAGACTCACGAGGTGCTGCACCAGATCGCCTTCGACCTCCTTGGGGTTGACGAAGTGCGTCATGCCGAACTTCTCCGCGAGTGCCTTGCGCCGCGGGTTGATGTCGACACCGACGATCTTGTTCGCCCCGGCCAGGCGTGCGCCCTGGATGACATTCAGTCCGATGCCCCCCAGGCCGAACACCACGACGTTCGCGCCGGGCTCGACCTTGGCGGTATTGATCACCGCACCGATCCCGGTGGTGACGCCGCAGCCGATGTAGCAGACCTTGTCGAACGGCGCGTCTTCGCGGATCTTCGCGACGGCGATCTCCGGCAGCACCGTGTAGTGGGAGAACGTGGAACAGCCCATGTAGTGGTGCACCATGTCCTTGCCGATCGAGAAGCGGCTGGTGCCGTCGGGCATCACACCTTTGCCCTGGGTGGCACGGATGGCGGTGCAGAGGTTGGTCTTGCGCGACAGGCACGATTTGCACTGCCGGCACTCCGGCGTGTAAAGCGGGATCACGTGATCGCCCTTCTTCACCGAGGTGACCCCGGGCCCGACATCGACGACGACGCCGGCGCCTTCGTGACCGAAGATGACCGGGAACAATCCCTCGGGGTCGGCACCCGAGCGCGTGAACTCGTCCGTATGACACACGCCGCTCGCGCGGATCTCCACCAACACTTCGCCCGCCTTGGGTCCGCCGAGCTCTACGCTGACTACTTCGAGTGGCTTCCCGGCGGCGTACGCGATGGCAGCCTTGGTCTTCATCCCAGCCCCCGTTATTCATGCGCTCGCGCGCAGCGGACCGGAGAGTTTACCCGCCTGCCGGCCCAATTCATAAAGGACTTGCCGGGATGCGACCAGCCTGAGCCACAATGAGACCTGAATGCTCGAAGCCTTTGCGAGGATCGCCCCATGGCAGACACGGTGTTCGGCAAGATCGTTCGCGGTGAGATCCCCTGTAACAAGGTGTACGAGGACGAACAGGTGCTCGCGTTCCTCGACATCAACCCGCTGTCGACTGGC
>Ga0306920_100017088_pt1 | contig 10010 bp, 11 predicted proteins | sample flu12Cox44000170_FD_204666 | JGI IMG/M metagenome (GOLD analysis project Ga0306920, IMG submission 204666) | Lab enrichment of tropical soil microbial communities from Luquillo Experimental Forest, Puerto Rico - flux4day.12C.oxic.44.000.170 (v2)... | ecosystem: Environmental > Terrestrial >... | reverse complement strand
CCGGACGGCGTCGCCCTCCCGCGCGAGCGCGACGTAGCCGGCGCGCTCGCCCTCGAGGTCGGCGACGAAGACGACGTGCCGCTCGAGCCCGATCAGCGTCGCGCGGTCGCTCCAGGCATCCTGCGAGCCGAAGGCCTCCCGCGCGAGGCTGAAGAGAAGGCTCTCGTCGTCGGCCCGGTACGGCCGGATCGTCGCCTTGCGGTACGACACGGCTCCGTCGATTCTATCGGGCTGCTCCCGACGCGACGGGCCGCGCAGAGCGAGGCTAGTCCCGCCAGAAGGCGAGCCGGTCGAGCATGCTCGGCCTCGGCTCCGGAACGGTCGTCGGGTCGGGCTCGACGACCTCCGGCGCAGGAGGGGCCGGCTCGGCCGCGGCCGTCGGGGCGTGCTCCTCGACCGGGGCCGCCGGGGCGGCCTCCTCGACCGGGGCGGGCATCGTCTCGGGCTCGGGATCGGCTTGCTCGGGACCGGCCGGTTCTCGCGACGGCGGACCCGGTGGGTGCTCGAAGATGTCCGGGTTGCGCGAGCGGGCACGCTCGAGATCGCCCCGGATCGCGGCACGCATGGCATCGAGATGGCTCTGCTCCCTCATCCCTCTCTCGCGTTTCTCCGTTCGAGGGCGATCTCCTCTGCCGCGTGCCAGGGTACGCACGTGAAGGCACGACCGCTCGCAGGCCGGCATGCCGCCCTGCTCGTGGGCGTAGCCGCGGCTGCTCTTGCGGTCCTCGTGCGGCTTCCCTTCGTGGGCGCGCCGCTCACCACGGACGAAGGCGGATACGCGGAGGCGGCCCGGCTCTGGGCGCGCGGCGACACGCTCTACAGAGACGTCTGGGTCGACCGACCGCAGGGCCTCGAGCTCGTCTTCAGAGCGGTGATCGCGTTCGGCAGCTCGCCTGACGTGATTCGCGGCGCCGCGGCGCTCGTGGGGGCGCTGTGCGTCGTGGCGACGATGGTGCTCGCTCTTCGGTTGGTCGGTCGGAGGGCCGCCTTCGCCGCCGCCCTGCTGATGGCCACCGCCGGCGCGTCGCCGTTCCTCGAGTCCTTCACGCTCGCGGGCGAGCTGGTCGCGTCGCTGTTCGCGATCGTGGCGCTGCTCGTGTTCACGTCGTATCTGCGCTCACGGACGCTCGACCGGCTCGTGGTCGCCGGGGCGCTCGGAGGCTGCGCTGCCATGGTCAAGCAATCGGCCTTCGACGCCCTGCTGGCGATGATCGTCTACCTCGTCTGGACGGAACGACGCCGCGCCCTGTGGCCGGTGGTCGCCGTCGTCTGTGCGGCGGCGGCGCCCGTCGTCGCCGGGGCGTTCGCGGCCGTCTCGCTGCACCGCTGGTGGTTCGCCGTCGTCGGCTACCGCGGCTCGGGCGACTCCCTCGTGACCGGCTCGTTCGTGCACCGCCTCGACCTCCTCACGGGCTCGCTGCCGGCGGCGGCGAAGGGGCTCGGGCTCCTCGTCCTCCTGGGCGCCGTCGGCTGGCGTGGCTCGCCGCTGCTCGTCCGGCTCTGGCTCGGCGCCGCGATCCTCGGGGTGCTCGGCGGCGGCAACTTCCACCTCCACTACTACATCCAGCTCGTCCCGCCGCTCTCGATCCTCGCCGGGGCCGGCGTCGAGGGACTGATCGCCCGACATGCGTGGAGGACGGCGCTCGTTCTCGCCGGCGTGGCGGTGGCGACGCTCGCCTTCACCGCGCCGCTCTGGTTCGACGGCGCGATGGCCCAGGCGAAGGCGATCTGGCCGGACGACCCGCACCTCCAGCACGACGCGGCCGTCGTCCGGTACCTCGACGCCAACACTCGCCCCGGACAGAAGGTCCTCGTGCTGTGGGCCGCCGCCGACGTCTACTACCTCGCCGATCGCGCGCCCGTGATCCCGTACATGTGGCGCCGAAACATCGAGGCGATTCCGGGCGTGCTCGGCCGACTGCGGGCGGATCTGGCCGGCCGGCGGCCTGCGCTCGTCGCCGCCGTGCAGCCGCCGGGATCGCTCGACCGGGACGGCCGGACCGGCGCGATCCTCGCGTCGCTGTACCGTCGCGTCGCGGTTCTCGACGGCGTGCCGATCTATCGACCGCGACAACCGTCATAGCGGATCGGCACCATTCACGGGGTGAGACGGCCTGCCGTTGCCATGCTGTGCGCTCTCGCCGCCGTCGCCGCCCTCGCGGGCGGCTCCGGCTCTGCACGGTCGGCCACCTGGCCGTGCGGCCTGCCGGCTGCCTCGCCGCTCTGGATCGACTACACGGACGCGACGGTTCCGTTCTGGAAGCAGGTGTTCGGTAGGCCCGGGCTCGTCCTCGCCACCCCGCCCGGAACCGGCGGCCTTCCGGCCCAGCTCCGGACCGAGGGCGCCTCGACCATCTACTTCGACCTGAAGCTCGGAAGCCGGGTCGGCACGCCCGACGCGCCCGCCGATCCGGCGTCGATCGTGGGCGCAGCGAATACGGAGTTCGACGCTGCCGTCAAGCAGACCGGTTGCCCGACGCCGCTCATCGCCGAGAACGAGCTCTTCGGCGCGACCACCCAGACGCCGTGGTCGCCGACGAACGTGGTGTATCGCGCGAACGTGCTGGCGCTGCTGACGCAGCTCGTCGCCCGGGGCGCGCATCCGTATCTGCTCATCTCCTCGCCCCCGTACGGGGCCGACACGGCCGGTGACTGGTGGAGAGCCGTGGCCCAGGTCGCCGACATCGTGCGCGAGTTCTTCCCGTCGCCTCCCGAGGTGGCGGCGTCGGGCCCGATCGCGGGCAGCCGCACGCTGCGGACGCAGATGCGAGGGGCGATCGCGGCGTTCACCTCGATCGGCATCCCGACCTCTCGCCTGGGACTGATGATGGAGTTCGAGTCGGGTCAGTACGGCCGCGACGGCCTGAAGCCGTCCTCGGCCTGGTTCGAGTTCGTCAAGCTGGACGCCCTTGCGGCGCGCCGGGTCGCCGGCGAGCTCGGGCTGCCGACGGTGTGGTCGTGGGGCTGGGCCACCTACTCGGAGAAGTCGTCCTTCGACGCCGACAAGCAGGCGGCGGCGTGCGTCTACCTGTGGACGAGGAACCAGAGCCTGTGCAACGGTCCGGCGGCCGCCGGCACCGGCTTCGACTCGTCGCTCAGCGAGGGCCAGCTGTCCGTGCCGGCGCGCGTGTTCTGCACGCTGGGCCCGTCCGGCGTCATCGCCGCGGCGACGCGGGCGCAGCTCACCGCCGTCACGGGCGACGCCGAGACGGCGGCGTCGATCGCGCTCGGGTGGGGAGCGACCAGGGCGTCGACGGCCGTCACAGGTGCGCAGATGGATGCGGCCGAGCGCGCGGTGATCGACGCGAGCTTCGGCGGTAGCCGAACGGCCTACCTCGCCGCGCTCGCGCGGCGGCACGCAAACCGCGGGCTGGCGCGGGCAGCGCTCGCCGCCGAGTTGCGCCGCGACGCGGTGGAGGCCGGTCTCGCCGTGCCGCCGGTCTCCGCGGCCTCGGTGTCGTCCTTCGACGACGCCTATGCCGGGACGACTGCGCGGCTCGTGACCACGAAGGCTCCGGTCGCGTGGCTCGGCGGTCGCACGCGCGGCATCGCTATCCAGGGCTTCGCCCCCGGCCGGGTGTTCTCGCTGCCGACCGGCCGTACCGGGCTCGTCCAGACCGCGACCGGGGCGGTCGCCGTCGATCCGCTCGAGCCGACGTTGCCGCTCGGAGCCGTCCCGCCCGCGCTCGCGCGCCCGGCGATCGTCGCCGCGCTCACGAGGCTCGCGAAGGACGACGCCTACCAGGCCTGGCTCTTTGCGCAGGAGCAGAAGGTGCTCGGGACGGCCATCTGTGCCGGCGACGACGTTCCCGCCTCACTGCCGGTCGGGCTCGAGGACTACCTCCCCTTCCTGGCCCTCGACTGAGCCGCCGCATGCCGGCCGCGGCTAGTGCTTGCTGCCCTTTGCCACGCGATCCAGACTGGGGCGAAGCCCGGGCTCGGCCCGGGCGTAGCTCGAGCCGCACGTCACGCGATCCGGTCGGGGAAGGGGGTTCACGGGGGAAACCGGCCGTTTCCCCCGTGGGGTCTAGCCGAAGAACGCCTTCGCGACCTCGTACCAGTGCGCGGGCACGGTCTTCAGCTCCGCGACCGCGTCCGCGAGCGGGATGTCCACGATCTCGGTCCCGCGCAGCGCCACCATCCGGCCGAACTTCCCCTCCTGGACGAGGTCGGCGGCGCCGAGCCCGAACCTCGTCGCGAGCACCCGGTCGCGCGCCGTCGGCGTGCCGCCGCGCTGCACGTGCCCGAGCACGGTGACCCGCGTCTCGAAACCGGTACGGCTCTCGATCTCTCGTGCCAACGACTCGCCGATGCCGCCGAGCCGGACGTGGCCGAACTGGTCGAGCGCGGCCTCCTGCGTCACCTCACGCTGCTCGCCGGACGCGTACGTGAGCCTGTAGCCCTCGCTCACGACGACGATGGAGAAGTCCTTGCCGCGACGGTGGCGCTTCTCGATCTCCTCGCACGTGTCCTCCACGGTCAACGGGTGCTCGGGGATCAGGATCACGTCCGCGCCGCCCGCGATCCCGCTCATGATCGCGATCCAGCCGGTGTGTCTGCCCATGACCTCGACGACCATCACGCGGTTGTGCGACTCCGCGGTCGTGTGCAGCCGGTCGATCGCCTCCGTGCAGATGGCGACGGCGGTGTCGAAACCGAACGTGTAGTCGGTCCCGGACAGGTCGTTGTCGATCGTCTTCGGAACGCCGACGACGGGGAGGTCCTCCTCGTCGTGGAGCCGTGCCGCCACTCCGAGCGTGTCCTCGCCGCCGATCGCGACCAGCGCGTCGAGGTGCTGGGAGAAGTTCGAGACCACGTGCTGGACGCCGCCCTCGACCCGGTACGGATTCGTTCGGCTCGTGCCGATGATCGTCCCGCCGCGCGGGAGGATCCCCGAGATCTCGCGCGGTCCCAGGGGCTCGAGGTGGTCGTCGATCAGCCCGCGCCAGCCGGCGCGGACGCCCACGACCGCGTGCCCGCGGTCGATCGAGCGGCGCGCGACAGCGCGGATGACCGCGTTCAGCCCGGGGCAGTCGCCGCCGCCGGTGAGGACTCCGACCCGCATGTGACGGACGATATCGGCGGCCCGGCCACCGCCGAGGGGCCCGGCCGGGGCCTGGTCGGGGCCGGGCCCGAACCGGGCCCGGGTCGGAGTGGGGTCAGGGTGGGGTCAGACCCCGTTGGCTCGGACGGGGTTGGCGCGAGCGGACAGGGCGGGCAGGGTCAGTCGGGCGGCCGCCGCCGGCCGAGGCGGCGGAACCAGTGGCCGCGGACGCGGGTGCCCTGCTCCGCCGTCCGCCAGTCGTCGTACGTCCGCAGCGTGCCGGCCGCACGCGCCCGCGCGACACAGTCCGCGTGGGCGTGGCGGCGGCGGGACGAGTCGCCTTCGGGCGCGATCAGGACGTGGTCGCTCATTGCGTGGAGCATCCGACCGCAGAACGGACACCGGTAGGTGGCCGGCTTGCCGCTGTGCACGCGGCGAACCGCCCACCAGCGGACGCCTTCGCTCACGTTTCCTCGTCGAGCCCGAGCGCGTCGAGTGCCGCGGCGAGGTGGGGATATTCCTGCACTCGGCAGACACGTCCGTTCGCGACCGTGACGACCGCCGCATAGCGCCCCACCGTGAAGTAGCGCCGCGTCTGCAACGGGCGCTCGTCGGAGGTGTCGCGCTCCTCTCCCGCGACGCGAAACGAGACGGCGACGTCGTCGCCGACGCCGACACACCGCTCGATCTCGACCCGGTATCCCTCCGCGAACCGCTCCGCGAGGATGCCGAGGACGCTGTCGTGCCCGGCCGCTCTCTCCGGATCCACCGAGACCCACTCGATGTCCGGGTCGAGCATGTCGGAGACCGTGTCGAGGTCGCCGGCCACGAAGGCCCAGTACCCGCGGAGTACCAGCTCGACGTTGGTCTGGCTCACGAGGAGAACGGTACTGGTGCGGCCCGACCTCGCCCTCGCTCAGGCTCGCACTCGTGGCGGCCGATAAGCGGGGCATGAAGCCCGATCGCGAGCAACTCGCGGGCTACGAGGAGGTCGTCGCTGCGCTGGCCGAGCCGCCCAAGCCGTCGCAGCGCGAGCTCGAGCTGCTCTCGCTGATGGCGGACGGCTACACGGACGCGGAGATCGCCGAGAAGCTGTCGATCTCCGCGAAGACCATGCGCAGCCGCCTGCACGCCCTGCGGATGAAGATGCAGGCCCGCACGAGGACGCACGCGGTCGCGATCGCGTTCCGGCGCGGCTTGCTCGAGGTCGAGCGCCGCGGCCAGGCCGCGGGGCGTCGCCGGGCGCCCTGACCGGCCCCGGCCGCCCCGGGGAGCCGTAGCCGCTCCGGAGCGGCGCCTAGGCCGCCCGCCGCGGGCGCAGCCCGCGTACGGGGCCCGGGCCCTGCACCGAGGCGCGCACGACGCCGGCGAACTCGCGCCCGAGGGTCGCTTCCACGCGCTCGGCGCTCGACGGCCGGTCCTCGACCATGAACCCGACACACAGGAGGTCCCGCAGGAGCCGGCGGGAGCCGCGCAGAGACGACCCCTCGAGGCCGCCGGTTTTCACGAAACCCAGGTCGGCGAGGCGCATGTCGTCTCCTTCTGGATCGGGGGTGTTCATACCCACTTAGACGCTGATGCGGCCGCAAACCTTCGCGCTGGTTCGAAGATCACTCGATCGAGGGAGAAGCGGTACCCGACGTTTCGCGACCGTAACGCGCGGGAAGTCGAAAGGACGGGAACGACGGCAGCCAGCAAGCAGATGGCGGTGACACACCGGATGCAGGGAACGGCGGTTGTCAGTGGGCGGCCTGGCTTGCGTGCCAGGTTCGACGCGACCCCGAGAGCGTCGGGGGAGCTTCGCCGCGTGCTGCGCGGATGGCTCGAGAGCATCGGCGTCTCGGAGGAGGAAGCGTTCGACGTGACGCTCGCGTGTTCGGAGGCGTTCGCCAACGCGGTGGGAGGTCCGTCCGCGCTGGCCGCGTCGGTCGTTGAGGTGGAGGCGGCCGTCGACGCGACGCGATCGGTGACGGTAGTCGTCCGCGACTTTGCCCGCGATCGCCCCGAGCGGAGCCTCGAGGAGACCCGCGCGTTCCTGCGGCTGATGGGATCGCTGATGGACTCTGCCGAGACCTACGCTCGCCCGAGCGGCGCCACGGTCGTCCTCCGCAGACGGCTCCGCTTCGCCGCCGCGGCTCCGCGCGGATCGTCCGGGCTCGTGCGCCACCCGGCCTGACCGTCCATCGGATCGGTGCTGTGACGGGACTGTGCCGCGAGCCGGCGGCCTCGGTCGTCCGCGACCGCCGGCCCGACGTCGGGATCAGATCCCGAGCACCTCCTTCTTCTTCGCAGCGAACTCCTCGTCGGTGAGCACGCCCTGCTCGTGCAGCTTGGCGAGCTGCTCGAGCTCGTCGGTGTAGTCGGCCTCGGCCGGCTCGGCGGCGGCCGGCGGCGGGGCGGCGGGGGCCGGCTGCTGTCCCTGGTTCTGCTGCGCCTCGAGCGCTTCGAGCCTTGCCTCCTGGTCGTCCTCTTGGTACTGGCCTTCGGTGCGCCTCTTGCCGGCGTAGTACGCGGCTCCGCCGACGACTGCGGCGCGCGCCATCCTGCGTCCCAGAAACGGCATAGTCACTCCTCTCTTTCGGTGGTGGTGGGCACTCCCGCGGCGAAGAGTTACACCGAAATGGTGATCGCCGCCACTGACACCGGACATCCCCCCGATCGGGTGATGACAACGAACCCCTAGGGCACGCAGAACTGCCGCGGTCAGGAGCCCATCCGTGCGAGCAGGTGGTCTCCGACCCGGAGTGAGTTGGCCATTGCCGTCAGCGCGGGGTTGACGGCGCCGATGCTCGGGAACACGCTCGTGTCCACGACGTACAGATTGTCGAGCTCGTGGGCGCGGCAGTCGACGTTCAGCGCCGAGGTGGCCGGATCGGCGCCGAAGCGGCAGGTGCCGGCCTGGTGCGCAACGCCCGCGACGGGGATCTCGTTCTTCATGTAGGCGAAGCGCCTGAGTAGATGCCCCTCGTTCATGTCCAGCTTGCCGAGGAGCGACCTCAGCCTGTCGTAGAGGCGCTGCTTGGGGACGTCGTTCGTCGGCGTGTAGGCGAGTGTCAGCCGGCCGTCGCGGTCGACCGTCACGCGGTTCTCCGCCACCGGCAGGTCCTCCGTCGAGAGCCAGAAGTCGATCGCATGCTTTGCGATGCGTTCGAGCGTCCACCGCGGCGCGAGCTTCGTCTCCGTCGGCTTCTCGCCCCGGAACATCGGCGCCTGCGACTTGCCGACCATCTGGATGTTCCCGAGCGGGAACTCGGAGTCGTCCGAGCCGAAGTAGAAGTCGTTCAGCCCGAGCGTCTTCTGGAACACGGTCGGGTTCTCCTCGCGGGAGAGCGCCAGCACGGCCTGACTGGCGTGGAACATGTAGTTGCGCCCGACCTGGTCGGAGCCGTTGGCCAGGCCGTTCGGGTGCCTGTCGTTCGCCGACAGGAGCAGCAGCTTGGCGGTGTTGGCCGCTCCGCAGGCGACGACGACGATGTCGCCCGCGTAGCGCTCGGAGGCACCGTCCCGGTCCACGACGACCTCGGTCACGGCCGTCCCGGCGTCGTTCGTCTCGAGCTTGACCACGTGCGCGTTCGTCAGCAGCGTGACGTTCGAGTGCTCGAGCGCCGGCCGGATGCCGAACACCTCCGCGTCCGACTTGCCGTGAACGGCGCACGGGAACCCGTCGCAGTTGCGGCAGCGGACGCAGACGCTGTAGGGCATGTTGTCCTCGTGCAGGCGGATCCCGCAGGGCGCGTGGAACGGGTGGTGGCCCGCCTTCTCGAGGTCGTCCGCCAGCTGCTGGATCCGCGGCTCGTGCGAAACGGGCGGAAAGGGGTAGGGAGCGCTCGCCGGCGGCTCGGTCGGATCCTCGCCCCGCGCACCGTGCACCTGGTACAGCTGCTCGGCCTGCGTGTAGTAGGGCTCGAGCTGGTCGTAGGAGATCGGCCAGGCCGGGGAGACGCCGTCGTGGTGACGGAGCTCGCCGAAGTCCTCCTGGCGCAGCCGGTAGAGGGCGGCGCCGTACAGCTTGGTCGCTCCGCCCACGAAGTAGTGGATCTGCGGCTGGAACGGCTTCCCGGACGGGTCGTACCACGTGTCCGGCGAGACGTAGCGGTTGTCGACGAACACGTCATGAGCGAGCCAGTTCTCCGGCTCCCGCGGCAGCCAGTCGCCGCGCTCGAGCAGCAGGATCTTCTTGCCGGAGGGGGCGAGGTGGCCCGCCAGCGTGCCGCCGCCGGCGCCGGTTCCGATGATGACGACGTCGTACGAGTCCATGGGGTCCTCCTCGTGCCTCAGTACTGCGCGAGCATCAGTACTGGGCGAGCATCTCGGGGACGATGATCCGGGCGGCGGCCTCCATGAGCGCCAGGTGCGAGAACGCCTGCGGGAAGTTGCCGAGGTGCCTGCCGGTGGTGGCGTCGAACTCCTCGGCGTAGAGGCCGAGCGGGGAGGCGATCCGCAGCAGCCGCTCCATCAGGTCGCGGGCCTGCTGCAGCTCGCCGACGATCGCGAGCGCGGAGACGAGCCAGAAGGAGCAGATGAGGAAGGTGCCTTCCTTGCCGGAGAGGCCGTCGTCGGTCTCGTCGGTGCGGTAGCGGAGCACGAAGCCGTCCTCCGTGAGCTCCTCGGCGATCGCCTTCACGGTGGCGCGGAGGCGCTCGTCGTCGCCGGGCAGGAAGTCGAAGATCGCGGCGAGCAAAACGGATGCGTCGAGCGAGTCGGTCTGGTAGTGCTGGCGCAGGACGCCGCGCTTGGACAGGCCGTTCGCGAGGATGTCGGCGCGGATCTCGTCCGCCGTCGCCCGCCACTTCTGTGCCTGGTCTGTGTCGCCGCGGAGCTCGGCGAGGGTGGCGGCGCGGTCGAGGGCGACCCAGCACATGAGCTTCGAGGAGACGTAGTGCTGCGGCGCGCCGCGCGCCTCCCAGATGCCTTGGTCAGGCTCTTGCCAGATCTTCGTCGCGCACTCGGCCTGCGACTCGACGAT
>Ga0306920_100017086_pt1 | contig 10010 bp, 8 predicted proteins | sample flu12Cox44000170_FD_204666 | JGI IMG/M metagenome (GOLD analysis project Ga0306920, IMG submission 204666) | Lab enrichment of tropical soil microbial communities from Luquillo Experimental Forest, Puerto Rico - flux4day.12C.oxic.44.000.170 (v2)... | ecosystem: Environmental > Terrestrial >... | reverse complement strand
CCGAACAGCGACGGCAGTTTGCTAGTGTGCATTGCCTCGAACCGGCTCTCTACTCCACTCGTCCCCAGCACCTGCGAGGCAGATACGGGCTGGGCCCAACCTTTCAGGGAAAGCGGACCGAGATCGCGATAATTGAAATAACCTCCAGTGAGTTGGCGCGTGATCGGGCAAATCAACACTGATCCTGGCTCCGCCAGTGTTTGCAAGCGGGCTGCGAGATTCGGCGTTTCACCTACTGTGGCCTGTTCCGCGGAAATCTCATTGACCAGAAGCTCGGTGACAACGACAGTGCCGGTCGCAATACCAATTCGAACCTGAAGAGCAGCCCCGACATTGGTTCGAAGCCTCGCTACTGCATCAACAATTTCGAGGGCGGCGTGTACCGCTTGTACGGCACTATCCTCTTGCGCCACTGGATAGCCGAAATAAGCGAGCACACCATCGCCCATGTATTGCGCAATCGTGCCTTGGTAGCGCCCTATGACTGCGCGAATAGCGGCCTGATACGAAGCCACCACACTCCACATTTCTTCTGGATCCAAACGTGTCGACAGCGCAGTCGAGCCGACGAGGTCGCAGAACATAACCGTCAGGTGGCGTCGTTCAGCTTCGTCACGTGACTCTGTTTTTGGTTGGGTTGCCGAACCCGCGGGCGCAATAGCAGCCGCGCCAAGTCCTGCGATGGCGCGCAGCATCTTGCGACGATGCCCCAGCAGCACGCCAAGTTCTTTGAGATCTTGGTCCGTCAAATCGCGAAGAATCGAAAGATCGATGGCGTTCTCGGCGAAGCGTTGGGCGTACTCTCCAAGGCCGATTGATTTGAGCCACTCGACGGTGCTCGTCATGGAACTTTTATAGCACTCATGGAACCTCGCAAAAAGCGCAGGAAGCAGGAACGCAGGTACCCCCTTAGCCGGTGACACCAGACGCAAATCCCCGTCGAGGGCAACACGGTTTTGGATTCCTAATCGACGAGTGAGGATCGCGTTTGTGCATCACAGCAAAATGGGCCGCTCGACTTCCGCTATGGGTCATTAGCGGACGTGGCCGCATATCCGACCGCTTTATTCCCGAGAGCGGACATTGGGCGGCGTGAATTGTTTTTCCGCATCATTCGCAGTCCAGGGCATCTTGGGGGACTCAGATGGGTAGCCGGACAGGTCAATCGTGTCGATAATCAATCTCAATCGGTCATAATGAATGGGCTGCGATGAAGACATGGTTCGGCGCTCTCATCTTTTGCACGTGCATCGCCGGCAACGCCACGGCACAGTCGGCCTATCCCAATCGACAGATCACGTTGATCGTCACCTCGGCGCCAGGCGGGGTCACTGATGTCACCGGCCGGGCCCTCGCGCAGGAATTGACCAAGGCCTGGGGTCAGCCCGTCATCGTCGAAAACAAAGGCGGCGCGGCGCATATTATCGGTGCGCAGGCGGTCGCCAAGGCGGCCGCCGACGGCTATACACTCCTGGTCGGCGAATCCGGCACATTCGCTGTCAATCCGGCGCTCATTCCCAAGGACAAGGTCCCGTACGACACGGAAAGGGACTTCGTGCCCATCACCGGCTTGGTGCGCATCTATCAGTCGTTGCTCGCCGCGAAGTCATTGCCAGTAAACAATGCAGCTGAACTGATTACCCTTGCCAAACAGCAACCTGAGCAGCTGACCTATGGCACCGCCGGAATTGGCACCGCGCTGCACATGAATGGCGCGCTATTCGCCAACATGGCCGGCATCAAACTGGTCCCCGTGCACTACCGCGGTGCGGCGCCGGCGCTCAACGATCTTGTCGCGGGTTCGATCAATGCCATGATCGTGAGCGTCTCTTTGGGACTACCGGCCTACCGCGCCGGACAGATCAAGATGCTCGGCGTCGGCGCTCCCAGGCGCATGCCACTCGTCTCCGAAGTTCCAACTATTTCAGAAAGTGGTCTGCCCGGCTACCAGGCGACGGCCTGGTTCGGCCTGTTCGCCCCGGCGGACACACCCGACGAAGTGGTCTTAAAGATCAATAAAGAGGTGACGCGCATCTTCAGTGATCCAGGTTTTCGCCAACGTTTTCTCGATCCGCAAATGTTCGAATCGATGACCGGGCCCGCGGATGAGTTCGCAGCGTTCGTCAAGGCGGAGCGCGCGAAGTGGGCCAAGCTCATTGCCGAAGTGGGCATAAAGATCGAATAGCGACGCGAACGTCACAACCATTCTTGGCGAATGGCGTGCTGATGTCCGCATTGGGCCAATACGCGACATTCCAATGGATCGCTGTGATGTCGGCTCTTCCCCCAAGTCCGGACATTCTGCAGCTGCAAACCGCTATACCTGCACAGTGGTACCGGGTCGGAATCTAATCGCCGCGATGAGCGCTATAAGAATGAAAATCGCCAATACTACCGCCTGCGTAAGCGCGAACGGTGGCTCAGTCTGCGTCGGAGCGTGAAAGCTCCAATCGACATCCCTAGGATCATGGAAAGCTCCGCCTTTGGCCCTATTGGTACTAAATACCCGACATCTGACCCTCATCGAGTGAGTATGTCAGCGCGCTCCAAGCGAAAAATATTTGAGCCGGGTCTGAAACGCAAACGCTGCTCATTGCCCGCGACGAACGGCGATCTAGCAACTCATCCCTCGCATGCCCCCGGTTCAGGAGATGGAACAACGCTAAGCGCTCCGATCCCAAAGGAAAATTTGCAAATTCAAGGTGACCATTCTGATCGCACCGAACATCGCTAGATTTTCAGGCTTAGATGGGTTACGGTTCAGTTGATGGGTATGGGGCGTGTAATGCTATCGCTCAGGCATTCGACTGCAGGGCGCAGCACACCTAAACATTTCCGCATCGTGCTCATAAAGCCGTCGCACTACGACGACGACGGTTATGTCATCCGCTGGTATCGCTCGCCCATGCCGGCAAACTCGCTGGCCAGCGTTTATGGGCTTATCGACGACTGTGCGCAGCGTCGTATTCTTGGCGCCGACACTGACATCGAAATCGTAGCTATCGACGAAACTAATACCCGCGTGCCGATCGATCGCATCATTAGTGACATGCGGGCAAATAACAATTTCGGCTTTGTCGGTTTGGTCGGCGTGCAGTCCAATCAGTACCCGCGCTCGCTGCATATCGCGAAACCTTTGCGCGCGGCGGGCATTCCAGTGATTATCGGCGGCTTTCATGTCTCCGGCATGCTGGCGATGTTCGACAAAATCGGCCCTGACCTGCAGGCTGCGCTCGACATGGGCATTACCTTGTTTGCCGGCGAAGCTGAGGGTCGCATCGATGAAGTGGTGCTCGATGCAGCCAAAGGCACGCTCAAGCCGATCTACAATTACATCAACGAGCTGCCTGCGCTCGAAGATGCGGTGATTCCGTTTTTGCCAGGCATTTCGGTGCGCAAAACGATCGGCAATGTGACAACCTTTGATGCCGGGCGGGGTTGTCCATTCCAATGTTCTTTTTGCACCATCATCAACGTTCAGGGCCGTAAATCGCGGCGGCGGAGCCCTGATGATGTCGAGCTCATCCTGCGGAGGAATTACGAGCAAGGCATTGATCGGTTTTTCATCACTGACGACAATTTCGCGCGCAATAAGGATTGGGAGGCGATTTTCGACCGCATCATCAAATTGCGCGAACAGGACGGCATGGATGTGCGCTTCCTAATCCAGGTCGACACGCTATGTCACAAGATTCCCGATTTTGTTGCCAAGGCAAAGCGGGCTGGCGTTACCCGCATCTTCATTGGCTTGGAGAACATTAATCCCGATAATCTTCTTGCCGCAAAGAAGCGACAGAACAAAATCACGGAATACCGGAATATGTTGTTGGCCTGGAAAGCCGTCGGCATTTGGACCTATGCCGGCTACATTCTGGGCTTTCCCCATGACACGCCCGAATCAGCGCGGCGCGACATTGAAATCATCAAGAAGGAAATGCCGCTCGACGTGCTCGAATTTTTCTTCCTGACGCCACTACCAGGCTCGGAGGATCATAAGGTTCTATCGGGAAAGGGAGCGCCGCTCGATCCCGACCTCAACAAATACGATCTGGAACACGCGCTCACGCCGCATCCTAATATGAGTAAAACGGAGTGGGAGAAACTCTATCGCGACGCTTGGGCGATCTATTACACGCCATCCCATATCGAAACGATTTTGCGTCGCGCCCAAGCCTACGGCATCAACATTTGGCGCTTAGCGCAGATTATTTTGTGGTTCGCGCAATCGCTGACGATCGAGAAAGTGCATCCGCTTCAGGGCGGCTTTGTGCGGCTTAAAAATCGCCATGAACGGCGACCTGAATTGCCAGTTGAATCAGTTTGGAGGTTTTATCCGCAGCTGACCTGGGAAGTCATCGTTAAGCATGCGCGCGTAGCTGCCGCCGCCTGCAGGATCTTTCGCATTTACCGTCGCGTCGCCGCAGGCGCTCAGATGCCTTATACCGACCAGTCGATGACCCCTGTGAGCGATGATGAAACCCAAAGGCTCGAATTATTCACCCACAACAAGTCAGCGCGTGAGGCCGTGGATCGTGCTCGCAAGATCAAAATGCTGATCGATTCGTCGGCAGCGCAACCCACCGCTTAAGGCCGAGCGCAAGGTTTGATGCTCTCGTTTGCGCATTTTTAGAAACGTTTGACTGCATCCCTCCGGTTTTCGCGGACTAGTTGGAATGCGTAAAGTCGCGGGTTTTGAGTCTTCATTGGCGCTAACACAGAGTTGAATGAATGGAGTGACTTGATTCAAGCAGCATGCTGTAACAGTGCGCGCCGTTTGCCGCGTCTGACGGCAATCGCTGTATTGGAGTCGGTCTTCGCCACCGCCGTTACCTTCGCGCCGATCGGTCCGCGCGCGTCGGCGAGCGCACCGGGCTTAAGCTCAAGCGCCAGCAGTCGCTCGCGTTCGTACTCACCGGGCATCCACATGTTACTGGTCAGCGCCGCGGAAAAACCAAAGCGACCGTAATAGGCCGCGTCACCGACCAATAGAATTGCACCGTGGCCCGCAAGTCGTGCACGCGCGATGGCGCGCCGCAGCAACGCCGTACCAACGCCGCGATTGCGATAATCCGGGTCAACTGCGAGCGGCCCCAGCAACAGCGCGTCATGCCCCGGACCAGCTTCGACGTTCCACAGCCGGACTGTGCCGACGATCTGGCAATGATCGACCGCGACCAGCGACAGCCGGCTTGCCGGGCAGCGCCCTTCGCGCAGACGCTCGGAAGTTTTGGCAAAACGCGCGCCACCGTAGGCCTTGTCGAGCAAGGCATCGCGCGCCGCAACATCAGCAATTCGTTCCTCTCGGATGGTTACCATCGATCCACTCCTTTCGAGCCTGAGCCCTCCGGCGCAGGCCGAAAGGTGTGCCGGAGCAGGCGGCTTCAGATGTGGAAGGTCCGCAGCGGCTGGAAACCGTTGAAGGCTACCGCAGCGTAGGTTGCGGTATAGGCACCGGTGCCCTCGATCAGCACCCGATCGCCAATTTCTAGGCTTACCGGGAGCATGTACGGCTCCTTCTCGTACAACACGTCGGCCGAGTCGCAGGTCGGGCCGGCGAGCACGCACGGCGCCATCGCCTCGCCGTCGCGCGGTGTACGGATCGGGTAGCGAATCGACTCGTCCATGGTCTCGGCGAGACCGCCGAACTTGCCGATGTCGAGATAGACCCAGCGCACGTCGTCTTCCTCGCCCTTTTTAGAGACAAGGACGACTTCCGCCTCGATCACGCCGGCATTGCCGACCATGCCGCGGCCCGGCTCGATGATCGTCTCCGGGATACGGTTGCCGAAATGCTTGCGCAACGCCTTGAAGATCGCCGAACCATAGGTTCGCACCGAGGGGACGCTCTTTAGGTACTTGGTCGGAAATCCGCCGCCCAGATTGACCATGGCGAGCTCGATACCGCGCTCGCCACATTCCCTGAATACAGCCGCTGCCGAAGCGAGCGCCCGGTCCCAGGCGTGCTGATTGCGCTGCTGCGAACCGACATGGAATGACACGCCATAAGGTGCCAAGCCGAGCTTCATCGCGTGCTCGAGCACCTCGACAGCCATCGCTGGCTCGCAGCCAAATTTGCGCGACAACGGCCACTCCGCGCCGACACAGTCGGAGAGGATGCGACAAAACACGCGGCAACCGGGCGCCGCGCGGGCGACCTTTTCCACTTCGGGCTTGCAATCGACCGCGAAGAGACGGACGCCAAGCGCAAAGGCGCGCGCGATGTCGCGTTCCTTCTTGATAGTGTTGCCGTAAGAGATGCGGTCGGCTGTAGCGCCCGCCGCGAGCACCAGTTCAATCTCCGGGACCGAAGCAGTGTCGAAGCAGGAGCCAAGCGAGGCCAAAAGTGACAACAATTCCGGCGCAGGATTGGCCTTTACGGCATAGAACACCCGGCTGTCGGGCAGCGCCTTGGCAAAAGCGCGATAATTGTCGCGCACGATATCGAGATCGACGACCAGGCAAGGCCCGTCATCCAATCCGCTTTGGCGCCGACGGCGCAGGAAGTCGTGGATGCGCTCGGTCATGGGCGCGCTCCTTCATCAAGGTTCAAGGGGCTTTTCAGCCGGCATTGAAGTTCAGCCGCCCGCGTTTTCGCGCGCGCGACCGGCGTCAGCGGCGTGGAGCGTTGCGCCGACCATGCGTTGGGGACACGGTCAAAGCGCGCGGCTCTTACGCCGGTAATGCTGCCTTGGATTGGAGCGGGAAAACCCGTTCCGCACGGCCGGCAAGATGAACAAGCCTCTTCGGTGCTGACCTTTGGACAGCCAACGAGACCAAAAAAGCCCATCCGTCGTTGCTTTAAGCCGCGTCCCCCGTTGAGCGCGGGGTGCGCCGGTTTCGCCTCCGGCTGCCGATCACGTAGTGAGGTCCGTAACTCTCAAACCTCAGGCGACTGTCCGGCCTCTTGTCCGGATGCCTACCGATCGACACACGGCCACAGGCACGTGCGAATTTGGGCGAGCGGCACATAGTAGCAATCGAACGGTATTGCAAGAAAATTCGACACACGAAGCTAAAAATTTCTAGGCAACGGCTTGCGAGGCGAGAGGTTTGAGAATGCTACTGCCGTCAGCCGCTGCTTGCTGCACACGCCTGTGGCCCGTCAAGACAAATTTTTGTCCCCGAAAAACAAGATCGTATAAATTGGCTTTGGTACCTGAACCAAAAAGTGGGGATGGGATGGCGCGGCCTATAGAGCCGGCCAAACGACTTTATGACCTTCCCACCCCCAACCTCAAAGCGTGTATGTCCGTGCGCGAAAAATCCGACCAACCGAAGCTGCAGTTACACCACCGTCCTGTCGAGATCGAGCGCAAATTCCTAGTCACCAATGACGAATGGAAGCAGCTAGTGAAGCGCAGCGTGAAACTACGCGACGGTTTGATCGCTGCATACAAGGACCGCAAAGTCCGGGTTCGGATAGCCGGAGATGACATCGCGACGGTCGCCGTCAAGGGACCGCGGATCGGTATTGCGCAGGCGGAGTTCGAGTATGAGATCCCGATCGCCGACGCCGAGAGGATGCTCTCGACCATATGTCGAGACGATACTTTGGAGAAAGAGCGTTTCTTCGTCGAGGACGCCGGGGGAACGTGGCATGTCGACGTTTATAGCGGCATTCTCGAAGGCGTCGTTATTGCCGAAATCGAGCTTAAGCACGAGAGCGAAGAGCTGATTCTTCCGCGTTGGATCGGCAAGGAAGTGACCGGCGATCCGTTCTTTAAGAAAATCAATATGCGCGCGCGTGCTTTAAACGCTCATCGCGATAAATAGCGCCGACTGCAGGTTGAGTCAGCCCTTACCCCCGTCATGCTCGGCTTTCGTGCGTGAGCGCTTGGCCGCAATATCCGCTTTGCCCCCGAAAGCGGACATTCAGACAGATCGAGGGAAGCGCCAATGAGAGACGCAATAACCGGCATCGGTCGCCTTCGGCACGATTGCCGTGCTGGCACGTGTATTGGCGTCTGTGCGCTGGCCGACGCGGTTGTTAGGGTCGTGGCATGACAGTAACCTTTGTCGCCGCGATGCTGACACTCGCCATCGCCATCCTGACCACGCTGTACGGCACCGTCCGGAACGCGCCGCCGCAACCGCAGCGGCAATCCTATCGTCGCCACCGCCCGTGGAACTTCAAATAGCACAGGGATTAAGGTTCACAACGAAGAAGGGCCGCTCGGTCGAGGACGGCCCTTCTGTTTGTTAGTTTGCTTATTCCTCGTTCTGGCCGATAGTCAAAACATTCAACTGCGCTTGCGCCGGTCGTGGACTTTCTCGAAGCTGAGTGAGGGGTGCGCTGTTAGGATTGGACCACTGCCTTCGATCATCGGCATGTACACAATGAAAATTTCATGACCGTCGTATGCCCAATCTGCAAATCCTCAGCACAAGAGCTTCCAGCCGGGGACGCAACAGCCTTCCATTGCCCAACTCATGGTGACTTTAAGGTTGCCGACACCGTCTTGACGAAGGCAAAAGACTACACCCGAGACCAATGGGAGGCTGCACTGGACAAGGCAGAGGAACGAGCGGAACCTGACGAGTGGCCTCTAATTATGGTAGATGATTTCTACTGATCGCCGCCGAATTCGTTGTGCACTCTGTCGCCAACTCCGAGGCCCGAAGGGCCAAGAGCAATGACGACACTCAAGATTATTTTGTTGGGTTGCTGTTGGCGGCTATCGCGATCACGCTCAAGGTCAGGCTCGACACGCCAGAGGGGCCGCAGCCCCTTGCTCGGGCAATCGTGACCACGCATCTGCAAAAGCTCCGGAGCGACCTGGCCCTGCCATGACGATGAGCCTCAGTAAGTGATTGTGTGTAGTACGAGGGCGGGCTTGGAAGTGCGAGGCAGGGCCACGAATTAGAGTTGGATGGGGGATCTAAGCCCACCATCATCTCACTGCTCATAATCAGTGCACACGTAATGACCGTGATACGGATAATACGGAAGAGCGAACGCCTGAGCGGCCAAAGTCAAACCCATCGCAAGCGCGACTCCAACTAACAGCGTCTTCATAGCTGACCTCCCCAATTCTCGTTGGATGAACAATCTCGCAACCCTGTCATTCGTGGTCATCCACTCGACGACGGTGAATGGGACATCAAAGACAATAAATATCGCGTCTTCGTCGAAGGCGAGTGGACTGTTGTGCCTGACGATGCGGTAATTTCAGTTCCCAACAAGTTTGGCAAGGCAATAGTTTGGTTCAGAAATCCATGGGGCGTAGAGCCTGATACCCGTATACAGTGCTTTATTCCTGGATCGGGAGTTTGACGGTCTTGGCCTGAAATCACCACCTGTGACTCGTCATCATCGGGAATGGATCGACAGTCGAAGCAGGTCGCCCCGTCATACGGGCGGCGCCCGCAGCGGACGGATGGTGTTGAAGCGAAATATTTGGCACCGTTGATGATGTGGATTTTCGAGGTAGATCGACACGCGGTTTAGACGCGTCGCGTACATCACCGGGCCGACATTTGGTTTGTTAGTGGCTTTTGCGTTCAAAACTCCGAATACCACCGAAGCCCAAAGACGGATACCGGACCCCTGTCGCGATTGTAAGCTGGATTGGAGACGAACTGATAATCAAGCGTCACTGTCGCCTTATAGACTGGAAACGCATAATACGCCTCGATGATCTGTTCGAGGCCTGGATGTGGCAGCATACCGTCGCCGACCTCGATGCCGAGGCCGCCCGCATTGAGAAATTCCTGGTGCAATTTAGTGATCCCATTGATGACGCCAGCGAGGCCAAACGTGTCATCCGGCCGATTCCATCCCTTGCCGGTCAGCTGAAAGCCGGCCGCGATCGTGCGGTCGATGTCTGTGAAATCGAAAGGTTCGATACTGCCATTGGAAGTGCCAGCGCGCATGAATACACCGAAATCGGAAGTCACTTCCTGCTCAGCATTCATGCTGATGCCGCCGCGTCCACGATATTGTCGGACCGCGGCAATGTCCGCCGGCATGCCGGTGGTTTGCGCCAATTGGACAGCATCCTGAAAGGCCC
>Ga0306920_100017085_pt1 | contig 10011 bp, 6 predicted proteins | sample flu12Cox44000170_FD_204666 | JGI IMG/M metagenome (GOLD analysis project Ga0306920, IMG submission 204666) | Lab enrichment of tropical soil microbial communities from Luquillo Experimental Forest, Puerto Rico - flux4day.12C.oxic.44.000.170 (v2)... | ecosystem: Environmental > Terrestrial >... | reverse complement strand
CCAGGCCGCCCATCAGGAAGGCATCGTCCACCGCGATTTGAAGCCGGCCAATCTCATGGTTGTTGATTCGGATACGCCATACGAAAAAATCAAGGTCATGGACTTCGGCCTGGCCAAAATGCTCGATGTCAGCCCCATGAATCTGCACAAGGTTTCCGACACTGGCATGGATTTCGCCGTCGGGACGCCGGGTTATATTTCCCCCGAACAAGTCCGGGGCGAGGAGATCGATCATCGCAGCGATCTCTACAGCGTTGGGGTTATTCTGTTCGAACTGTTGACGGGCCGGCTGCCGTTCACCGGCGATGAGACCATGGATGTGCTCCTGGCCCATGCGACGGAACCGCCGCCGAGCTTTGCCTCGCTGGGGGCGTCCAGCTGGGTGCCGCCCGCCATCGAAGCGGTCGTGCAGTCATGCCTGGCGAAAAACCCCGCCGACCGCCCGCCCAGCGCCCGCGACCTGGCGGAACGTTATGACGCAGCTGTGATGGGCGAAATGGCTGAGACGGCGCGCGTGGCCGAGGTTACTCCCACCGACGAAGCCGAGCCGATCGAACCGACGCCGTTGCCGCCCTTTGATCCGCACGTGGTCGTCCATCGCATGGAAGCCTGGATGCCCGAGTCCATCGCCAACTACAAGCTCCGCGGTTTCGTGCAGGATTTTCAGGGTGAAGTGCTCGAGAGCATTCCAGGCATGCTTCGCGTTCGCCTCGGGACGAGAAGCTGGTTTGGCAGGAGCCGCAAGGGAATTGTGGACCTGGAACTGCTCATGGAGCGTGGCAATGTGAGCCAGCAAAACCTGCTCAATATCACGGTGAAAATGCGCTCTCCCGACCAGAACGCGGCGCTTTCCACCACGTGGCGCACCCGCTGCACGCAGATCTTTTGCGAACTACGGGCCTATCTGGTGGGAGCTTCGGTTAGCACCTGAAATACAAAAACACAAACAAACAAAAAACAAATCCAAAATCTTTGGGATTTGGTTATTGTATTTTGTTTGATTTTTGTTTTTTTGGTTCTTACCGTCATTTGCACGTCTGCAATGCCATGACGGCGTATGCCGTTGCCGTGTGGGTTATGTAATGGTCCCGATCATTATTGAGGGAACGCGTAAACCAGCGGCCGGAGACCCGCTGGTTGGCCGTCAGCCAGGCCACACCTTTTCGAATGCGGTCATCGTCCTTGGGCAAACCTGCCTGTCGCAACACATAGATCACCAGGCCGGTGCCATAGCCATCGCTGGGAGCATTCTTATCGTTGGCGGAGCCGTCGCGGCGTTTCCAGCTTCCCAGCGAAGGCAGACTCCAGCCGCCGTCGGTTCGCTGCAAGGCCAGCAGCTCATCCACTGTTTTCTTCTTTTGCTCCGGGCTCATCAGGCCATCCAGATTGCAGGATGCCCACAACAAGAGCGCCTGATGGTGCAAATCGGGCGGCGGATTGTCCTTGAAATACTTGCGTAATTTGACCAGGCCGGCTTGCGCTGCCGGCGACGCGGCATAATCATCCGGCGCACTGCCGACTCCGAGGGCGGCGAAGACGGCCCCGAAATAATCATCGTGTTCCATGGGCGGCCAGGCGCACTTGAGCCAGTCCCAGGCGCCGTCCTTCCGTTGCAGTTTCCACATGCGGTCCAGGGCACCCCGCGTCAAATCGTGCAGCTTGCCGGTGGTCTGGGCATCGTTGAATGCCAGGGCCACGGCCGTGGTCACCACTTCGGCGTCCCAGCGCGGCTTGGCCTTGCCTTCCTTGTCCCAGTTGGCCGCCCGGTTCTCGAAGAAGCCGCGCACCTTGCTCAAGGCCTCACCCGGGATGTCCTTCAGCGCGGGCCGGCCAATCATGTAGGTGACATTGGTATGACAGCTGCCGCACTTTTTGTTGGTCGTCCAGTTCAGGGCCGCCTTGTCCAGAAAGGCACCGCCCTTCGCAAGCGACAGCTTGGCCGCAAGGGGCTCCTTGGCTGAGTTCGGTTCCGGCTCCTGCGCCACGGATAAAGCGACGCTCGCAGCCCAGGCAGCCAGAAGTATCCAGATCGATTTGCGGGTTATGAAGTTTTTCATGAGCCGTATTGTAGGACAGGCAGCCTTGCCTGTCCTGAGTTCGCGAGCCGTCCTCAACTACCGACTTTGATTATTGACTGATAATTCCGCTTGCGGTTTGGCGTTCACTGAATCATACAGCAAACGCCAAGCCGCAAGCGGCGACAGTAGCTACCTGGTGCACAAAATGATAGACTTTGCTTAAACCCCATGATAAGATCGTCTTTGTTATCCTGCCTGACTTGGACCCCCACCATGCGCGCAATTCCTTTCTTGCTGGCGAGCATTGTCTGGTTGACGGTGGTCCCACGTTCGCCGGCTCAATCACCTGCGGCCAAGGGCATCGAGTTTTTTGAAAGCAAGATACGACCGGTCCTGGTGGAGCACTGCTACCGGTGCCATTCGGAAGCAGCAAAGAAGAAGGGCAAGCTCAAAGCGGGCCTCCTGCTCGATAGCAAGGCGGGACTACTCAAGGGTGGCGAATCAGGCCCGGTGCTGGTCGTCGGCAAGCCCAAGGAAAGCTTGCTGCTGAAAGCTCTGCGGCACGATGGCGATTTGCAGATGCCGCCGACTGGAAAATTGTCCGCAGCGGTGCTGAACGATTTTGAGATGTGGATCAAGTTCGGCGCTCCTGATCCGCGCGATGGCAAGCAACAACAAGTCGCCGAGAGTACTATCGACTGGAACAAGGCCCGGCAATTCTGGGCGTTCCAGTTGCCACGCAAGTCTCCTGTGCCCAGGATGAAAGACGCCGCCTGGCCCAAGCGGGACATCGATCATTTCATTCTGGCTGAGTTGGAAAAACGCAATCTCAAGCCGGTCGGCCCGGCCGGTAAACGCGATCTGCTCCGCCGGGCTACCTTTGACCTCATCGGTTTGCCGCCGACGCCGGAAGAGATCGATGCCTTCCTGAAAGACAATTCACCGGATGCGTTCGCCAAGGTGGTGGATCGTCTGCTGGCCTCGCCTCACTATGGTGAACGCTGGGCCCGTTACTGGCTGGACGTGGCCCGCTATGCCGAGGACAAGGCCCTGGCGTTTGTCAACGTTCGACCTCATGCCTATCGCTATCGCGATTGGGTCGTGCAGGCTTTGAATAACGATATGCCATACGACAGATTCTTACGCTTGCAACTGGCTGGCGACCTGGTCGGTGACACTGAGTCCGACTATTTCGTCAAGCTGGCGGGCCTGGGATTCCAGGGCCTGGGTCAGGAATACCATCGCGGCTCGGTGACGGCCCAGGTCATTGCCGACGAACTGGATGACCGCATCGATACGCTGTCGCGCGGACTGCTCGGGCTCACGGTCTCCTGTGCTCGCTGTCACGATCACAAGTACGATCCGATTCCAGCGCGGGATTACTACTCGCTCGCCGCCGCCTACAACGGTTCCAATCTTACCGTCGCACCACTCGCCGACCCGAAAACAGTCGAGAAACATAAGGCCTGGAAAAAGCAAACCAAGGAACTGGAAGCCAAGCTAAAGCACTGGGTCAAGGAACAGGCACGGAACATGGCCCGAACGGAGCTGGCGAACGTCGGCAAGTATTTGCAGACCGCGTGGCAAATTCGCGTTCTTCGGCAGCACAAGCTTGCCGCTGACGTTGGCTCAATCGCCAGGCGCGAGAAACTCCAGCCGCTGTTCCTGAAACGTGCGGTTCAAGCTCTCGAACAGAAGGCGCTGGATCAGCAGGAGCCAGCCCTGAAATCCTGGCTGACCGTCATGGAACAGGTAAGTCGATCCGTCACTCCGGAAAAGGATCGTGTCCCCGTTCCCGCCGTGCTGAGCAAGGCGAGCGAGGATCTCAATCGTCGGATGCAAGCGACGTTGAACCAGAAGTCCAAGGACACGCCCCAGCTCATGCAGATTCTGTTGATCAAGCCCACCGCCATCTTCCTTGTCAATGACCGGGAAGCTCCGCTGGTTCTGACGGAGGCGGATCGAAACGAATTGGCAACGCGGAACGCCGACCTGGAGCGCCGGCGAAAGACCTCGCCTCCCGCGCCGGCTCTGGCGCATGTCGTATCCGGCGGCGGCACTGCGATGCGTGTTTACATTCGCGGAAACGTTGAACGCGCCGGCGAACCTGCACCACCGGGTTTCCTGCGCATTCTGGCGCCGGACGGGAAAGGTTCGGGGAAGTTCACTCGTCTCGATCTTGCCGATGCCATTGCCTCGGCGAAGAATCCGCTTACCGCTCGGGTCATTGTCAATCGTGTGTGGCATTATCATTTTGGTCGGGGCATTGTGGGCACGACGAGCAACTTCGGCCGGCTCGGGGATCGGCCGACGCATCCGGAATTGCTTGATACGCTGGCGGTCCGCTTCATGGAGGCCGGCTGGTCCTTGCGCTGGCTCCATCGCGAGATCATGCTTTCGACAGCCTATCAGCTTGCCAGCACGAGCGAACCCGGCAATGCTGAACGCGATCCAGAAAATCAATACCTGTGGCGTTACACGCCGCGACGGCTGGATTTCGAGGCCTGGCGCGATGCCTGGCTGGCGGTCTCCGGCCGGCTTGATTTTGCCCGGGGCGGGCCCTCCATTGATCTGTATGATACCAAAAATGTGCGCCGAACTCTGTATGCCAAGGTGAGCCGGCTCGAGCCCAACAAGCTCATGGTGTTGTTCGATTTTCCCGACGCCAACGTCACCAGCGATCGCCGCAGCGTGACCACCGTGCCGCAGCAACAATTGTTCGTGCTCAATAGCGATTTCACGATCGAGACTGCCAAGGCCTTCGCGCGCCGGCTGGAAAAAGCCGCCTCGAAGGAGGAAGATCGCATCGCCCTGGCATTTCGGCTGGCGTTTGGACGCGAACCAGCCGGGGAAGAGATGCGTGCAAGCCAGGAGTTTATCCGCGGCGCCGGCGCCAGAGACCGATTGACCCCGTGGGAGCAGTTCGCCCAGTCGCTCTTGGCGTCGAACGAGTTCATGTGGATCGATTGACAGCGATGGGAGGAGCAATGTTGGATAACATCCTGATGTCCCGCCGCGAAATGCTCACCCGCTGCGGCGCGGGCTTCGGCATGGTCGGGTTTGCCGGCGTTCTTGCCGCGGATACACCTCCAGCGAATCCGCTCGCGCCGAAAGCACCGCATCATGAGGCCAGGGCCAAGCACATCATCCACCTGTACATGAACGGCGGCCCGTCCCAGGTCGATACCTTCGATCCCAAACCTGCCCTGGCGACTTATCGCGGCCAGCGGCCCGCCCGCATTGCCAATTACCGCACGGAAAATCAAACCATCGGCCTCAGACCGTCGCCGTTCCGGTTCCCGCGCTGCGGTCAATCGGGCCTGGAGATCAGTGAGATCTATCCGAACGTGGCCAAGTTTGCCGACGATCTTTGCGTCATCCGGTCCATGTACACGGACATTCCCAACCACGAACCTTCGATGTTCATGATGAACAGCGGCCATCTGCAGGCTCTTCGGCCCAGCTATGGTTCCTGGCTCCTGTACGGCCTGGGAACGGAGAACCAGAACCTGCCCGGCTACATCGTGATGTGTCCCGGCCTGCCGGTCAACGGCGCCTCCAACTGGAGCAATCGCTTTCTGCCCGGCGTCTACCAGGGTTGCCATCTAAATTTGCCGATCAACTACCAGCCGCGCACCGTCCTGCCGTACTTGCAGAATCAATACTTGAGCACCGAGGCACAACGGCGGCAGCTTGATTTCATTCAGCGACTCAACCGTATTCAGGCCGAGCGGCGCGGCAACGACTCCCTTCTCGATGCCCGCGTTGCCTCGCTGGAGATGGCCTTTCGCATGCAAACCGCCGCCCAGGAAGCCTTCGATCTGAGCCAGGAAACCAGGCAAACAAAGCAACTATATGGCTACGAAAGTCCGAACAACAACCTGTTCGCCATGAACTGTTTGCTCGCCCGCCGACTGATCGAGCGCGGCGTGCGGGCCGTGCAGATTTACACCGGCAACAGCCAGCCGTGGGACACGCACAGCAACAACGACGGCCAGCATCGGCAACTGGCGGGCGGCACCGACCGTGGCATTGCCGCTCTCTTACAAGACCTCAAACAGCGCGGCTTGCTCGACGAGACGATCGTCCTCTGGGGCGGCGAATTTGGACGTACCCCTGCTTCCCAGGGAGGCGATGGCCGCGATCACAATCACTGGGGCTTCTCCGTATGGCTGGCCGGCGGCGGCTTCAAGGGCGGCATGGCCTACGGCGCCACAGACGAATTCGGCTTCCGCGCCGAGGACAAACGCACTCATCCCCACGACCTGCACGCTACCATCCTGCACCAGATGGGCATCAACCATGAACGCCTGACGTTCCGCTACGGCGGCCGCGACCACCGCCTCACCGATGTGCACGGCCAGGTGATCCGCGACATCATCTCCTGACCTGTGAACCCAAGCGCCGCGGCCGGCGTCAATCTCTAAAATTGCCTGCAACTCGGCCGCGTGGTGGAATGGTAGACACTGGGGACTTAAAATCCCCTCCTGGGTAACCGGGGTGTGGGTTCGAATCCCACCGCGGCCAGTCGTCCCGACCTCGTCCGCTTGGATTGGACGGGCGCCCGCCGCCGGCAATTTGCACACGCGATCCATGAATCGAAAGCGGATACGTTCCGCGGCTGCCCGTCCGCCGAGCCGCCTACTAACTGGGACCTCCCTCGGGAGTGAGCCTGTCGTTTTGACTGCGCCGGCGTGGGGGAACGAGACGACTTCTGGGACGCGGGGCTCACCCCGCAAGTGCCGATCTGGAAACGGAACGGCACCAGATCCCGATAAGAGGTTTGCCGCAGCCGACGGGTTGCAGGCCCACCACGAAGTTCTCGCCGCCGCCGTTCGGAGCGTCAAGCTGGCAACAAGCAAAAAAACAGACGGTTTTCTGTTACCGTCCGCGCCGCGCTCTCTTGACTTTAGAGGCCATTAAGAGGTTCGCCGCGACTATCCACGATGTCCCCGAATCCGTCAGGCTCAATCTCGCGCTCCGGGACAGCTCTTTTGATAGGTACTCCGGTGTCGTCCTTGCTGAGCGCCGCTTCGACGTCTCAGTCTAGGACGGCTTTTCCTACGAACCCACTAAACGTCCCTTTCTTTGGACGGCTGTAACCGCCACTGGAATCACCATTGACTTCTTGAGGCCTCGTAACCTGGTACTCACCACCGGCGGTGACAGATACCGGAGCATCGTCTTTGGCGGAGAAGCTAATTTACAGTCTCTTACCTTTCTTGTTGTCCTTGAGGTCTATGCCGAATACTCATGTATACACTGCAGTTAACCCCCAAAACCTGTTTGATATCTAGCATTTTCAACCGAATTCTGCACGTCCGAAATCGACCACTTGAGATTTGACATGTTAAGCACAGGCCATCAAGATGTTGGAATGGGGAATTTTAGGTGAGACCGGAACGACAAAACCTGGGCCGGAACACCTTTTCAAGGAACAATGGGGTATGCGTCTGGCGATCGTCGTAACGGCATTTGCTGCCGGTATCGGATTAGCTGAAGCGGGTGGGGCTGACCCGGTTGAGCTAATCTATGTGCCAAAATCCACCAAGAAGATCTGCCAACTGACCGGAGATTTCGATCGCGGCGCCGGCAAACCGACGCTTAGCCAAACCGGCAAGCGCTACGGCGTCATTGCGACTGACCTGGGCAGCTCGTTTGAGCACAAGGGAAAGCTGTACTTCCTATTCGGGCCGTCATTCTCCAGCACCAGGACGGCGCCCTGCAAGTGCAGGATGGTCATCAGGGCGAGCCCGATTTGCATGTGACCGCCGACAGCGATACGTGGCTGGGTTTCCTGGCGAAAGAGCGGAGCCTGCTGTGGGCGCTCTTGCGCAAGCGCATCCGCATCAAGGGGTCGCCCAGGCTGCTGATCGCCTTCGGCAAATGCTTCCCATCTTGAGCGAAACATACGTGGAGCTTGCGATGCGAAAGCTGATCAGCCGGGGAATCGAGCGGATCACCAAGTGCCGAATCACGGAGGTGCAAGACCGCCTTCCGTGACGCCAGCAGTGTTGTGCGATATCAGAGCCTCCGCTTGGCGTGACGTAGGCGGTGGCAGGTGTGTTACAATGGAGGACAACTCTCGCCGACGCAACTCTGCCGTAGGCCGTAGGAGGCAAGATCGAAAGGAAGAGAACATGCGAGCAAAGTATTTCTTCACTGCTACTGTCGTGACTCTGTTGACGGCCCGCGAGCACTTCGGGATGAATTCCCATCGGATGAATTGAATCAAGCCCCAACGGATCGGCCGCAGCGTCCTGCGTTAACTGCAGTGCGTCAGGTTCGTATCCTGCACAGGGACCTGCTTTTCCATTGCGAACTCGCCCGAATCCAGTTAACGCATAGGCGGTTACAGGCGTCTCGCCCCGCCGGGACAGACCGCGGCCCTAGCTCCGTGCAAGGCTCGGCGGGGCGAGCATGCCTGCGGGCAGACACGGAGCGGACACCGCCGGTTCGGGCGCTTTTGATCCTACAGCCCCCGGCGAGCCGGGTGACTACCCGCTCCCCCCGCGCGCTGGTCCTGCGTCCGCAGCCGGAAGCGACAATCAAACTTTCCCCACAGTTGACCTTCTACCCCTGAGTGAATTCTCCCTGGCCATGGCGCCCACGCTGTCGATAATCCCGCAGCCAGGCGTTGTCCCTGCAGCCCGTGCGGTGGGTGCTGTGTCATTTTTCGGTTCTGTTCTTGGTCCGGATTCCAATGCCCCCATCCGTATTCCTTCGGTTGGCAGTGACGTCGTCGCGCTTGACAGGTTTCTTGATTTGAATGCTGCGCCGATGTTTGTTCACAAGGTTGGCGTGCAACAGCCGGGCACCGACCTGCCCGCCAACGCCGTTGGCCATTTGTCTTCAACCGATTAGGAAGCCGGAGCCGAGAGCCTTGTTTCCGCAGTGTTCTTCCAGGATTTCGAAACTCAAGTTAGCGCGGAACAGGAGATAATGGCTCCTTCAGGGCAGGCGGCGCAAAGGTTGGCGGAAATTCCGGAAAGCGGCATTCAATCCGCGGAAGATCGCGATGTGAGTAACAAACCTGCTGATACCCAGAAGGACCTCGGCGGAATATTCCGGATGAAACTCTCGTTTATTACCTGTCTCCCCCTGATCTTGACATATTGGGTGAGGACTCGTCCACGACCAGCCGACGGCGAAGGATAACCTATTAGTTGCAATTCCCGCACGTGCCCCCGTTCGAGTCTGCGACGGTCATGAACGACTTGCGCGCTGCCTATCGGGCCTTCGGGATCATCGAGACGTCCTGGCAGCTCCGGTTGCTTTGCCCGATGGGACACACTTTGTACGGTAACTTCGAGTGGATGGATTAGATCCTCGGAACGAGAAATGGGCGAAAATAGCTCCCTTTGTGCGAATTCGCACATGTTTTCCAAAAGCTTTAGAGTTGCTTAACCCAATTGGGCCGTTTATTATTGGCACCGAGTTTGCCTGTCTCGTTTGACTTGAATGGAGAAAAAATGCCGGCTTCTTGATCGGGAGTCGCTTTGAAGAACAACCTGTTGACATATTTGTTGCTGGCCGGCTTTATCGCAAGCCTTGTTGCCCTGGTCGTCCATCTGCGGGGCTTTCCATTCCCGGGCAACCAGGAAGGCTACATGCCGGCGCAACCGATTGCTTTTTCCCACAAGGTCCATGCCGGGGACTTGGGGATGAACTGCCTTTACTGCCATTCCAGTGCCGAGAAGAGCCCCCACGCCGGCATTCCGCCGACCAGCCTGTGCATGAATTGCCACAAGCTTGTCCATGCTTCCTGGGACGTCACCCGTAGCGAAGATGAAAAAGCCCACGCGGAAGGCCGTCCGCGCAAGCGGATCGTTTCGCCCGAATTGCAAAAACTCTACGATGCTCTGGGTCTGGACGAAAAGTTGCAGCCGGACCCCAAAAACCCTCCTCGCCCGATTTCCTGGGTCAAAGTTCATAACCTGCCGGCTTACACACGCTTCGACCACCGGGCGCATGTGAATAAAGGCGTGGCCTG
>Ga0306920_100017084_pt1 | contig 10011 bp, 4 predicted proteins | sample flu12Cox44000170_FD_204666 | JGI IMG/M metagenome (GOLD analysis project Ga0306920, IMG submission 204666) | Lab enrichment of tropical soil microbial communities from Luquillo Experimental Forest, Puerto Rico - flux4day.12C.oxic.44.000.170 (v2)... | ecosystem: Environmental > Terrestrial >... | reverse complement strand
AACTCTTCTATTGCTGATGGCGACGTTGCCGAGCTTCGGGGCTGGTTGCGAGGCGTTTGTTGGCGAATGGCACTGGTTTACCAACCACATGGTGACGATAAGGGCCGATCACTCCCTTCTCTACGACACACAGCCGTCGGGCAGGTGGGAGTGTACGAGCGGCCAAATCGCCAAATTGTACTGGAATGCTGGTTTCGTGGACTCCGTCCAGGTTACGGGCGACCAGATTTTCGGCAAGAACCAGCAGGGGATTCAAATTACAGCGTCGCGGAATTCGGCTGCAACTTCACAGGTTCCCCCACCCTCTTCTCCCTCTCAATCTCATTCGCCTACTCCCTCTGTAGCGCCGGCCGCAACGCTGCCTGACCCGGGACCGGTGCCGACTGTCCTCTCTGGACCTTTGCCGAAGGTTCAGTCAACGCCAGCTCTGCCCCCAGGAGCGCGGCTGACGTCCCACGGATGCATTCGGCGCGGAGAAATCCTGGATTGCCCGTCGCCGGACAAGATGACGAATATTCCCGGGCACCCGGAACCACGGCAGGCCCCCGTTGCCGATCCCGAGCAGGCGGCCACCGAGATTCCCGCCAATTTGTCGGCCCAGCAGTTGTATGACATGGCGGAAAAGTACGAGCAGGAGCATAAGGATGCCCAGGCTGGCGGCTATTTCTGGAAATGCGCGAATATGAACGATTCCCGCTGCCAGCCGGCACTGGGTCTTATGTACCTGGACGGAAGAGGCGTGCCGCAAGACCTACGGAAGGCGGCCGCCTATGTTGGGCGTGCCGCCAATGCGGGGCATAGCATAGCAGCCTACCAGGAGGGCGTATGGTACGAAGATGGGGATATTTTTCCGATGGATATGCGCAAGGCCATGGGCTGGTACATGAAAAGCGCGAACCAGGGTTTCTATCGGGGGCAGAGGCGCGTTGGCTTGGCCTACGAAATCGGCGAGGCGGTTCCTCGCAACCGCCCGACTGCCATTTACTGGCTGATGCAGGCGGCCAAACAGGGTGATGGCCAATCCCATTGGATCGCAGACTGGCTAATGGCGCCATCAAACCCGCCGTTTGCCAGCTACGATGCCCTCTGGGCCTACGTCAATCAGAAAATGACCAACTATATCAATTGTGGAGCTACGGCGACCCAGAGTTGCGCACCGTCATCGCACCGGGACCACGGCGTCGCCGGGGATTCGACCAGCTGCGCTGCAATGGGTGGGAGCTGGCATAATGGTTCTGGGTTCACACCTGGAAGATGCAACTGACTTGCGCGGCGTGCCACACAACGTGCTTTACTTACCCAGCTCAACGAGTCTGTTGGAACAGCAGTTTCAAACGATTGAGTTCGTGAGCATAGTCGCTGGTCCCAACCCGTGCTCCGATTGTCAGGCGACTGTTCTGTTGCTAGTCGAAACTCTCATAGCGGTCGGGTGAAGATGGGCAATGCGACTCAGGCGGCCCGAGGAATGGATGCATCTATGGTGCCGTCGTCCTCAGACGCCTGCTCCGTTGGGTAAGAGCGTAAGCACACCAGTAGCGAATGCCGTGGTGGCCCCATTCCTTGCGCAGGGCAAATAGAAATCTCACATAGAAAGCGTTGCTTAGAGCGGACAGTGTCGCCATGGAGATGGCTACAAGCATAACGAACTCCAGTAACCCAGTTTTGACCACGCCCCTCGATCGCATTGAAAAACAATTCGCGTGAAGACGCGTAAAAGGTTCATAAGGAATTCGTAAAAGCTCGCGCCCTGATTCGGGCATCGAAGTCGCAATGGAAACGGTCCTTCTGCCCAAGTCGTATAGTGCGAAATCTATGCGAATCGGTTTGGTTTTTCTTCTGAGCTTGGTCTTGGTTACGCATGACCTGTGCCAGGGTTCTGACCTGGCTCTGACTGGTGCGAAGATTTATCCCTCACCCTCCGAGCCAGCCATCGATAACGGCACAGTTGTGGTGCATGATGGGCAGATTCTTGCCGTCGGGCCGGCCTCGACGATCAAAATCCCGCGCACAGCTACCGTCATGAACTGCCAAGGCCTCACCATCACGGCGGGCTTCTGGAACAGTCACGTTCACGTCTTTACTCCGGGCCTGATCGATGCTCGCGACTCGGGCGCCAAGGAACTCAATGCCCAACTGGAAACCATGTTCAACCGTTGGGGTTTCACCACCGTGTTTGACCTCTCCTCCGTGCTCGACAATACTCTCGCGCTGCGCAGTCGGATTGAGAGCGGCGAGCTGCGCGGCCCGCGCATTCTCACGGTCGGCGAGCCCATTTGGACGATTGAACCGGTCTACGCTCGTGATTTCCTGGCGAAAAACCACATCTCCACGGCGCACATTCAAACCCCGGAGCAGGCGGTCGCTCTGGTGCGCGATCATGCCGCTAAGGGTGCGAACGGAATCAAGCTGTTTACCGGTTCCTACCAGGGCCAGGGAAAGGTTGCGCTCTTGCCCGTGGCCGTCGCCAGGGCCGCGGTCGAAGAGGCGCATCGACACGGCTTGCCGGTCTTCGCGCACCCCCAGAATGTGGACGGCGTCGAGGTCGCAATCTCGAACGGCGTGGACGTCCTGGCCCATACCGTCCCCCAATCACCACCCTGGACTCCAGACTTCATTTTGCGGTTACAACGTGCGCACCTGGCTTTGATACCAACCCTGACCCTATTCGATTTCGAAGCGCGCAAGGAGAACGACTCCGACTCGGAACGCGAGGCCTGGATCGCCAAGATGGTTGCCGAACTGCGGGCTTACTCCCAAGCGGGAGGCGAGATTCTATTCGGGACGGATATCGGCTATATCGACCACTACGACACCACCTTGGAATTCACTCTCATGTCCCAGGCAGGCATGAATTATCGCGACATCCTTGCCTCCCTCACTACCAATCCAGCACGCAGGTTCGCGCATTCGGACCAGACAGGCCGCATCGCGAAAGGGGCGGACGCCGACTTGGTCGTGCTAAACGCGGATCCCGCACAGGACATCACGGCATTTGCCAAGGTGCACGACACCATCCGCAAGGGAAACTTCATCTACCAGGAACAGTGAACTCCACGACGTAAGGTTACAAAGCTAGAAGCCTGCTTCTTGAGGAAGAACGGCAAAGTTGCTACCAAAATCAACTCGGCTCGCAAGTCTGAGGGCACGGGTTTATGCGCTGCGAGCGACTTCGTAAAGGTACTCGACGAAAGAGCGCACCGCGCCGTCCATACCTTGCACTTTTTCGCTTTTCGACTCAATGACGTAGTACTCGTCCGGCGCGTGGGCTCCGTTGCCGTGTCCCATGCCGAAATGTCCGGCGGCGAGACGCAGGGGTTCGTCGGTAAAGACGTAGCCGGGCCACGAACCGGCGCTCCGTGGCAGCACGATCGGATCGATGCCGCCCCGTTTGTACACCGCGGTCTGCGCCAGAATCAGAGCGGCATTGGCCGATGTGCTGTTGGGGTTGTATCCGCCCGTCATATTCACCTCGATGTCGGCGAAGCCGCGTTGGGCCAGATGCGCTTTTAGAGCCGCCAGAGCTTCGCTGGCCTGCATATCGGGGACAAGGCGCATATCAATCTTGGCCACCGCACGGTGCGGCAGAATGGTCTTCCCGCCCGGACCGGTGTAGCCGCCGACCAAGCCCTCGATGTTGACGGTCGGCCGCGACATTAGCAGTTCAAGCGCCTCCTGCCAGCTGACGTCATGCACCCAGTGCTCGACCCCCATCTGCCGCTTGGCCAGGTTTTCGTCCAGCCGCTGCGCGGCGCTGGCGACCAAAGCCTTTTCGGCCGGCGACATCGGGCGCGCCTTGTCGGCGAAGCCTTCGATGACCGGGTCGTTGCCATCCGAAGAGACAAGCGTAGTCAGCGCTTCGACCAAATGCCATGCTGGACTGTCGACGCGCGCCTTGTTGCTGGAATGAATATCGTGCCGAGGCCCCCGACCCCATCGCTCTCCGCTCGATACCAGCTCGAGTTCCACTACGCCCTTCGCCCCCAGCGTCATGACGACCGTCCCATCGAGATCCTGTTCGGCGGACGGCATGAAAATTCCAACGCACGGCTTCAGGGCGGCCATCACTTCCGGGCGACGCACAATCTGGGGAAAATGCGGCGAGCCGATTTCCTCTTCGCCTTCGGCGACTAGCACCAAGTTCACGGGCGGCTTCCGGCCCTGGACACGAATCGCATGCAGCGCCGCCAAGAACGACGCTTCCGGCCCTTTCTGATTCACCGCGCCTCGGCCCACGAGCACCGTTCCCAGACCCGGCTTTTCGACCAGCGCAGCCGCCCAGGGCGGCGAGGACCATTCGGTCGGATCCGCCTGCTTCACGTCGTACATGAAGTACAGTCCGAGCGTCTTGGGAGCTCCGGCATCGAGCGTGGCAAAAATTCCCGGCTGGCCCTCGGTGGGAATTTTCGTGACTTGACCGAAGCCGGCTTCGCGCAGGAATCGCATGGTTAGATCGCAGCCTTCATTCACGCCGCGGTTCTCGGCGGCGATCGAAGGCTGCTTGATCCACTCCTGCAGCCGCGCGACAGCTTCGTCATGATCCTTCTCGATTTGCACGTAGATCGGATTAAGCTCGCTCGATTCTGCGTGCCAACGATGGGGAAGAGCGAAGGTCGCGGCCCCCGCCGCAGCGCCCTGAAGAAAGGTTCTTCGGTTCATGAGCGAGAGGATAACGGTAAAGCGACCATTCGTCTACCCAAGTCTCAAGCTCTGAAAAAGCCGGGTCGGAGTACTTCAGCAATGCATCGACTGGACCCTGAGCTATGAGGATCGGGGCACTGCAGCATGAAGCCTCTGGGCTCGCGAACCACCTGCTTGACAAGCTTCAGAACGGGGCGCAGAATCGCGTGAAAGTCGGGGGATGAGCGCCGCTTCTTAAAGAGGCCCGCCCTCTACACCAGGCTATCCCCCATTCATTGCTCTCATTCTTGCGTTAGACCGGACAAAAAGCGATGAGATTCGTCGCAAGCAGAATTGTCGGGCTTATCGTCGTTGCCTTCGTTGCCCTGTATTGGCCGCAACTATCGTGGCCCGCGGAAGCCGCAGATTCTCCACCGCTTCTTACCCTTGATGAAGCTATCCAGATTGCCATCGCAAACAACCGCTCCTTGAAAATCGCCTCGCTCGATGTCGACAAGTCCAAGTGGCAGGTCGCAGCCGCCAAGACCCATCGTCTGCCGACGATGAACGCATATCTGCTCGGTGTGGCGGACCTGACTTCGCCGACGTTCAGCTTTAAACAAGGCACCTTCGGATATATCGGAAAAATTCCGATCCCTACCGAGAACACCAACATCCCGCTCTCCCAGGGACCTACGGGATACGCCCTCGCCCAGGTAGCGCAGCCGCTCAGCCAGCTTTACAAGATTCATCTGTTCATCCGCGAACAACAGCTATCCTCCGACCTTGCCAGCCAGGAATATCGGGGTAAGCGACAATCCGTCGTGAGTGATGTGAAGGAGGCGTACTACGCAGTGCTGCAAACTGAAAGCGCCCTCGACGCGGCGAAGACGACGGTTACCGAGTATCAGGAGACGGACCGCGTGGCCCTCGAGTATATCTCGCAAGAAGCCGTGTTGAAGTCGGAGAGCCTCGAAGTAAAGGCCAAACTCGCCCAGTCGCAACATGAAGTAGTTGTGCTCGAGGATAATCTCGAAACCCAGAAGGAGCACTTGAATGACCTGCTCGGGCGGGACTTGGAAACGGATTTCCGCACCGAGCCGGTGCCGCCGGTGTCCCCCGAAGAGACGAACCTGAAACTGGCCCAGCAAACAGCCCTCAGCCAGCGGCCGGAAATCAAAGAAGCGGAAATCAACGTGCAGCGGGCTGACTACGACCGCAAACTCGCCAAGGCGCAATACATTCCCGACGTCGCCGCCACTTTTCAGTACTTCACTCCGATTAACACGCAAATTCTTCCGCAAAACATCGCTTCGGCCGGCGGGGAATTGAACTGGGAAGTATTCGAGTGGGGACGGAGGAAAGACGAAGTCAATCAGAAGAAAGTCACGCTCGACCAAAGCCGCTATCAACTCAAGGAAGCACAGTCGAAGGTTGTGCTCGACGTGAACAACCGCTTCCGCAAACTGGAAGAAAGCAGATCCCTGTTGGCCGTGGCCCAAGCCGCTCGAGACGCGGCCGACGAAAAGCTTCGTGAAGTGAACGACAAATTTAAGCAGAAAGCGGTTCTACTGCGGGATGTGCTTCAGCAGCAAGCCGCAGTCGCGAATGCCGACCACGACTACGAGCAGGCTCTGCTGTCATTCTGGTCGGCAAAAGCGGAATTCGAGAAAGCGCTGGGCGAAGAGTAAAGGTATGAACCCCCTAAATTCGGTGCGACGCATCTTCTGGATGGGCGCGGTCAGCCTGCTTGGGCTGTCCCTGGTCGCGTGCAATGAAGCCAAGTCTGAGCCCAAGGCGCTGCTGCCTGTGCGCCTGGCTGCGGTCGAGACCATCACGGTCGGAAATGGCGTTCGCTATTCGGCGGACATAGCCCCTTACACGCAGGTGGACCTCGCCTTCAAGTCGAACGGGTATGTCGACTCTGTGCTGCAGGTGAAGAGCACCCAGGGCCGACTACGCAACGTCGACCAGGGCGATTGGGTGAAGAAAGGAACGGTGCTGGCGGTGGTCCATCAGCAGGACTATCTGGACAAACTCGAACAAGCCAAAGCCCAGCTCGCCCGCGCTCAGGCAGAATACGATAAAGCAAAATTGGCCTTCGACCGGACGTCAGCGCTGTACGCAAGCCAAAGCGCTACCAAGCCGGACTACGATTCCGCCACCGCTCAACGGGACACCACGGCCGCGTCAGTGGAGGCTGCGAAAGCGCAAATCAGCGAGGCTCAGGTGGCGCTTACCTATTGTTCTCTCGAAGCGCCTTTCGATGGGTGGATCGTCAAACGCAGTGTCGACGTGGGCAGCCTGGTGGGTCCTGCGACCAACGGTTTCACTATTGCCGACACCCGCTCGGTGAAGGCCGAGTTTGGTGTCCCCGATCTTGCCATCAGCCGAGTGCGGGTTGGTCAACTTCTGGCGGTTACCACCGACGCCTTGCCTGGCGAATTCAGCGGACACGTGACCAACATATCGCCGGCGGCTGATCCCAAAAGCCGTGTTTACTCGGTCTCGGTGACGATCGAAAACCCTCGCAACCTTTTGAAAGCCGGCATGATTGCGACCATCGCCCTGGGCAACGAGAAATTGCCGCACCCGGTTACGGCAGTTCCTTTGGCGGCCGTCGTGCGCGATCCCAACGAGCAAAATGCCTTTGCCGTGCTGGTGGCAGACGCCACCGGTGATACTGCAACCGTACGGTTGCGCCGCGTTGGTGTTGGCGATGCCTACGGCAACATGATCGAAATCACCAGCGGCCTCAGCCGGGGAGAAAAGGTGGTCGCGAGCGGCGCGACCTTAATCAAGAACGGCGATCAGGTGAGAATTATTCCCTGATCCAACGTAGCAAGCAACGCCATACGACCGTTCCAACTTCATGGCCCATAAGTCCGAAGCCGACTTAATTGCGCACTCCCATAACACCGCCCGTTTCTTCACCGAACATCGCCAAGTCTCTTTGATCTTGCTGATCGGCGTGTTCCTTTGGGGCTGGTATGGATACCAAAAGATGGCCAAGCGCAAGGATCCAAACATTCCCGTGCGCGTGGCCGTGGCGAGCACATCCTGGCCCGGCGCGACGGCCGAGGAAGTGGAACAGCTGGTCACCCGACCCATCGAGCAGACGATGGCGCAGAACGCCTTCATACGGCCGCCGGTCCCATCGGACTTCGGCATACGTTCGATTAGTTTTCCCGGGCTTTCTCTGGTCTATGTTCAGCTCGAGGACAACGTAAAAGATACCAAGAAGCAGTTCAGCGACATCAACCTCAAGCTGAACGCGCTCAACAGCACACTTCCCCAAGGTGCCGGCCCCATACAGTTCAATAGCGACTTTGGCGACACCGCTGCCCTGATGTTGACGGTTGCCAGTCCGCCTGTGACCGAGTTGGAAATTGCGTTGCGGGCGCAGTCGATAAGAAGGACGATCGAAAAAACACGCGCCTCGGAACTAGGGAAGGCTTCCCAGCCGCGAGTCAGCATCATCTGCGCTTTTCCTCAATCCGTAGCGGTGGACTTGGTTCGCGAATCCTTCCAGTCGCTCATCAGGCTGGCTATCCAAAGCAAGGTGCTCGCCGAGCCCTATTTTTTCGAGGGCAGCGGTTTCGTCGGCGTAGATGTTGGCTCCGGTTCTAGCGATTCCGAATTGCGTGCCGTGGGCAATCGGCTTATGCGCGAGCGACTGCATCGCTCCGAAATTCATCCCGATGCCTGGGTACCGGCTTTTATTCGCGATACCCGGCAGACCGAAGCCCAACTGGCTGCCGTCGCCGCAGACCGATACTCCTATCGCGATCTCGACGACTTCACTGACCTGATTGCCAGAACCGTGCAAGGCGCTCCGCAGGTTGCCAAAGTGGAACGCAAGGGCGTGCTGCCGGAGCAGATCTACCTTGATTACTCCCAGGAACGGCTGGCGGAGTATGGCGTCAAGCCGGCCAACCTCAAAGACATTCTAGGCGCACGCAACAGCACGCTGCCGGGAGGCGCGCTTGAGGTTGGTCCCAAGAGCATCCAGATCGATCCCTCGGGAAAATTCGAGAGCGCACAGGAGATCGGAAACGTCATCATTGGCACGTCCTCCTCAAGCGGTCTCAGCCCAGTCTATCTGCGGGACTTGGTCGATATTTCGCGTGGCTACCAAAGTCCGGCGAAGTATCTGAATTACCTCACCTGGCGCGACAAGGACGGTCATTGGCACCGCAGCCGAGCCGTGACTGTTGCGGTGCAGATGAAAGACGGCGAGCAGATTGACGCCTTTGGTGAGAGCGTGGACGAGAAACTGGCTGCCGTCAAGCAGTACCTGCCCGACGACCTCGTGATCGCCCGGACCTCCGACCAGCCTCTACAAGTCAAGGAAGGCATTGACTTGTTTATGGATGCCCTCTATGAAGCTATCGCCCTGGTGGTGCTGGTCTCGTTGATCGGCTTCTGGGAATGGCGATCGGCGGTGCTGATGGCGATTTCGATTCCCATCACCCTGGCCATGACGTACGGCTTCATGTACCTGCTCGGCATCGACATCCAGCAGGTGTCGGTGGCGACGCTCATCATCGCCCTCGGGTTGCTGGTGGACGATCCCGTAGTCGCCGGAGACTCCATCAAACGAATGTTGGCCGAAGGCCATCCCCCGGTGGTGGCAGCCTGGCTAGGCCCTACCAAGCTAGCCACGGCCATCCTGTACGCAACCGTAACGAACATCGTCGCTTATCTGCCGTTCCTCTTGCTCACCGGCTCGACAGGCGAGTTTCTCTACAGCCTTCCGATCGTAATGACTTGCTCGCTGGTTGCCTCGCGTCTGGTCTCGATGTCGTTCATTCCTTATCTGGGCTACTACCTGCTGAAGCCGGAACCGGAGAAGCCGGTGGAAGAGCGCCGCACCTCGGGATTCATGGGCTATTACGCTCGCGCCGCGAAATATTCTATCGAGCATCGATGGAAGTTCTTCATCGCCTCTCTGGCATTTCTCGCCTTAGGGGTGTTCATCTTTGATCATTTGATATTGTCGTTTTTCCCGGAAGATGTTCAGTACTGGTCTTACATCGACGTCTGGCTCCCCAATGATGTCAACCTCTCGGCAACCAATGACACCGCGCAAAAAGTTGAAGAGATTGTCCGGGAAAAAGCCGAACAGTACGGGCGGGAGCATCCAGGGAAGGACGGCAAGCCCGCTCAAGTCCTGCGCTACGTGACAACGTTTGTCGGCGGAGGCGGTCCGCGCTTCTGGTTCTCGGCGTCTCCACAGTTGCAGCAGCTCAATTATGCGCAGGTTCTGGTCGAGGTCACGAACAAGGAGATCACGCCAACCTTCATCCGGGAACTCCAGCCCGCGCTGACGGCTTCGGTGCCGGGAGCTCGGCTCGACGCTCGTCAGTTGCTGACCAATCCTATCGACTACCC
>Ga0306920_100017083_pt1 | contig 10011 bp, 9 predicted proteins | sample flu12Cox44000170_FD_204666 | JGI IMG/M metagenome (GOLD analysis project Ga0306920, IMG submission 204666) | Lab enrichment of tropical soil microbial communities from Luquillo Experimental Forest, Puerto Rico - flux4day.12C.oxic.44.000.170 (v2)... | ecosystem: Environmental > Terrestrial >... | reverse complement strand
GAACTCCCGCTTTAGCTCCCGAAAGCGTTGCGCGTAGCGATGCATGGTCTCAGTTGGTTGGAATTGTCGGGGTCCGCCCATATCTCGGCAAAAGCAAGGGCATTCCGCAAAATTGCTGATCGTTCTCGGCAAACTCACCGCCAAACAAGGAGACAAACGCGCAGCAATCACCGACTTGGAAGAAGCAGGTCAACTCGCGGTGCGGGTCCGTTTCAACCGTATGGAAGCTGACGCCATGTTCGAACTGGCCAAGCTGTATCGCGATCTCGGAGACATTGAGACCGCCGATGCCCGTGCAACACATGGTCTGGCTGCGAGCCAGCGCGTCGGAGATCGCTACTACGTTCCACGCAACTTGACTGTCTTGGCCGATTTGAAAGCTCGTCGAGGCCGCATCACGGAGGCTAAGCAGCTCTACGAGCAGGCCGAAGATGTCATCGACGGGATGCTTGGCGGGGACGATTCGTACTGGAACAGCACGATTGCGGCGGCCATGAGTCAGACTTACCTACAGCATTTTGAACTCCTCGCGAAGCAAGGCGACACTGCTGGCGCATTCCAAACATTGGAGCGGGTACGTGGACGAACACTGGCGGTCGTGCTGGTAGACACTAAAGCTGCGCCGAAACCAGGGGACACCGAAACAGCAGCGGTTGATAGCTATGTCGCCAACATTCAAATGCGAATCATCCAGGCCAACAGAGTTGGCGAGCGCCAGCGACTGCTCGATGAATTGGCTGAATACGAATGGCGATCGCGGCTGGCGTGGAACCAAGGAGATTACGGTTTCCCTCTTGAACCTGTGCCTCTGGCTCAGGTGCAAAAAGCTCTTAAGCCAGATGAAACACTGCTGGAATATGTGCTGGCTGAACCAAATTCCTTCTGCATCGCGACTTCTCGCACTCACGCAGCCCTCCGAGTGTTGCCGATCGGGCGCAAAACAATTGAGCAGCTAGTCCAGCGCTACGTCGATGGCATTCGTACAAAAAAGACTGGGACCGAGGAAGCGAAAGAGTTGTACGGATCGCTCTTGCTGCCAATTAGTGAGATCGCAACTGGCAAACGCTTAGTCATCGTGCCCGATGGCATTCTGAATCTGCTGCCGTTCGATGCATTGCAGAAGAGTGATGGCCAGTATCTGTTGAAGTCCGCCGTCATTAGCTATACGCCCTCTGCCACCGTGCTCAATGCTCTGCGTCGAACAGCCAATCCGCAACGGCCGCCCAAGCCGTTTCTTGGGTTGGGAGATGTCGCATACGAGAACCAGGGTGGTGCAGGGCGGAAAATCGCGGCGCCAGATACCTTACGAGGGCGTGTGGTGCGTGATTTCGCCGATTTTGCTGGGGTGCGCCTTTATGACCTGCCTCAGACGCGGACGGAACTCGAGAATATCGGTAAAATTGTAGGAAAGAACGCAGAGATCCTCCTAGGTGCTACCGCCACTGAGTCCGCATTTAAGAAAGAGCCACTGAACGAGTTCCGCATTCTGCATTTGGCCGTCCACGGATTTGCTGACCCGCAATATCCTGAGCGATCCGCTTTGGTCCTAGGGGCGGATCCGAACTCGGGAGAAGACGGGCTGCTGCAAGTGCGAGAAATCAAACGGCTGAGGCTTAACGCCGAGCTGACTACTCTGTCCGCCTGTGACAGCGGAGTTGGGAAATTGCAAGGTGAGGAAGGCGTCAGTGATTTGGCGGAGGCGTTTCTGGCCGCCGGATCGAAAACCGTGGTTGCCAGTCTTTGGAGCGCCGATGACACTTTCGCAAGTGCGCTGATGGAGCGGTTCTACCAACGACTGGCACAGGGTGAGACTACGAGTTCAGCTTTGCGTGGGGCCAAGCTGGATATGTTGACGAGATATGGCGAACAGGTAAGCCCTTTTTATTGGGCAGCATTCGTGGCGATTGGCGACGCATCTTCGCCAGTCGGGATTAGGGAGCAATGAATCTGACTCTGGAACAACGAACGAAGATCTTCGATAAAGTCTGCCGATTGGTGGAGACCAAGCACTTCAATCCGGCGATGAATGGAGTGGACTGGAAGGCGCTTGCCGAGAGCCGGCGCGACCAAATTCTCGCGTGTAATGAACCCGAAGCATTCGAGAAGGAAGTCAATAAGCTGGTTGCGGAACTCAAGACAAGTCACACCGGATTTCGGCACGCTGGGGCACGCAATTTACCGGCTCGGCATGCCATCAACGCGACCATGCATCGGTTCGGAGTGAACGGGACCGAGCGCTGGATGTTTCAAGATGTGCATCGGGGCGGCCCGGCATACTTGGCTGGGATACGGCCCGGCGATTTGTTGCTTGGGTATGGCGAGCGTGAAATCAGGCCTCCCGAAGAATTGAACTTCTCTGCTGGGCAGTCGGCGCAGTTGACTATTCAGAAACTCGACGGCGGAGTGCAGGGCATCAACCTCCAACTGCCAGTGCCCAAGAACAAGAAACATCCCGTCACAGCACCTGAAGCGGTTCATGCAGAAATGCTGACCGACGAGATCGGGCTGCTGAAGGTGGCGATGTTTCCCGGTGCTATCGGAATTGATGTGGCGAAAGACATTGATCGAGGAATAGCGGCTCTGAACGGCTGCAGTCGGCTGATCGTGGATTTGCGAGGCAATACGGGCGGAGGAATCGGCGGCCTGCGGCTGATGAGCTACCTTACTCCCGGGAAGCTGGAAGTCGGTTACAGCCTCACTCGCAAGCGTCGCGAACGTGGTTATCGGAGAGAGGAACTGACGCGTTTTGGTCACATCCCGTCCCACAAATCGACTCTGTTTTGGCTGGTTGCGCGCTATGCCTTCGTGGATAAGTCAATCTTGGTCGTTACCGAAGGACTTGGTCCGCGCCGCTTTCACGGACGCGCCGTTCTGATGGTGAATGAGCACACCGCAAGCGCCGGCGAGATGGTGGCTGCGTTCGCGGAGGAGAACAAGCTGGCAACCATCGTGGGAACCAGAACTCCAGGCCGGCTTCTTAGCGGTGGCGCATTTAAGGTCGGGCACGGTTATATTCTCGGGCTGCCTCTTGCCGCTTATCTGACGTGGCAGGGGAGGATGTTGGAGAACGATGGAATTAACCCGGGCGTTGCAGCTGAACTTCTACGAGAAGCGTTGCGAGACGGCAGGGACACGCAACTAGAGGCAGCCATCGACGTCGTCAAAGCGCTATAGCAACAATCGACCATGAGTCTTGGCATCCATGCCATGAGGTCTGCCGATCTCGGACGAGTCATGAGACCTGTACACGATACTGAACCCACTCAAGTCCCGGCCGTCGGAGCGCAAGGACATACTTGCCGGGACTAACATCACGAAATTCGACGTCTGCTCGCAAAACGACAACACGGTCTTGCAGCTGTGCTGAGCCGATAGCGCTCAACAGCTGCGTGCCCGATTCACTCAGCACGGCGAGTTCGTAGGCTCCTTCCGCACTTCCAATCGGCAAGTCTAGAACTAGGTGTTTTGCTGAGCGTTGAAGTTCGAGAGTCGGAAGGTTCGTTGGAGACGAATTCTCTCCCCGAACGACAGAGATGCCGCGAAGGTCTAGAACAGCCGTCTCGGGGCCCTGCACGGATCGGTGAGTTCGCACCCAAACCCATCCCGTCACTGAGAGAATTACAACCGCAGCTGCTGCGAGCGAGACCTGCAGGCGACGCCTTTGGGTCACCGCCTGTTTGCGCAATTCAGTAAATTCCTGATAGCAAGGGCTGCAGGCACTGAGGTGATCCAGCCATTGATGGACTTCCGCGAGTCCCAGCTTGTGGAATGCGATACCTTTCAACACCGCTGAGCCGGGACATCCAATCCGGTCGGGGTTCGGGAACGCGCGCGACAGACCCCGCTCCAGCGCATCCAAGATGCGCTGCTCTTCTTTGCTGAATTCGTCTCGGTCGCTCAGAAGCTGCCTGCTCTGTCCGGAACTGTCACCATGTACGGAAACGCCCAGTTTATCGTCGCCGCTAGAACCGAATCCACTTGCCCGCCGATGTTCGTTCATTTGCCGTACCTCAGGCGGGCGGCGAGTTTGCGGAGTGCATTATGAAATCGAGCCTTGGCGGTTTGTTCGCTCAAACCTACGTGTTCAGCGATCTCTCGCCAGGAGTAACCGTATTGTTTGGCCGTCCAGACCCTGCGTGTCCAATCGTCCATCTGCTGGACGACCTCTTTCACCTGAACAGAGCGTTCTATGTTGCGCGGCGACTGGATGTCGTGGGCTCTCGGAAGTTGCTCCAGTTCACGAGTCGAAGGTACGAGTTCGATCGTTTCTTGCCTTCGGCGTTCCTTCTTAAGCGCACGATTGAACCGATGATGAAAGACTCCAAACAGGTATGCGTCCAGATCAACGATACCTGGCCCGCTGCCGTTGCGCCGCTGTATGGTTTTCGCAACCGACTGAAGAACGCCTTCCCAAACCTCGGCCGCTAATGCGGCTCCGTCATCAGGGTTCTTGCTAGCAAACTCACGGCGGGCATGGGCCTGTACGCGTGGCCAAAGCCTAGTGGCAGCAGAAATCAACTCCGTCTCAAGTGGCGGTGTTGTCTTGTCTGGGGAGCTATTCGACAGGACCCATTCAGGGCTCAAATCCGGGCTCGGCATCCAGGGGCCTCATATCTCTCCTGTTTGTCGACGAGTTGCGCAAGACATCCAACACTTTCGTCTAGTGTCATTAACTATATTTTGAAACGCGCGGATGAACAAGAGAGATTTCTTTGATACTTTTCTGCGTCGAACGTTCCTTCACTAGATGTGGGGTAAATAACAGCACCTGAGTATGTTGGGTAGCCCAGTGGTCGTCTCGCGCAAGCGCCTTTCTTCGTCCTTGTCACGTCAAGGTTAGGTCACCACTAACGTGGTGGTTAAACAATGCCAACTTCGCTCTAGCGATTGACCGTGAGGATTCTCGCGACCCGTGCATTGCACTGTGTCGCGCAGCAAGCTCACGACGGTGGTCGTTTAGCAGTGAGGTTGCGCAATGCTCGAGGCTCAGGCTCGTACAAGAAATCGGGACAGTCAGCGTTTGGCGGCCATCGATCAATTGCTACTCGCCGGGATCAAACTCGGACCTGCTAGGAAGCGCGAGGCCATCGACCGGGTGCTTCAGCTTGTTCCAGGTTGGACGCGTGGTGATTGCTGGAAGCGCCTTCGGCATTTGCGAAAGCGGCATGAGCATATTTCTATCGAGCCCCACCCCAGCAACAGAGCAAAGAAATCAAGCGGCCCGACTCGGAGGTTATCCTGCGGCCCCTGGACACCTGCGGATGACGATACGTTGCTGAACCTGGCCGGGTACGAGCCGGTCACCAGAATTGCGCAGCGCCTGGGCCGTTCCGTACCCGCAGTCAGGTTCCGCCTCGGATCACTCGGGATGAGTGCGAAGGTTACTGATGGGTGGTCGCTGCGGGCATTGCGGGAGATGCTACACATCCGTACCTCCAGAGCATGGAGCCTTATCGGAAATGGGCTCTTGAGAGTTCGCGACGCGCGTATCACTGCAAGCTCGCTGACGTCCTACCGTGATAGGAATCTGTTGTCTTTGGTTCCGTCGAACGTCGAGACGGTCGCCCCTCCGGTTGCCAAGGACGGCGCTGCATTGTCGTGGGAGCGAGCAGCAGACGCATTAGGTGTTGAATTGGCCGACGTGCAAAGGCTGATTTCTACCGGCCAACTGAAGCTCGTGGACACGCTTGTCACTGACAGAGCGTTTGAAGAGTTCTGCAGGAAACACGGCGACCAGATCAACATGGCGCTGATTGATCCGGCCATTGCAAAATGGCTGGTACGCGAATACGGCGTTTTGGAGTCCGCAGGCAGCACCAAGTCGACGTCACGTTGGCAGAAACATGCCTTGGTAGTGAGGGAATGCAAATGTGGACTGAAGATTGCCGGCAACGCCTACTTCAAGCACGTCAAGTGCTGTTCGCCGACCGCTGATAAGCAACGCCGGAAGGTTGGTTAAAAGCGGCTTACACCGAAAGCGTCACTGCGAGTCCGCGCGGAGCTTAACCGGGTAATTCAACATACAGGTCCGCTTCTCTGCGCCAGTCCGCAAATGGCGGATACGGTTCGGGCAGTTTCGAACTCCAGACTTTATCGCAGTGGTCGGCGAACTCCATGGTACGAATTGCTCTCGGATGATTGCGTACTTGAATGAGGATGGCGTCAAACCAGCCCTCGGATTTCGCGTCCTGAAAGAAGTGATCGCCAGTCCAGAGCATGAGACGCTCCCAGCCTTGTGCAGAATCGCTGGATGTCTGCTCGCTCACCGTTGAGCGTAACGGCAAGTATCCTGGGCATCGACGTTCTATCTCGCGGGCAACGTCAGTCGGGAGTAGGGAACTGCTCTCCAGGGCGGGGCGTGCCCAGTACGCTAGCGCCTCGTAATCCATATAACTGGCGACAGCTTCGGCGAGACGATTAGGGTGAACCAGTTTAGCTGATGATCTGGCTTTGCGTTCTCTGGCGGTCAGATGAGAGGTTTCGTCACATTGGGCCGTTGAGGCTTTCCATTCTTCGAATGACGGATACTGGATAGGCTTGGCCTTCTTCCAATTCTTAACGGATTCCGACCAGCAAACCTCCGCTCGCAGATAGCGAGGATCGCGCACTGCGTAATAGGTGACTGCGAAAAACCAACCCTCTTGCTTTGCGACGTCGAAGATGTTGTCGCAAATCCAATCTTCCAGACGAAGAGCCAAGGGTCGCTTTTTGAGAGGGTTTCGCTGTGAGCGCGCTATCCTTCTCGAGAAAACCCGGGCAGCGAGTTTGCAAAATTGACTCCAGCCAATCGGGAATGCCTTTTTCCGTCTCGACGATTGAGCGAATCCAGCAACAGAACTCCTGCCAGTCGATGTATCGATTGCGGGTCTCCTGAAGGCGCTGCCACGGAATCCGTCGAGCTTCCTCGTCGGCACGAATACGAGCCGATTTCCGGAGCCGGGCAGTCGTACGCCGCACGGATTGAACGGTAGCTTTCTTCAATTGGGAGTCCCCGGTGGGTGCCTTGGAAGCTTGCGCGAGATGCGGAGCACTGCGCCGCCCTATTTTAGTGAATTCGCTAAACGATTAACAGGTTTTATCAGCGACATCGAGACTGTTAGGAGTGCATAGCAAAGGTCGGCGCTTTGGACGCATTCTCGAAGCTCACGTCCAGCGAAACCCCATGACGAACGTTCGTAACCAATGCAGGTCGGAAGCAGCTGATGCAGTCGCCGTGCTTTTTCTCTCTCACACTCGGGTAGACGATTCCTGCCGAGCCTTGCTGGAGCAACATTTGAGCGAGCTGCTGTGAGGGGGCGTAGCTATCCGGCGCTAAACATGCGACGAAGTCTGGTTGGTTTCTGATGTCGTGAAACTCAACCCGAAAATCAGCCAGATACTCGACGTACTCGAATGTCTCTGGATGAGGCCAGTTGATCTCCTGAAGCTCCCTGGCCCGATGATAGGCCACTTCGGCTTGGGAGGTTTCGAGTTGGAAGGCGGCGTACCAAGCCCCGCGCTCCGGGCCATTGAACCGGCTCCCGGTGGGATGTGCATATGTAAAAGCAGCATTCACAATATGGGCATACGGTACTCCAAAGACCAGCTCGTGGATGCTGATCCCTGGCAATAGGCCCGATTCTCCGAGCACACAGTTGTCGGTCGAGCCCTCCAGTTCAATGAGAGCGCCGAGTTCGGCGTCGTCATCGGCCAGCCTCGACAGAGGACCTTGCTCATCCAGGGCGTACTGACGGGGAACCAGACGGTGCGCGTTGTCCTGGCGCAGTTGAACGGTCGGGGGAAGCTTCATCCGGACATGCGGCGTGAGTCCAACAACTGACGCACACGCATCATTGCCGGCTGCCCGCCTCTGACCATATACGCCAGGGGGGACTCACCGGCGAACATCGGATTGTTGTTCGGCAGGGAGATCCAGGCATCTGCGAGTTTCTGGCTGTACAGCGTATTCAGCGCCTTAAAGATGCCGACGAGAAGCGAGATTCGGACGAGGCGGTCCTGATCGAGCGCCGTTTTCGACTCCCCACGCTTCAGCTGATAGAACGCTCCATTAGAGATCCCGCCCAGCAGTTGTTTGGCTCCTTCATCGCGAATTTTCCAAGCGGTTATGATTTTGAGGAAAGCCTTGCGGGCAGTTGGGCTCAGTCGCTTCTGGACATGCTTATCAGCTAAGTTGGTCGACAAGTCTACACCGAATCCGGCAACCGGTTGGGATAATACTGCCATCCGTATCCTCCTACTATGGAGAATTGTAACTCCACTTATGGAGAACCGGCAAAAGGGTTATCGGATTGTTGACTGTTCGCTTTTTGTTCGCCTACACTGCAGCCATGTCAGAGGAACGCGATCGAGGTGCTCTCCTCATTGCGGCTTGTCTGGTTGCCGCCATCCGGCTAAGGGGCGAACCAATTCAGCCCAGCCCAAAGCTGAAAGCAACGATCTCCGATTCGGTTCAATTGGCGGTGCTGGTTTGGCGAGAGATCCAGGGGCGTAGCCCAAAGCCAGTTAGCTGAGGCCCGTGGTTAGAAATGATTGATGAAGAAATCCTAAAGTCTATCGCTTCGCAGTTGATGACGAAGAGCTCTGTGACCGTCGAAGGTACATCTGCGCCTGTCCGCCGCACGAGCCGCCAGAAGCTGAAAACCGCCGCGTTCAGGGTTGAGGGCCACGAATACCAGGCCATTGAACAGAACCCGGAAAAGCCGAGCCGGTGGGGACAACTAGCGCGTAGCGGCCGTCAGGTCGTGCAATTCAAAGATGCCGAGCGGAATAAATTCATAGCCGTTTCTGTCGACGGTAAGGTCACCTTCTACAGTTCTGGCAAGAAATGACTCCTTAGGTGTGGCGAATCTGCCGAAATGTTAGGTTGATTCGCGGTAGGGGGCACATTCGGTTCTTTTGGCACCTCATGCTTGAAGTTCTTCTGGGTCTTTCACGCCATGATGAACAGACTTCCGTGGGGCAGCCGCTCCGCAAAGGCAACCGCGCCATTCTTGCCTTTGAGACAAAATAAGCGTTCAGCTCCCAGACTGACTGAAGCGATTACTGGCCCCATTTCCGGCTCTGCGTCCGCATGCAGTCCAACGCTATCGTTTCCGTTGTTGTAAAGGTTGCAGAGCACGGCGTTGCAGCACAGCTTCGGCAAGCCCAAATTGGAATAGGCGCACAAACCGCATTCACGCGACTCCTTGTCCGTCCCATTCTGCAGCGAGCGTTCGGGTCAGGCTGAGCAATCCGTTCTTCGTGCCTTGGACTCTACTTGCTGGGTTGAGGCGGGTAATTCTTGAAGAGTCTGGTGACGGCATTTTGTAGGTTCTTATCTCCGATTCCCATAATTACACGCATCGCTCTTGATTTAGAACAAGAAGTCGAAGTCAAGTAGGAACTTTCGATCATAGTTGCCGAAGAACCTTCCGTATTGCGGATCGGCGAAGTTGGAATGCACTTCCAAGGGATTGAAGTGGTTCGTCACGTTGCGAACGGTAAAAGATAGTCGTACCGCGTGCTGCAGATTCACCTGCACGTCCTTCGACACGCGCATGTCTAATGAGAAGTAATTCGGGTATCGGGACTGCGGCCCGGTTAAAGGCACCCATTGCTGGTAAACATTCGTCGGCTGGTAAGGAAATCCGTTGCGATACTCGATGTGTGGAGAGAATGTGACTTTGTGGGGCAGATTACCGTAGGTTCCCCAGAACAGGAAGCGGTTGGGAATCTCGCTGGGCAAGCTGGCAATCAGGTTCGATTGAATTACCGGCGAAGGAAAGTTCCCCAGGTATGAGCCCGCGTCGTTAATATCACCGTGGGCATACTGCCGCACGTAGGAGAAGAAGAACTGGCGCGGCGCGTTGGGCCCAATACGGGCCGTGAATTCGGCCTGGCGGCGATTGCGCCCAGCCCGAGGATCCCAGCACGAAGGCAGGCTGGTTCTGGACGACCCCGGGCTGCAGTGTGATCACGCCATGCTCGTGGCTCTGCAGGTACTTCATGCGGACCACTAACCACCGCTTCACC
>Ga0306920_100017082_pt1 | contig 10011 bp, 6 predicted proteins | sample flu12Cox44000170_FD_204666 | JGI IMG/M metagenome (GOLD analysis project Ga0306920, IMG submission 204666) | Lab enrichment of tropical soil microbial communities from Luquillo Experimental Forest, Puerto Rico - flux4day.12C.oxic.44.000.170 (v2)... | ecosystem: Environmental > Terrestrial >... | reverse complement strand
GGCGAAACGTCTTCCAACTGAGGACCGAAGCCATACATTCCACTTGGCAGATCAACGTGGAAACTTGAAATCTGTCCACCGGATATCGGCACCTGGGCGGGACCCAGGGATCGGTCATAGACATTCAAGTACAACCGGTTCCCGTCCGTTCCAACAAGAAGCTTGTGCCTGCCGTCAAAGGTAACGGCAGCGTAATCGGTGATGCGCGGCGGAGGCAAAGGCCGCCGCCAGTGCCAATACGCAACTGCGAGTACGGCCAATACTCCTGACGCAGCCAGAGTCGGCCACAACCAACGTCTCCATTGCGGTTTCGTCTCTGCAGGGGGCGAGGTTTGTGGCAACCTTGATTGTGCCGATCGAGTGGAAATCCGCAAAGGCGGCTCGCTCACGGGAAATCTGGCTGCATATCGCATCAGCATAGAAGACGGGGCATTCTTAAACGGCGCCGTAGATGTCCGCACGCCCATTGAAAAAGGGATGGCTGAAGCGAACAGAGAGCCAGATTCGGAGTTGGACCAGGCAGAATTTACACCTGTCGCCGAACTGCAGCTTGCTGGTGATTAACCCAAAAACCAGAGTTGCTGCATGTCTCTTTCTACGCTCCCCTGTCGGACTGCCCACTGTCCGACAGCGCCGGTAAATATGCTGGCAAATAGAAAAGACAAGAGCTAGGTTGGCCGTTATAGCCCATCGCTTTAGCTCGGACTTACCTCTAAGGATCATCCACCAGGCGATACCCCAGACCACGGAATAGATTGCCAAGGTCATGTCCGTAATGTTGTCAACGGGCGAAAACGTCATATCGTTGCGTTCAATCACAGCAACTTAGTTCTTCTGCCCGGTTCTTGTGAGGAATTGCTACAATCCGCGCATGTACCTATCGCATGCCTCTCTTCCAGATCGCCAAAAATGGCGGGAGAAAATGCTCGCGCAGACGCCCGAAAGGCTGTGCTGGTATTTGCAACAGGTGACGAAACTAATCGGGTCGAACGAGGGAAAGCACGTTTCCGAATGGAACGCCCTGGCTCAGATCACGATCGATGTGATTCAGGAGCGCAAGATCAAGTGCTGACTTCGGGCTTCTTGCCGCAGTCGCTACAAATGATCGTGCCCCGGCTGGTATTGGTCAAGCCAAAGCCCTTTCACATCCGGCATTTTCCTGACACACTATTTCGTGTTTCCCGAATAGGATGGACCAGCGACGCTTCCGTGATCGATGCAATTTATCAATTTGGTGAGTTCCAACTGAACCTCGGACGCTTTGAGTTGCTGCGTAACGGCAAGGCTTTGCGTGTGGAACGAAAGCCGATGGAGTTGCTGATCCTGCTGGCATCGCGCCAAGGGCAGTTGGTGACGCGTGCGGAGATCACCGAGCGCCTGTGGTCGAGCGAGGTATTTGTTGATACCGAACACGGGATCAATACAGCGGTTCGGAAGCTGCGACATCTGCTGCGCGATGATCCGGATGACCCGAAGTTTATCCAGACTGTGACGGGGATGGGCTACCGGTTCGTTGCGGCGGTTTCGACAATCGTGGCGGCAAAGGCAGAAGCCGCGGCTTCAGAATCTGAATTGCCGAATCCTAAGGTTGAGCAGGTTCCATCTGTACCCGCTTCAGGACGCATCCCTCGCCGTCTTTGGATCATGCTTGGCACTTCGGCGGCGGTCCTCATCGCGGGCCTTGCTCTAACGGTCGGCCCTCATCCGCTCGCCGCCCGTTTGTTCCATCGCAGCTCACCGGCCATTACCTCCATTGCCGTCATTCCGCTCGATAATCTCTCCGGCGATCCCAACCAGGAGTACTTGGCCGATGGCATGACCGACGAGCTCACCACGATGCTCACCAAGAACTCCACTCTTCGCATCGTCTCACGCACTTCAGCGATGCAGTACAAGAAGGCCCACCGCCCGCTGCGCGACATTGCCCGGTCTCTCGGCGTGGACGGCATCGTTGAGGGTTCCATCTCTCGTTCTGACGGCCGCGTGCACATGACCCTGCAACTCATCCATGCGGACACGGATTCGCACATCTGGGCAGAGAGCTACGATCGCGACGCGCACGACATGACGCTTCCGGAACAGGGAGCGAAGGCGATCGCGAAAGTACTGCACAGCGCGGTGAGTGTCCCTGTTGCGCAGCGGTATGTGAATCCGGAAGCACATGACGCATGGCTCCGGGGACGCTACCTCTGGTTTCAGGACCGCATAATCGAAAGCGGGCCGTATTTTCGCAAAGCCACAGAGATCCAGCCCGACTATGCGCCAGGCTGGGCCGGTTTGTCGCTTTATTACGGTGGCGGTACCGTCCCCGGCGATTTGGATCCCAGGACTTCCTTCACCGCCGAGGAGGATGCTGCGGCCAGGGCACTCCAACTAGACCCATCCTTGCCCGAGGCCCATCTGGCCATGGGTGCTGCTCTCTTCTACGCACGCTGGGATTTTGCCCGAGCTGATCAGGAGATTCTCCGAGCCATAGAACTCGATCCGCGTGCCGCAGAACCGTATCACCTCCGCGCCCGGCTTTTGGAAGCTCTCGACCGCCAGGACGAGGCCATCGAATCGGAGAAGAAGGCTATGGAGCTCGACCCGTTCCAGCGCCCCTGGTCCCTGGTATGGGCGTATTTCTTCGCACGCAAGTACGATGCCGCACTCGACGATGCTCGATTGCGGCTGGAAACTTACCCGACTGATCCGGTTTTACTGCTCCTGACCGCCTCTGCATACCGCTGCCAGGGCAAGCATAAAGAAGCAGTCGATTATTGGGTGAAGCTATTACTTGCGATGGGTGACCGGAAAGGAGCCTCCGAGTTGATCCGGGCCTTCCAACAGGCGGGCTACACGGGCGTCGTTCGCTGGCAACTTTCTGGGGCCATGCGGCAAGCAAAGAAAGGATATGTTTCCCCAGTGGAACTGGCCTTGTATCACGCCCAACTTGGGCATCGCGACGATGCGCTCTCGCTGCTCGAGGAGGGCTACCGACAGCACGCTCCCGGCCTTCTCTGGGCACCGGATGAGATGGCATACGACTTTCTTCACAACGATCCTCGCTATCGCTCGCTCATACAGAAAATTGGTCTGCCGTCGGCGCATTGAGCCGAAGAGGGCTGTTGTGGGTTTCATCTGACGCTATCAGGGACATTGCCTGGTTGCGGGAGGCAATAGGTCTCACTTTTGAGAGTTCTGGGCGTATTGTCGGCAAACCGGAAGTTGATATGTAGTGACCGGTCAAGGTGCGCTGGTTGTTTTTTCGAACGAGGGCAGGGTCAGCAGCAGCCGAGGCAGGTAATGGCGACGATTGATCAAGCTGATATTCGCGGGTCGGAACCGCATAATCATGATCCGTCGGGAGCTGCCTCTGACTACTGACGCGAGTCCGGCTGAGCCTGTCGCAAACTTCCGCCGAGGGTTCTCCTTCGCGCTTGCCCCAGCTGCGGCTGACCTTGTCCTCGAGTTGAAATGCCTTGTTCAAGGTTTTTGTTTTTTCCCTGGTTGGAAAGGTTTTTGTTTTTGTCTTTTCATGCGGCAATGAGTTGTTGAAAAGCTTGCTCGGCCTTGATGGCAATCGCCCAGATAAATCCCAGCAGTTCTCGTGCGACTGCGGTCATGACCTTCCTCGGATCCTTGCCTGCCATGCTCAGCCTCATGTAGCGCTTGTGCAGGCGATTCTGCGCCTTCCATGCGATTTCGGTGATCTCTGCGGGAATCCCTTGCTGTCGCTTGCGCAGCCTGGCTCCGACTCTGGGCCAGTGTCGATAGCACCAGGCCGATTCCACCACGATGCGCCTGAGGTGCGCGTTGCCGGTCTTGGTAATGCCGCCTCTTCGAATGCGGTTGCCGCTGGAGTCTTCGCTCGGAAATACTCCGCTGTATCCCATCAGCTTCCGTGCGCTCTGGAAGCGGGAGGAGATGTTGCCCAACTCCGCCGCGATCGTGACGGCCGAGATGTGCGCCACACCGCGCAGAGCCTGCAGCCCTCGGATCACTTCCTGCATGGACTGCGGGGCCAGCTTCACCACTTCGAGGATGGCCTCTTCCAATCGCTTGACCCGCGCGCTCATGTGCTCGACTTCGTTCAAACAGTCCCGCAGCGTGACTTCCTGCGCCGGCTGCGTGAAGCGGACCTGCTCCAGCCACCTCATGTAACGCTCTGTCCACGCCTTCAGTCCCAGTGGCGGACGCTGACCTGTACGGAGAAGGAACTTGGTTAACCGATGCCGCGCGCGCAGCTGATCCTGCTTGGCTGCCTCCCGCTGCCGGACAAGATCGCGCAATGCCTCGGAGTCTTCATCCGGGACCCACACCGCAGTCAGATCTCCGGAACGGTGACTGCGGGCCAGCTTCAACGCGTCCCGCCGGTCCGTCTTCACCCGGTCTCCGGGCTTCTTCGGAACCAGCGTCGGCGCTACCACTACACAGTCGACTCCCAGCTGGGTCAACTGCCAGTACAGCACGAATCCTGTCGGTCCTGCTTCGTAACAGGCCCGCAGCTGCTCGGGCGAACCAAGCTTCTTGATGAACTTCCGGATCGAATCCTCACGGTTGGCGATGGTGCCCAGGTTGCGTACCTCACCGTCGGGCTCGGCCACCGCTACGGCAATCGTCTCGGCGTGGACATCCAAACCCAAAAATCGTAACTTCTCTCTCATGACCGGCTCCTCCGCTTGTGGCTCTGGACTGCGTTCTCAAAACAAACTCAGCCTAACCCACGATCAGCGCAGCGGGCCGGTCACTACATAATGACTACCAGGTGGGCGGCGTAGTTTCCGGATTGCCGGTAACTCGGGAATTAAGCACTCCGGTGGGACATACTCCAGGTGCCCTGAATCCGCCAGCCGACTACAGGACCCAAAGACGGCGACAGAATTATGGTTCGGCTGTGAGGGTTCAGGCCTTTGACGGGAAAAGCCTGGGCGGAGATTCTGTTTGCTATGTCGCGATAACGGGTGTATACAATCCTCCATCCCCCAGATTTGATAACCCAATACAGACCTGGGGACGTCCGTGCCAGAAGACCGCGAAAGCAGCAGCTCCAGCACCAACGCAAGCATTGCGCGTTCCATAGGTCAGAAGGCGGCGCCGTCCGGTGACCGGAACGCACAAAAACTCACGCGCGAACAGATCGCCTTTCTGCGCCGTCAGGGCCGGCTACAGGAGAATGAGGCCGGGCTGCAGGAGATTGAGGCTGGCAACGAGCGCGTTGAGTACATTCATGCCCGCCTGCGCCTGCTGTCATCCTTGGTGCTGGCCGTGCTTGCCTTTCTTGTGCTGATGCTCGTGGGCAAGACCGTCTTCGATGCCTGGCATGACAGCAGCGTCGTGATCACGAGCTTCGACGTGCCACCGGATTTTGATGTTGCGGGCCGAAGCGGCAAGGTGGTCGCCTCAGCACTGCTCGACCGGCTAACCGCGATGCAGACTGCGACGCGCTCAGTCCAGGCAAGTGCTCTCAAACGCAATATCCAGGACGCATGGTCGAATGACATCAAGCTTGAAATCCCTGAAGCCCATGTATCCATCGGTGAAGCGCAGCAGTACCTGCGCAGCTGGCTGGGACATGAAACGCGCATAAGCGGCAGCGTGGAAGAGATTGGTGATGGCAACATCATGCTGACCGTGCGCGGCAACGGATTTGCAGCCCAGACCTTTACGGGGAAAGCCGACACGTTACCCGTCTTGCTGACCAAGGCTGCGGAATACATCTACGGCGCCTCGCAGACCTATCTCTTCGCCGCGTATCTCGCTGACAACGGACGCGATCAGGAGGTCATTCCCCTTGTGCGCAACCGTTACTCCTATGTACCAGAGGCAGACAAACCATGGCTGTTGAATTCCTGGGGAATAGCGCTCCTGGATCTCGGACAGGTTGAAGAAGCGATCGCCAAGGAACGCGAGGCCGTTCGCCTCAATCCTGAGCTGTGGCTAGCCTGGAACAATATTGCCTTCGCCCAGATGCTTACGCAACAGGAGGAAGCCGCGTTGCAGACCGGGACGGCCATGGACGAGGCTGCACGCCGCGGGCGCTGGTTCGCCAAAAAGGTGGACCCGGTTTTATTCGGGAATCAGGATCAGCTGCGCTGGGATCTGCTCACAATGCATCAGACATTCAGCAAAGATCTGGAAAAAACGTCGGGACTGGGCACCAGTTTTGTCGAGGCTTCGGCTGACGCTATCTATTTGGTTCTGATGCACGACCAGCGGGCGGCGGATCTGCAGCTAGAAACCGTACCCGGTGCCGGGAAGGAACCCCTGGTCATCGCACAATCCGCGATGACCTCGGGAGTCATGGCCCTCGACCGTGGTGATTACGCCAAAGCCTTGCCATTGCTCCGTCAGGCTGATGCCGCTGGGCAGGCGTCGCCAGCGATTGCCGGAAATTTCATCTACAACCCCGTTTGCTGGACTGGCCTCGCCGAAGCGCACGCGGGAGATGCCGCGAAGGCTGATGCCGACTTTGCACGCGGAGGCCACCTGGTCGACTGCCAGCGCTTCCGGGCAGACGTCACCGACTATCGCGGCAACTGGGAGCTGGCCCAGAAGCAGTATGCAGATGCAGTGGCGCTCGTGCCCTCTGGACCTTCCGCTTACTACTCGTGGGGCACGGCGCTCATGAGGCATGGCGATACCGACGGGGCCATTGAGAAATTCAGGCAGGCCCACCAGCGCGGCCCGCACTGGGCCGATCCGCTCAAGGCCTGGGGCGATGCGCTTGTCGCAAAAGGAGACTTTTCAGCCGCGGTTGACATGTATGAGGAAGCCGAGAAGTTTGCGCCGAATTGGGGAGCGCTGCACCTGGCATGGGGCCGCGCACTCGACGCTCTCGGCAAACATAACCGAGCAGCAGAGCAGTACAACAAGGCTCGCAGCCTTGACCTCAGCGAGGAAGACCGTAAATCGCTCGGTCAGTCTGGCATCTCTTGATCGTTCGCGAGCAAGATGCTTGTCTGCTTTGTGCGTAATGCCCGGATTGTCGGCAAACCGGAAGTTACGAGGGACCTAGACGGGTCTTTGCCTCCCCGGGCGGGTAACTTCCGGTTTGCCGGTAATTCAGGCGTTAAGGGACGTAAAGGCTAGGCCGACCATGCGCGACGCCCAGTGCATCCCAAGCTAGGAAGAGCTGAAGGGACTGAGAGTCCTAATCACGATCATGCAGCGTCGCCAAGAGCCCGTGAACGGCCCCCTGGGCATCGATGTAGAACCCTACAATATCGGCTAGTGGGGGTAGATGCCTCGTAGCTGCGTCAAGGTTGAACCCGGAAAATCTACGGTAACAAACCCCGCTGGGCCGAGCGGGCAGCCGTCCGGTCGTCCTCCTGAGGGTTCCGTTACTCGGTTGCTGGCCGAATCGTGCCATGCGGTGCAAGGTAACCGTGGGTGACGTTCTCGTGGTCGACATACATTCCGACAACATCGCCCTGCGGGTTAATGCCGCATATCGACGTGACCTGTGCCTTGCCCTTGGCGTCCGCGGGGTCAGGGAAATCAAATGTGATGAAGATGCCGTCGCGATACATGAATCCGTGGCCGGCCCCAGGAACATCTGCTGCACGCGCATAGCTACCACCTGCGACAACCCCGTCTGGGCTGATGTGAACCACGCCGCCGGAACCACCGGTGTTGGCTGCATCCGGTGGATCGACGGTGGTGTAGACACCGTTATCCAGCAGAAATGCGTGAAACACTTTGTTTTTGTCGTGGTAATAGCCAGCGATCATGCCGTCAGGGTTCATGGCCATAGCCTGAATTCCCATCGGGCCCATGTCGGGATTACCGTCAGCATCGAGGTGATCGATCGTAGTCCATTCGCATTCCTGAAGTTCTGCCAGGCACTGCTGCGTATTGGTCAGCGAAAATCCATGAATGGACTTGTCGGCTGCTTGATAGCGTCCAACGATCGCGCCGGAGGGAGTGATGTCGGTTACTACGGTGAAGCCGGCGGCCAAGGGATGGTCAACGGTTTGGAAGTAGCCGTCGGTGTAAATGTAGCCGTGGGCGACTGAGGCTGCTCCTTCTCGAGTATCGTAACGGCCGACAATCTGGCCTTGAGGATTGATCGCTATGGCGTTTGTTCGAATAGACGCGGGGGCGTCAAGCGTCAACCAGCCGCTGTTGCTCCGCATGAATCCGTGGGTTCTTCCGTCTGAGGTGATGTAAAGCCCGACGATATCGCCTCTGGAATTGATGCCGAAGGCTCTTGAGAGCACCGAGCCGGGCGGGTCGATTGTGGTCAGTTTTCCTTCTTGCGCGGAGGTGCTAGGGGCGTGAATAACCACTTGCAGCAAACAAATGAGCACAGTGAAAGCCGATTTCTTCAGTCTCATGACGTCCTCCTGCGGTCCCCAATGGGCGGGAATGCGCTGTCGTCGCAACAGTGCAACGGTGAACCCAGTGGGTCAATAATCGATCGCATTAGTTCTTGCCTTAGCGTTCAACTCGCTTTGATTGAGAAACCTACAATTGCATCTTTGCGGGATGGCTTTTGTGCAATAATGACGCCCTATCCGATATGGGGTCGGTCCAATGACAGAAACTGCTGCTTCTTCGCGAAGTGCGAGGGTCCGTTTCGGCGTCTTCGACCTGGATGTAAAGACCGGTGCGTTGCACAGGTCAGGGCACAGAGTCCTGTTGCGGCCTCAAGCTTCAAAAATTCTCGTCATGCTTGCGGGCCGGCCTGGCCAGGTTGTCACCCGCGAGGAAATAAAAGGCCGGATTTGGGGCACAAACACGTTCGTTGATTTCGAGAATGGACTCAACTTCAGTATTCGGCAGATCCGCGCAGCTCTGAACGATGATGCCGACACCCCGCGATACATTGAGACTGTGCCTCGAAGTGGATATCGTTTTATCGCTCCCGTTGAGGCAGGCAAGCAGCCGGAGCATGAGCAATCGGAATCGAAAAGCCTCTCTGGCTCTCTGAAGAAGATTAGTTGGGGCGCCATTGCTCTGGCTGCGGGCATAGTAATTGCCATCGCAGGCGCGCTTGCAATCATCGATCCGGGCGGATGGCGGTCGAGATTGGCCGGAGCAGCCCCCGTTCGAAGCATTGCCGTGCTGCCGCTCACGAACATCTCGGGCGATCCGGCCCAAGAGTACCTCGTCGACGGGGTGACCGAGGAACTGATCACGCAACTTGCGCAGATTGGCGCTCTGAAAGTCATCTCGCGCAGCTCCGTGATGCACTACAAAGGATCAAGCAAGACCCTGCCACAAATTGGGAGCGAGCTGAATGTCGACGCGGTGGTGGAGGGGTCTGTTCAGCGATCAGGAAATCAGATAAGGATAACGGCCCAGCTTATCCAGGCTGCAACGGATCGGCATCTCTGGGCCCAAGCTTACACTCGAGACTCAAGCGACGTGTTGGCGATGGAGCAGGAAGTTGCGAGGGCCATCGCCAACGAAATCGAAGTCAAGCTAACGCCGCAGGAAGAGGCTCGCCTGAGCCGGGTCCACCAGGTTGTTCCCGAAGCCTACGAAGACTACCTTAAGGGGCGATACTACTGGAACCAGAGGGTATGCTCGAAACTGAAGAAGGGCCTCCAGTATTTCGAGTCAGCACGCGATAAAGACCCCCAATGGGCACTTCCTTATGTGGGCATCGCGGACACCAGCATATTAATGCCCCAGTACTGCTCGACCCCGGCAGGGCCACTCATCCTCCGAGCCCGCGCCGCGGTGCAGAGGGCGCTAGAGCTCGATGATGGTCTGGCTGAGGCGCACGCTTCTCTAGGACTTATCGACAGGTACGAATGGAATTGGGACGCTACGGCTCGGGAATTCAAGCGAGCTATTGAGCTTAAGCCCAGCTATGCCTCTGCCCATCACTGGTACGGCTTGTATCTCTCTTCCCAGGGTCGCCACGAAGAAGCACTCGCCGAAATCAACCGCGCCTTGGAACTCGACCCGCTGGCGCCCATCCTCAGCGGAGCGAAGGCTCTCGTTCTCTTCAACGCGCATCGCTACGATGAAGTCGTTGACTTGTGCCAGAAGGCCGCCGACTTTGATTCAACCTGGCCA
>Ga0306920_100017081_pt1 | contig 10011 bp, 6 predicted proteins | sample flu12Cox44000170_FD_204666 | JGI IMG/M metagenome (GOLD analysis project Ga0306920, IMG submission 204666) | Lab enrichment of tropical soil microbial communities from Luquillo Experimental Forest, Puerto Rico - flux4day.12C.oxic.44.000.170 (v2)... | ecosystem: Environmental > Terrestrial >... | reverse complement strand
GGACCGGCGTGACCAGGAGCCATTCGACGAGCTCTTCGACCGGTACTTCCGGCTAGAGCCAGTCGGCGAACCCGAGCGGCCAGGGCATGGCCACGCCCACGACGATCTGGCCGACGAGGGTAGCGCGGAGTCGTTCACGATCTCGCCGGAGCCGTCGCTCACCCCCCGGCAGGGCCATTCGCACGGCAAGCCGGCGGACATTCGCGACTTCTTCCGCCCGGAGGATCTCGCTACGGCCTACAACCTGCATCAGGAGGCCAGCAAGATCGACCTGGCGTCGATGACCGACGAGATCGTGCTGGCGAAGGAGCGCGGCCGCACGGCCATGTCCGGCCCGCGCATCCAGCTGGACACGTCGCGGCTGCACGGCGCGGGCCTGCCGGGAAAGCTGCAGATCAGCCAGGGCACCTGGCTCGACGCCGGGCTGACCGTGGCCGAGGAACAGGCCCTGCTCGACTGGCTCGATGACCCGGACGCCGGCCTGTCCATCGACACGCTCGCCGCCGCGGCCCGAGGATCGGGCGGCGAGATCGCGGATCTCGCCGAGTTGCTCAAGCGCCATCTGGCGGCCCTGGCGGCCATGGACCGCCGGGCCGTCGAGTCGCCCGAGCGCCCTGGACTCCGGAACCTCAGGGCCGCCGCGATCGGCGAGGCCGAACGTTACCGGCTCGAGGAGACCCTGCGCCGCCTGGCCAGGACCATGCCGGGAGCGCTCACCCACCGGCGCCAGGTGGCCGGCCGTGGGCGCGTGGACCCAGGGCGGACGATGCGCGCCAACATGCGCTTCGACGGGATCCCGTTCCACCCGGTGACGGTGGCGCGCAGGCAGGACAAGCCCCGTCTCGTCGTCCTCGCCGACGTGAGCTTGTCGGTCCGCCACACCGCGCGCTTCACCCTGCATTTCGTGCATGGCCTGCAGCGGCTGTTCGCGCAGGTGCGCACGTTCGCGTTCGTGGCCGGCGCGGTGGAGGTCACCGATCTGTTCACAGAGCACCAGGCCGAGCGCGCGCTGGAGCTGATCTTCAGCGGCGACGTGCTGGACGTCGACGCCGACTCCGACTATGGCGCCGCATTCGGGCAATTCCGCGAAGAATTTCCCGACATCGTGACGAGGCGGACCACGGTCGTCATCCTCGGCGACGGGCGCGGCAACGGGCACGACCCCAACGTGCCCGCCCTGGAAGAGATCGCCCGGCGCGGCAAGCAGCTCATCTGGCTCACGCCGGAGCGGCGGAACATGTGGCGGCTGGGGCGCAGCGACCTGCCGCGGTACGCGGAATTGTGCGATCGCGTGGACGTGGTGCGTGACCTGGACGGCCTGGACCGCGCGACCGACGACATCCTGTCCGGGCTGGCCTAGCGCTGACCATTAATCGGGTGCAGGCCCGTCCTTCAGGACTGGGGTAGCCTGGCCAGGCTGTCAGGCCGGGCGCTGCTGCTGTCCGGTGTATTGCCGGAGGGGGCTCAGCGGTCGGCGCCGAAGTCGTCGCGGGCTTCCCGTCGGGTCTGGCGGCGGCGTGGCAGGGTTTTGGCCGGGGGACGCCGCGCCGGTACTTCGTCACGAAGACCACGTGGACGTGAAGCGGGAACAGCGTGCCTGCCGCGCCTGTAGCCGCCGTGGATTGTCATAGGCCAGCGGTAGGGTCTGGTTCTGTGCAGGTCAGGTACCGGTACCGTCTTTATCCCTCGCCGGCCCAGGAGCAGGCGCTGGCGCGGGCGTTCGGCTGCGCGCGGGTGGTGTTCAACGACTGCCTGCGGCTGCGGGACCAGTGCCATGCGGGCGGGGAGAAGATCTCCGATACCGAGGTGCAGCGCCGTGTGGTCACGGTCGCGAAGCTCACCCCGCAGCGGGCGTGGCTGGCCGAGGTGTCATCGGTGGTGCTGGTGCAAGCATGTCGCGATGCGCGGCGCGCCTACCGGAACTGGTTCGATTCCCTGGGCGGGACCAGGAAGGGCCGCAAAGCCGGCCATCCGCGGTTCCGCCGCAAGCACGGCAGGCAGTCGGTCCGGCTGACCCGCAACGGGTTCGCGCTGCACGGCCGGAAGCTGTACGTGGCGAAGGTCGGCGGCATCGAGGTTAGGTGGTCCCGGGAGCTGCCCTCGGTCCCGTCGTCGGTCACGGTGATCCGCGAGCCGGACGGCCGGTACTATGCCTCGTTCGTCGTGGAGCGGGAAGCGGCCCCGTTCCCGCCGTGCGACCGGGAGACCGGCATCGACGTGGGGCTGGCGAGCCTTGCCGTCACCTCCGGCGGGCAGGTCATCGCCAACCCCCGGTTCCTGCGCTCGGCCGAGCGCAGGCTCAAGGCGGCGCAGCGGGTGATGTCCCGCAAGCAGAATGGGTCGGCGAACCGGGCGAAAGCCCGGCGCCGGGTCGCGGTCCTGCACCGGAAGGTGCGCGATGCCCGGCTCGACTACGCCCACAAGACAGCGCTCCGGCTAGTTCGCGACAACCAAGCGGTCTACGCCGAGGACATCGCCGTGTCCGGGCTCGCCCGGACCCGGCTGGCCAAGTCCGTGCACGACGCGGGCTGGTCGCAGCTGCTGCGGCTGATCGAGGAGAAAGCCGCCCGGCACGGGCGGTATTTCGCCCGCATCGGCCGGTTCGAGCCCACCAGCCAGGTGTGCTCGGCGTGCGGGACCAAAGACGGCCCCAAGCCGCTGCACATCCGCCAGTGGACGTGCGGCACCTGCGGCACCGTCCACGACCGGGACGTGAACGCGGCAAGAAACATCCTGGCGGCCGGGCGGGCCGACAGGCTAAACGCCTGCAGAGGCGGCGCAAGACCACCGCTCGCGGTGGCTGCTGCCAGCGAAACAGGAACCCACCGGAACGCGGCGTTAGCCGCGCTGGAGGAATCCCGCCATCCACGGCGGGGAGGACGTCAACGGAAGGATGCCGTCGTCTCGTGCGTCGTCCTCAGTTCTGCCCGGCGGTTTCGGGCCTGGGCTCGGACTGCCCGGCGGGCCCGGCGGCCGCCTGCTGGCCCCAGCCGCGCCAGATGAGCCGGTGGATGGGGATCCAGCGGGGGATGTCGCGCAGGCCGGGGATGAAGGGGACGAGCAGCAGCAGGAGGGTGGCGATGCCGGTCATGTAGATGGCGATCAGGTCGACGTTGGCGGAGTTGCGCCAGCCGGGCATGTGGTACCAGAGCTGGAACAGCCACAGCCAGGGCTGGCCGGGGTAGCTGCCGGTCTCGTTCATCACGCCCCACTGGTCGCCGGTCAGGCCCTGGTCGGCGGCGAGGTTGGCGTAGTACTGGCCGTCGTTGAGGAACAGCAGCGGCTTGGTGAAGTCGGTGCCGTAGAACTGCCGCTGGGCGAGCAGGTCGGTGTCGACCGCGCCGCTGCGGGCCAGGGACAGCTCGCTGGCCAGCATGACCGGGACCGGCCCGTAGCTGCCCGGCGGGACCACGGGGAGGCCGCCCACGAACTTGACCTTGGCCAGGGCGGTGTTGTAGTTGGTCGCCCACTTGTTCTGCTGGTCCGAGGAGGCCGCGTTGTAGACCGCGATCGCCGCGCGCAGCGCCGGGTTGGTGGGGGTGACCGCGGCGAGCGGGGACAGCACGAAGGTCTGCGCGGCGTCGATGGGCTGGCGGACCCCGGCGATGTTGGCGGGGGCGAACAGCAGGCTCTGCGGGGTGCCGTTGGTGTTGTAGGGCGGCCCGTAGCCGGCGGTCAGGCTGGTGCCGTTCAGCTCGGTGGCCGCGGTGCCCAGGAAGTCGGCCGGGGCGACCTGCGCCCAGCTTTGCACCGAGACCGACGGCTCGTCGGGGGAGGACAAGATGGCGGCCAGCCCGACGGTCAGGACCAGGGCGACCAGGGTGGCGATGGTGCCTTCCTTGAGGATGTCGTAGCGGCGCATCGGGCCGCGCCAGGCCGCCCGGTCGGCGGCTCGCCGCGCGCGCCGCTCCTCCCGGGGCAGCCGCCACCGCGGCCGCTCGGCCGGCAGCGGGTGGCTCACGCCGCGCACGCGCACCAGCAGGATGTGCGCGCCGACCAGGGCGATGAGGATGATCGGGATCAGCACCACGTGCCACAGCAGCATCTGGCCGAAGTTCATCAGGTTGAAGAACGCGCCGACGCCGGCGGCGTTGAACGCGTCCTTGCCGTTGGTGGCGATCCACTGGGAGTCGAAGTTCTGCTGCGACAGGTAGCCGGTGAAGCACTCCACGATCGAGGCCAGGAACGCGACCACGCCGGTGATCCAGGTCAGCGCGCGGCGGCCGCGCCAGGCCGCCATCCAGAACTTGCCCCACAGGTGGATGACCAGGAACGCCATGAACAGCTCCACGCTCCATAGGTGGACGCTGTTGAAGAAGTGCCCGACCGGGTTGGTGTGCCACCAGTCGGTGCCGCCGAGCGCTATGGCGAACCCGCTCACTATCGCCATGCCGAGCGCAGCGAGCGACGCCACGCCGAACACGTAGACCCATGAAGCGACGTAAGCGGGCTGCCGGTCCGGCAGGAGCTTGTCCGGGGGCAGCACCGCGAGCGTCCGGCGGCGGAAGCGGGCTGTCCACATCTTGCTGTCCGGGCCCTCGGTGTACGGGCTGGCGTCGACGGCCGCGATCACCGCCGGGGTCTCCGCCTCGCCCTCGGCGGTATCTGTGCCGGCAGCGGCGTCCGGGCCGGGGTTAGCTGGTATCACGCCGTGGCGGCGGCCGGGGAACGGCAGCAGCAGCGCCGCGCCGAAGATCACCACCATCACCGCGATGAGCACCAGGTTCGCCACCGAGATGGTGAAGATGTTCCAGTGCACGTAGCTGCCTGGCGAATTGAGGTCAATGGCCAGTGTGCCGTGACCCGTCACTGGGAGCGATTTCATCCTCGGTCTCCTGGTCTCTTGTTAGGTCCGAGTCCGAACGAGCGAATATTGACCGCTCAACCATGCGGCCAGTATGGAACCGATTGCAGGGATGGCAGTCACCCGGCCAGGGTGACGTTGGTCCCTAAACCGCGCCGTTTCCCGGGACCTTTGGCCTTCCGGAGCGGGGACTTCCCGGCCGTCCGGGCTGGCAGCCAGCCGTGTTTGGCTGGAAGCCGGACAGGTGGTGAGTGTTATGGCAAGACAGATCGGACTCGGGTTTACGGACCCGCAGGTGGTACTTCTCGAGACCCGGGTGAACGCCCTGAACGCGCGGCTGCGCGCGCTCGAAACGCGACAGGACCGGGAGAGCCCCCCGGACGCGACGGCGGAGCCCCGTGGTACAACGGGCGGTATGGAGCCGATTCTGGAAGAGCTATCGGAAGCCGAGTCGCTGCGGCTCATAGAGGACGCGGAAATCGGGCGGATCGGGTTCTCGGGCAGGTTCGGCCCGGCGATCCTGCCGGTGAACTTCAAGGTGCTCGACGGGTCGGTCGTCTTCCGCACCGAGGCAGATAGTCCGCTCGGCGAGGACCTGCGCACGGGGATCGCGCACGCGGAGTACAAGGTCGCCTTCGAGATCGACGAGATCGACAAGACCGAGAAGACCGGCTGGTCCGTCCTGATCCAGGGCGCCGTGCACTATGTCGAGAACGAGGAGGAACGGGCCGCCGTGCTGAAGTCCGGCGTCCAGCCCTGGGCCGGGGGTGGGCGGGACCTGTATGTCCGGATCAAGCCCACCTATATCTCTGGACGGCGCATCCGCCGCGTTTAACTCTATCGAAACGAGGGAAGCGCAACTGCTTGCCGATCGCGTCCTCAGCCATACTGTTGTACCTGCACAACTGGTGCGCTGGGCGGTAGGACGGGACAAGAGGTGAGCACGATGCGCATCCGGGGTAGCGTGGCGATCGATCTCGGCACGGTCAATACGCTCGTCTGGGTCGCAGGGCGGGGGCTGGTGCTTGAAGAGCCGTCCGCGATCGCGATCGATTCCACGACGGGAGCGATCGCAGCGATCGGCGCCACGGCCGACGTCTTGGCGGACAAGGAACCCCAGGACATCAGGGTTATCCATCCGCTGCGCGATGGCGTGATCGCCGACCTTGACGCGACCGCGGAGATGTTGCACGGGTTCTTGCGCAAGGCGCGGCCGCGCCGCTGGCCGCTGCGGCCGCGCGCGCTGGTGTGCGTGCCTAGCGGAGCTACCTGGGTGGAACGCCGGTCGGTCGCCGCCGCCCTCGGGACGCGCCGCTCGAGGTTCGCCGTCCAGCTGATCGACGAGCCGGTCGCCGCGGCCGCCGGGGCGGGCTTCGACCTCAACGGCGGCTCGGGCGGCTTCGTCGTAGACGTGGGCGGCGGGACCACCGAGGTCGCGGCCGTCGCCGGCTGGCGGGTCGTGCGCGCGCAGAGCCTGCGGATGGCCGGCAACGCGATGGACGACGCGATCGTGAACGCCGCGCGGGGCAAGCTCGGCCTCATCCTCAGCCAGCGGGCGGCGCGGCAGCTCAAGATGACGCTCGGGCTGACCGGTGGACCGGACGGCTGGGCGGAAGCGGTCGGGATCGACGCGGCGAAACGCACGCCCCGCGTAGAACGCGTGGAGGGAGATCTCGTGGCCGCCGCCCTCGAGCCGGTCGTGACCGCGATCGCCAGGGCGGTGCAGGAGGTGCTGTCGGACATCCCATCCGGGCTCGCCGAGGACGTGGTGCGCGGGAAGGTCAGGGTGGCGGGCGGCGGCGCGCTGCTGCCGGGCCTCGCGAGCCGGATCGAGGCGATCGCGGAGATCGGCGCGGTCGTGGTCGAGGACCCGCTGCGCTGCGTGGTCCGCGGCGCCGCGGCCATGCTCGAGATGGATGACATATCCGGCGTGCCCGGCCTGCGCGAATAGCCCGCGGCACCGCCGTTGAGAGGCAGCCGCCGAGTGTCTGACAGAATCCTTTGAGCGGTGCCAGCACCGGAAGACGGGGCACCCCCGTCGCGTTTGACTAAGCGATGGAAGGGATACGTCCGATGAGCAAGCAAGCTACGCCTCCGCCACCTGGCGACAAGCCAGCGTCAGGCAACGCGCCGCCGCCCCCGCCCCGCTGGCGGCACTGGCTGCTGCCTATTGGCATCATCGTCGCGCTCTTCGCCTGGATTTACCTGCCCGCGGTGCACCAGGGGTCGCAGACCAGCCTCTCGTACTCCCAGTTCCTGAACGACGTGAACGCCGGGAAGGTCAAGACGATCACCATCGCCCAGCCCGGCGGCACGAGCAGCGGGCAGCTGAAGGACGGGACGAACTACACCGTGGTCATCCCCGCGCAGGCGGGCTCCGCGCCGGTCGACACGGCGGTAAAGAACGGCGTGCAGATCACCGGCACCACATCGTCACCAAGCCTCGGCTCCCAACTGCTCTCCTGGCTCCTCATCCTGGCGCCGTTCCTGCTCCTCGGCTGGTTCTGGATCCGCCTGTCCCGGGGCGCGGGCGGCCAGCTGCAAGGCGTGCTGGGCGTGGGCCGGGCCAGGGCCAAGGTGTTCGACGAGGAGCGCCCGTCCACCACGTTCGCCGACGTGGCCGGCTACGACGGCGCGAAGTCCGAGATCAGCGAGGTGGTCGACTTCCTGCGCAACCCGGAGCGGTACCAGCGGGCCGGGGCGGTCGTACCGCGCGGCGTGCTCATGGTCGGCCCGCCGGGAACCGGCAAGACGCTCCTCGCCCGCGCCGTCGCCGGCGAGGCGCACGTGCCGTTCTTCTCAGTAAGCGGGTCCGGCTTCGTCGAGCTGTTCGTCGGCGTGGGCGCCGCCCGGGTCCGTGACCTGTTCTCCGAGGCGCGCAAGCGGGCGCCCGCGATCATCTTCATCGACGAGATAGACGCGATCGGGCAGCGCCGGGCGGGTAGCGGCGCGGTCGTCTCCAACGACGAGCGGGAGCAGACCCTGAACCAGCTGCTCGCCGAGATGGACGGCTTCGACCCGGCGATGGGCATCGTGGTGCTGGGCGCGACCAACCGGCCAGAGGTCCTCGACCCGGCCCTGCTGCGCCCTGGCCGGTTCGACCGGCAGGTCACCATCCCGCTGCCCAACGTCAACGAGCGGGCCGCCATCCTCGCCGTGCACAGCCGCGACAAGAAGCTCGCCCCGGACGTGGACCTGACCGCGATCGCCCGGGGCACACCAGGCTTTTCCGGCGCCGACCTGGCCAACCTGGCAAACGAGGCCGCCATCTTCGCGGTGCGCGACAACCGGGACGTGATCACGGGCGCCGACTTCGACGCCGCGCGCGACCGGATCATCCTCGGCCGCAGGGAAGGGTCCAACGTGCTGCTGCCAGAGGAGAAGCACGCGGTGGCAGTGCACGAGTCCGGGCACGCGATGGTCGCGGCGCTGTCCGAGCACGCTGACCCGGTGGCGAAGGTGACGATCTTGCCGGCCGGGCAGACGCTCGGCGTCACCGAGCAGCTGCCGCTGGTCGAACGGCACATGTACACCGAGGACTACCTGCTTGACTCCCTCGCCGTCCGGCTCGGCGGCCGCGCCGCGGAGCTCGTCGTCCTGGGCCAGGGGTCCACCGGCGCCGGCAACGACCTGGCCGGCGCCACCGACCTGGCGATCAAGATGGTGCGCGAGTTCGGCTTGTCCAAGGTGATCGGACCCGTCGGATACCCCGAAGGGGGGTCGGTGTTCCTCGGCGGCGGCGGCGCCGGCATGTCCAGCCGGCCGTACGCCGAGGCGACCCAGGCCGCCATCGACGGTGAGGTGTCCAAGCTCCTGCGCCAGGCGGAAGAGCGTGCCGTCGAGCTGCTCAAGGCCCACCGCCCGGAGCTGGACTCGCTGGTGGATCTCCTGCTCGTGCGCGAGACCGTGGATGGCTCGGACGTCTACCGGCTGGCGGGCCGCCCCGACCGGACGGCCAGCCCGTCGGCGCCGCCCATGACGCTCACGCCGCACGCGGCGGGGACGGACGCTACCAGCGCTGACGATTCCACGCCTGCGCTGTGACCGCCCAGTCGGCCTCCCAGGCCGCCATCCGGCGGCGGTACATCACATAGCGGACGACTCCGGTCGCGCACAGGTAGAGCGCGGCGACCGCGACGATCGCGCCGAGCGCGGCCACGTCACCTTGCCCGGCGACCTGGGAGGGCTGCAGCGGCGGGCTGCTGAGGTTCCCCTGGGCATCGGTCCAGATCGTGACCCTGGTTCCCTTCGGGGTGCCCGCCAGCGCCAGGATCTCCGCGGTCCGCCGCTCCCCGGCCGGGGACGTCCAGGCGGCCTGTACCGGCACCACCGTGCTCAGCGTGTACGTGCCGTTGTCGCTGCCCGCCGGCCGCGTGAGCACGGCCCGCACCTGGTGCAGGGTAGCCAGCTGTGCCTGCTCGGCCCGCAGTGCCCCCGCGTAGGCGGCGTGGCTCGCCGCCTGCGCGGCGAACGGCGCCCCGGCGAGCGCCACCACCAGCAGCCCGGCGAGCAGGTAACTCTCGACCCGGTCCGATGTGCGCCGCAGCGGGTTCCGGTCGGGACGCAGGCCGCGCACCAGCCTGCCGAGCCATCGGCCTTGTGTGTTTCGAGCTCGCACGGTTCGTCCAAGTCTCATCGCCGGTCACCCTTAGGCAAGACCGTCCACAGCTGGAGCCTACGTTCCGGCTCCCAATAGCTACAATTCGGTCCCCGTGAGTAGCAAGGGTAGGGCCAATGTCCTTGCCGAATACGGGACTTTAGACCGTCATAACCGTCGCATTACGCTATTCACATGGACACTGCGGGAGGCGGCGGCTTGCTGCCGCAGCTCAGGTTGGACGATCTCCTGGCGGAGCTTCAGTCCCGGCTCGAGGCCGTGCTCGCCACCAGGGACCGGATGCACGGCCTGCTCGAGGCGGTCATCGCGATCGGTTCCGGCCTGGAGCTCGAGGCAATGCTCCGCAGGATCGTCGAAGCCGCGGTGGACCTCGTCGACGCGAGATACGGCGCGCTCGGCGTGATCGGCGAGGACCAGCGGCTGACTGAGTTCATCCCGGTCGGCCTGGACGCCGACGAGATCAGCAAGATCCACCACTGGCCGGAAGGGCGCGGCGTGCTCGGCCTGCTGATCAAGGACCCGCACTCGATGCGCTTGGGCGACATCGCCGATCACCCGGAGTCCTCCGGATTCCCTGAGGGGCATCCGG
>Ga0306920_100017080_pt1 | contig 10011 bp, 10 predicted proteins | sample flu12Cox44000170_FD_204666 | JGI IMG/M metagenome (GOLD analysis project Ga0306920, IMG submission 204666) | Lab enrichment of tropical soil microbial communities from Luquillo Experimental Forest, Puerto Rico - flux4day.12C.oxic.44.000.170 (v2)... | ecosystem: Environmental > Terrestrial >... | reverse complement strand
AATTTCTGGGACACTCGCGAAAACAGACGCGGAGGCGCTTCAGGAGCGAATCGCGAAGTCGGTGACAGGAAAGAAGTTGATGGTGGCGAGGGGCGGAATCGAACCGTCGACACTACGATTTTCAGTCCCGATCCGATCATTGTCGGATCGATTCCGTTCAATGTTTATCGTGGTCTCCTGTCCCACGGTTGAGCCGATTGAAGCCGATTGTGGTGCGTTGTTCCGCCCTGCGATGCAATTTCTTGCAAGCTCATTCCGGGTCGGCGATGCAATTTGTGAGGCTGCCCAAAATTTGCGCAGCGCCTCGTAGGTTCCGGCCTGGTCGATGCCGAGATAGGTGCTCGTCTGCGAGAGCGTCGTGTGGCCGAGTAGCGCTTGAATGGCGTTGAGCGGCAGCCCGCCTTCGAGCCAGCGCGAGGCCGCCTCCCGTCGGAGATCGTGGAAGTGGAGCCCGGCGATCCCGGCACGCTGGCACGCGCCGATGAACGCGTGATCGATCGATTCATACCGCTGCCCGAGCAGATTGCCGAACACGTAGGCGTCGGGCGACCGCGCGGCGCCCGCCGCGTCCGTGCGCAGTATTTCAAGAATGGCCTGGAGTCGCGGCGAGACGTGGACCGTGCGATCGCGCTTCGTTTTCGTCTTCGCCGCCGGCAGGAACAGATGCGGATGTGGCGTCTGACGGACTTGCATCCATTGGAGGCTCAGCAGCTCGCCGACGCGACACGCGGTCTCGAGCGCCGCCTCGACGATCAGGCGCACATGGGGAGCGCAGGCTCCGACGAGGCGCTCGTACTCGCCTGGCTCAAGCCGGCGGCGTCGTGTCATTTCCGGTGTCATCTTCACCACGGCCTCGGTGCCGCGCTTGAACGGCGTGCGCTCCAGATAGCCCATCCGGATCGCCCAATTGAACGAGGCGCGTAAGAACGACAGATGCCGGTTGGCGGCGACGACGCCCCCGGCGATTCGGGGTTTCCATTCCCCTGGACGAACCACCGTCCGCCGAACCGAGCGGACTTCGCGAAAGCGCTCGACCGTGTCGGTCGTAATGTCGGCGACCGGCCAGTCACCGAACACAAGCTCGCCGCCGGCAGGGCGGGGGAGGACCGTCGCAAAGAGGACCTCGACGGAATCTTGCTCGCGCACCTTCTGCGTGCGCTCGCCGTAGAGCGTGACGAGCTGGCGGAGGGTGAGCGCCGCGACCTGCGGCTGCTGGTCGCCGAACTTGCCCGCGCGGATCGTGATGCGCAAGTTCTCGGCCGCAGTTTCCGCCTCCGTCTTGCCGGTCAGCTTCCGCCCGAGATGCCGGTCGAGGCTGAACCGATACGGCGTCTTGCGCCAGGTGAAGTTGAAGTGCCAATCGTGGGGGCACTTCGACCAATTGCGACGACCGCAGCCGCAGATCTTGCGGAGTCCGTCATTGTGATGGCGTTTACGAAGTTGGCTCATCGTCGTTGACCAGGTTTTTTGAACAATGCCGTTGCTTAGGGGCGCTTGCGGGTGCTCGCCCGCTTGCGCTCCGCTTTCTTCTTGACGCCTTTCTTGTCGAGCCAATCCTGAATCGCTCGGCGTACTTGCTCCGGTACGGTGATGCCGTCTCGCTCCGTCACGATACGCAGCCCGTCGAGCAGATGTTCATCGATCCGAAACGTGGTGATCTTGCGAGTCGTCAAGATGGCATCCATTGTAATACGTCGTATCTCACACGGTCAAACGCGCGTTAGCTGGGGGCCGCATTTGGCGCCCAACACTCCGAGTCAACAACTGATCGTTCGCTTCGTGTGAGAGGCACGGGCGTCTACTTCGTCGGCGCGGAGGGGGCTTCACCTCGCCAGCGGGCAGAGACAACCGAGAGGGGGGCCCACCGACTTGTAACACCTACCCACACCGGCACCATCACCAGGAACGATGTACCGCCGTGATCGCCAGCCACCTCGTCGCTTCATTTGCCTTGGGCCTCAATCACGGAACATTCGTCGAGTACCAGTGCGTGATGTCGATGTAGCGCCGGCCCCATGTCGTTGTTTCAACCAGGTGGGCGTTCTCGTCGACGTTCACGAATCCCTCGATGAGTACGATGTCCGAGCTGGGAGCCACGGCTTCCATGCCAGCGGTATAGACCTGCCCGTTTTGACGATCGACAATCGGGCCAGGAGTCGCGCAACGACTGCAATCGTAGCCAGGAATCAGATGACCGACCCGCACGTTGCGAAACGTCGTCAGAGTGGCATTGTGGGTGTTGGGATAGAACCACTCGTAGGCCGCATCCGCATCCGTCAACGGGTCAAGCGTAATCCAGCTCACATCCGGCACAACGAACGGGTCGAAACCAAAGTCCCGGTACGTCGATCTGCGAAGCTCCTGCAAGAGCGTATGGAAAGAATCCAGATGCGCATACCACGCCAAGCCGCCACTCCAAGTGAAGATGACCGGCCGCCCATCGACCTTGAAGCGGTACTGATCGGGCACGGTCTGGAAGAATCGTTTCCATTGCTGGTCATAGAAGTACTGAATTCCGCCCTCGTCGGTTCCAGCGAGATCGGCAAGATCGAAGCGCGGGGACGTATCGTAGCCGTGTCCCTTCGCCCTGTTCTTGCGAATGACTTCCGACGTCGTGTCGTCGAAGAGGGCAACCTTCAGACTCCCCCCGTTCGCGTCGATCGCGCGCAACAGCGGAGTCAGACCCTGAGGATCGTCCGGCATGTCCGCGCCCCAAGACTCGGCGGCCAGCCAGCCCAATCCCGCACCGAGCGCCTGACGGACGATCTCGTTCCACCAGCGTTGGTCGCGCGCGTCCCACGTCACCGTCGGAGAATACTTGGTCGCGGTGGGAAGGTCCGTGTACCACCAGGAGAACATCGCGCCATATTTCCCTGCGTTGCGCTCCACGCTGGCGCCGGTTCCTGATCCGAGTCCCAAGAGCAGGATCACGGTGACAAAGGATGGGAGCGCTCGCGTCATAATCACACTACGCTCAAAACGACACTTGAGCCGCAAGACCGGGCCGCACGATGACGCCGGAGAGATCGTTGCTGAGGGTTAACGCATAGACGCGCACGAACGCGACTACCGCGAGATGGTCGGCCACCCGAACCGCCGCGTCGACGCCGACTGCCGGCCCGGCGACGTTGTCGATCGTCGTGGAAATCGTTGGTACGGGAGCCGGTTGCACCACTGTCGCCGGCGTCTCAGGGGTGATGGTGCGCCTGACGTGCGAGAACGTCACACCGCCCACGTACGTCAGTTGGAGTCGACCAGCGGGGGCACTTCGCAGCCCGACCAGCGCGGACCAGGTCGTAAGTTGGTTCGCATACTGGGTTTGGATGTTCAGCGTTTGACCCAGGTTCGTCACCGTCGTGGTCTTCGTGACGCTCGATTCTCCGCTGAGTCCGACTTCGAAGGCCACGATGAAATGCGGAATCACGACCGTACCCACGGCGATGTGCAGCCCATTGGCATCGGTGTCGAGAACGTTCGTCGCGTCCGGTCCGGCGTCGCCCGAGAAGCGCTTGATCTCGTGGTAGCCACCAGCCGTCAGCAGGACCGATTGGGCCATCGCGTCACTGGCAGCGAGCAGCACAGCAATGACCAGCCAAGCTTTCACCATGTGCCGGGTGCGGGCATTATACGCAAGGCTGGAGCCCACGGTTCTTTCGTTGACGGTCGGAGGTGCAACGTCGCTCGCACTGCCACACTCAGATTGGAAAGCCCAGTGCCGACCTGATGTACGACGCGTCAAACGTGAGGAAGAACGCATATACGAAAGAGCACCACCAAAACGCGATCAGGCTGGTTCGCAGCGGTCTCGAATACGCTCGGATCGTGAGGCAGCTGAGAGCGAGCATCACGAACAGCTCGTACGTCACGCGCTGGGCGCTGCCAACGTGCAGCCAGACGGCCTGGAAGTTCAGCGAGATTGCCTCGATCGCGTAGATCAACGTCACAATCGCCGTGGCGTTGCGGACCGACACTGCCAGCCAGACCGCCAGGAGGAACGCGCCCACGAGAAGAACGGGATACGCGATCGCCGCTCGCGATAGCTCTGGAACTCCGGAGTAGTATTCGCCGTGGCCAATCGCCTGCCACAGGTGACGAACACCGGCAAAAGGCGCTCCCAAATTGGATGGATAGTCGAGAAGTCTTTGGACGCCCCAATCTGGAAAAAGAACCCACGCCACGTAGAAGTACCACGCCAAGAGCATCCCACCGGCGAAAAGCGCGACGATAGCGCCGTCCCGCCGGCGACCGGTCGCTATGGCCGCGACCACGGAGCCACCAACGATCACCGCACCGGTTTCTCGAATCAGCAGCGACAAGGCGAACACGCTTCCGGCCAGCCAGGGTTTGCGACGCGACAACAAGAAGAGCCCGCCCAACAGTGTGGCGGCGGCGACCGGTTCCGGCAGGCCGGACTGAAGCGAGTCCCAGAATCCGGGGATGACGATGACCAGACCGCCAACGGCCGGCGTAAGCCCCTCCTCCTGTGCCATGAACGCGAGGATGAAAGACGCCAACGCGAGCGACGCCAGGATCAACCAGATCATCGTCGCCGGGTAACGTTCCCAACGGCCTGCTGAGAAGATCCACGTCAACCAGCTGAAGCCGATCCGGCCAAAGCGATACGGCGCGTTATCCATCACCTGGCGGTACATGACGGGATCGTTCTTAAACGCGCGCACAAAGGGATCGAACACGGCAAAATACATGAACTCGCCGTCATAGCCGCTCTCGTGGAACGCGAGACTGCTTCGGACGTCTTTGCGCGATCGAAGGAGCGGGTTTTCGTCGAACGTCGTCTCAGATATCAGCAAAAAGCCGCTGTAATTTCCGCCGTACGAGTCTTTGAGGCGCGCCTCGGTCACGATGTCGTAAACCGCGAACACCGCCAGGGCAACGAGGCCGGCGCGGACAAGTGGGACCAGTCGAGATGCCGCACCTTCCGCCGACGGCGCAGGCGCCTCTGCAGCCGCGAGCCAACGGCCTGCGAACCAGAGCCTCGAGGCGAGCCCCAGTGCGATCAAGCGACCAAAAGTTCCCGCCGGCAGCACGATGCGGTACGTGGAAAACCAGTCGGCGAACTGAATCACGACAAGCAAAGCCACCACGACTCCGATAACTGTCCGCCCGATGACATCGATCCAGCCCGGGACCGGTCGCTGCTCGCTGAAGACCAGAGTCAGAAACACGGCCAACCAGGTCATGACAATCCACCGCGAGCGCGGTCGAACATATCGATTGGCAGAGGCCGGAAGGATCACCAGATAGTTCGCCCCAGAGGTGTTTCCGAAGTGGCTTGCAAGCTCCAGGTATTCAAGCGTCAAAACGGCTGAGGGTGTTTTGGCCGCGATCGTCACGAGATGGGAAGTGCCACTAATGGGGCCGTTTCCCGCCGGTGGTGACCCGACGCTCCAAAAGGTCACCGCACAATCGAGCCGACGTGAAACGTCACCTGGCACGCGACGCTCGCATACGTGAATGCCGTCTACCTGAACCTCCACGATGCCGGGGCTGGTCGACTGGTTCCTGACGCGGGCGATAAGCGCGAAAGGGGGACCGAGTCGCTCAAGGTCCGGCATGCTGTCTGTCATCACACGAACGCGGCCGTCAACAGCCATCACGGGCGACTGCACGAGTTTGACCCGTTCGCGATCGATCGCGACAAAAACGTGAGTCGAGAGGAGCCAGGCGGCTCCCGAAGCCAGGAAAGCCGCGCGCAGAATGACATTCACTATTGCTGCTCGTCCACAAATCCTAATCCGTCCCACGCTCGCTTGTCGCTTCGGCCCTTGGACACTTCCTTGCTGAAATGTCTACAACTGGGTCAAATGCCGCGCGTGCCGCTGTACACTGTCCGGGTCGATCCCCGTGACGGCGCACCACCATCGAAACTCCGACGACGTGTCGTCGAGCAAAAACGCCATCGCGCGCGCACGAAGAACAGGCGCCGACGCGTGCAGGTCGGCGATGGCCTGGGACAAGACGGCGGCGGACAGGCGTCGATGGGGTCCATGTCAGCGCAGACTCAGTTGCTTCATATTCCGCACCTTGTCGCCAAAGTCCTGGACGGCCTTCTGGCCCTGCGCGGAGTCGCCCGAAATCAGGAGCTTCAGTTCTTCGGTGGTCACGTCAGATGATCCTGGTTAAAAGAGTGGATTGCGGCCGCCCCACGGCAGGCCGGTTGGTTCGGCGCTCCAGTCGGTGAATTCTTCTTCGTTTTCGTCGGGGTCGGCTCCCGGTTTTACCATTCCCCCCATCGAGAGGAGACGAAGCCGTTCTTTTTCCGGCATGAGCGCGGCGGCTGACGATCCGAGCGCGGCGTAGGATGCCAGCGCGAGCGCGACGATCCCGTCAATCTTCCGGCTCGCCTTCTCCTTGCTGATCTTCCAGCCGCCTCGCACCGAATCGATGGCAACCGTGTTCAGCGCTTGCTGGCGTAGCTCGGCATCGGGATATAACCGCAAGTTGTGCCCACGCAGCGCCTCGTACAGCGCTGAGCCCATCGCGGTCAGGTTCGGTAACGTCTGCGGGAATTCCTCGACCGGGAGACCGGCGGCCTTCAACGTCGCGATGCTGCGCGCCATCTGCCAGGGGTCGACGAAGATGCGCCGAATCGTAAATCGCGTGTGCCAGCTTCGCAGTTCAGCCTCGATGGTTGCCTCGAGGTCGAGCGCCTGGCCCGGCGTGGGCTTCCAAATCTTGTGCAGGACGAGACGGAGCCGATCGCCGTCCCAGGTCACGCCCACGAGCGCCGCGTTATCGTTTTTGAGGGCCGCATCGGCGCCGACGAACAGCCACGCGCTGCGGTCAGTGAGCGCCGGCGTCAGTGTTCGATCGACGTTGGAATCCCACAGGTCCGCTGTGATGAATGAGCCCTCCGCCGACACCCAGCGATTCTCATGGAGGCGCAAATACGTATTTGGCCGCAGATGCCGCGCCTGCTCGGCCTTGTAAGTCTCGGTCTGCCACGGCTGCCGGGAGGTATGCGACCAGAACATCGTCATCTCGCCCGCGTCGTAGACCTCAAGGTCTGCGTCCAGGCGCTTCCCTTCCAGCCCGCGCCGATAGAGCGATTCGAGTAACTCACTCTCGCCGAGCAGGCCCGCATACGTGACGACGAGCACGAACGCGTCCGGTTCAGTCGGGGGCAATGTCAATTCCTCGAACAGCCGGCGCGCCCGCTCGGAGTCGAACGCCCACAACTCATCGAAGATGACTAACGAGTGCCGCGAGCCCGCCGCGCCGCGATAGTCGCTCGCGATGGCGCGGATGACGGTGTCGTTCTTGACCACGATCTCGGTCGCGTAGACGCGGACGCAGTCGCCGAGGTCCGGGTTGTGCTTGCAGAGCGCCGCCATCGTCGCAAACACGCGCGAGGTCGCTTGCTCGAGGTCGTTCGCGCAGCAGATGACTTCCGTGGACGCCCGCGTAAACGCCCACCAGAGCCCCAGGGCTGCGGCCAGAAACGTCTTGCCGCTCTTCTTCGGCTCCGACCAGAGCAGCAGCCGCAGGCACAACCGGACCTCGCCCGTCCGGCCACGCTGTTGCCAGCGGAAGGCGAGCGCCAGCACACGCCGTTGATAAGCCGTCAGGCGCCACGGAGCGCCCTTCTCGTTCCTCCGAATGAAATCGTCGATGAACGCGACCGGGTCACACGCGTACGAGTTCTGCGTCATTCGTTGGCCGTCGCTTTGAACGCCGCTGCGATGTTTGCGACCGTTGGCTTCAACTGCTTTTGGTACAACCAACTGCGCGCCCGCATCACCCACTCCGCGTCCGGATCGCCCTCTTCTGCGTCTTGGGTAATTTGGTCGCTGTCGACAAAGTTCTGGACGAACCTCTCGTCAATGGGAACGTAGCCTCGTTGTTTCGCTGCCGCGCGCAGGGCATCTTGCGAGTCGAGTTCTCGGGCATTGCTCGTGCGCCGAGGATCGATGTCATCTTGAATTGACTCGGGTCCTCGCCTCGGACCCGTGCCTTCGAGCGGGCCGCGGCTCAACGAGAACACGCCGTCCTCGACGGCGGCGGCGTCGAGATCGATAGGATGTTTTAGACGGAACTCGTCGGCCGTGCGGCCGCCACGCGGGTCGCCGCGAAGATGCGCGGCGAATTGCCCGCGCGTGCCGGTGAGCAGAATGCTTTCGCTGTCCCGGACAGCCAGGTAAAGCGCCGGTTCGCGCTTGGCCGCCCGAGCGATTGCCTCGCTCGGGCCACAGTGCGCCGTCTGTTGCTCGAGTTTCACTTCCCGCCAAAACCGCTGCACAAGCCCGCGCGGCTCGTTCGGATCGGCCAATGGGTCGGCCGCATTGCGATCGCTTGCCATGTCAACCTCTCTCAAAAAATGTCGGCGAGCATGCTCCAACGGGGGTCGTGCTGACGTCCCGCTGCCTCGCCCGCTCGGCCGACGGCCTGGGCGAGCTTTTCGTTACTTCTCGGTCTCACCGCGCGCCACACTCAGCAGCGGTAACCAGCTCCGTTCGACGGTGAGTGTCGAGCGCATGTGTGGGTTGCGCGTTCGGCCTTCAAGTGCAACTTTTCGCTGACCGAGGGCGATGCGGTCCCGGAGTAATTGCCCGCCCAACCGAGCGACATTTTCACCGAGGGCCTCGGTCACCAACGCCTGCGTCTGCACTGCCTCAAGCAGACTCGTGCAATCGGCAATGATGGCCAACGCGACGAGAACATCCTGCGCCCTCGTGGCGTCGTCGTCTAAGCGGACCGTTCCGTTCGCGATGCATTCCGCAAGCTTCGCTTTGACGTGCTCCGGCTGGCGCTCCGCGAGAGCCACAGCATTGCCACGAACGCGCCAAAGTTCTTTGACGGCTGCTAAACGTGGCTGGCGACGCTTAGCGGCCACGAGCCGTTCTAATTCCGCGATGCGTGCGTGCCGCCGCGCCTCCGCGTGGTCCATTTCGACAAGCTCGGCCAACTCGACTTCCTCGGCGCTCGCATTCTCCGGAATGACTGGCGGCCACGGCGCGAGCGCTGGTGTCGGTGTGGGAGTCGCCGCTGTCGCTACGCGTCCATCGAACTCGAGGGCTCGTCGGCGACTGTGCTGACGTGCCTCGGCGTCTGCTTTCAGCCAGGCTTCTTCTTCTTGGATTTCACGAGCGAGTTTCAGCATTTTGGTGATGTCCTTTCCGCCGCTCTTAGCGGCCCCAACGAATGACGCAGCGAACGAAGCCGCCAGCTATTGCGCAGCTATCGAGACTGTGTCCGATGACGTTGACGCTGTTCGCGGACGCCTTTATCGCGCGACCCGTCGCGTCCGCCTGGATCAAATCGTTCGGAGCGATCGGCCCGCCCGAACCTGCACTGCCGTCGGCCAACACTTCGCCGATGCCTTCGAGTTGCAGCATCGCCAACTGACCTGCCTGCGGGTCGTTCATCAGGATGCCGGTGGGCCGGTCACTCGTACTGGTCACGACGTCGACGAGGTCCACACCGACGACTTTCAGGATCTTGCCGCGCGCGCCAGACAAGTCCGAGTTGGCCTTCGCACTGTGGCCCTCTGCTATGCGTCCCATCGGTCACTCCGTCTCTTTCTGCGCGCGCACGGCCAACTTGTCGTCGAGGAAGGTCAAGAACGTCTGGCGCAACGCGCGCACCTCGGGAGCGAGGCGGAAGAGCTGGTCCTCGAGATGGCGGTCTCCGCGTAGGTCGCGAACGGCGGTGACGAGGGCCTCGTAGGCCACTTCAACGTCGCCGATAGCTTCGAGTCGTTGTTGATCACTCATGGCTGGTCTCCTCGCGCCTTGCCCCGGCAAGGCACGCACTTGCGCGGGGGCGTCCAGCCCCGTCGCGCGAACGACGCTTGCTCCGCCGCCGGCCATCGAAATTCCAGCCCGCAGGCCTGGCACTGCCGGCGCGTATCTTCGAACCCGACGAGCGCGGCCTTCGCGGCGCGGCGACAATCCAAACACCTCACCGGATCGCCCCAGCCGTTTCCCGCGAAAAAGTACTGCTCGCCGACGCCGAAGGCGAACCGACAGCCGCACGATTTGCAAATCAGCA
>Ga0306920_100017079_pt1 | contig 10012 bp, 6 predicted proteins | sample flu12Cox44000170_FD_204666 | JGI IMG/M metagenome (GOLD analysis project Ga0306920, IMG submission 204666) | Lab enrichment of tropical soil microbial communities from Luquillo Experimental Forest, Puerto Rico - flux4day.12C.oxic.44.000.170 (v2)... | ecosystem: Environmental > Terrestrial >... | reverse complement strand
CCCGGCTCCTTGGTCGGCTCGATCACGGCGAGCACCCGGCAGGCCGGCGGCACTGCGGCGACGAAGGCTTCGCCGGCAAAGGGCCGGTAAAGCCGCACTTGGATGACCCCGACCTTTTCGCCGCGCGCCTGCAAGGCCGCGGCCGTCTCGCGCGCCGTCTCGGCGCCCGTGCCCATCGCCACGACGACCCGCTCGGCGTCGTGCGGACCGACGTAATCGAACAGACGATAGTGCCGACCGGTCAGCGCGGCAAAGCGGTCCATGGCGGACTGAACCGCCGCCGGGACGCGCGCATAAAAGGGGTTCACCGACTCCCGCGCCTGGAAGAACGTATCCGGGTTGTGGGCGGTACCGCGGACGAAGGGGCGTTCAGGATCGAGCGCCCGCTTGCGGTGCGCGCGCACTAGATCCGGATCGATCATCGCGCGGATCTCATCGTCGCCAAGAAGTGCCAAGGTATTGATCTCGTGCGAGGTGCGGAAACCGTCGAAGAAATGGACGAAGGGGATACGCGTCTCAAGCGTCACCGCCTGGGCGATCAGCGCGTTGTCATGGGCTTCCTGGACCGAAGCCGAGGAGAGCAGTGCGAAACCGGTGGTCCGCGCCGCCATCACATCGGAATGGTCGCCGAAGATCGAAAGCGCCTGCGTCGCGACAGACCGGGCGGCAATGTGAAACACCGTCGCCGTCAGCTCGCCCGCGATCTTGTACATATTGGGCAGCATCAGCATCAGGCCTTGCGACGAGGTGAAGGTCGTGGTCAACGCGCCCGACTGCAGTGCCCCATGCACTGCGCCGGCGGCACCGCCCTCGCTCTGCATCTCCTGGACGGCGGGCACGTTGCCCCAAACGTTCTTGATCCCCAGCGCCGACCATTCGTCGGCGAGCTCCGCCATCGTCGAGGACGGGGTGATGGGATAGATCGCGCAGACCTCGTTGACGCGATAGGCGACATGGGCGACAGCCGTATTGCCGTCCATTGTCGCAGTTTGCTGGTTCATCGCATCCGTCCTTGCTGCGCCACCGCGACGTCGCAGTCCGCAGGGGCACTCCTCATGGCGGCTCGGCAATCATCTCGATGGCATGGCAGGGGCATTGTTCGAAACAAACGGCGCAGCCAGTGCATCTGCCGTAGTCGTAGCGGTAGCGGCGGCCTGGGCCGAGCTTGACAATGGCATCCTCCGGACAGGCCGCCCAGCAATTGTCGCATTCGAAACAATTGCCGCAGGATAGGCAGCGTTGTGCCTCGTAGCGCGCCTCCCGCTCGCTGAGCCCCGCCACGACCTCTTCAAACCCGCTCAACCTCCGCGAGATTGTTAGCTCCTTTTCGGCCGCGGGATCGGCGTCGCTGAAGACCGGTAGGTTGAGCATGTCGAAGGAAACAAGGGGCGCCCTGGCGGGTTCGGCATACCCCTTGCCGGTGAGCCACCCATCGATGTTGCGGGCTGCGCGCTTGCCGTGGCCGACGGCGGCGGTGACAGTGCGCTCGCCGGGCACTATGTCGCCGCCGGCGAAGATGCCGGCGTGTCCGGTCATCATATCGGGGCCGACGATGACCGTGCCGTCCGGTTTGAATTCGATGCCGGGCACGTGCTTTAAGAATGCGCTGTCCGTCTGTTGGCCGAGCGCCAGCACGACGGCATCGGCCTCGAGGGTCTCAATCTCCCCGGTCGGCTGCGGCATTCCCGCCGCGTCGAGCCTCATCCGCTCGACCGTGAGGGTCGGGCCGGCGATTTCTTTGATGCTTGCCAACCACTTGATCTTGACCCCCTCGGCGATCGCCTCATCGGCCTCGAAGGCATGAGCCGGCATGTGAGCTCGGTCACGGCGATAGATGATCAGCGCCTCGTGGGCGCCGAGGCGCCTGGCCGTGCGCGCCGCGTCCATCGCCGTATTCCCGCCGCCATAGACAACGACGCGGCGGCCGAGGCGCGGCGCCTCGCCGGCCCCGGCGTCGCGCAGCAGCGCCATGGCGTCGAGCACCTTGGCGGCGTCTCGCGCCGGGATGTCGACATGGCGGCTGACATCGGCGCCGATAGCGATGAAGACCGCATCGAAGCGGCCCGCCTGTTGTTCCGCGAGCACGTCCTCGGTCTTGTGGTCGAGCACGATGCGCACGCCCATGTCTTCAATCCGGCGGATCTCCTTGATCGGATCGGCGCGTGGAAGGCGATAGGCGGGGATGCCGAACTGCATCATGCCGCCGGGCACCGGCCCGGCCTCATGGATTTCGACGGCATGGCCGAGACGCGCGAGGTGATAGGCGGCGGAGAGCCCGCTCGGCCCAGCGCCGACGACGAGGATGCGCTGGCCGCTCAGTGGCGCATCGATCGGCAGCCTCCAACCCTCCGCTGCCGCGAGGTCGCCGAGAAAGCGCTCGACCGCATGGATGCTGACCGCGGCGTCGAGCGCATCACGATTGCACACCTGTTCGCAGGGGTGGTAGCAGACCCGGCCGTGCACTGCCGGCAGCGGGTTGTCGCGCACCAGCATCTCCCAGGCTGCGCGGTATTTGCCCGCTTGGGCGAGGGCGAGCCAGGCTTGGATGTTCTCGCCGGCGGGACAAGCGTTGTTGCAGGGGGGTAGCAGGTCGACATAGACCGGGCGCCGGGTGCGGAACGGACCCGTTCCCTTCTCGCGGGTGAGATCGACAACCGGCATCAGGTCTCGTTGCTTCCGGATCACGGCTCACTTCCACTCGCGGTGGCGCAGCAGCGACTGACATCGCCGCGCCGGCTATTGCGCTATAGGCTATCTGTTCCTGACATCAGCTGGTACAGGCGTTCTACATCGGCGCGCCGGCACAGCTCAGTGCCGACTCCGAACAGCGCCGCTGCCCCCGCCGCCATGCCGAAGCGAACAGCTTCGTGCAAGGGCAGTCCGCGCGAAAGACCGAGAACAATTCCTGCCAGCATGCTGTCCCCAGCGCCGACTGTGCTTCTTGCCGTCTCAACCGGGATCGCAGCGAAGCGCTCGCACCCGTCTGCGGTTGCAAGCAGTGCGCCTTCGGCGCCGAGTGACAGGACAACGACCTCACTGCGGCCTCGCTCGACGATCTGCCGTGCCGCCCGCTCCTGATCGCCCTCCGAGCGGATTTCCCGCCCGCTCAAGTCCTCCAGCTCACGCAGGCTCGGCTTCAACAGATAAATGCCGCCGCCGGCCTTTTTAAGCGCCGAACCGGAGGTATCGAGGATCAGCCGCTTGCCGAGCGTCTTCGCGAGCTCGGTCACTCGCGCGTAAAAATCGCCGGATACGCCGAGCGGCAGACTGCCGCTGGCGACAATGTAGGACGCCTCTGCCGCCAACACGGACAGCTGATCGAGGCAGCGTTCCTGGTCTCGCTCGGAAATCTCGGGCCCAGGCAGGATGAACCGGTATTGTTGCCCGGTCTCGCGCTCCTCGACGTTGAGGCTTTCGCGGGTGAATCCGGCAATGGCGACGGCGTCGTAGGCGACATCCTCCTCATCCAACAGATGCCGGATCATCTCGCCCGCAGCACCGCCGGCCGGGAAAATCGCGACCGCCTTGCCGCCTAGCGCGTGCACCGCCCGCGCCACGTTGATGCCGCCGCCTCCTGGATCATAGCGCGGCGCTGCACACCGAAGCTTATGGGTCGGCACTACCCGATCCGTCGACGTGGCGATGTCGAGCGCGGGGTTCATCGTCAATGTGACGATCGGCTGCATGGACACCCCCTACTGGGCGGCAACCGGGCGAGCGGCCGCCGACTGCTCGGCTTCGTGGACGACGGTGATCGTGCGCAGCAGGCTCGCCGCGGTGACGCTGATCGAGTCGATCCCGAGCCCGGCGAGGAACTGCGCGATCTCAGGATAATTCGCCGGCGCCTCGCCGCAGATCCCGACGTGACGATGGTTGCGCTTGGCGCCGTTGACGGCGAGCCGCAGCATTTCGAGCATGCCGGGGTCACGTTCATCGAAATCGAAGGCAACGATCTCGGAATCGCGGTCGACGCCCAAGGTCAATTGCGTCAAGTCGTTGGAGCCGATCGAAAAGCCGTCGAATTGCTGGGCGAAGGCGTCGATCTGGATGACGTTGTTGGGGATCTCGCACATCACGTAGATCTCCAAGTTGTTCTCGCCGCGTTTGAGCCCGTGCTGCGCCATTGTCGCGATCACCTGCTCGGCTTCCGCGACGCGGCGGCAGAACGGCACCATGATCCGCAGATTGGTCAGCCCCATATCCTTGCGGACCCGGGCGAGTGCGGCGCATTCGAGCGCGAAACCGGCAGCATAGGCCGGGTGGGCATAGCGCGAGGCGCCGCGGAAGCCGAGCATCGGGTTGTCCTCTTTCGGCTCGAACCCAGCGCCGCCGATCAGGCTGGCATATTCATTGGTCTTGAAATCCGACAGCCGGACGATGACCGGCTTGGGAAAGAATGCCGCGGCGATCGTACCGATGCCCTCTGCGAGCTTTTCGACGAAGAAATCGGCGGGTTGGGGATAATTCCGCACGAGCTTTGCGATCGCGGCCCGCGCCGTCTTTGACGCGACCTTGTTCGGCGAAACGAGCGCCATCGGATGGACGCCGATGTGGTTGTTGATGATAAACTCCATGCGCGCCAGCCCGACCCCGTCATTGGGTAGCATCGCGGTATGATAGGCGAGCTCGGGATTGGCCAAATTGAGCATGATCTCGGTTCGCGGCCGCGGCACCCCGCCGGCTGGCACTCGTGTGACCTCGAACGGGAGCTGGCCGTCATAGACCTTGCCGGCTTCGCCCTCGGCGCAGCTGACGGTGACGACCGCCCCGGTCCGCAGCTTTTCCAGCGCCCCTTCGGCGCCGACCACCGCAGGCACGCCGAGCTCACGGGCGACAATGGCGGCGTGGCAGGTGCGCCCGCCGCGGCGGGTGACGATCGCCCCCGCATTCTTCATCACCGGCTCCCAATCGGGGCTCGTCGCCTCGGCGACCAGCACCTCCCCCGGGCGAAAGGCGGCGAGGTCGCGCGCACCGGCCACCAGTCGGACCGTTCCGGAGGCGATCTTCTCGCCTACCGCGCGTCCGGTGACCAGTACCGGACCGCCGGCCTTCAACGCAAAGGTCTCGAAAGCGTCGGCAACCCGCTGCGATGCGACCGTTTCGGGGCGGGCCTGGACGATGTAGAGCTTGCCTTCCTCGCCGTCCTTCGCCCATTCGATGTCCATCGGGGTCGGATGTCCGGCGAGCTGCGAGTAATGATCTTCGATCCGGATCGCACAATCTGCGAGATCGAGCACCTCTGCCTCGGTCAGGCAAAACCGTTCGCGCTCCGCCTTGGATGTCCGCTGGTTCTGCGTGCTGGCGTCGCCGTGCCCGCTGGCATAGACGAGCCGCATCTGCTTGCCGCCGAGGGAGCGGCTCAGTACCGCGCGGTATCCCTGACGGAAAGTCGGTTTGTGGACGTAGAACTCGTCGGGATCGACCTTGCCCTGCACGATGCTCTCGCCGAGCCCCCAGGCCCCGGTGACGAAGACCACGTCGCGGAAGCCGGATTCGGTATCGAGGGTGAAGATGACTCCGCTTGACGCCAGATCCGAGCGGACCATCTTCATCACCCCGACCGACAGTGCCACCTTGAAATGGTCGAAGCCGTTGTCGATGCGATAGACGATGGCGCGGTCGGTGAAGATCGACGCAAAGCAGCGCCGGCAGGCTTCGATCACGTCGGCCTCGCCGCGCACATTCAAAAAGCTCTCATGCTGACCGGCGAAGCTCGCGGTCGGCAGATCCTCAGCGGTCGCCGAGCTGCGCACCGCGACCGCGACGCCAGCGCCACATTTCCCCTCGAGCGCGTGATAGGATCGGGCGATCTCTTCGCGCAGCCACGTGTTGCCGGTTGCCTCGTAGACGATCCGGCGGGCGGCCGCGGCCCGCTCGGCGAGGAGCGTCACATCGTGATGGTCGAAATCCGAGAGCAGTCGGCGCAGCTCCTCCCAGGCGCCGGCTTCGCCGAGCGCGTCGCGGTAGGCCGCCGCAGTCAGCGCGAATCCCTCCGGGACCCGGGCGCCGAGCAGCGAATAAAGTTCGCCGAGAGAGGCGGTCTTGCCGCCGACCGCAGGGACGTCCTTGAGCCGAATGTCGTCGAACCAGCGGACGCAGGACTTTGCCGACATTGGATCCACTCCTATTCACGCTCTTGGACATGTTTGCCTGTGAGAGCCGGGGCTCCGCATTGACGCAGATCATGCCTGCCCGGATCGATCGGATGAGCTCTCATTGACCGCCGCTCTACCGCCATCCGGCGGCCTCCGAACGACCTTCATTGGTGTGTAGCCGCCACGGAAAGGGCTGCGACCCCGGGCAGCTCGCGACCTTCCAGCCATTCGAGAAACGCGCCGCCCGCCGTCGAGACGTAGGACAGCTCCTCCGTGACCCCGGCGGCGTCGAGGGCCGCAACTGTGTCGCCGCCACCGGCGACGCTGAGTAGCTTCCCGGCGCCGGTGAGCTCGCCGATCTTCTTCGCCACGGCCACCGTACCGCGATCAAAGGGTGGCGTCTCGAAAGCGCCGAGCGGCCCGTTCCAGACGAGGGTGCGTGCTTCCTCGAGAACGGCGGCGATGCGCGTCACCGTCTGTGGCCCGATATCGAGGATCATCACATCGCTCGGAACCGCCTCGATCCCGACCGTTCGGGCGGCAGCGCCCGGCTCGAGTGCAGCGGCCACTACCGCATCTTCGGGCAAGATGACTCGGCGGTTCCGCTGGTGCGCCAGGGCGAGGATCTGGCGCGCGCTGTCGGCCATGTCGCGTTCACACAGCGAACGGCCGATTTCCCGACCCTCGGCAAAGAGGAACGTGTTCGCCATCGCTCCGGCGACAATGAGGATATCGACCTTGGCGATCAGAAAGCGCAGGACATCGAGCTTGGTCGACACTTTCGCCCCACCGATCAGCGCCAGAACAGGTGGCGCCGGCTTCTCGAGGGCCGCCGTCAAAGCCGTGAGCTCGGCCTGCATCAGCTTCCCGGCCGCATTTGGCAGCAAGCGAGCCAGCGCGTCGATCGAGGCGTGCGCGCGGTGCGCGGCGGAGAAGGCATCGTCTACGTAGACATCGCCCAGATCGGCAAGCGCACGCGCGAAATCGGGCGAGTTGGCTTCCTCCTCCTTGTGGAAGCGAAGATTTTCGAGGAGAGCGACCTGCCCCGGCCGAAGCGCCGCGACGACGCGCTTTGCTTCTGCACCGATGCAATCCTCGGCGAAGACCACATCCCGGCCGCCGATTGCCCGACTCAGCGGCGCTATCAGCGGCCGGAGGGAAAAGGCCCGATTCCTCTTCCCCTCCGGGCGTCCGAAATGGGACATCACGATCACCTTGGCGCTCTTGTCGATCAGCGCCGAGATCGTCGGCGCGAGCCGCTCGATCCGGGTGGCGTCGGTCACGACGCCGCCCTTTACCGGTACGTTCAGATCTGCGCGCAGCAACACCCGCTTTCCGCGGACATCGATGTCGTCAATGGTTCGAAATCTCGGCATGGATCCTCAGCTCCTGTTGGCAAGGCGTTGGCCCGCAGGTACGAAAAATTCGCCGCGCTCAGCCAAATCGGCCGAAATAGGCCGCGACCTCGACCAGCCGGTTCGAGAATCCCCATTCGTTGTCGTACCAGGCAAGGACGCGGACGAAGCGTTTGTCGAGGACTTGCGTCTGCGTCACATCGAACGTTGCGCTGTGGGGGTCGTGATTGAAGTCGACCGACACGGTTGGCGCCTTGTTGATGCCGAGGATGCCGCGCAGCTGGTTCGACTCGGCTGCCTTCTCCATCAGCGTATTGACTTCCTCCCGCGAGGTATCGCGGGCAGCGTCGAATTTGAAGTCGATCAGCGACACATTCGCGGTGGGCACCCGGATCGCCGTGCCATCGAGCTTTCCTTTGAGCACCGGGAGGACGAGACCGACCGCCTTCGCCGCGCCGGTCGAGGTCGGGATCATCGAGAGCGCCGCCGCACGCGCCCGACGCAAATCCCTGTGCAGGCTGTCAACAATGTTCTGGTCGCCCGTATAGGCATGGATTGTCGTCATGTAGCCGCGTTCGATGCCGATGCCCTGTTGCAGCACATAGGCCACCGGAGCGAGGCAGTTCGTTGTGCACGAGGCATTCGAGATGACCTTGTGCTCGGCTGTCAACTCCTGGTGGTTGACCCCCATGACGACGGTCATGTCAGCACCATCGGCCGGTGCCGAGACGATCACGCGTTTTGCTCCGGCCTCGAGGTGTTTCGCCGCGGCCGCTCGCTTGGTGAAAATTCCGGTGCATTCGAGCACCACATCGACGCCGAGATTGCGCCAGGGTAGCTGTGCCGGGTCGCGTTCCGCGGTCACCGCGATCTTGCCGCGGCCGATATCCATCCAATTATCACCTGCGGTGACCTCGCCGGGGAAACGACCGTGGACGCTGTCGTATTTGAGCAGATGGACGTTGGTCGCGACCGGGCCGAGGTCGTTGATCGCGACCACCTCGACATCCTCGCGCTTGGTCTCATGCGCCGCGCGCAGGGCCATCCGGCCGGTCCGGCCAAAACCGTTGATCGCAACTCGTACCGCCATGGTTCGTTCCTCCAACCGGAATTACCATGCCAGGTTCGATCCCGCCGGCTCGCCAGCGCATTGATGTAAGTCAAACGAGCTCGGCGATCTTCGAGACGACGAACCTTGACCCGGGTGAGTCCGACAGCGTCGCACGAGCCCGTGCGATAAAAGTTTTATTTTCGAAGTCGTTAGACGATCGGGCGGATGGGCTTCACCGTGTCGATAAGGAGATCGATCCGGTGCCGAGCCTCGGCTGGCTCAGCGCCTTTAACCGTTCTAATTGCACACTCGCGGCTCGTGGTACACCAAGGCCGGCCTTTTGGCCACTGGCAACGGTCAGACGAAATAGCTGCGGATTGGGGGAAAGCCGTTGAACGCCACCGCTGCGACGCTGGTCCCACCATCAGGCACCCAGGGTTTCCCTTTCCCTCCGCCGGTGGGTCGTCGCTGTCGGAAAGTTCGAGAGCCGATGGTCGGTTTAGGGTCAAGGGCGGCTGTCGTCGCCAGGTAGACGGTACGGCCGGTCCGCCTTCGGCTCCGGAAATGCCGTTTGCGCCCAGGCAGTTACGCTTGGTGCCAAGAGCGGTGATCCAGCCCCGTCTTGATCTGTATCAAGGTTGGGTGGCTGAGCATGTGAGACCGAGATGACGTGAGGCTCACGTCATGCGCTTTCTCATTGTGTTCGCTACCACCGAAGGACACACGCGAAATCTCGCCGCGTTCGCTGCTGACCGATTGAGGCGTGTCGGCCATGAGGTTCATATCTGTGACGCGGCCCAGTCCGATATGGCTGATTTTGCTCGTTTTGGAGCGGCTCTCCTTATCGCTTCCGTGCACCTGGGCCGCTACCAGGCGTCACTTACCAAGTTTGCCCGCGCGAACCATGTTGCGCTCAATGCGATACCGAGCGCGTTCGTTTCCGTCTCCCCGTCGGCGGCTGGCGCCGATTCTTCTTATCCCGGGATTCGCGATTGCGTGGAGCGTTTAGAGCGCGATACGTTTTGGCGGCCGGGTGTCGTGCATCACGCCGCAGGGGCGATGCCATTCAGTGCCTACGGCTTCTTCACGAAGTTCGCTATTAAGCTCATTGCCCGCAGACACGGCATGCTTGTTAAGACTTCCCAGGACTATGACCTCACCGACTATGCCGCGTTGGAGGCATTTATTGACCGTTTTCTGGCGAGTGCAATCGGCACTGATTGTCCGCCCATGTCGATCCGGTCCGCCAGCAGGTTGAGAAGATAGGTGGATGCTAGATCCGCGCCGCGCCGACACTTTCTACACCGCGCTCCGGGCCGCGGGGATGCCGGACGTGCCGGGCGAATTCTCGGTCGTGCCCCAGCATCAGGTCATCCCCGCCGCCATCCTCGCCGAGATTTCCGATTTCATTCGCGCCTTCGATCGCGTCACCGGCCGCATGACCTGGCAGGCGGCGGCCTTGCGCGAGGCGCCGGTGATTGCGCAGCTGAGAAGGCCGGAGGTCTGCTTCT
>Ga0306920_100017078_pt1 | contig 10013 bp, 6 predicted proteins | sample flu12Cox44000170_FD_204666 | JGI IMG/M metagenome (GOLD analysis project Ga0306920, IMG submission 204666) | Lab enrichment of tropical soil microbial communities from Luquillo Experimental Forest, Puerto Rico - flux4day.12C.oxic.44.000.170 (v2)... | ecosystem: Environmental > Terrestrial >... | reverse complement strand
GAGGTAGCTCAGTGGTAGAGCAGCCGATTCGTAATCGGCAGGTCGCGGGTTCAAGTCCCGCCCTCGGCTCCACTTTTTCGCTAATCCCCGCGAAAACAATCAGTTGACCTTCCCATTTTCCGTAGCCGCTGAAATGTTGTGAACATTAGTGAACAAAACCTCAGCGACCTTGTCGACCGCACGCCGTTGCGCCTCAGGAATTGCGTGCGTGTAGACATTCAGCGTGGTTTCTAGGTCCGAATGGCCGAGAAGTGCCTGCGCCGTGCGCAGTGATTCGCCTACTTCGCCAAGCTGCGTGCCATGCGTGTGCCTGAAGCTGTGCCAAGAAATCAGGGGCAGCCCCAGAGCTTTACATGCAGGGCGCAACACTCGCCGGAGCAAGTTTTTGGGGTTGAGTGGGGTCTGTTTGCGGGTCGTGAAGACGAGATCGTCCATGCCGGTCCCGCGAGAGCGTGCCAACTGCGCTTGAAGCAACTCGCGCACCGGTTGACTCATGGGAAGATCCCGTTTGCTGCTCTTTGTCTTCGGACGGCCGAACTTGCCCTCCGAAACTGTCTCTCGCACTTGAATCACGCCGTGAACCAAATCAACGGCTTTCCATCGCAGTGCGAGGATCTCGCCTATGCGCATGCCAGTCAGCACCGCCACAAGCACGAGCGTTCGGCAGGGATCGGGAAGGGAAGCGAGCAGTCGGCCTACTTGCTTCGGGTCTAGATAAGGCCTCTCTGTCTTTGGTGTACGGTCGCCGATGCGAATCCCTCGTGCAGGGTTATGCTCAAGAAGATTCCAATCGACAGCGGCTTGCAACACCTTTGAAATTGCAGTCCGCATACCGTGCGCGCTCGAGCCGGAAAAGCCGCTCCTACGTTTGTCGGCCAGGAAGTGCTGGACATCAACCCGCGCGATGTCACAAAGCCTTCTTGCGCCGAATACGGGGAGAATGTGGCACCGGAGCTGAACGTCGTAGTAGCGAGACGATCCTGACCGAAGCGTGGGTATCACGCCCGGCCTCCATATCTCGCTAACGAATTGCTCGAGTGTCATGGTTGATTGTGGACGTTGGCGGCCAAGGTTAATTGGTCTGAGCTTGGCTTGAAGAATGTCCTTCGCTTCTTTCTTGCCATTGATCTCGCTGGTTGTCCCCAAGACTGCAAAGCGAAGAACTCGCTTCAGAGTGCCATCGGGTGAGATTACGTCCTCTCGCCAGCGTGCGGCCCAGACCTTTCTCCTCTTGCCGCGTCGAAGAAAAACGTGTCCTTCCTGGAAACGCGTGCGAATCGTGAACTCCTTTCCGATTCGCGCGCCTCTTTCCTCACCGTGCGTAATTGTACTCCGCCGGTGACACATTTCAACGCGGTCCTGGTAGTTGATCGTCGAGCCATGCCAGCACATCCACTTCGCGGAAACGCCAGTACTTCCCCAGACGATAGCCTGGTAGGCGTTCTGTCGAACGCTTGCGAGTACGCTCATAAACCCAGGAGATGGGCACCTGCAACAGCTCGGCTACTTCATGAACCGTGAGTAAGCGGCTTTGATGTATCTCTTCCCCCGCTATGTCAGTTCTGGGTGACGCGGCACGGGAGGAGCGCTGGGCACTAGTGGATGCGCGATGGTTACAGACCGAAGGCGGTTGCTTCTCCTTTTCAACTTTACGTTCATTTGATTGCGTGCTTACTCCGAGGCGTGAGCCATGTCGTCGAGAAGACGCTGGGTTCTCACGCATGCCGAGTTGGAGACGGGGGCGCATGGTCTTACTTCAATTCCGGTTGGATCGATTCTCCTTTCAAGACTGCTTTGTGGTTGTTCGCGTGGTCGGCCGCCCAGCGTTTGAACTCAGCGTCCTTTTTAAACAGGAGCTTGAGTGCTTCGCTGACGACGTAGGACGGATTCGCATCAAGGAACTCTGCATACCTGTCCAGGTCATACCTGACTTCTTGTTCCAGTCGGACCTGCAGGGTTGCAGTTTTCGGTTGTTTCGACGGCGCTTTCAAAAGAGCCAAGACTTTGTTCTCCTTTCGGTATTTGTGATCCATTACAGACTGCATTACAAGCTGCGTGCTCCGATTCCTGCACGCGGGCAAAACACGGCCACTGTTCCTCAGTGACGGCCGGGAGCGACCCCAAAAGACCTTTGGGCAGCGGAACGCTGTCCAAGGGGGGTCGCTCCCGGCCGAAGTGTGTTTTGCCCGCGTGCATTCTTTCTGCCCTCTGCCTCCGCATCTTCTTAGTTCTCTTCGGCCTTCTGGGTTTCCGTTCCGAAGACAGGTCTGAAACCAGTGCGGAAAGTCGATTCCCCAACGCTCTTCACCTGCGGTTCCGTTTTCCGACTCTTCCGAGATGCCAGGTTCGCTTCGAAAAGAGCCGCCTGGCCGTCGACCAGCTCGGTGCGGAAGGGCACCGCGCGTGTCGGAGCGAGCTCGCGAAACCGCTTCATTACCACATCGCAAGTGATCTGCCCGTGCATCCACGGCTGGAAAAGAACTTCAATACGCGCGTCGGTAAATCGCTTTCTCGCCTTGTCGAGCGATTCAATTTTCTCCATGCTCAGATCTTTATACCGCTTGGTCTCCCACAGATAGCGGCTGTGAAAATAGCGTAAGCCTTCCACGCCGGGATCGGGGTTCAGCACCCGCGGAGCCATCCCCTGAGCCAACTCCCGGGCCGCCTGGAAGTGCGTCGGCCGCGTCGCGATGTACACGAAATCCATCTGCGGTACGGCCGAAAACAGACTGCTATAAGCAAGGAGATGAGTCTCGAAACTGGCGAGGCTGAGCAGCCCGGGATCCACAAAACTGAAGGTAACCACAGGGGAGAAAGAAGACGAATCAGGGACGAAAAACATCGGAAACTTGTCGACGAAATAGCGGTCGGTAGTCTTCTCGCGGATCGCTCCGGCGTAGCGTTTGGCGGGCAGTGCTTCGTTGCTAATGCCCAATTCTTTGCAGAAATATTCAACCTTTTCGGTCTCGGTTTCGAGATAACGGTTGTCGAGGTGAGCCAGCACGAAATCCAATGTTGCCAGCTTCGTGCGAATGTGCTCGATCGAATGCTCGCGGCGATTGCGGAGGTTTTCGCGCCTAATCGCCCGATACACGACCCGCGAAAACAGATGGTAGACGCGTCCATTTCGCAGCAGTAGGCGAGCCGTGGCGTGGCCCTTCCCAAGGACCTTTTGGGTGAACGCCATGCTCTTCTCCCCGCTTTTGGCTCCCGTAAAGCCAAGGTACTGGCGGGCGGAGAAATAGCCGGAATGCGTAGCCACGAGATCTAAGAAGTGGGCTTCGTCCTCGGTGTAGCCAAGCCCGCAGAGGTTCTCGATGCTGGATTCGGGAAATTGCATGGCTACAGGCTCAGAATCGCGGTCATGATTTCCCGGTCGTCTCGAACGCGGCGAAGGCCTGCGACATCTTCGGACCGAGCATAGATTTGGAAGCCGGCACGCGCTTTTTCGGAAAGATGACCAGCATGGTAGTGGTCCGTTGCCAGTTCCAGGTCCACGCGAGCGATTTCCATTTCCTGGTTCGTGTACTCGATACGCAGATCCGGCAAGCTGACTTTGCCATCGACCACCGGAAGGTGCAGCTGTTGCGCGAAGGCGGGCTTGAGGTGGAATGCCTCGTTTTTCTCCTGGGCCTGAGCGCGACCCAGCTTTCGATAGAGCTCTTCCTTCAGCTCGTAATCGAGCTGAACGCGGAGGATTTTGCCACCCCGGTGTTCGATCCTGTCAGCCACCTTGTGGTACAAGCGATAAAGATCGGCATCATGGCGTGCTTCCTTAGGCTTCACAAGTCCGGAGTAAATGGCCTGGTCTTCCGGTACGAAACGCTGTCGCCGAACCAGGCGTTCCCCTTTCTTGGTGAGGGTGAGAACCTGCCGGGATTCCTTCTTCAGAACGCTCGTTTCCCGCCGTTCGACCAGCCCTTGGTGGAGGAGGCCACGAAGATCGTTCTCCATCCGCAAGCGGTCACCGGAATAAGCAAATTTGGCGAGATCCTCGACAGCAACCACTCGGAACTTGCCAACTTCCGTAAGGGTATGAATTTCCGACTGGCGGAGCGAATAGCCTCTGTCACGTTCCCTATAAGTCGTGCGGTCACGCTCGACGAGGAGGGCAGCCTGTTTGGTCTCCCGCGGGAGGGGCAAGCGTCCAGCCACTGGATGTTCGCGACTCTGGGCAGCGACTTGATCGCCAATGGATTCGGCTTCGCGAAGCCTTTCCAGTTTGGACCTGACGGTGCCTCCAGACTGTGAACCGCTGCCTCTTCCCTGGGTTGATTCCCGGCCAGGGCGGTAACGTTCGGATTCCCATTGGGGATCGCGAAAGTCATCAATATCGAAACCTCGGGACATGGATATCCCTCCGAGGGCTAGGTTTGGGGGTGCCCCTGCCAGGTGGGGGCGGTCTTCGGAACATCCAAAAGAGGCCCCCCATCTATTAAGAGGCCCTATTTTTGAAAAACCTCAACGGCATTCTCTCCAAAGCAAACAAATTGACTCGAGTCAGGGGCAAAAAGGCTCCGCCCGTCCCGTTGTAATCAGGAAGTGTCCGATCCGACAAGGCCAAGTAGCGCGGATCTGGCTCGAGGGTCCGGCGCGTAAAACAAACCGCCAAAGAGAGCTAACCCCAGACCGTGACCTGAACGCAGCAGGCGCTCCAACGGACCTCCTCAAGGGCAGTCATGGCTTCGTGAATCTGGCAGCCACCAGTCCGCGAAGCAGTTCGGACGGGCGCGCCACCAGAGTCGCCTTTACGTAATGCCCGTTGACACGGCCTGGCATTGGTACTGGGCACTCTTCGGGAATTCGACGACTACTTCCTACATATATTCAGAGGCCCGAAAAACGAAAAAGGTAAACAATTTAGAGCCTTTAATTGAGGCCAGCGGGGATTTTTCGATTTGTGTTGTGGAGATTGTGCGTCAAAGAACTCTCGTCGTCGTCGAAGGCCATTGAAGATATGGCCAAGCCGGAGACGGCCACAACGAGCGCATCGTTTGGAGGGACAGCCAGTGAGCAAGAACAGTGAGTAGCAGAATCGTTTTGCTTGTAATCCTAACCAGATAATCAAAATAGTACTTGACATCAAGTGGACGGCGCTGATAGCTTCCCGCTCCATTGTCGGTTCCCTGGAGGCATTCGTGCGAATGATCCGCCCAGTCATTCCCTTCGTGCTTGTCTGTTCGTATTTCTCACCTGTAAGAGCTCAAACCACAACCTCGGCTCCGCAAGCGCTGCCGATCCTTCAGAAAGCCTACGCTGCAATGGCGGGCACAACTGCAGTCAACGACATCACACTGACCGGCACTGCTCAGCGAATTGCTGGCGCGGATGACGAGGCCGGAACGGTGATCTACAAGGCTATCCCTGGTTCTAGCCGCTTGGACCTGAGTCTGTCCAACGGCACAAGAAGCGAAATCCGAGGAATCGGCGCCAATGGTCCTGCCGGAAATTGGATTGGTCCGGACGGTCTGGTGCATGAAATCGCAAATCACAACCTCCTCACCGACGTAGGTTGGCTCCCGGTCTTTACACTCAGCAATCTGATCTCTTCGGCTAACAGAGCGTTGACGTACGTGGGGCCTGAAACAAAGAATGGAGTTTCCGTAATTCATATCACCGCCTCGCAGCAGTTGCCGAACGCTCCAGCTTCGGATGGCGCATTATGGCGGCAACTGAGTCAGATGGACATTTATCTGGACGCTTCGACGTTTCTTCCTGCAGCGCTGGATTTCAATATGCATCCAGATAACAATGCCCTCTTGGATATTCCAGTTGAGTTTCGTTTTTCGGATTACCAGAAGACCGGTTCGCTAACCATTCCGCAGCATGTTCAAAAGTTCCTGAACGGGAGCCTATTTCTGGATGTGCAATTCCAGCTAGCCTCCTTTAACTCGGGTCTTTCCTCCAGTTCCAGTATTTTCACGATTCAATAGACAGGCTCAGGAGACCGCCGATGCCGCTCCTCCACCGTCCTCTCGCTCTGCTCGCGTTTGCACTTGCTGTGGCAATTCCGATATCTGCACAGGTCCCAACTGGAGCGCCTCCCTTCGGTTCGTTTGGCGGAGGTCCGGATATCATTGACCTCGCCAATCTTAACTCGCACCTTGATATTCCCATCCTTCACAAGTCCGGCCGTGGAACGAACTTTTTTTATGACCTCACCTATGACAGCTCCGTGTGGTTTCCGGTGGGCACAACGGGCAGTCAGTCCTGGCAAGCTGGCTCCGTTTGGGGCTGGAACGCACAGACTTCAGCAGCGAGTGGATACATCACTTATAGCCTAACCACAACGCAATGCCTCTTGGACCCTGGACCACCGAGGCAGTATGGAACCGTCTACCATTACACGCATTGGTACTACGTCGACCTCCTCGGGACCGCACACAGCTTTGGCCTTTTTGGGGTTATTGACAGCGACTGCGGGCAAACGACTAACGGCTCTGCAACCGCGGTGGATGGCTCCGGTTACACAATCTCGGCCTCTGCATCTCAGCCCCCCACGGCATTGGTCTATTCAAGCTCTGGCGAGCTCATCAACGCGCCATTGCTGAGCACCTCGGGCAGCGCAACAGTTACGGACAGAAACGGCAACCAGATAACCGTGAATGGCAGTGGGCAGTTCTTCGACACCTTGAGTAGCACAACTCCAGTTCTCACGGTTGCAGGCTCTGCCCCCAACCCCATGACGTTCACCTATACCGCGCCATCCGGGGCTTCGGCCGCATTCACGATGAAATACACAACCTACAACTTGCGCACAAACTTTGCGTGTAGTGGCATTGTGGACTATGGAACAAACGGCACGACGACCGCCAGTCTCGTCAGCGAAATCGATCTTCCAGATGGTTCAAAATACACCTTTGCGTACGAACCAACCCCGGGATACTCGGGCTTTGTCACCGGTCGTCTGGCTTCTGTCAGACTCCCCACGGGCGGAACAATCACATACGCCTATTCAGGCGGAAACAACGGGATCAATTGCGCCGATGGGTCTACCGCAACCTTGACTCGCACCACTCCTGACGGAACGTGGACCTACGCGCAGGTGAAGGGCAGTGGTGCTGCCTCGACCACAACGGTCACCGATCCGCAGGGCAACGTCTCGACTATTCAATTTCAGGGAATTTATGAGACGCAGCGCGTAGTCAAACAAGGTTCCAGCACGGTTCTCAGCACCACGAATACGTGCTACAACACGGCGGCGCCGCCTGAGCCAGCATGCACAGGCACGGCAGTCACCTTGCCGATTACTCAGCGTTACGTCAGCACTCAGTTGGGAGGAGGTAATCTGACGGACCTGCATTACCAGAAATACGACAGTTACGGGAACCTGCTGGAGCAGGATGATTACGATTACGGTTCCGGAGCAAATGGAGGACTTCTCGAAAAGGCTGTAGTAACCTACGCGTCGCTCGGCAACATCACGGCCTTTCAGCAGCAGGTCACCGTGACAGACGGCGGGGGGCATACCGTCTCGCAAACAAATTACAACTATGACCAGGGCAGCGTCGTCGGGACTTCCGGCACCCCTCAGCACACATCGATCAGCGGGTCTCGCGGAGACTTGACGAGCGTCAATTACTACACGCAGGGCTCGAATTATCTAACCAAGAGTTACACCTATTTCGATACAGGCAATGTGCAAACGGCCACCGACGTGAACGGCGCACAAACGACGTTTACCTACGGCGCATGCGGCAACTCGCTGCCCACTTCTGTGAGCGAGCCGCTAAGCATGTCTCGGTCGTTCACTTGGAATTGCCCAGGTGGTGTACAAACTTCCGTGACCGACGAGAACCAGAAAACAGCATCAGTCACTTATAACGATACTTATTTTTGGCGTCCGAATGGGACTACTGATCAACTAAGCAATCAAACGGCCATTTGGTATCAGCCGAATTCCAGCTACTGCTGTCCCTGGATGATCACCTCGGCCTTGACGTTCAACAGCAATAGTTCGGTCGTCGAGCACTTGCAGTACAAAGACGGGCTTGGCAGAACTTACGTCGATCAATACTCGCAAAGTCCCGGCTCAGCCACTGCCGATTCCGTCTCTTACACCTTCGACTCAAACGGCAGGCCCTATTCCGTTTCTATGCCCTGCTCGGTCGGCAACGCCGGCACTTGCTCCACGCCCAAAACCACACAGACTTATGATGCGCTGAATCGACCGCTTGTGACCACCGACGGGGGAGGCGGAACCGCCAGCTATTCTTACTCGAACAACGATGTGTACGTCGCAATTGGTCCCGCTCCCTCCGGTGAGAACGCAAAGCGCCGGCAACTCGAATATGATTCCCTCGGGCGGCTTACGTCCGTTTGCGAGATTACTTCTTTGGCCGGCTCGGGCACATGCGGCCAAAACTCCGCACAAACTGGTTACTGGACGAAATACTCCTACGATGCCGCAGGGCGTCTCACTGGCGTCACCCAAAATGCGCAGTCCAGTTCGCAAACGAGAACGTACGTGTACGATCTGCTAGGGCGACTTACTTCCGAGACCAACCCCGAGTCTGGCACGGTGACGTACCAATACGACACCTCGAGCATCGGTTGGGGCGGGTCGAACGGCGATCTGACCGTTCGCACCGACAACGCGGGTAACGTCATCTGCTACCGCTACGACCAGCTACATCGCCTTACGGATGTCGCCGGTTGGAAGAACAATAATTGGTATTCAGGGAACGGTCCGTATAAACGCTTCCGTTATGACGCTTCGGGCCACGGCGTGGTTTCCCCGGGGTCCGGCTGGACTTTGGCGAACCTCGCCAGTCGTTTAGTCGAGGTGGAGACGGATATCGGCGGCAGCCCAATCACCGACGAATGGTTCAGCTACACGGCGCGCGGCGAGGTGAGCGACCTCTGGGAATCCACCCCGCATTCCGGTGGATACTACCACTCTAACGCTGCCTACTGGGCCAATGGTGTGCTGAGCAATCTCCTGGCGTTCGTGGGATCCACGCAGTCTTATACAGCTGGCTGGAATGTTGACGGAGAAGGGCGCATTTCCTCGAGTAATCCATTGAGCAGCGTCTCCTACAACGCCGCAAGCCAACCGGCTCAACTGGCCTTTCCTTCAGGCGACAGCGATTCCTATGCCTACGACACAAACACGGGCCGCATGACCCAGTATAGGTTCAATGTCGGCAATCAGTCGGTGACAGGTAATTTGACCTGGAACTCCAATGGGACTCTGCAGAATCTCAACATCGCGGACAATTTCAACGACGCTGGTACGCAGACTTGTAACTATCAGCATGACGATCTTGTCCGCATCGCAAGCGTCAAGTGCCCAGGAAATCAGTTACAGAATTCCGGGTTTGAAAGCGGCAGTGTGGACTGGAGCCTTCGCAGTGGTTGGTCCATTGTGAATAATGCTGCCAACGCTCAGTCGGGAAGCTGGTACCTGTCTGGGTCAGCCACTACGGAAACCGCGGCATTGGCAACACCGAACGGTACGAGGTACGTTCCCGTGACTGCTGGCGAAATCGTCTATTACGGCGGCTGGATCAAAAGAATCGGTGGCACCGGCGATTTAGCCTGGTCATGCAGAGTCTTCGACGCAAACTACAATTTGCTGCAGTATTGTTCCCCGACCGGCTCTTTTGATACCAGCGGCGGCACCAGTTGGCAGCTTTATCAGCAGCAAATCACGATTCCCGCGAGCGGGGCGTACATATCGTTTTGGGCTGAGGTTCACTGTTGCGGTGACACCGATACTTCTCTAACCGCTGGCTACTTCGACGCGGCGTTTCTCGAAGGTTCTGCGATCTGGTCGCAGACCTTCAGCTACGATGTCTTCGGCAACATTGTTAAAAGTGGGAGCAGCGGATTCCAAGCTATTTACTCCGCAGCATCGAACCACATGACTCAGATTGCTGGAGCGACACCCAGCTATGACGCCAACGGCAACGTCACCAACGATTTCCTCCACAGTTACTCTTGGGACGAGTACGGTCGTCCGACGACAATTGATGGCGTTAATATTACCTATGACGCGCTGGGACGGATGG
>Ga0306920_100017077_pt1 | contig 10013 bp, 8 predicted proteins | sample flu12Cox44000170_FD_204666 | JGI IMG/M metagenome (GOLD analysis project Ga0306920, IMG submission 204666) | Lab enrichment of tropical soil microbial communities from Luquillo Experimental Forest, Puerto Rico - flux4day.12C.oxic.44.000.170 (v2)... | ecosystem: Environmental > Terrestrial >... | reverse complement strand
CGGGCTGGAATGGGCAACGCCGGGAATGCGCCCGTCGGTATCAGGATCTTGCCGCGGCGCGCGAGGAACTGGGGCTTCCCTATGAACCTTCCTGGGCTAAGGCCGTTTACCACCTGTACGTGGTGCGTCTTCGGCACCGCGATCAGGTTCAGGGCCATCTGGCCGCGGCAAATATCGGTACCGGGATTCACTATCCCATACCGCTTCACCTGCAGAAAGCTTACCGCCGCCTCGGCTACGCCACAGGCGATTTCCCAGTCTCCGAAAGGGTTTCTGCCGAGATACTCTCCTTGCCCATGTACCCGGGGCTCGGATACGACCAGCAGAGTCAAGTCGTCCAACGAGTGGTGGACTTCTTATCCCTTAGACCCGCCCCGGAGCCTGCGGCTCTCGTCACCCGCGCGTCGGCTTAGTAGCCTACGACGTTCCCGGCGTGCTTCAGTTGGCTCCAAGTCGGGTACGACGACCTACCCAACCGGGGGAGAAAGCGCGGCCGGGGCAAACGGGATCGACCCTATCGGCAGCCCCCTCATTATTTTTATTTTCAGTAACATTGCGCCTTCGTTCCAAACGCTGGCTGCTGTAGAAGTCAGTCCTGCAGGTCCGACTATTCAGAAAGTGGTTCCTCGTGACCATTCTAGTCGTCTTGGGAATATGGTTTCTTGGCTCCTTTGTCTTCGGTCTGTTCGCAGGCCAATTCTTGCACTTCTCAGAAGAAAGCTGCGGACCGAAACGGGTCGTTCGGCGTTCGGGCCACACCAAAGACACAATCGGTGACGAGGCCGATTTCGCCCGATCCGCAATCGGTAACCGCGAGTAATGGCCTAGTGTCTTGTAACGTAAGTTCGTTGATGAAATCGGAAGGCGCAAAGGGCTTCCTTTCGACAGCCCCGAAGGGGCGAAATATCTCAGCCCCGGAGCGTGAAGCCGTGGGGTCGGAGCGCCCTCACCCCGTCCCGCGTCTGCGGGACACCCCTCTCCCGCACGGACGGGAGAGGGGAAGGGGAGAGGAAGGGCACCTCTGAACCCACGACACACGCCGTGGGCTAAGCTATACCGTTCCTTCGGAGCTATTTTATGCGACGAATTTAAGTTCCGGAGACCAGCATGTCGGCCGCCATATGGTGCTGCTCGAAAGGCGCTCATTGCGAAGGTGAAGCACGTTGGCCTGCCCTTCTCACGCAGGGCGTTTGCAGCTTCCCTTTGATTGCCGGACGCCGCTAGCCAGGAAGGGCAGAGCGACGTCTCGCTATACAAGGCACTGATGTCAAGCCCTTTCCGCTCAAAGAGAACACCGTTGTGAAGGCGCGGACCCACGTTTCGCCATTGCTCGTCAAGCTGTCACCTTGAAAAGGAGGCTCAGAGGCATGACAAAGGGGCATAGGGTTGTTGTGGTTGGACTCGGAGAGGTGGGGAAACCGCTCTTCGAGCTCCTTTCCAGATATCACAACACCGTCGCAGTGGACATTTCACCAGTCGAGCAGATCGAGGGGGTCGAGGTGCTGCACGTCTGCTACCCGTTCGAGATCAAGGACTTTATCGGTGAGACCGCGCGGTATATCGAGCTTTTTGGCCCCGCTCTGACGATCATTAACAGCACCGTAGCGATCGGGACAACCCGAACGGTAGCCGAGCGAACGGGCACCGCAGTGGTGAACAGCCCGGTGCGCGGCAAGCACGCTCGCATGCTCGACGAGCTCCGTACGTATACCAAGTTTGTGGGCGCGCTGGATCGCGCGGCTGGCGAGCGGGCTGCCGAGCACTTCAGATCTGTGGGTTTGAAAACGAAGATTCTGTCATCGCCGGAAGCAACCGAGTTGGCTAAGCTCACAGAAACCACTTACTTCGGCTTGCTGATTGCGTGGGCTCAGGAGATAGAGAGATACTGTGACAAATCAGGTCAGGACTACGATGAGGTGGTCGCGTTCCATCAGGAAATCAAATACCTTCCTCGGGTGAAGTACTTTCCCGGCATCATCGGCGGCCACTGCGTCATGCCCAACATCAAGATTCTGAGCAAGTTTGAGCCTTCCCTAATTCTTGAGACGATCCGGGCTTCCAACCAGATGAAAATTGAGCGAGAGGCTCAAGGCCGAGAGATAGGGGTTGCCGCGACCGCAGAGGCCGCCTGGGCCACGCCCCAGTACTGACGGAATCTAAGCGCCCCAGGCGCTCTGGAGTGCGGCAGCTTGCTGCCGCTTTCTCTAGGCCGGCTTGGTGGCGGCACCCGCTTCGCAAATGACGCCGCGCGTAACCGCGTGGATCAAAGCCGCAGCACGCTGTCGCACTTCAGAGCAGATGACCTCCGATTACATCGACCTTCATACACCTTCCCAGCCTCCGGCGCTCTCCGCCGGTCTGCACCTTCACGGTAAGCGGGCGGCTATGGTCATATTCTCGCAGTACCCTGCCGATCCACGCCCGCGCAGGGCCGCGGATGCGCTCCTCAAGGAAGGCATGAGCGTTGACCTGATATGCCTGGCAGACGAGAACGCACCGAAGCGCGAGCCATTAAACGGAATCAATATCCTTCGTTTGTCAATCAAACATCGCCGCGGTGGCAAGCTTTCATACGCTTACAACTATTCGGCCTTCATTCTCATCTCGGCGGGCATCCTGGCCCTGCGCTCACTTAAACGGCGCTATGACCTAGTCTACGTGCACAACATGCCGGACGTTCTTGTGGTGAGTTCTTTGGTGCCGAAGGCATTGGGAGCGAAGGTTCTCCTTGATCTACACGATCCAATGCCCGAACTCATGACGACGATATTCAACCTCGAGAAAGACAGTCTGAGCGTCCGGCTGATGCAGCGACTGGAGAAGTGGAGCATCGCGCGTGCCGACTTGGTGCTTACTGTTAATGCCGCGTGCAAGCGCATCTTCACCTCGCGCAGCTGTGGCCCTCAGAAGATTGGTGTGGTGATGAATACTCCCGACGAGCGGATCTTCCCGTTTCGAGCCCCGCAATTAGTCCCATCCCCAAACGGCGCTCCAGCCAAGCGCTTAGTGATCATGTATCACGGGTCCCTAGTGGAACGAAACGGTCTGGATCTCGCGGTCGATGCGCTCGCACAAGTACGCCAGGCTGTCCCCGCCGCGGAGCTTAGAGTTTACGGCCCCAAGACCCCGTTTCTAGAGAGAGTGATGGGCGACGCTCGCAAGAAGGGCCTGGACGATTGTGTCCATTATCTGGGGCCGAAGAGCCTTGAAGGCCTGGTTTCGGAAATCGAAGACTGTGATGTGGGAATCATTCCCAATCATCGCAGCGCGTTTGCGGAAATTAACACGCCGACCCGGATTTTTGAGTATCTGGCCTTGGGCAAACCGGTGATTGCTCCACGAACGGCCGGCATCCAGGACTACTTCGGCCCAGGGTCTTTGTTCTTCTTCGAGTCCGGTAATGCCGAGGAGCTTGCCAGGAAAATTCAGTACGTCGCGTGTCATTATGACGAGGCCGTTCAGCGCGCCGAGCGTGGGCAGCAGGTCTACTTGGCACACACGTGGTCTGAGGAGAGACAGAGGCTGGTGAGTCTGGTCGACGGGCTCCTGAAGAGGGACAAACTCCGTCGAACTGGCCTAGAGACTGGTGACAAAACACAACTGCCATGCTGATCCCCAAGAAACGGCAGATGCTCCTCCCTACAAGGTCATCCCGAGCCTAGCGAGGGATCTGCTTTTCTTCGTTGCCGACAAGGGCACTTTCTCAGCAGCCTGCGGCGGTCTTGACCTAGTGCCTTCGCCGCCCTGCGAAGCGGGACGCCGCGAGCGCCGGTAGACGGACAAGCACTTCGTGGTTCGTACCTCTGACCCTTATGGAAAGCAGCCCTGCGGGGGGGGGAACTTCGTCGAGTTGACGTCGAAACTGGCGAAAGAGCGGCCCCAGGCTCCCTGCGGTCAGCGACAAGGTGGTCAGCCCCACTTCTACTGAGGAATTGCCGCGGTGGACAGCGACGCTGGGTCGCGGCGAGTGCTATAGGCTTTACCGGTCTATTATGGAACGTAGTTGCTTTTGGTACGAGTTTGCTCGAGAAGTGTTCGCCGCCATCGACACTCGCGTGGACCTCTAGAAGTGGCCTCGGCGAATGAGTGTCCCGTCAAGGCGCCCATGCCAAAGTATTCGGTGCCTGAAAACCGTGCCCTGAAGGTGCTTAGTTTAAACACACCGAAACCATTGCAGGACGGGTTGTGCGACTACCTCGGTGTCCCTAACCGTTGTGTCAGAGGGAATGCTACATGACGCCGTACGTTATCATTACTCCGGTGCGCGATGAAGAAAAGCATGTCGAAGCAACCATCGGAGCGGTCGCCCGCCAGACTATTCGGCCAACCGAATGGGTCATTGTCGATGATGGCTCTACGGATAACACGGGGAAGATCATCGATCGCCAGGCGGGCCAGTTTCCCTGGATCCATGTCATCCACCGGCCGAACAGAGGCTTCCGCAAACCCGGCGGCGGCATCATAGAAGCGTTTTATGACGGCTACCATGCCCTCCGGTGCGATGACTGGGAATTCATCGTGAAGCTGGATGGGGACCTCACTTTCTCCCCGGAGTATTTTGAGAAATGTTTTGAGCATTTCAGCAGCGAGCCTCGGCTGGGAATCGGTGGCGGAGAGATCTACCATCGTGTCGGCGGGGAATTGAAACTCGAAGTGAATCCCCGGTTTCACGTGCGAGGGGCGACAAAGATTTATAGAAGGGCTTGCTGGGAAGCGGTTGGCGGGTTGTGGGTGGCCCTGGGCTGGGACACAATTGATGAAGTCAAGGCCAATATGCTGGGTTGGAAGACGTATAGCTTTCCGGAGTTGCACCTTCTTCACCAACGCTTGACCGGATCGGCGGAGGGGCTGTTGCGGAACACGGTCAAACACGGCTTGGCGTGCTATGTCTCGGGGTACCACCCACTGTTTGTTGCGGCGAGTTGCGTGTCCAGGCTGGTTCGGAAACCTTACCTTGTCGGCTCTGCAGGAATTCTCTACGGCTTTCTTAAGGGTCGTTTTGCCCACGCGCCCCGCGTCAACGACACACACCTGATCGATTATTTGCGTACCCAACAACTCAGACGCCTCTGCGGGCTCAAGACCGTTTGGAAATAACCCACCGTCCGCCTTGGAGCGCGGTAGCGGCAGGTACGGCCTTCCGTTACGAGCGGAGAGGAAGAGTGGCCACCACCGGCCGGGGGCGCAGGGGGCCTGCAAACTTGTTGGGTGGGAGAAGACACCAGGGGCATCGAAGCGGTCTTTACTTGTTTTTATTTGCTCGCCCGCTTCCCACCGCCTCGTGACGTGGGAATTATGGGCGTTTGGTCCAACCGATGAAGTGGGAAGACAGCATTCCGATGCCGCAAGACAGCCTTTTTGTACTGTCGCCGAAGGAGTCTTCGATACTTCCTGGCCCAACCGGGGAGCAAGCTCCCGGCAGGAGCGATGCGCCTGACGATGGTCTTCTCATCGTCAACGCCGACGATTGGGGGCGGGACCATCAAACGACTGAGCGGATCCTTGACTGCATCCTTTGCGGCGCCGTTTCCTCCGTAAGCGCGATGGTGTTCATGGATGACTCCGAGCGAGCCGCGGCAATTGCTCGCGAACGAGGCATCGACGCTGGTCTCCACCTCAACTTCACGACGCCGTTTTCAGCCCCGAGCTCTCCTGCGCGGCTCGTGGAATGCCAGCGCAAGCTCGCACGGTACTTGCGGCGGCACCGCTTTGCCCCGATAGTCCTCTGCCCTTGGTTGGCCCACTCCTTCGAGTACATTGTGGCGGCACAGCTAAACGAATTCCGCCGGTTATACGGTACAGAACCGGAGCGCATAGATGGCCATCACCACATGCACCTCTGCGCCAATGTCGTCTTCGAAGGACTGTTGCCGGCTGGAACCATTGTTCGGCGCAACTTTTCGTTTCAGCCGGGAGAAAAAAGCTTCGCCAACCGTCTCTATCGCCGGGTCGTGGACCGTTTGCTGGCACAGCGCCATCGTCTCACTCACTTCTTTTTCTCGCTAGCCCCGGTCGAACCCCCGGATCGCCTGCAACGGATTTTCTCCCTGGCACGGCAGAGTATCGTCGAGGTTGTGGCGCATCCTGTCAAACTCGACGAATACCAGTTCTTGGCGGGTGGCAAGATCTTCCGTTGGGCTAATCGTTGCCCAATTGCAGTGCGTTTCGCTCTGGGCGGTCGGAGGTACCGCAGACCGGACAACCGCTAAGGATTGCGCTATAGCCATCCGGCTTCGAGGCGGCTAAACCGTGTGGCCAATCGCAGCAGAATCCCAGTTCCTCGATGATGCGTTGCCCGGTTCCGTTGGCGTGGGCAAAGTCTGAGACCCTGGTTCGGTTCGGCCTTAGCTTTTCCGGGAAGGGAAGAATGACCTAGGTATACGGACTTGGAATTGCCGCGAACGGGCTTCGCATGGCTCACAGTCTCGAACATCCTGTTCCGTATTGGATAAAGAGACTGTCGGATATGTGGAAGGCTTGCCGGCCAACCCTAAGGTGAGAAACGATTCCCGGAAATAGTTACACCGCCAGGCGCAAGTCGTATGCCCCCAAATGCACTGCGGATGAAAGGACTCTGAGGAGGTCAAGTTTGGCTGGCGCGAGCAGATGCGACGATTGAAGACACTTCTAGCGTTCAAATGACCAAGCAACAGCCACACCTTTCTGTCTGCATCTGCACCTTTAAGCGGCCAGACTATCTGAAGCGCTTATTGGAGGAACTCCGAGGTCAGGATACGGGAGGCTTGTTCACGTATTCGATCGTAGTTGCAGACAACGATCAGCTCGAGTCAGCGAAGGCCCTAGTGACGGACTTTGGAGCTGCGTCACCCGTTCCCGTGAGGTACTGCTTAGAACCGCGGCAGAATATCGCGCTGGCGCGGAACAAAGCAATCGAAAATGCTGACGCCGACTTTGTCGCCTTCATCGACGATGACGAGTTCCCGGCGAAAGGGTGGCTGCTCAATCTCTTCAAAACCCTGAACGAATACAAGGCTGATGGTGTACTCGGACCTGTGAAACCGCACTTTGACTTCGAACCGCCGCAGTGGGTGGTCAAGGGTGAGTTCTTTGAGCGGCCAACACACGCCACAGGATATTACGTGAGTTGGCCCGAGACTCGCACTGGCAACGTGCTCTTCAGGAGAGACATCCTGAATGGTGTCGGCGTCCCGTTCAGACCTGAATTTGGTACTGGCGGAGAAGATACAGACTTCTTCCGACGGATGCAAGAGAAAGGATGTAGTCTTGTTTGGTGCAACGAAGCGATCGTCTATGAGGCGGTTCCTCCATCGCGGTGCAATCGCACTTATCTAGTGAGACGGGCTCTGCTCGTGGGCGGCGAATATGCGGAACATCCAAGGCATCGCCTGAGGAACGCGGTTAGATCTCTTATGGCTCTCCCCTTCTACACGCTGGTCTTGCCCATTTTGGCTGTGTTCGGGCAGGACCTGTCGATCAAGTATTTAACTAAACTCCTTTACCATACCAGTCGATTGCTCGCACTTGTCGGATTGACGGTAGTAACACAACGGGACGCGTGACGCGAGGCATTAGTCGGTGTGAACGGACCAGCTCGAGTGAGACTCCTCGTGTCAGGAATTCTCAAAGGGTGATTGGTGACGCGCTCTGCCTGCAAAAAAGATGCAATTCGAAGTATAAACTGTGGGCTGTTATAGGGTGCGCAGAGGTTGCCGTTCGCCAAGCCAGCGGCCGGCTTACCGGCCGTGGTGGGTAGCGCCACCCGCAGGGTTTGAATCCCTTCCCTCTCCGCCATCACCGGCAGAATCCTAGCGATGATCGGGGCTTGAGCCATCTTCCCGAGTCCCCCGCCAAGCTGCGACGCCTTCGGAGTGCGTGGTACAACCGCATCAGTCGCTGACCGAGGACTAAGAGGAAGCTTCATTGCCCGGGATCGTCGGTATTATTACCAAAACGCCGCACGAGGGCGCCGAGCTAGCGCTGCTTCGCATGGTTGAGGCCATGTGGCACGTATCTTTCTATCTGACCAACACACCCGTCCGAGTTGCGAGTGGACGAGACTGTGTGAGATCAGACGAGAAGAGCTTCCAAGGATGATTGAACGATGAAAAACTCTGCCGCTGGTGTATGGGAGACTAGCGATAGCTATCTTTCCGATGCAAACGCACGGAGTCAGACGCTTAGTTATTTCCTTCTTACAGTGCTCGGGTTTTCTTTTTGGTTTTTTATGGCCGTACCATTTGCCAGTCACAGAGAGAGCTATTTGTGGCTTGCTGCGGTGCACAGCCAGCACTTTGCCGGGGCATTCTCGGTCGGTATGGCTACTACTTACCGTCCGCTGCACCAGGCAGTAGCGTGGTTGGGGTTTCTAATTCTGGATCCGAATGTTTTTCCGACCAGTGTTCTACGTCAGGCCTTACTGCAGGGATTTGTATACGGAATGTTCGTTCTCGCCTGGTGGCTTATTTATTCCACGGTCGACCAGCGGCGCCTCTTTGCGCTGGCTGCACTCGTTGCCGGCGGCGCCTTCTTTTCTGGCTATGTCCATCTATTTCATGTCTACGGAACATCCTACGTTCCCGTTATGTTGACGCTTGGGGCTTTATTTCGCTTTCACGGGTCAAGAACATTCGACAAACGTGAGGTATGGTTTGCAGTAGTCGCGACACTGCTGGTGTTTTGGCACCCGTTTGCAACCGCTCTCTTCCTAGGGTTCTACTTTGGATTCTACCTGGAAACCTTTAAGCAACGCAGCAGAGTGCAACACCTTCAGGCGGCTGTGATCTTACTTGTCAGCATCATGGCAATCGCCGCCCTGGTTGGTGTTTCGCTTTTCTGGCCGGATGCGCCCCCGATTCTTGTGCAGAGCGCGAAAAGACCTCTGGACGCGAGGCTATTCGGATTCCTGGTAAGCTACCAAACCAATGAAGTCAATTGGGTAGCATCTCTTGTGGCGTTCTTATTGACTCAGATGGTTATCTTCAGTATGGAGCTCTCGCGCAGGCTGAAGCTAGCGGCTTTTTTCTTTGCTTCGGCACTCAGCGTTGTGTTTTTCTTGAAGGCGCTGCCGCTACTGCTTCTCTGGCTCTGTGCAGTATTGATCAAGCTTCTTTGCTTACGCTCCTGGAGCCTTTTCTTTTTAACGCTTACAGCGGCTCTGCTCCCGTTCGGTGGGACGAGTGGTACGCCGATCTATGCTCTCTTTGCCATAATTGTCGCAGCCTACGTGACGCCCTTAGGGTGGTCTCGGGCTGAGAAAGCGCTCTCCTTTGTCAAGACTCGATATGTCGCAGGGGCTATCATTGCGTCGGCAATAGTCCTTTTGATGGTCCGTCTGGGATATGAGGTGCCGATGGTGGCAAGTGTTGCCAGACCCCTCCTTACAGAGCGCGAAAGAACGTACCAGTTAGAGAATATTCTGGCTTGGTTGCACAATTCTGACTATTGCGGCTACGACATAGCCTTCGCCCAAAATGCCGGTAGTCCAATAGATTCTGTTGAAAGCGCGATAACAAGACGGAATCGACCACCCGCCGCGCTTGCAAACGTCCGGCTTTTTTGGAACACGGTTTTGCAGTGCCACAGGGACGCGCGTTCCAGTAACAAGCCTGGGACCGCTATTGTGACGTTTGGTGGCCCCGCGTTGGCCGACTCAAGGCCTGTGTTCGAAGTCGGGGCCAGGTACGCAGGCGACGCCACGGTATGGGTCGGGGATCCTCAGAAATAGACAACCGCAGCCAGCAATCATGAGCACCGATCAAACAGAGATCCGGGTCACAAGGGAAACATGGCGTCGGATCAAGCCCCGAAGGAACCAAGCAAGCCCTAGGCAACAGCTAGCCTACGAATTAGCGCAACGTAACTGGTCGCTTGCCGATATCGGCCGCGAGCTTGGGGTGACACGTGAGGGGGCACGCCAGCTGGTCGTGCGGTACGAAGAGCTGCGGATGGCTCGGAGCGAGCGCTTGCGGCATATTCGGAGCAACCGAATCCGCAAACTAGCGCTAGTCTCTCAAGTCAATGTAATGGGACAC
>Ga0306920_100017076_pt1 | contig 10013 bp, 6 predicted proteins | sample flu12Cox44000170_FD_204666 | JGI IMG/M metagenome (GOLD analysis project Ga0306920, IMG submission 204666) | Lab enrichment of tropical soil microbial communities from Luquillo Experimental Forest, Puerto Rico - flux4day.12C.oxic.44.000.170 (v2)... | ecosystem: Environmental > Terrestrial >... | reverse complement strand
GACACGCAAACGGGCCGGGATGTTCACGAGCCGGAGCGCGTGTCCGGCGGCCAGCAGCCGCTGTTGGGTCTCGATGAACAACGCGAGGCCGGCGCTGGAGATGTAGTCGAGCTCGGAGCAGTCCAACGTGACCGGGCCGCGCATGTCCCGGAACGCCGGCCGCACGCGCAGGCACTCCGCGGCGTCCAGGCGGCCCGACAGCGACCCGTGACCATCCGCGCCCAGGCGCAGCTCGAGCCGTGGGATGCGCACCGCGACCCGCGTCACGCCCACGCCGTCCTCGTACTCGTAGCGGAATGTCTTCGCGAGGCGGCGAACCAGGTGCACGCCAAGTCCTCCAGGGCTGCGCTCGGCGAGCGGCTGGCGGACGTCGACCTCGGGCTCCGCTGTGGGGTCGAACCGCTCGGCGCCGGTCTCCACGACCTCGGCGGTGACGCCGTCGGGCCCGCGCTCGAGCGCGATCGTGACGTCGCCGCGCACGCCGCGGCCGTACTTCACCAGGTTCGTGAACAACTCTTCGAGCACCAGGTTCAGGTCCGACGCCGCGTCGTCGTCCAGCCCCTCGCGGGCGAGGAACTCGCGCACGAACGCGGAGATCGCCTTGAGCGAGGACAGCCTTCGCGCGAACGATCGGCGCATCGCGGTCCCGCCGGCCGGCTCAGCCGGCCTTCGCCGCGTCCGTGGCCTGCGCGCCCTCCATCTCCGAGGAGTGCCCCGGGAAATAGCGCGCCTTGGGGTCCACGATCAGCTTGGCGCCGCACACGGCCATCGCCGCCTCGCCGAATCCGGTGGCGATCAGCTTGAGCTTGCCCGGATAGGCGACGAGGTCGCCGGCGGCGAACACGCCGGGCAGGTTCGTCTCCATCTTCTGGCTCACCTCGAGCGAGTTGGCCTTGATCGTGAGCCCCCAGGTCTTGAGCGGACCCAGGTTCGCGACGAAGCCGAAGTTCACGACCACGTCGTCGACCGCCATCGTCGTCTCCGCCTTGCTGCGGTTGTCGTAGATCACCGCGCGCTCGACCTTGCCGTCGCCCTCGAGCGTCTTGAGCTCGTGGAACGGCACCACGCGGCAGCGCGAGGTGTGGAGCTTGTGCACGCTGTCCTCGTGCGCGCGGAACTGGTCACGGCGGTGGATCAGCGTCAGCTCCGAGGCGAGCGGCTCCAGGTGGAGCGCCCAGTCGACCGCTGTGTCGCCGCCGCCCAGCAGCAGCACGCGGTGGCCGCGGAAGCCCTCGAGCCCGGGGAGCACGTAGTGGAGCCCGTGGCCCTCGAAGCGCGCGAGCGCGGCATCGGTGAGCTTGCGCGGCGCGAAGTAGCCGATCCCGGCTGTGAGCAGCACCGTCTTCGTGCGGTGGAGCCGGCCCTGGTCGGTGCCCAGCACCCAGCCGCCGTCGGCGGGCGCGAGCGTCGTGGCCTGCTCGCCGAGGCACACGGTGGGGGCGTACTGCATCGCCTGGGCGACCAGGTCGTTCACGAGATCGCGCGACCTCACCTTGGGGAAGCCCGCCACGTCGTAGATGTACTTGTCCGGGTAGAGCGCGGCGAGCTGGCCGCCCGGCTCGGCCAGGCTGTCGACCAGTTTCACGCTCATCGTGCGCAGCCCGGCGTAGAACGCCGCGAAGAGCCCGACCGGCCCGGCGCCGACGATCGTGACGTCGAAGTCGGCGTCGACCGGCAGCGGCTCGCCGGGGGCCCCGGTGGGAAGGCTCACTGGAGCTTCACCCAGCCCAGCCACACCAGCACCGGCACGATCACCGCGATCAGCGCCTCGCCGGCGATGAAGCCCGACGCGAGCGCGGTGAGCGTGCGGCTCTCGCCCTCCTGCGCCTTCGGCTTGGGCCATGCGAGCGCCACCAGCGAGCCCAGGAACATGGTGACGATGGCGCTCCCCGGCACCAGCATGCCGATGCCGATGCCGGTGGGCGACGGGCAGTACTTCTTCCACCGCGTGTCCTCGATCACCGTGAACACGATGCCGAGCACGACCGCGACCAGCAGCGCCGTGATCGCGCCCGCCGGGAGCGCCGAGAGCCCGCGCGAGAGCAGCGTGGCGAACCCGGCCCACTTCTGCGAGATCGGAGAGGAGAGCCCGTTGTCGCCGCCGATGCCGTACGTGTTGCGAAGCAGCGGATAGACCAGCGCCACCGTGGCCGCCCCGACCGGCACGGCGAGCAGCTGCGAGTAGGTGAGGAGGCGCGGCTTGCTGCCCATCATCTCGCCGGTGCGATACACCTGCATCAGGCCCTCGGATTCCGACGCGATCGTGCCGGTGACGCCGCTCGCCACCATGTTCGGCAGCACGTGACCCGGCGCCAGCACGCCAAAGACCGCCTGCATCATGTTGGAGAGCGCGCTGATCGGCCCCCAGTTGGTCTCGCCGAACACGCGCAGGCCCACGAGCATGAGCGGCAGCGAGAGGATGATCGCGGCGATCGCCATCCACACCGGCATGCCGAGCGACCACTGCACCCACACCACCAGCACCGAGCTGAGGATCGAGCCGATCACGACCCAGCTCATCGGGAAGTCGCCCGGGTCGATCTCGGCGCCCGAGAGTTGCTTGAACGTCTTGATGAGCAGCTTCCAGCGCAGCACGAGCGCCGTGAGCCCGCCCGCCACGAGCATGCCCGTGGCCGGCCACATCACCCACAGCAGCACCTGGCGGCGGACCAAGTGATCGATCACGCCGTTCTGGAGTAGGAGCGGCGGCACGATGACCCAGGAGATGACCGCGCCCGCGAGCATGCTGGCGTTGACGCGGAAGCCCACGAGCATGCCGGCGCCGAGCGAGAGCAGGCTCCAGGACACGCCCATGTTCATCGTCGTGCCGGTGGGGCCGAGCGGCAGCAGCTCGGGGATGCGGAACCACACGTTCCCCAGCAGCCGCGTGTCGGCGCGCAGCGTCATCACGGCCGCCGAGGCGAGCGAGCCCCAACCCATGGCGCGCGTCGCGGCCTTGGACCCGTGGCCGCGCTCGTCCAGCACGAGGATCGTCTCACCGGCCGCCACGCCGTCGGGGTAGGGGAGCTTCTCCTCGACCACGAAGTGCCGGCGCATCGGCACCGAGAGCAGCACGCCGAGCCAGCCCGCCGACGTGAGCCACAGGAACGACTGCATCGGTGTGAGCGTGAACGAGAAGCCGAGCGACTTGTCCATGTGCAGCATGTCGAACGCCGCCATGATCACGCACAGGAACGCCGTCTGGCCCGCCGCGGTGCCCGCCGACTGGATGATGTTGTTCTCCCAGCGGCTGAAGTCCTTGAACAGGAGTCCGAGCGAGAGGAAGCCCAGGAACGCCGCCACCACCGAGATGTTGGGGCCGAAGCCGAGCTTCAACACGATGTAGGGGTACGAGGCGCCGATCACCGCGGAGATGACGAGCGAGGCCACGACGGCGCGCACCGTGAACTCGCGGCGGGCGGCGGGCGCGGCGGAGGGCGCGCGGGTGGCGGGCATCGTGACGGCCATGCGCGGCAGGCTAGCAAGCCGGACGGCGACCTGACCAGCGAGCCGACTGGCGCTATCGAGCCGGGTCAGGCGCGTGTACGCGAGGGACTGGTTGTCGACTTGGGCTTCGCAACGGCTCATTTGCGCTCAGCACATTTGCGGAGGGGCGGCGCGTTCACACGTTTCGACCGCTCCAGTCGCGCGTTTTCTCTCGACTTCGCAGCGGACGAATCGGCAGACTTTCGGTGGTTCGACAAGTGGTATCCACCTTCTCCGCCAGGTGGACCCAGCCCCTCGCCCGCGCCCCGGTGCCGCGCCGGTCGAAACCCCCGCAGGAGGTCAGAGATGAACCGCGCGCCCCGCGTTCTCGCCACCCTCGTGCTCACGCTCCTCGCCGGCGTCTCGCTCCTGACCGCGACGGCACACGCCAAGCGCTACATCTACAGTTGCGTCCTCACGCCGGCGCAGGAGGCGCCGACGAACGCCACGACAGGGTCGGGCGGCGGCCGCTTCGTGATCGATACCGACGCGAACACCGTGGACTTCTGGATCTCGTTCGCCGGACTGTCCTCGGCCGAGGTCGCGGCGCACATCCACGGCGATGCGCTGTCGTCGCCGGGCCACAACGCGGGCGTGTTGTTCAACCTGCCTGCCGGCAATCCCAAGGTCGGCACGTGGAACTACAGCGAAGCGCAGGAGCCCATGATCCTCGCCGGGCTCTGCTACGCGAACATCCACACGACGAACAACCCCGGCGGCGAGATGCGCGGCCAGATCGTGCCGCTGAACGCGGTGCTCGACCAGGCGCAGGAGTTCCCGACGCCGCCGGTCGCGAGCGCCGGCAAAGGCTGGATGACCGCGACGATCGACACCGTCGCGAACACGATCAGCTACTACCTCTCGTTCTCAGGCCTCACGGGGCCAGTGACCGGTTCGCATTTCCACGGCAGCTCGAACTACACCGTCCCCTCCCTCGTACAGGTGGCTCTGTCCGTCGCCTCGTCGCCCGCGTCCGGCACCATCGGCTACAATCAGGCCGACGAGGCCGCGATACTATCCGGGCTCTGGTACGTGAACCTGCACACCACGGCGAACCCCGCCGGCGAGATCCGCGGCCAGCTGACCCCGGTCGTCGAGCCCATGGACTGGACACAGGAGACGCCACCCACCACCGCGACCGGCAGCGCCGGCTACGTGCTGACCGCGATCGACACCGCTTCGAATACGCTCGGCTTCGACGTGCACGTCCTGGCCCTAAGCGGTGCCGAGACGGCCGCACACATCCATGGCTACGCACCGCTCGGCGCCAATGCCGGCGTCCTGCTGCCGCTCGCGGCCGGACCACGGAAGATCGGCACCTGGACCTATCCGGCCGCGAACGAGGCCGACGTGCTGCTCGGTCGCACGTACATCAACTCGCACACCGCAGCGAACCCGAACGGCGAGATCCGCGCCCAGATGCTGTTCCTGCCCGGCGTGGACGCGCTCCTCGGCGTGGGCGATCCGCCGCACGTCGCGACCGGTCTCTCCGCCGCGCCGAACCCGTTCGGCAGCCGCACGTCGCTCACGTTCCAGCTCGCGCGCACCGGGACGGTCTCGCTCTCGATCCTGAGCGTGGACGGACGCCTCGTGCGCCACGTCCAGCCCGCGATCTTCGCGCCCGGGCCGCACTCCTACACGTGGGACGGCCTGGACGACGGGGGCCGCGCGGCGGCGCCCGGCGTCTACTTCGCGGTCGTGCGCACGCCCGACGGCGCACACACCACGCGACTCGCCCGGCTCAACTGAGAGCGGTGTTTCTCGAGCGGCCGGCCTCGCGAGGGGCTGGCCGCTTCGTGTCTGACCGGCGCGGCAACCTCGGCGACTGGGGGGCGCGGGGGACGCTTGAGCGCGCGCGCACCGCCCACTACGCTTCTCGCCTGTGCCCGCGCGACGTCATCGCACTCCGGAGGGCCGAAGCACGTGAGCGTGAAGTTCCGCGACTACTATGAAGTGCTCGGCGTGCCGAGGACCGCGACCGCCGACGAGATCAAGCAGGCGTTCCGGCGGCTGGCGCGAAAGCACCATCCCGACTTGAAGCCGCCCTCGGAACGCGCCAAGGCTGCGGAGACGTTCAAGCAGATCAACGAGGCGAACGAGGTCCTGAGCGACCCCGAGAAGCGGCGCAGGTACGACGCGCTGGGGGAGCACTGGAAGAGCGGCATGGACTTCACACCGCCCGAGGGCGCCGAGCGCGGCGCGCGCGCCGACCGCGCCGATCGCTCCACAACGTGGGACGACGTTGGCGGCCTGGGCGACTTCAGCGACTTCTTCGCCTCCATCTTCGGTGGCGACTTCGCCCGCGGCGGTCGTGGCCGACGCGACGGGTTCCGCGTCGAGCTGCCGGGAAGCGACGTGGAAGCCGAGATCCCGGTGACGCTCGAAGATCTGCTCCAGGGCGGCCGCCGCCGGATCACGCTCCCCGGCGGGCGGAGCCTCGACGTGGAGATCCCGAAGGGCATGCGCGACGGCGGCGTGTTGCGCCTCGCCGGCCAGGGCGAGAGCGGCACGGGCGGCGCGCCACCGGGCGACCTCTACCTGCGGCTCCGCCACGCCCCGCACGCGGGGTTCCGCGTCTCGGGTGACGACATCGAGATGGATCTTCCGCTCTGGCCGTGGCAGGCGGTGCTCGGCGCCGACGTGCGTGTGGAGACGCCCGAGGGAGCGGTGATGCTCAAGGTGCCGCAGGGAACGCCCGCGGGTCGCCGGCTGCGCCTGAAGGGACGCGGCCTTCCGACGAGCGGCGGCGGGCGGGGAGATCTCCACGCGGTCGTGCGGATCGAGGTGCCCGAGCGCCCGAGCCCGGCCGAGCGCGAGGCGTACGAGTCCTTGAAGCGCGCATCTGGCCGGCCGGCGGAGCGCGTGGCGAAGGAGTGACCGACGTGAGCACACGCACAGGAGAGGTGTGGATGTCGGCCGAGGACCTGGCCGCCGCCGCCGGGATCACCGTGGCGAGGCTCGAGCGCTTCGTGCGCCTCGGGATCGTCGAGCCCGAGACGTCGGGTGATCGCCGCTACGGCGCGGCGAGCGCGGCGCGCCTGCGCCGCGTCATCCGCCTGCACGTCGATCTCGGCGTGCACTTCGGCGACGCGGCGATCATCGCCGACCTGATCGACCGGCTGGAACGGCTGGAAGCGGAGATGGCGCGGATGCGGGGGTGAGGCTGTCGAGCCGGCGGCCGACTTCCACTCGATAGAGATAGCTCGCCGTCCCGAGCGGCTGAACCCCGCTCCTCCCGTCCGTCGGCGGGGTGCGCGCCTTCGCGCCGTGTAACGAGCGTCGTCGGGTCGCGTTGTACGTGCTGGCGCGTACGAGCCCGTCCGTCGGGCGTCCCGGGTAGGACCGCGCCGTAGGCGATTCACCGGCCCGGTCCTACAGACCCGGGGCGCGCCCTCAGCGACAATCCCGACGAAACGTGCCATGCCCGAAAGGCGCGTGACGCCCTGGGGAAACACCACGCCCGAGGCGCTGACGATCCAGCCGATGGAGGTGAGCCTGTGGGGCCGTAGAGGAGTGGTGGTAATGCGATGCATGCTGAGATGGGGCGCCGTGGGCCTGAGCCTGGTCCTGGCGATCGGCGCCCTCGTGGTGCCTGCTGCCGCACGCCTGCGGCCGGAAGACCCCGAGTATCAGGGGCTGATGGAATATGAACAGGAGATACGGGCGCGCATCCAGTTGAACGCATCAGGGCGGCGGGGAGCCACGCCGCTCGCGATTCCCGACATCTTCGGCGCCGGATCCGTGCTGAACGTCAGCAACGTGGTCATGAAGGTCACGAACAACGGCGTCATCGGCAACCCGTTCACGAACGTCTCCAGCGACCCCTCGTGCCAGTGGCCGGGCGTGTCCGGCATCGAATACATGAACTTCTGCGGTCTCGCCATGGGTGCCGTGAACCCGCTCGCGACCGACCCGGACGCCATCCGCCGGGTGAGCTACCTCCAGGAGTGGCGGCCGGCGACGCTCGATCCGGTGGATCGCATCTACCGTTGCTACGACGGCATCGTCAACGGCGCGCGCTTCGTGAACGACGACAATGACCACGACCCGCTCACCGGGGAACCCCGCATCGACGAGGACTTCCTCGACGGCCACGACAACGACGGCGACGGGCTGATCGACGAGGACTACGCCGCGATCGGCCAGCAGATGTACACCTGCGTGATCCGCGACGACACGCCGGAGGCCGTGGCCGCGGCCGCCGCGGAGCGGCACGTGCCCCTCGGCGGCGCGGTGCACAGGGGCGTCGAGTGCTGGCAGTCGGCGTGGGCGTACTCGATCCCCGGCTTCACCGACTTCGACGTCGTCAACTGGCACTTCTTCAACCGCGCCGGGCACGAGCTCGACTCGGTGTCCATCGGCTTCCGCGTCGACTTCGACGCCGGCCCCATCGACAGGCCGAATTACTTCACCGACGACCTGGATCTGAACATGTACCCATTCGGGCACTTCATGATCGAGACCAAGGACACCGACCTGCGCAAGCAGGCGAAGGGCACGCACCCCCCGGTCCATGACGTGAACCCCGACTCGGCGCTGTGCCCGCGCATGCTGGTCACCGTGCAGGGCTTCTCGCTCGCCGACGCCGGCGGCGACGTGGCGAGGACGCCGGGCGTCGCGTCGTTCATGCTCATCGACCACACGATCGACCCCACGGGCGGGAACGGCCCGCACAAGGTGGGGTTCCGCGCGTTCCGGTCGTTTCCGGCGGGCCAGCCGTACGTGCAGGGCGGCAACCCGACCATCGACCAGCAGCGGTTCGAGCTCATGACCGGCAACCAGAACATCTCGTCCGACCCGTCGAACCCCGCGATGCTGGGCTTCATCGACCAGCCCGGCGGCGAGCAGAAGGCCGACTACTCCGCGTGGGCCTCGATCGGGCCGTGGCTGCACTGGCCGGACGGCGGAGAGCTCGACTGCACGTTCGCGATCGGCGTGCGGCCCGGCACGGTCAAGCTCGCGCAGGGGTACGCCGCCGACTACCTGAAGATCGCGACGCAAGTGCGGACCGACCCGGTCACCGGCGAGCCGATCTTCGCGGTGACGAGCGGACAGGACCTGGTCGCCAAGTACCCGTCGCTGGACAACGCGCTGGCTGCGCAGCTCGCGTTCGAGGGCTCTTACGAGCAGCGCCCCGATTGGCCGCGGCTCACCGACTTCCCGGGCCGCGAGACGGCGATCAAGGCGCCGCCCGGCCAGACCCTGACGATGCCGCCAGACTGCCGCCGCACCGATCCGGTGTTCGTGAACGACCGTGCGTACTCGTGGTTCGACTTCGATTGCGACTACTGCACCGGCGCCTACTCGTCGCAGCTCGGCGGCTTGTTCCACCACACGTGGCTCGCCGAGTCGCCGCCACCCAACCCGAACACGAACCTGGCCGTGACCTACAACTACACCGACAACCCGGATCGTCGGTTCCCGCCCGCGGGCGACCGCCAGATCACGGTCGCCTGGGACAATCTGTCCGAGGTCACGCCGGATCCCAAGACGAACTGGTTCGACTTCCGCGGCTACAAGGTCTGGAAGGTGTCGGACTGGACGCGCCCGGTGGGCGCTACCGGTCCCGCCGAGGACGACTGGACGCTGCTCGCGCAATACCGCTGGTTCAACTACGCGCCGAACAACAAGGTGCTCGTCAACGGTCAGCCGGTGTGCCCGAAGGTGTACATCCCGCAGAAGGGCGACTCGGAGCTGGTCTGCCTCACGTTCGGCGATCTCTGGGACCTGCAGAGTGGCGACATCATCCACCCGGATCCGAGCGTGCCGTGCGTCAAGTATCCCCACTGCGAGGTCGACTCCGGGCTGGTACTGGGGTCGTCGGCGCAGAAGGAAGGGCGCATCCACTACCAGGTGGGCCGCTACCATTACATCGACCACCAGGTGAAGAACGGCTTCCTCTACTTCTACTCGGTGACGGCGTTCGACTCGACCGGCCAGGGCACAAACCATGTCGAGCTGGACGGCCGGCGCTCGGCGGTGGAGGCGGAGGGTGTGACGCCGCAGTCGGCGGCGAACGCGGAGAGCAAGGTATGGGTGGTGCCGAACCCGTACCGCGGCTTGGCGAACATCCAGGCGCGGCCCTCCGCGTGGGACCTGACGCCGAACGCATCGGACCCGACCGGCACGCACATCGACTTCCTGGGGCTGCCGGACGGCCCGTGGACGATCAAGGTCTTCACGCTCGCGGGAGATCTCGTGGTGACGATCAACTCGACGGACGCGGTCAACGCCTCGACGCGGAGCAGCCCGGTGATCGACAGCCACGGGCAGCCCCATGCCAACGTCAACCGCCAGCAGGACACGCCCGACGACGGGCAGGCGCGCTGGAACCTGATCTCGCGCAACGGCCAGGACGTGGTGAGCGGGATCTACCTCTTCTCCGTCTCGTCCAAGCGGGGCATGGAGCGCGGCAAGTTCGTCGTCATCCGCTGACCGAACTCAGCGCGAGGGCGCAGACACCATTGAACCCGATGATGCGGCCCGGGCCGTGAGGCCAGGACCGCATCCGCGAGGCCCGACCGCTA
>Ga0306920_100017075_pt1 | contig 10014 bp, 7 predicted proteins | sample flu12Cox44000170_FD_204666 | JGI IMG/M metagenome (GOLD analysis project Ga0306920, IMG submission 204666) | Lab enrichment of tropical soil microbial communities from Luquillo Experimental Forest, Puerto Rico - flux4day.12C.oxic.44.000.170 (v2)... | ecosystem: Environmental > Terrestrial >... | reverse complement strand
GACTGCTCGGTCGGCAGCGCGAGTGCCTCGTCGAACGAGTTGGTGTGCAGCGATTGGGTGCCGCCCAGTACGGCCGCCATGGCTTGCAGCGCAGTGCGCACGATGTTGTTCTCCGGCTGCTGCGCGGTCAACGTGGAGCCCGCCGTCTGCGTATGAAAGCGCAGCATCTGTGAGCGCGGATTCTGCGCCTTGAAGTAGTCGCGCATGATGCGCGCCCACATGCGCCGTGCAGCGCGGAATTTTGCAACCTCCTCCAGGAAGTTGCTGTGTGCGTTGAAAAAGAACGAAAGCCGCGGCGCAAACTTATCCACATCCAGGCCCGCGTCAACCGCCGCCTGCACGTAAGTCATTCCGTTGGCCAGCGTGAAGGCGACTTCCTGCACCGCCGTACATCCTGCCTCGCGCATGTGGTAGCCGGAAATCGAAATGGTGTTCCACTCCGGCACGTGCTCGTTCGCATAGGAGAAGATGTCGGTGATGATACGCATGGCCTGCGCCGGAGGATAGATGTACGTTCCGCGCGCGATGTATTCCTTGAGCACATCGTTCTGCACAGTACCCGAGAGCTTGCGTACGTCGCGGCCGGTACGCTTCGCCGTCACGATATAGAGAGCGAGCAGAATCGATGCCGTCGCGTTGATCGTCATGGAAGTGGAAATCTGCTCCAGCTTGATGCCGTCGAACAGGCGCATCATGTCCTCGATCGAATCGATGGCGACTCCAACCTTGCCGACCTCGCCTAGCGCCAGCGGACTATCCGAGTCGAGGCCTATCTGCGTTGGAAGATCGAAAGCAACGCTCAGCCCGGTCGTGCCGTTGCTCAGCAGGTATTTGTAGCGGCGGTTGGACTCCTCTGCGTCGCCCATGCCGGCGTACTGCCGCATGGTCCAAAGGCGCCCGCGGTACATGGTTACCTGCACACCGCGGGTGTAGGGGAACTGCCCCGGGTAGCCGATGTCCTGGTCGTAGCCGGCGCCTTCCAGATCGGCAGGCGTGTACAGAGGATTCACGACGATATGCGACGAGGTTTCTTGCTGCTCGACAACTCTTGTTCCGGCGGAGGTCTTGGATTCAGACATGAATGCGCCTCTTGCTGGGGAATCGTTTAGGGATACCGGGTAGTGAACACCCGATTATCAAATTGCGCAACACGCGGCTCCGGTGCGCGACATCACACTAGCACGTGATGGAAGGTTGAAGAAGGACTGGCAGAAAGGCAAAAACGTGCTAGCGCTCCCGGGAGCGCCAAAATGAATTCACGCCAAAGTACAAGAAGATCAGGGTAAACACAGCCGCAATCACGGCCTTGCCAATTCCCACTTCGCCACGCGCATAGTGGCGATACTGCCGCCAGCCAGCGCCGGCGCCGACCACCGCCAGCACCAGAAAGAGAAAACCGGTAACTTCCAGCCAGAGCACATGTGCGACACGGCCTGTGTGTCGCACGGTGACGTCGCCTGCGCGATAGAACGCCCGGAGCCAGCGATTCTCACCGGCGCGGCGTCCGGCCACTCGCAAAAACGCGCGACTCTGAGTACCAAAGTCATGCCGTCCCGCCGGATTTTTCTCGCTTTGCATGCCCAATTGCGCTAAAAGCTTATTTTAACAATGGCTTTGGCAGGCTCGCCGGTAGCGGGCGCGCACTTAGTCAAACTTTGGTGACGATGGGGGCATCAAACACTAGCTGGAGTCGTGCAAGCATCCTCCGGGCTCCAGGAAGGCACATTGGGTGCAATCGTGGATCAACGACTGAAAAACATGATGAAGGAGCTGGGAGAGGCGATCAATCAATCGATCTCCGATTCGGAGGAGATCGCCGAGGTCATCTCCCGGATCAAGTCTGGCGGGTATGATGTCTTTCTCGTGCTCGAGGCCACCATTGGCTTTAACCAGCGTGAGGACGAAGAGCCGGCACTCGCAAACCGCAAGGCGCCGCCGCGATTCGAGCTGACCGGGCAGGACGCCAAGTTCCTGAAGTCGCTGCGAATCCGCGTGGACGACGAGCCGTAATCCCGGATTCGCTGGGCCGCGCGCCGCTCGCTTCGGGTATGTTAAGATTCCGCTGCTTTCGCAGGTCCCGGTCGCGAATTGAAATTCAAGCTCTACAATAGTCGGCTCTGCTCCCCTCGGAGCTTCGGCTCGGAACAAGTTCAATGAGAGATACTCTAGGAGTACTGCTTGCTGGAGGAGCAGGAGAACGCCTGTATCCTCTCACCCGCGATCGCGCCAAGCCGGCCGTCACCTTCGGCGGCATCTACCGCATCATCGACATAACCCTGTCGAACTGCGTCAACTCCGATCTGCGCAAGGTTTACATTCTGACCCAGTACAAGGCGCTCTCCCTGAACCGCCATATTCGCGAGGGGTGGGGCAATGTTTACGGCCGCGAGATCGGTGAGTTCATCGAGATCCTGCCGCCGATGAAGCGTGTCAGCGAAAACTGGTACATGGGCACTGCCGACGCGGTGTACCAGAACATTTATTCCATTGGGTCAGAGCAGCCGAAGTTCGTACTCATCCTGTCTGGCGACCACATCTACAAGATGAACTACGACCTGATGGCGCGCCAACATCGCGACTCCGGCGCCGATGTCACCATTGCAACCATCCTGATTGAGCCCGCGGAAACGCGACATTTCGGCGTGGTGGAGATCGACCGCACCGGCCGGGTTGTGGGATTCCAGGAGAAGCCCGAGCAGACGGATCTGCGCTCGCCTTACAACCCGCGCATGGTGTCGGCATCGATGGGAATTTATCTCTTCAACACCGATGTATTGATCCCCGTGCTGCTGAAAGACGCCGAGGAGTCAGGCTCGAAGCACGACTTCGGACACAACATCCTTCCCCGGATGGTGGACGACTACAAGGTTTATTCCTACAACTTCATCGATGAGAACAAAAAGGAAGCGCTTTACTGGCGCGACGTCGGCACGCTGGAAGCCTATTACGAAGCCAACATGGACCTGGTTTCGGTGGCGCCTGTCTTCAACTTGTATGACGAGGCATGGCCGATCCGAACGCACCAGCGGCAGTATCCACCAGCGAAGTTCGTCTTCAATGATCCCGGACGCACCGGGGAGGCGCACGACTCCATCGTGTCGATGGGATGCATCGTTTCGGGAGGCTCAATCCGCAGCAGTGTTCTCTCGCCCGATGTTCGGGTTAATTCATTCTCCGAGGTGGATACCTCGATCCTGTTCTCACACGTGAATGTTGGGCGCCACTGCAAGATTCGCCGCGCCATCATTGACCGCGACGTGCATATACCGGAAGGGACGGTGATCGGTTTTGATACCGATTCGGACCGCCAGAAGTATCACGTGACCGAGGGCGGAATAACGGTCGTTACGCGGGACTATTCGCTCTTCGAAAATCCCGTGACAGTGGACTACTTCGATCCGGAGTAAAACTGGGTCTCACCGTCAGACCATTCTCGCCTTCACCGCGATGGCGCCAGCGCACCAGAGCAACGCGTCCTCCACGTGGCTGCGCAGCGACGGGTTGCTGAAGATTTGCTTCAACTGCTGGCCCTCCGTCAGGCGGGCGGCCAGCTCGGTCAGTATTCCCTGATAACGTTCCGGCATGTGCAGGCGGGTGGCTCGAACCATGTCGTCAAGAATCAGCAGGCAATCGAGCAAGGTGCCACGGGGATCTGCATCCTGCGAGTTCACGAGGTAGAGCGATTCGGCAATGTCGCAGACGGATTCTACTTGGGCCGGTGGCGTGAGCTGCGACATGCTGGTATCAAGCTTGACTGCCTGCACCCCCTCTTCCGGATGCCGGAAGAACACGATGCTGCCGTCAGCGCTCAATGGCCGCTCGTTCTCGCCGCCGACTGCCAGCAGAGTGTAGAGCTGCGGCCCTTCATGGTAGGGAGTTACACGGAATGCAATCAGCGCCAGCTCCTCGTGATGGTGAGGCTTATGCGGATGCAGGATGTGCAGTTCTGTCATGACGCGTCGATACTACACGTTCAGGGGCATATCGTGTAGATTTCGACGCTTCCACCCGCATTTTCCCTGGCTTGCTGATACCACCTGCGGGAGACCGCCCGCAAACTGCCGCCGCGATCAATACGCGCGGTTCAACTGCAAGTGCTGGTCAAGCCTGAAGCGCAGCGTGGTTTCGGCCGGCACCTTTACGATTTGCCGCGGGTAAGGATTTGGGCGCCTTTAGCAGCGCCAGCCAGGGCGCCGACCAGTGTGCCAAGGGCAATTCCGCCACCGACCATCTTCGGGGTGTGCTTATTTGCACTCCAGGCAACAGCATCTGCTGCTTCAACGTCGTAGTCCGGTACATTGCAAGGTATTCACCGCTTCGACGACGTTCCTGTATTCCGGCGAGGCACGCACCCGATCGTTGACACTGAGGTAGGTGTGCATCAGCAGCGGACAAGCTTCCTTCAGCTCCAGCCGCTGAACCGTCTCAACTGCAAACGGCGAGGGGAAATCGGTTGCCAGGGCATACACCTTTGCCAATACCAGCCCGACAGCAGGCTTATTTTTCTTGAGCACTGCATCCAGCGCCGTCTGTAGCTGCTTCTCGGACTCGGATAGAGTCTTCGGGGGCTCAGTCTGTGTATCTTCCGAAGGCCGCGCGCCATGCCACATGCTCTCCTGGAAATAGAGCACATTCTTGACGCATTCGGGCGAGCAGCCGGTCTTATACAGCGCATCGGCAACTTCCTTGCGGACAGCCAGCGACTCGGGAGGCACCAGCAGCTCTGACAAGCGCGACACGAGAGGCGTGGCTTTTTTATCGACCAGCTCGCGCATGGCAGCGATCCGGTTCTCCTGTGCCGGCGCGCTTGCCGCAACCAGTAGCAGCAGTTCGGGTGCGCGCACTCCTGAATAGCTGGCCAGCTTCTTCACCACTGCCGGATCCGGCTTCTTATCCATGGCAGCGCGGGCCAGCGCGTCGATGCGGGCGTTGCGAATGGTGTTGAAGCCGATAATCAGCAGAATGACGCCAATGATCACGAACCCGAGCTTCCTGGGCTCGAAGGCAAATTTGTCGAACACGGTCATCCGTGTGCTTACCGTATCAGAGTTGCGGGAAACTTCGCTTATCACGCAGGCCGTCCTCTCGGATCATCGGCAAGTATGCCCATCACCTGTATAGACGGTTGCTCCCTACCGGGGTGCAATCGCCTGCTTGAACTCGCATTAATCCGCGAAGACAGGCGCCGCTTCCTTGACAGCTTTCTTCCTCCGCCACGGAACATGCGCCAGCACCCAATTCTGGAAGCGATCGAGATAGAGATAAACCACCGGTGTGGTGTAGAGAGTCAGCATCTGGCTGACGATGAGGCCGCCGACGATGCTGATACCGAGGGGACGCCGGAGCTCCGATCCCATGCCCCGGCCTAACGCTAGCGGCAGCGCGCCGAAAAGCGCCGCAGCTGTCGTCATCATGATCGGACGAAAGCGCATCAGCGCCGCCTCGTAGATCGCTTCGCGCGCGCCCTTGCCCTGGCGTTCTACTTCCAGGGCGAAATCAATCATCATGATGGCGTTCTTCTTTACGATGCCGATGAGCAGAATGATTCCGATCAGCGAGATAACGTCCAACTGCAGATGGAAGAGCATCAGCGCGAGCAACGCTCCGGTACCTGCTGAAGGTAGTGTGGACAAAATCGTGATCGGGTGGATATAGCTCTCGTATAGCATGCCGAGCACGATGTAGACCGCGATGAGTGCTGTGAGGATCAGCAGCGGCTCGGACGAGAGCGAGTCCTGAAACGCGGCAGCAGTTCCCTGGAAGCTGCCGTGGATGGTTGCCGGCATCCGCATCTGGAGCTCGGTCTGCTCAATGATGCGTGTAGCTTCGCCGAGTGAAGCTCCAGGCGCGAGATTGAATGAGATGGTCACCGCTGGGAATTGGCCCTGGTGATTCACGGTAAGCGAGGTGGCGCTAGTCCCGAAACGCGCGAAGGCCGAGAGCGGCACCTGCGCGCCCGTGGAGGTGATGACGTACACGCTTTCCAGCGCGGAGGGCGTCATCTGATACTGCGGATCTACCTCGAGCACGACATGGTACTGGTTCAGCGTCTGGTAGATGGTTGAAATCTGCCGCTGGCCGAATGCATCGTAAAGCACATTGTCGATCTGCGAGGGTGTAATGCCCAGCCGTGCCGCAGTATCGCGGTCAATGATCACGTTCTGCTCCAGCCCGTTGACCTGCTGATCGCTGTTGACGTCCTTGAGTATAGGAACGGTACGCAGCTGCTGTAACAAACGCGGCGCCCATTCATACAATTCCTGCAAGTTCTCGCCCGAGAGCGTGTACTGGTACTGCGCGTTTGACATGCGGCCGCCGATTTGCAGGTCCTGCACGGATTGCAGGTAAAGGGTCGCGCCCGGAATGTGCGACAGCTTGGGACGCAGGCGGTTGATGACCATGTCGGCGCTCACTCCCTTGCGCTGATTCAGCGGCCTCAGGATCACCCACATACGGGCCTGGTTTTGTGCGCCGCCACCACCAACCGATGCCAGCACGCTTTCCACCGCCGGATCCTGCTTAACGATGGCGATAAACTGGTTCAGCTTCTGTCTCATGGCGTCAAACGACACGTCCTGGTCGCCCATGATTATGCCCCCCAGACGCCCGGTGTCTTGCTGAGGAAAGAAGCCCTTCGGCACGATGATGTATAGCCATACGTTAATAAACACGGTGACGACGGCAATGGCGAAGACCAGGCGCTGATGCCGCAGCACCCATCCCAGCGAAGCCTTGTAACCGCGGTTCAGCAGAACGAAGCCGCGTTCGCTAATGCGATACATCGTTCCGTGCGCGCCGGGATCGTGTGCCTTCAGGAAACGTGCGCAAAGCATGGGCGTGGTGGTAAGCGACACGATCAGCGACACACCGATGGCAGCGCTTAGCGTTACTGCAAATTCATGAAAGAGTCGTCCGACAATGCCGCCCATCAGCAGAATGGGGATAAAGACCGCCACCAGCGACGTGCTCATGGATACGACGGTGAATCCGATTTCACGAGCTCCCAGAAGCGCAGCCTCGTAGGGCCGCACGCCTGCTTCCACGTGGCGCATGATGTTTTCCAGCACCACAATGGCATCATCCACCACAAAGCCAGTCGAGATGGTGAGCGCCATCAGCGAGAGATTGTTAAGCGAGTAGCCGCACAGGTACATCACGCCGAACGTACCCACGATAGCCAGCGGCACCGCTACGCTGGGAATCATGGTCGCGCGGAACTCGCGCAGGAAGGCGAAGACCACCAGCACGACCAGGATCACCGAAATGATCAGCGTGCGTTGCACATCTGAGACCGAAGCGCGCACGGTGAGAGTTCGGTCGAGACCGACCTCGAGCTTGATCGCCGCCGGCAGCGAAGCCTGCAGGAAGGGTAGCGCATCGATTACCCGATCAGCAGTGGCAATGATGTTCGCGCCCGGCTGCCTGAAAACGACAACCAGCACGCTGGGCTTTCCGTTGAAGCTTCCGGCGTTGTAGATGTTCGAGTACGAATCCGTAACCGTGGCTACGTCTGAGAGCCGCACGGGGGCCCCGTTGCGGAAGGCGACAATGAGTGGCCGGTAGTCCTTGGCCTTCTTGAGCTGGTCGTTGGTGCGCACCATCCAGCTCTTGTCACTGTTCTGCAGCATGCCGACAGCCTGGTTGACGTTCTGCGCGGCAATCGCCGTGCGAACTGCTTCCAGCCCGATGTTCAACTTGTTCAGCAGGTTTGGATTGGCCTCGATGCGGACTGCGGGCTGCGACGAGCCCCAGACGAACACCTGGCCTACGCCCTCAATTTGCGAGAGCTTCTGCCCCATGATGGAGTCAGCAGCGTCATACATCTGGTCCTGCGTCATGGCATCCGAGGTCATGATCAGGATGATCACCGGCGAGTCGGCAGGGTTGATCTTGCGATACGTGGGATTGCTGGGCAGATCGGCCGGAAGATAACTGCGGGCGGCATTGATGGAGGCCTGCACGTCGCGGGCTGCGGCATCGATGTTACGGTCCAGGTCGAATTGCATGGTGATGCCGGTCGAGCCCAACTGACTGCTCGAGGTCATCTGGTTGATTCCGGCGATGCGCCCAAACTGCCGCTCCAGCGGTGTCGCCACTGCCGAGGCCATGGTCTCCGGACTCGCGCCAGGCAGCGACGCGCCCACGGAGATTACCGGGAAATCGATCTGCGGCAGCGGCGATACGGGCAGTTGCGTGTAAGCAAGCCCTCCGGCGAGCAACAACGCGATGGTGAGCAGCGTGGTTGCGATAGGCCGTTCGATCGCCGGCTTGGAGATGTTCATGCTAATCCCCGAGCGCCTCGGCCGGTTTGCGTGCGCGGAGATGCCGCAGTGCTTCGCCCAGCCGGTCAAACCACAGGTAAACAACCGGGGTCGTGTAGAGGGTGAGTAACTGGCTGACCAGCAATCCGCCGATGATGGTCACACCCAACGGACGGCGCAGCTCCGACCCCGTGCCCGATCCGAGCGCGAGTGGCACGGCACCGAATAGTGCCGCAAGGGTAGTCATCATGATGGGCCGGAAGCGCAGCAGGCAGGCTTCGTAAATGGCATCCACCGGCTTCTTGCCTTCCTTGCGTTCAGCTTCGAGCGCGAAATCGATCATCATGATGGCGTTCTTCTTCACGATGCCGATCAGCAGGATGATGCCAATCAAAGCCATCACGCCCAGGTCCATGTGGAAGAGCAGCAGCGCGAGGATGGCGCCTACACCGGCGGAAGGCAGGGTGGAGAGAATCGTAATCGGGTGAATGTAGCTTTCATAAAGCACGCCCAGAACGATGTAAACCGTAACGATCGCCGCAAGGATCAGCCATCCTTCATTGGCCAGCGAGGCTTCGAACGCGCGCGCGGTTCCCTGGAAACTGCTCTGAATGCTGGGCGGCAAGCCGATCTCCCGCTGCGCGTTATTAATGGCGGCAACGGCCTCGCCTAGCGAGTAGCCGGTGCCCAGGTTAAACGAGATCGTCACAGCCGGAAACTGTCCCTGGTGGTTCAGCGACAGCGCGCCCGCACCGGTTTGGAAATGCGCAATCGCACTCAGGGGAACCTGGCCATTCGCGCCGGGAACGTAGATATCTTTGAGTGCATCGGGATCGTCGCGGAATTTGGGATCGACCTCCAGCACAACGTGGTATTGGTTGAGCTGGGTGTACATGATCGACACCAGTCGCTGGCCAAAGGCGTCGTACAGCGTATTGTCGATCGCTGAGGTATTCACTCCGAGCCGCGATGCCGTGTCGCGATCGATGACCAGCCTTGCCTCCGCCGCCTGGTTTTGCTGGTCGGTGGCGACATCGCGAAGCTGGGGAAGGGTCTTCAGTTTCGCGACCAGCTTTGCGGTCCACACCCCCAGTTCCTTGGGATCGGCATCCTCCAGGCTAAACTGGTATTGCGTGCGGCTCACGCGATCTTCGACCGTCAGGTCCTGCACCGCCTGCATATTGAGCGTGATCCCCTCAACCCCGGCCACCTCCTGCTGCAGGCGCTTGATCACGGTTGAGACATCGTCATCACGCTCATCGCGAGACTTCAAATTAATCTGGATGCGCCCGCTGTTAGGGGTGACGTTCGTTCCATCAACTCCGATGAACGAAGAAAGGCTCTCAACGTCTTTGTCTTTGAGGATCGCAGCTGCCAGCGCTTGCTGGCGTTGCGCCATGGCATCGAACGAGATGCTTTCAGGAGCATCCGTAATGCCGGTAATTACGCCTGTGTCCTGAACAGGGAAAAATCCTTTGGGCACAATGATGTAGAGCCAAATTGTGCCGATCAGGGTTGCGGTGGTGACCAGCAGCGTTGCGGTTTGGTGATTCAGGACGAATTTGACGGTGCGGCCGTAGAAAGCAATTGTTCGGTTGAACGCCCTTTCCGACCATTCGTATAGACGGCCATGCTTTTCCTGGTCGCGCTGGCGCAACAGCAGCGCGCACATCATGGGAGTGAGCGTCAGCGAAATGATTGCCGAAATGAGAATCGTGACTGCCAGGGTGACGGCAAATTCGCGGAAGAGGCG
>Ga0306920_100017074_pt1 | contig 10014 bp, 12 predicted proteins | sample flu12Cox44000170_FD_204666 | JGI IMG/M metagenome (GOLD analysis project Ga0306920, IMG submission 204666) | Lab enrichment of tropical soil microbial communities from Luquillo Experimental Forest, Puerto Rico - flux4day.12C.oxic.44.000.170 (v2)... | ecosystem: Environmental > Terrestrial >... | reverse complement strand
CAAATCCACCTTGGCCTTTTCTTTCGTCAGGCCGCGTGGCCACAAACGGTCCACCAACACCCGGAATCCGTCCTTTTTCGAAGCTTCTTCATAGACACGTTTCGTCAAAACCATTCCGCACCTCACCGCAGCAGACTCAGGACCTCTTCATGTACCAATCCGTTTGTGCTCACAAATCGCCCGTTGTAAATCGTCCTCTCGCCATCGACCGTTGTGGCCCTTCCGCCCGCCTCCTCCACAATGATGCCAAGCGGCGACAAGTCCCATGGCTTCGATACCCAGTCTATCGCGCACTCAATCGCACCTTCCGCTACCAGCATATGCTGCCAGAATCCGCCGATCGAGCGGCTGTTGCGTGAAGCGTCCGCCACCTTCCGCATCCGCTCGCGCGCATCGGCGTCTTTGCGTGGCCCGGTCCCGGTCGTGAAAATCATCGCTTCGGAAAGCCGCGCGATCCGTGAGACCTCCAGCCGCTGCTGTTTGCGCCAGGCGCCATCGCCACGATAGGCAAACCATCGCGTGCCGTTCCCGAGCGCCGGGGCACTCACCATTCCGGCTACGATCTCTCCGTCCTCTTCGATGCCGATCAGCGTGCCGAAGGTCGGGATCCCGCGCGTAAATTCTTCGGTCCCATCAATCGGGTCAATGATCATCCGCGCCCGCCCGTTCTTAGCGGGTCCCTTTGGGACTTCGCCTGTGGTCTCTTCGCCCACCACGTCCATCGGAAGTCCGCTCGCCTTCACCCGCGCAATTGCCATTTGCTCGATGCTTTTGTCCGCCTGCGTCACCACCGTACCGTCGCGTTTCCGTTCCGCACCCAATTGGCCGCTTTTGTAGAAGCGCATGGCCAACGCGTCCGCCTGGTCAACGATCTCCTCCAACAGCGCTCCATACTTCGCCCTATAGCTCATCCTCACTTGCTCCCTTGGTCCTGTGCCTGCGGTCTCATTTGACACGCTTGGCCCGCACTCCATAGCATACAAGTTCGCCTCCATGAACGCCCACGCTAACACGGGAACCGCCCTTGACCGCATCCTCGAATCGCGCCACGCCGAGGTGGAACGCCGAAAGAGCGTCCTGCCCGAAACCGCGCTCAAGTACGGCGTTGCCGCCGCCTCACCCGTCCGCGATTTCCTAGCGGCGCTCTCGCGTGACGGCATAAATGTCCTCGCGGAACTAAAGCCTGCCTCTCCATCGCGCGGCATCATCCGCGAGTCGTTTGATGCTCCGGTGCTTGCAAAATCCTTGGAAGCCGCTGGCGCAGTCGCACTTTCCGTGCTCACCGAAGGTGAATTCTTCGGCGGCTCGCTCAAAAACATGCGCGACGCGCGAAAGGAAGTCGCTATCCCAGTGCTCCGCAAGGATTTCATTTTCGATCCCTGGCAGGTCTGGGAGGCTCGTGCCAACGACGCCGATTCGTTCCTGCTGATCATCGCGGCGCTTTCTGACGTTCGTCTCAAAGATCTGGTCGCCCTTGGCCGCGAGCTGAAAATGGAGCCGCTCGTCGAAGTCCATACCCGCCAGGAACTCGACCGTGCTCTCAATGCCGACGCCCGCATCGTTGGCGTCAACAATCGTGACCTGAAAACGTTGAACGTGCGTATGGAAACCTCCTACGAACTCATCGAGCACATCCCGGATGACTGCACGGCCGTTGCCGAATCCGGCCTCCGCACCCACGCCGATCTCAAAGATCTCCGCGCCGCTGGCTTCGACGCTTTCTTGATCGGCGAACGCCTCATGGAAGCCCGCGACCCCGCGGCTGCTCTGCAAGCCCTTCTGGTGCCCTCCGCGGCCGAGGCATGATTCTTTATGGTTCGCGTCAAAATCTGCGGAGTCACTAAACTCGAAGACGCCAAACTCGCCGTCGAACTCGGCGCTCATGCCATCGGCCTGAATTTCTACGAGCAAAGCCCTCGTTCGATCACGCCGGCCGCCGCTGCGGAACTCGTCGACCGGCTTCCTCCCTTGGTCAGCACCGTTGGCGTATTCGTGAATTGGGCTGCCGAGCCCGTAGTCGCGCTTTCTCGCGCGCTGCATCTTTCCGCGGCACAACTTCACGGCGACGAAGCCCCTTCGGTCGGTGATGCCGTTGCGCAACACCTTCAGGTGTTCAAAGCTTTCCGCTTGGCGCAGGGAAGCGCGCAGCCCGCTTACGCAAAGTATCGTTCCGCCTCAGCCTTCTTGATCGACGCCTCCCAGCAAGGCCAATACGGGGGCACCGGCACTACCGCCAACTGGCATCTTGCCCGCTCTGCCGCGCAATCCCACCGCATCATCCTCGCCGGCGGCCTCACTCCCGAAAATGTCGCTGAAGCCATCCGTATCGTTCGTCCTTACGCCGTGGATGTTGCCAGCGGCGTTGAATCCCGCCCCGGCCGCAAGGACCACGCTAAGCTCCGCGCCTTTTTCGACGAGGTCCACCGCGCGTCCCGCGAAATTTCCTTTTGAATGCAGGCACCGGGCTTTTGGCCAGCTGGATTCGGCTGACCCGCCAATTTGCCCGTTCCCCACGGCTCGTCCAACGCGCGAAAAGCCCCGCAATCGAAGTACAATAAGTGGCTCAACCATGACCACCCAACTCACCATCCCGGCCTCTGTCCCGGGGCGCTTCGGCCCCTATGGCGGCCGCTACGTCCCCGAAACGCTCATGGTTCCGCTGTACGAACTCGAGCGTGTCTACGGACAAGCGCAATGCGATCCCAGCTTTCAATCCGAATTTCAATCGCTGCTGAAGAATTTTGCTGGGCGTCCCACGCCGCTGCATTTCGCCGCACGGCTCACAAAGAATCTTGGCGGTCCGCGCATCTACCTCAAACGCGAAGACCTCCTCCACACTGGTGCGCACAAGATCAATAACGCCATCGGCCAGGGACTCCTCGCCGTCAAAATGGGCAAGCCGCGCATCATTGCGGAAACCGGGGCGGGGCAGCACGGTGTTGCCTCCGCCACCGTCGCCGCACATCTCGGTCTGCAATGCACCGTCTATATGGGCACCGAAGACATGGCCCGGCAGGCCCTTAATGTTGCCCGTATGCGCATGCTCGGTGCCGAAGTCGTTGGCGTGGACTCCGGCAGCAAAACACTCAAAGACGCCATCAATGAAGCCATGCGCGACTGGGTCACCAACGTCCGCACCTCGCACTATCTGCTAGGTTCCGTTCTCGGCGCGCATCCCTATCCCACCATGGTTCGCGATTTTCAGGCGGTCATTGGCCGCGAAGCACGCCAGCAAATCCTGGCCGCCGAAAAGCGATTGCCCACACACCTCTATGCCTGTGTCGGCGGCGGCTCCAACTCCATCGGCTTGTTCCACGAATTTCTGAAAGACGCCGATGTGAAAATGATCGGCATCGAAGCTGGTGGCCGCGGCAATGGTCTTGGCGAGCACGCCGCGCGTCTTGCCGCGCATCAGGGCTTTACCGGCGCCCGCCCCGGCGTTCTGCAAGGTACCTACACCTACGTCCTTCAAGACGAAAACGGGCAGATCGCCCGCACGCATTCGATCTCCGCGGGCCTCGACTATCCTGCGATCGGCCCTGAGCACGCCTGGCTCGCCGATCAGCGGCGCGCCGAATATGCTGCCGTGTCCGATCAGGCTGCACTCGATGCCGCAGAACTCCTCTCACGCAACGAGGGCATCATTCCCGCGCTTGAATCCGCACACGGGCTGGCAGGCCTACTCGAGCGCTTGCCGCGAATGAAGTCCAGCGACCTGGTGATCGTGAATCTCTCCGGGCGCGGCGACAAGGACATGGACACCTATAAACGCCTGCTTGGTGGAAGGGCGTGAGCTGCTTTCCTCCGGTTTGTGAGAATGCGGGCATTCCGTCATGCCGATCGGAGAACCGGTGCCTTTCTGGTTCGCAGTCGGGGATCCCGGCAGGTTGCGAACGATTCTAGATGACTATGAAATTCACAACACGAATCACTCGCCGTTTTGCCGAACTCCGAGCTGCGGGTGAGTTGGGCATCGTCGCCTACATCACCGCTGGTGATCCATCGCTCGACGCCACGCTGAAATTCGTCCTGGAGCTGGCAGAAGCGGGCGCCGACGTCATCGAACTTGGCATCCCCTTCAGCGATCCTCTCGCCGACGGACCGACGATTCAGCGCGCCTCCGAGCGCGCCCTCAAATCCGGTACCACTCTCCGCGGTGTTCTCGATCTGGTCCTTCAAATCCGCCAAGCGTCCCAGGTTCCTCTTGTGCTATTTAGCTACTACAATCCCGTCCTCCAAATGGGCCTCGAAAAGTTTGCCTCTGCGGCCGCGCAGGCTGGAGCCGACGGTGCCCTGGTCACCGACCTTACACCCGAAGAGTCCGAAGACTACCGCCGCATCCTCCACATGCAGAGTCTCGACACGATTTTTCTCGCTGCGCCGACCTCCGACGACGAGCGTCTCAAGAAAATCTCCGCCTGCTCAACCGGCTTTCTCTATCTCATCTCCCGCACCGGCGTGACCGGTGCCAAGGACGCGCTCCCCGACGATCTTCCTGGCTTGCTGCGCCGCGTTCACAACTTTACGCAACTTCCCATTGCCGTCGGCTTCGGCATTTCGCTCCCTGGCCACGTTTCCATTCTCGGCGGTCTAGCTGACGCCGCTGTCATAGGCTCCTCTCTCGTCACCGAAATCGAAACAGCTTCTAATGTCGAAGCGGCCGCGGCGGCTCTCCGCGATCGCATCCGCTCTCTCAAAGAAGCCGGCCGCAAAGGCCTCTCCCGCCGCAAGGCCACATTATGAACATCTCCGACTGGCGCCGCCGCATGGACGAAATCGACAAAAAGCTCGTCGAGCTCCTCAACGAACGCTCCCAATGTGCCCTGGAAGTCGGCAAACTCAAGCATGCCGCCGGCATGCCTATCTACCAGCCTTCGCGTGAAAATGAAGTCCTAGCCAACGCCGCACGCAACAACAACGGCCCGTTGAGCGATGCTGCGATTCGTCGCCTGTTCGAGCGCATCATAGATGAAGCGCGCTCCGCCGAACGCATTGCAATGCACGGTGGCTCCTCTAGTGAGGAGAAAGAGAGTAAATGAGTTCTTGCCGCCGCTTTTCTGGCCCTGAGCGAAGCGAAGAATCGGGCGCCATTTGGAGTCGGCCCCGCTGCTTGCCCCATTGGGAAGCAGACCTGTTGAAAGCGGAACAAACTACGGAATGATTGGGGAATGAGGAACCAGCTATGGTCATCGTAATGCAAGAAGGCGCGACCGAAGAGCAGATCCAGCACGTCATCGACCGCATCGTTGCCAGCGGCTTCGACGTACACCGCTCCACCGGCGCCACGCACACCGTTCTCGGCGCCGTAGGGGTCCATCGCGAGTTCGATCATCGTGACTTTGAACTCCTCAGCGGCGTCCGCGAAGTCGTCCGCATCACTCAACCCTTCAAACTTGCCAGCCGCGCCTTCAAGCCGCACGGCACGGTCATCGATCTCGGCAGGGGAGTGAAAATCGGAGGACCTGAGGTCGTTGTCGCGGCAGGCCCCTGCTCTGTCGAATCGCGCGAACAAATCCACGCAGTTGCCGAAGCCGTCGCCAAAGCTGGCGCGAAAATCCTTCGTGCAGGCGCGTTCAAGCCGCGCACATCGCCTTACGCTTTCCAGGGCCTCGGCGAAAAAGGCCTCCAGCTCATCCGCGAAGCCGCCGACAAATATAGTCTCTTCGTCGTCAGCGAAGTGATGGACCCCTCGCAAATCGCCATGATGGGCGGTTATGTGGACATCTTCCAGGTCGGTGCGCGCAACATGCAGAACTACTTCCTCCTTCGCGCTCTCGGCGAAGTCCAAAAGCCTGTGCTGCTCAAGCGCGGCATGTCCGCCACTATCGAGGAACTCCTCCTCAGTTCCGAATACATCCTCGCCGGTGGCAACTACAACGTCATCCTCTGCGAACGCGGCATTCGCACATTCGAAACCTATCTCCGGAACACGCTCGACATCGCCGCTATCCCCGTCATCCAGAAACTGTCGCATTTGCCGATCATCGCCGATCCCTCGCATGGTACAGGGCGACGCGACAAGGTCGGGGCCATGGCGCGTGCCGCGGTCGCCGCGGGCGCAGATGGTCTTCTGATTGAAGTTCACAACGACCCCGACCACGCCCTGTCGGACGGCGCGCAGTCGCTCGAGCCGACACAATTCGCCCAGCTTATGAGTGAAATCCGGATCATCGCGCCGGCGGTCGGACGGCGCGTCGCCTGACGATGCCGCACCTCATTCAACGTGTAGCCATTCTCGGCACCGGCCTGATCGGCGGGTCGTTCGCCAAAGCCCTCCGCCGCTTCACGGCGGACATGCACATTGTCGCTTGGGATCGTGAAGACGTAGCGCCGCAGCTTAAATCTTCCGGTGCAGTGAACGAAGCGTTTTCCGGCGCCATCGAGCCGGTAATTCGCGGCGCCGAGCTCATCTATCTCGCACTACCTATCGGCGTCACTCTCGACATCTTGCCCGAAATCGCGCAAAACGCAGCGCCCAACGCTCTTGTCACCGATGCCTGCAGCACCAAGATGCGCGTCTGCATGGCCGCCGCCGAATTGTTTCAGGATGAAGAATCCACGCCTATCTTTCTCGGTGGCCATCCCATGGCGGGAAGGGAACTCTCCGGTTTCGCGCATTCCGACGCGGATCTCTTTCAGCGCACCACCTATGCCTTCATCGGACCTACCGACGAAGACCGCGATCCGCGCGTCTCCGCGTTCCTCAAAATCGTCGAAAAATTGGGGGCGCGCCCGTTGTGGCTCGGGGCCCAACAGCACGACTACGCCGTCGGGCTCGCCTCGCATCTCCCGCAGCTTACCGCCGTCGCCCTCGGCTCATTTCTCTACGATCGCCTCGACGAGAAAGGCCTGCCCATCACCCTAGCCGGGCCCGGCCTTCGCGACACGTTGCGTCTTGCCGGCAGCAACTACTCGACCTGGCGCGATATAGTCCTCACCAATCGCGAAGTCCTCTCGGCTGCACTCGATCTGTTCGCCCGCCGCATCGACGATCTCCGCGAACGCCTCGGCTCCCGCGAACTCGAGGCTGACTTCGACGCCGCCAACGAACTCTACAAACTCCTCCGTGGCTTGTAGCGGGACTCGGATGCTTCACTTCGCCGCAGCCTCTTCCTTCACGTACGCCGGGCTTAGAGTCCCCTTCTTCTTTGCAATCTCGATCAGCGTTGGATAAAACTGCACAAACGTGGTATCGACCGCCGTATGCTGCGCGTGGCAGGAATAGCAGTCCATTTCCGTAGGCAGCATTTTTGCCGTCTCCTTCTCATCGAAACCAAAAAATGCCCACTTATCGGGGAAACGGCTCCCGTCCTTCACATGTACCTCGCGCCCCATCACTTCCGTCGTCTGGTAGTGCCCGGCCTTGTTGATCGCGGACTTCGTCTCCGCCTTGCGCACCTCTAGCACGAGCATGGTCTTGTCTGGCCATGTGCCATTGGCGACGAAATACCTGTACGCCTCAGGATTCACAAATACGTTGTCGAACATCGAATGCCCCATCTGCATGTCTGCGCGGTAGCTCATATCGATTCCACTGGTTAGATACACCCATTCGCGATAGTTTGCCGGGAACTTCAGTTGACCGTCGCTCGTATATTGCGGCAGGTTCCCGGAAGCAGTGTTTTCCTGGTTTGCGGGAGCCAGTGCGACTCCCAAAACCAACAACGCCAACGATATGCCGAGCATCGCCACAATCTTCTTCATGGTTCACTCTCCGTGGGCGGTTCCTCCGCCAGCGCTCCAAACTAACGGATTGTTCCGCAAGCCGTCTAGAACAAAAGCAACGTTGTTGGTGGTCGCGAAGGCCAATAGAATCGCCCGTGTCTGAATCACAGTCCATTCCCGTCGGCGAACAACGTCTCCAAGGGGGCCAATTCTTCGGCGCTGTCCGCCATCGCATAGTACATTCCGACGCCGTTTTCACCGACCTGCGCCACCCCATCCCCCGCAAGCTCCCGATGCACTCACACGAACTCTCATTCTTCAGCCTTCTCCTCCGCGGCTTCTATGGCGAATACTATGGCCACCAGCGCAGACAGTTCTCTCCCATGTCTATCATGTTCCGTCCCGCCGGCATTCCCCATCAGGATGAAATCGCCCCCGGAGGGCTGCGTTTCTTTCACATCGAACTCCGTCCAGCTTGGAAGCGGCGCCTTGCCGAATGCTCCGGCAATCTCGAACGCGGCTGCGAAGATTCCCGCGGCGGCCCGCTCTTCTGGCTCGGTATGAATCTCTTTCGCGAAACGTTTGGCGCCGAACAACCCGATTCGCTCTGTGTCGAAAGTATTCTTGCCGAACTCGTCGGCCTCGCTGCGCACCTCCCCCTTGAAGAACGCAATCATCCTCCCGCTTGGCTCGCCTGCGTGGTCGATCAAATCCACTCCGAACATAGTTCTCGCCTTTCCCTCGATAATCTCAGCGCCGCAGCCGGCGTCCATCCCGTGCACCTTTCCCGCGTGTTTCGCCGATTCCAACGCGAAGGCATCGGCGAATACGCACGCCGCCTCCGTATACGCGAATCCTGCGGTTATCTCCTCAACCACGATCTCCCGCTCGCCGAAATCAGCCTGCTCCTTGGATTCGCCGACCAGAGCCACTTCACCCGCGACTTCCGCCGCATCACCGGTCTCACCCCTCACGCCTTCCGCTCCCGGCTCCTCCCCGTTGTGCATGCCTGAGCGAATACCCCTGGAATTCGCGATCTAAAACTTACAACTGAAAACTTGCCATGGCTGTGTTACAAAATCCACATGGACAAACGCATCGCATCGGCTGACGTCGCCATCGCCAATCTCCGCGACGGCATGACCATCCTTATGGGTGGTTTCGGCCTCTGCGGCATCCCCGAAAATCTCATCGCGGCTGTTCGCCGCAAGGGTAGCAAGGATCTGACCGTCGTGAGCAACAACGCCGGCGTGGATGACTTCGGCATCGGCCTGCTGCTGCAAAATCGCCAGGTCAAAAAAATGATCTCCACCTACGTCGGCGAAAATAAACTTTTCGAGCAGCTCGTCCTCAGCGGCGAACTGCAGGTCGAACTCAACCCGCAAGGTACGCTCGCCGAACGCCTCCGCGCTGGCGGGGCCGGCATCCCCGCCTTTTACACGCCGACTGGCTACGGGACGATCGTGGCCGACGGCAAAGAAACCCGTGAATTCGAGGGTCGCCATTACGTCCTCGAACGCGCCCTTCGCGGCGATTTCGCATTCGTCAAGGCCTGGAAGGGCGACCGCTGGGGCAATCTCGTCTACCGCAAAACCGCGCGCAACTTCAATCCCCCGATGGCCACCGCCGCCGATTACGTCATCGCCGAAGTCGAACACCTCGTCGAACCCGGAGATCTCCCGCCGGATCAGGTTCACACCCCGGGCATCTACGTCGACGCCATCTTCCAGGGCGCGAATTACGCAAAGCGCATCGAAAAGCGAACGGTGCGAAAGGAGCTGGAGTGACTGATGGCGCTTTCTGAAGAACAAAAGCGAGAACGGATCGCCCGGCGCATCGCGAAGGAACTCCGCGATGGCTACTACGTCAACCTTGGCATCGGCATGCCCACTCTGGTCGCCAACTACGTTCCGGCGGGGATGGAAGTCGTGTTGCAATCAGAGAACGGAATGCTTGGCGTCGGCCCGTATCCGCTCGAATCCGACATCGATCCCGACCTCATCAACGCGGGCAAGGAAACGATAACTGAACTCCCCGGCACTTGCTATTTCTCTTCCTCCGATTCTTTCGCTATGATTCGCGGCTCCCACGTGGACCTCACGGTTCTCGGTGCTCTCCAGGTGGACGAAAAGGGAACTCTCGCCAACTGGGCCATCCCGGGCAAAATGCTCAAGGGTATGGGCGGAGCCATGGATCTTGTCGCCGGGGCCAAGCGCGTCATCATCGCCATGGAGCACGCGACACGCGACAACAAGCCCAAAATCCTGAAAAGGTGTACTCTGCCCCTCACTGGTGTCGAAGTCGTCGACCACATCGTCACCGAATTCGCCTTTATTGATGTCACCCCTC
>Ga0306920_100017073_pt1 | contig 10014 bp, 8 predicted proteins | sample flu12Cox44000170_FD_204666 | JGI IMG/M metagenome (GOLD analysis project Ga0306920, IMG submission 204666) | Lab enrichment of tropical soil microbial communities from Luquillo Experimental Forest, Puerto Rico - flux4day.12C.oxic.44.000.170 (v2)... | ecosystem: Environmental > Terrestrial >... | reverse complement strand
AACGCGCGCCGGGCTGCTTTGGCGCGCCGGCGATATTGCCGCGGCACGCGGGCTGCTCGATCAAGCCTACATGATATTCCAAACGGTCGGCACCATAGACGAATCAGCTCGGGTCGAAGCGGCGCTTGCCGCACTCGATCGCGACGAAAGGATCCCCCAGCGCGCGGGTGCATCGTGATCCAGCACTCTACCGGGTTGGAATGTTAGAAAAGAGATCGGCTCACCAAGCGAGCCTCAGTTTGAAAACGAGTTGCGTCGCTTTCGGCCGAGTAATAGACGTTTATAGGACTTGGATCTTGAAACGGGTGTTGCGGATTCAAACCGGTGGATTTGGATTTATGAGTTTCAGCATCCTGGTCGTGGACGAATGACCGCTTGTCCGCTCCTCCGATCGCGACCGACCACGCAGCGTTGAAGTCTGCCGTTCGCGCGGGCGTCGTGGAGGTGCAGCAGGAGCACTGAGCGACGGATCGGCGGTGTATAACCATGATCGAATGAACAAGCGAATAGCGCCGGTTCTCGCGGTCGCAATTTTCTGGGGCGGCCAGTCCATGGCGCAGTCGGAGCCGCCGGTAAGCAACACCGAACTGTCGAAGCAAATCGAGAACCCGGTGACCCGCCGGATCACCTTGCCGCTGCGCTACGAGGCCGATTTTCTGGATGGTCCGTACAAGGCTACCAAGGACACATTCTCGATAAATCAGGCGGTCATCCCGTTCCGGTTGAACGAAGACTGGGCGCTGATCACGCGGACCAAGTTGCCGGCGATTGTGCAGCCGCCGAAAAAGCTCGGCGAATCGTGGGCCTTCGGTCTCAGTAATGGCTATACGACGTTCTTTCTGTCGCCGGAGCACGGTGAGGGATTCTACTGGGGCGTCGGGCCGCTCCTGTACTATCCCTCGGCGACGAACTCGGTGGTCGGGGTCAACAAATGGGGCTCCGGCCCGTCGGCGGCGTTCCTCAAGGAGGACCAAAGCCCGTGGGTGTTCGGCGGAGTCGTCAACAATATCTGGTCTTTTGGCGGCCCGCCCGGCAGCAGCGACCGGACCAACCAGCTGCTGCTCAACCCGATCGTCAGCTATCATTTCGCCGAAGGATGGTCGTTCGGCTCGTCGCCGAACATCATCGCGAACTGGATCGCGAACGGGGGCAAATGGACCGTCCCGGTCGGCGGCGGCTTCGCCAAGGCGGTCCGGCTTGGCGAGCAGGCAATGAAGCTGGAGCTGGACGCCTATTATAACGCCATCCGGCCCAAGGCCGGCAACGACACCTGGCTGCTGCAGGCCACAGTGACCTTTCAGTTTCCTAACTGAGGAACGGTCGGGCGGCGCCGCGCTCGACAAGGTTCAGGGCTGAGGCGGCGGCTCGGGCGCTGGAGCTGGTGGCGGCTGCGGCGGCGGTTCGGGGGCGGGAAGCACGCGCCTTTCCACTTCGTCCGGCAGATCGCCGAAGCTGAGAAAGATGCGATAGCTGCGCCACTCTCGCCGGTAGGCGACCTCGTCGGATAGCGGGATCGAGGCGGTCGAGACCATCGCGAGCAGCTTGGCGTTGCCTTGCGGAGCGCCGGCGAGGTCGGCAGGAAACGGCGCGCCGGCAGCGAGATTGCCCATGCCGAAGGTGGTCCCGCCATACGGGCTGTCGGCGAAGCGCTGATAATAGGTGATGCTCGGCGACGGGTTCACATGGAGGTAGGAAGCCGGGGTCGCGTCGCCGTCGGGGGCCACGAGCTCGGCGGTTCGCAGCGGCAACCGGTCCACCGCATCGATCTCGATGGCGTTGGCCACTCCGCCCGGAGGAAAGCGCGCGCGGACCTGGTCAGTCGGCAATGGCGACAGCCCGCTCTCCGGACCGCACGCGGACATGAGGGCGCTCGTCAGAAGAGCAGCGGCAAGGCGCATTGTGGCCCGAAGCAAATCAGACAAGAGGATGTAGCGCCAACCACGGCGGTCGAAAAGGGCGATCGTGACAGCGGCGCGAGCCGCATGGCACACTCCGCGTCGAGGGGACAGCGCTGCCATTGGCGGCGATTACGGGGGCGAGGGCGATGGCAATGGTGGTCGGCGGCACGGCGTGCGGCGGCGATCTCGGGACTGTCGAAGACCGATCTTTCGAGATCCGCGACTTTCGACTGCAGAACGGCACGATGATGCCGCGAGTGACGCTCGCCTACGAGACTTACGGCGACTTGGCCGCCGATGGCAGAAACGCGGTGCTGATCACGCACGGCTACACCAATGGTCACCACGCCGCGGGCCGCAATCCGGTGAACGGCAATCAACCCGGTTGGTGGGACGGGTTGATCGGCCCGGGGAAGGCGATCGATACCGGCCGGCTCTACGTGGTTTCGTCGAACATGCTCGGTTCGTCCTCCGGCTCGACCAACGGCGCCAGCATCGACCCGAATACCGGCCGGCCCTATGGGCCCGATTTTCCGGCGATAACGGTGCGCGACATCGTCGCGGCACAAAAGGCGCTGCTCGACGGACTCGGCGTCGCCGCCGTTGGCGGCCCGTCCTTTGGCGGGTACCAGGCTTTCGAATGGGCGGTCAGCTACCCCGATTTTATCGACGCCATCGTCGCGGCGGTGACCGCACCGATGGCGCGCGGGGATATCGAAGAGAGTCTCGCCGAGCTGACGGACCGGCTCGCCACCGACCGCGAATGGAATGGCGGACAGTATTACGACAGTGGTGGCGCCAAAACGGTCCTGACGGAGCTGCGGATCGAGACGTTGAAGCGTTATGGGATCGAGGCGGCGCTGGCCGATCGCCATCCCGGCCGCGAGGCGCGTGAAGCGGCGATCCGGGAGCTCGCTGCGGATTGGGCCGGGCGCTTCGATGCCAACTCGCTGGTGATCCTGCGGCGCGCCACGATCGGCTATGACACGGTTAAGGATTTTCGCAAGATCAAGGCGAAAGTCCTTTATGTGCTGTGCCGGACCGACCGGCTCTTTCCGCCGGCGATTGCTCCCGGGGTGATGAATGCCCTCGATGCTGCCGGTGTCGAGGCGCGCTATTTCGAAATCGATAGCGAACTCGGCCACTCGGCGAGCGGGCCGGAGCACGCCAAATGGTCGCCGGTGTTGCGCGCATTCCTGGCGCCGCTGATGCCGGCGCCTGGTTAGCACCGCCCCCGGGGGCGCGGACGTGGCCACAACTGCAGCTGGGCTGACGCTCAGAACGCTCGGTCACGCGTGCCTCGCGCTGTACCAGGACCCGGAAAACCCCCTGCTGGTGACCGATCCGTGGCTCGTCGGTTCGGTCTATTGGCGTAGCTGGTGGTTGGAGAATTATCCCAGCGCAGAGGAGATCGATTGGCTGGGTAAGACGGCGTTCGTCTATGTCACGCACGAGCACCCCGACCACTTCCACATGCCGTCGATCCGCCGGCTCGGCAGCGGGCCTACCTATTTGTTTCCCTCATTGGCCGAGCAGGGTTATCTGGATCATATGGACCGGCACGGATTTCACGCGGAAAGCGTAGTGCCGCTGCACTGGCGGGAAATCGCCGATGGCATCTGGCTCATGTCGGTTCCGGCGTGGAACGACGACAGCGTATTGCTCGTCGACACGCCCAATGCGCTGATCCTCAATCTCAATGACGCCAAGCCGCTGAAACCGGTGCTGCGCGCCATCAGACGCGTGGCGGACAGAAGCCGAAAGCCGAGAATATTGCTGTGTAGCTACTCACCCGCCAGCGTCATCAACAGCTTTCTCGACGACAGCGGCATCGTGACGCTGAAGCTGGCGCAGCACTATGTCGATTACGTGTGCCGGCTGTGCGAGCTGCTGGCGGTCGACACCTACATGCCGTTTGCCAGTCAAGCCGTATTCAATCGGCTGGACAGCCGCTGGGCCAATGACTACCGGACGACTTATCGGCATCTTGAGGAGTATTGGCGCTCGCACACCCGGCTGCTGCCGCCTTATACGACGCTGGACCTTAAAGATTTTTCCTACCGCTCGATTGCGCCAGAGCGTTATCGTCCAGGGCAAAAATCGATATTGGACTTGCACACCGGGCATCGCTCGGCCGAAGAAGAAACGGCGGCGATTTCAGCAGAAGACATCGCTGCACTCGAACGCAAGCTCAATGCTTTCCGCTGGCTGTTGCCGCTGATCCTGCCGCGTGGTTTCGCGTTTCGGCTCGGCGAACGGTGCTTTCATTATAACGCATGGCGGGGCCGGCTAATCGAGGTCGATCCATCAACCGGCCAATACGGTGATTTCATCGTCACGGTGCCGAAATTGACGCTCAAAGAGGCGCTCAGAAACGATCACCTGACCGATCTGGGCATCACGATGTTCGTTCGGATCCGTCTGCTGCGGCGGATCGATCCGAGGAAAGCCTACGCACTGTTCGTGCTCTTCCAGTTCGACGATTATGGGCACCTGCGTAGCCCCGCAGCGCTGTTGCGCTGGCTGTGGCGGGGGGTGAAGTTTACCTTCGCCCTGCGCCTGCCTGTCGTGCCTTCGCCTACCGCAAAGCGGTGATTGGTTCGCCGCTGGCCGGCCGGCTCAGCCGTGGTGCGTTGCCGGCTCTCGACGCACCGCCCTCTGCAGGAACTCGACGGCTGCAGCGAGCTGCGGGTCAGTGGGGGTCCCGATGATCATCGGCTTGATCGGGTGCTCCGCAGCGTCCGCCGCAACCGTGCGGCTCGATAGCGCGCCATTGGCGCCCGCATTGGGGTTGATCGAACCGCCGTTCTTCAGGGCGCCGTAAAGGTCGCTTTCGAAGCTGATGACGGCGTTCGCGACCTGCTCATCCTTTGGCACCGCGACAACAATATCCGGCGAAATCCCCTGACCCTGGATCGATCGGCCCGACGGCGTGTAATAAAGGGCGGTGGTCAGGCGCAGCGCGCCGTGTCCCTCCAGTGGAATTACCGTTTGCACCGAACCCTTGCCGAAGCTGCGGGTTCCCAACATCGTCGCGCGGTGATGGTCCTGCAATGCGCCGGCAACGATTTCGGCGGCCGAGGCCGAGGCGCTGTTGATCAGCACGACCATCGGAACCCCGTGCAGCAGGTCGCCTGACGACGGCGCGCGATAAACTTGATCGTCTGCACCGTTGCGCCCCCGGGTCGTGACGACGACGCCGCCATCGAGAAAGTCGCCGGTGACGTCGATCGCGGCGTCGAGCAAACCGCCCGGGTCATTGCGCAAGTCGAGAACGAAGCCGTTCAATCGGCCCTGCGTTCGCGCCTTCATCCGGGCGATCGCAGCGGCGAGCTCGGACGAGGTGTTCTCGGTGAAGGTGGTGATGCGGGCATAGCCGATGTTGTTCGGTTTGAGGTCCGACTTGACCGAGACGACATGGATCACATCGCGCGTCAGCGTCACCTCGAACGGGTTGCGGTCATTACGCCCAATCGTCAAGGTCACCCTGGTGCCTGCAGGCCCGCGCAATCGTTTGACGATTTCCTCGACGTCCATGCCGGTGGTCGGTTGCGCGTCGATCTTGACGATGCGGTCGCCCGGCTCGATGCCGGCTTCCGCAGCTGGCGTGCCGTCGATCGGGGAGATCACCTCAGGGACTTTCCCTTCGAGGGTCAGCTCGACGCCGATCCCACCGAAGTGGCCGCGAGTCACGGACGTCATCTGCTGATACTGGTCCTGGTCCATGTAATCGGAATGGGGATCCAGCCGGGTGAGCATTCCTTTTAACGCGCCCTTGGTGAGCTCGCTGCCGCTCACCGGCGCGACATAATTCCTTTCGACCTGCTTCATCGCCTCCTGGAGAAGGCCGAGATCGGTGGAATCGGCGGGATAGGCTCCGGTTCCGGCTCCCGCGTTGTCGCAAGCATAGAGCGTCAGGGTGAGCACGACGGCAGCGGCAGCGCGGGCAGCCGATCGGAACTGGTATGAGATTTGGATCATCGGGCCCTTTGCGGCGAGGCGTTGGCGCGGGTTCGGTACGGCCGCGCAGAATGTAATCTTTCGCGCCGCTGCGTCCAGAGTGCGTCCCGTCGAGTTAGCCGGGTCTGAGGCGCTCCAGATCGGCCCGATCGAAGACGTAGCGGGCGTTGCAGAACTCGCAGGTCACCGTCGTGGTCCCCTCTTTGTGCATATCGTCGAGCTCGTTCGCCGGGAAGGCGCGCAGGATCGCTTCGATGCGCTCGCGCGAGCATCGGCAACGAGCTTCGAGGGCGTGAGGGTTGTAGACCCGCACACCCTGCTCGTGGAAGAGCCGAAACAGCAGGCCATGCGGAGGCAAATCGGGGTCGACGAGTTCCTCCGACGTCGCCGAGCTCATCAACACCATCGCCTGCCGCCAGCCGTCCTCGACATCATCCGCAATGACCGCACGGCCGCCCTCCGGCGGTACACGCTGCAACATCAGGCCGCCCGCACGCCAGCTCCCGCCGGGCCCGGCCCGGCCCACCGACAGCTTGATCCCGGCTTGGAGCTGCTCCGACTGACGAAAATAGTGGCTGGCGCATTCGGCGAGGGTTGATCCGGCAAGCTCGACGATGCCCTGATAACGATCGGTGTCCTCGCCCTGGTCGACGGTGAAAGCGATGTAGCCGGAGCCGACAAGCAGCGGCACCGAGGGCGAAGACGCCCTGGCGCACGCCAGCGCGGCCTCGAGCTTGGCCGCATCGTATTGTGCATAACCGCGTAGCGCACCTTCGGTCGAGACATCCGCGACCATCATGCGGATCGGGCCATCCCCCTTGGTCTGCAGCGTGAAGATCCCGTCGTATTTGAGAGCACCGGCGAGCACGACGGCCAATGTGATGGCTTCGCCCAGCATCGTCGCAACCGGCTCGGGATAATCGTGCTGCGACAAGATGCGGTCGATCGCGGGACCCAGACGAACCAGCCGCCCGCGCAATGCAAACGGATCGATGCGGAAGGGTTGGATGAGATCGTCGGGGGCCGTCTGACTAGGCGAATTCAAAATCGAGCGCTCCAGCAACAAAACTGTCTGTACGAAATCGGCCATTCTTATTCGGTCATCACCGGGCTTGTCCCGGTGATCCATACGCTCCGCGACGCTGCCTTGGTGTAGCCCGTCGCGTGGATGGCCGGAACAGGTCCGGCCATAACGGATGAAGAGCGAGCAGAGAACAAATACCTTACGCGTCGGAATGACAAACTGCTGCCGTCACCTACGCGAGACACCAGGCGAGGATCCCTTTTTGGGAGTGCAGCCGGTTCTCTGCTTCGTCCCACACCACCGATTGAGGGCCGTCGATGACCCCGGCGGTCACCTCTTCGCCGCGTTTCGCCGGCAGGCAATGCATAAAGATGGCGTCGGGCCGGGCGTGCGCCATCAGATGCTCGTCGATGCGATACCGGGCCAGCAGGTTGTGACGGTTGACGCTCGCCTCGACACCCATCGAGATCCACGTGTCGGTCGCGACGCAATCGGCGCTCGCCACCGCCTCCAGCGGGTCGGTCGTCAGCTCGACGCGGCCGCCCTCGCGGCGCGCCCAATCGAACAGGCGCTGTGGCGGACTGAGCTCTTCGGGACAGGCGAGCCGCAGCGTGAACCCGAAGCGCACCGCTGCGTGCACCCAGCTGACCGCAACATTGTTGCCGTCGCCGCTCCATGCTACGACCTTACCGGGAAGTGATCCTTTCTTCTCCTGCAACGTCATCACATCGGCCATGACCTGGCAGGGATGCGACGTGTCGGTCAGCCCATTGATCACCGGAACGGTCGCATAGCGCGCGAGATCATCGAGCTTTCGCGGCTGACTCGTACGGATCACGATCGCGTCGACATAGCGCGAAAGGACCCGCGCAGTGTCGCCGATGGTCTCGCCGCGCCCGAGCTGGCTGTCTGCGGTGTTGAGATAGATCGTGTCGCCGCCGAGCTGGCGCATCGCTACCTCGAAGGATACGCGCGTGCGCGTCGACGGCTTTTCGAAAATCATCGCGAGGGTCTTGCCCGCCAGAGGCCGGTCGCGCCGGCCGTTCTTGTACGCAAAGCCGACATCGAGCATTCGCCGCAGCTCGGCGCTGTCGAATTGGTCGAGGTCGAGAAAATGCCGCGGTGGAGCGGGCGGCGCGCGCCGCCCGTCGATCGACGCCAGCTCGCGGACGGCGCTTCTCATGCCGGCCACTCCCGGGCAACTCTGTTCATGATGTCGAGCGCCTCGTCGATCTCGCGCTCACCGGCGATGAGCGGCGGCAGGATGCGCAGCACGTTCTCTCCCGCCGTCAAGGTCAGCAGGCCATTCTGCCGCAGTTTAGCGACGAAGTCCCCCGCCGGTACGACGCAGCGGATGCCGAGCAGCAGGCCGGCGCCGCGCAGTTCGGCGAACAGCTTGGGATAGGAATGAACCAACGTCTCGAGCCGCGTCCGCAGCCGCGCCGCCATCGCCTCGATATGGGCGAAGAAACCCGGCTCGAGCATAACATCGAGCACGGCATTGCCCGCTGCCATGGCAAGCGGATTGCCGCCGAAAGTCGATCCATGAGTGCCGGCCACCATGCCGACCGCGGCGCGTTCGGTGACAAGACAGGCGCCGACCGGGAAGCCGTTTCCAAGCGCTTTGGCGATCGCCATGATATCGGGTGGAGCATTCTCCCATTCGTGCGCGAACAGCTTGCCGGTGCGCCCCATCCCGCATTGCACTTCGTCGTAGACGAGCAACAGGCCGAATTCGTCGGCGATCTCGCGTAGCCCCCTCAGATACCCGTCGGGTGGGGCACGCACGCCGCCCTCGCCTTGGATCGGCTCGACCATCATCGCCGCGGTCTCTTTGCTGATCGCCGCGCGCATCTCGTTGAGATTGCCGAACGCGACCTGGTCGAAACCGTCCATCGGCGGTCCGAAGCCCTTGAGGTAGGCCTCGTTGCCGGCCGCGGCCAATGTCGCAAAGGTGCGGCCGTGGAACGAGCCATGGCAGCCGATGATGCGATAGCGCTCGGGGTGGCCGGTCTCGGACTGGTATTTGCGCGCGACCTTGATAGCCAATTCGCAGGCTTCGGCGCCGGAATTGCCGAAGAAGACGGTATCGGCAAAGGTATTTTCGACAAGACGCTGCGCCAGCCGCTCCTGCCCCGGAATGCGAAACAGGTTGGAGGTATGCCACAGTTGCTTTGCTTGCTCGGAAAGCGCGGCGACGACACGCGGATGGCAATGACCGAGACCGGTCACCGCAATGCCGCTGGTGAAGTCGAGGAATTTACGACTGTCGGTGGCGTAAAGATAAGGGCCCTCGCCCCGTTCGACTTCGACGTCCCACCGGGCATAGGTCGGCATAACGGCTGGTATCACGAAATCTCTCCTGCGTGATTGGGTTGGGGAAAAATCAAAAAGGGTGCAACACTGTCATCGTCGCCGGTCGCCCGCCGGCGCGCCCTTCCGCACCCACCCCAAACACCGGCCGCCGTTGCCGGGACTACGCATCATCGGCACTCTCCTTGCCTCCGGGGGACCGGCGCGCCGACCCCCTACGATCCAGCAGGAAAGCGGCGGAGTATGAGGACGGCGGGCGGCAGTGTCAATTCGCGCCGGGCCCGCGCATGCCGGCCACCGCGTCAACGGTCGTGATGGCCGGCTCATAGAAACGCCCCAAAGTTAAATCGCTGTAATGCGGCCGTAGACGGGCACGCTCGGAAATGTAGCCTCGTAAATCATCGGCAAGGGGCAACAGCCCTGAGGTAATAGAGGTTCAACAATCATGAAGTTTCGCACTCCATTTCTTGCGGCCGCCCTGCTGACGAGCGTTGCCGCGGTCGGGTTGAGTCCTGCCCTTGCGCAAAACGCTCCGGCGCCGGCGACACCGGCAGCGGCGCAGACGCCGATGCGCCATCATCATGCGAGAATGCCGCCGAGCCAGTTGGTCGACGGGCGCATTGCGTTCCTCAAGGCCGAGCTCAAGATCACACCGGCCCAGGAGACTCAGTGGCAGCAAATGGCGACGGCAGTGCACGACAACGCAACCGCGCTCGATCAGGTGATCGCGGGCGCCCGGCAGCAGCGCGGCACGATGGATGCTGTCCAGCGTCTAACCCTGCGTGGGCAATTCGCGAAGGTGCGCGCCGACAATGATGC